>Ga0180431_10002686_pt1 | contig 23565 bp, 13 predicted proteins | sample SS_ome_11_FD_132459 | JGI IMG/M metagenome (GOLD analysis project Ga0180431, IMG submission 132459) | Hypersaline lake sediment archaeal communities from the Salton Sea, California, USA - SS_1_MS_1 metaG | ecosystem: Environmental > Aquatic > Non-marine Saline and Alkaline > Hypersaline >...
ACGCATTCCCCGAATTCCAGCGGGTGCTCGACAATGCCACTGTGGTGACGAATTCTTGTGTCACCAGTGATGTGTTAACCTCGCTTATCTCTGGTAAAAGGTTCCACCGACCAACGAAGAATCTCGTGACTGGTGAAGTTTCTGCTGTGTGGTGAAGATTCACATCATTGGCGAAGATTCTCCCGACTGGTGAACTTTCGGCAGTGACGAGATACCAAGTGTTGTGAGGAGAAGTTGGTGACTCGTGAGTAGAAACCAAATACACTCAAGAGATTCCGTTCGGTTCTAATGTGCTCAACTAAGAAAAACCAAGTCATTATCATTAACTATCATCACTTCCTCGATCCACGAGCACATAATCACCACCCAATAGACTCTCCCCGTCGCCATTCGGCTGAGAATGACTCGATACCATCGGCACTTCAACGCGATCCTCTCTTCGTATCTGCCCCCTGATCCCGTTCTTGATGTCCCTCCGCAGCATGCGGATGCGCTTCGTGCACCCGACGAGGGAGAAGATGTAGCACCAAATCATGAGCACAAACGGCAGGAACACGAGCACGGTGACCGACAGGGCGATGAGCACGACGATCACCGTGGACTCATTCACCTCGATCCACTGCATGTGGCTCACCCAGAACTCGACCGTGAACACATCGCGCATTGTGTCCATTTTTTTTGTACAGTGAGAAGTTGTAAGCACCGAAGCGAAATGCAACTGGTTTCTATTTCCATGTGTCTGTTTTATCACCACGCCCCCATCTCCCACGTTCTTCTGCGCAAAAATACGCCCCGACCTTGAGCAGAACGACAGACACCGTAATTTGCGGCATAAACATGGCATCGGCAGCACCAGCAGCGTATCGATATACTGACAGAGCAAAGAGGCACGCACTCGTACAATGAATGGCGACTTGCGTTGTGCTGGCAACACCCCGGACAGAGCCCATCTTCATGAGCCACGACCCGCACGCGCTGTACATCCCAAAGTGGCCCCACGCAGGCACGGAGAACGCCCACTTGAGTGCGACAATGAGGTAGAGAGCAAGCGCTGCGAGGCGCAGGGATGTGCGAACCGCCGCCGACATGTGGTTGATGCAGTAAGCAGAGTGCGCAAAGATGTATCTTTTTAGTATTGGCTGCCAGTATCTACAGTTACCACATTGCCCTCCGCTGGTACTTTCCCATCGCCTTGTCCATCATCCTCCGGCGGTCCAGGCGCCGGAACACGCGATTGAGCACCTCCAGGTCGCGGATCCGCGTGTTGCTTTGCAGGTAGCCCCTCCGCTTCCGCCGCTTCGTCTGCACGATCTTGATGACCGACTCCGTCCTCGGGTCTGCGTTCGGGTCGTAGACGAGGTACCTGTCCATCTCGTGCAGCAGGATGTACATCTCCATCGCGTGGCACATGGAGATGGCGTAGGCCGAGCACCTCTCCTGCTTCCTCGACTTGGTGGTCGCGTCGCCGTCGGACAGGGACACGCCCATGTCCGAAATGGTCACGGCCTCGATCTTCAGGTCGGCCTCGGTCTTGCCATCGTTCTCTTCGGGAAGCGGGCGGGTTACCTTCGTGGTGTGCCCTGTGGCCGGGTTCACCTTCGTTGGCACAACCTCCCCCTCCTCCTCTTCGTCGCCATCGGCGTCTTCCATGACAACGTCTCCGTCGCCAAAGACGGCCTCGTCCTCCAGCTTCTCCTTCCGGCCGTTCACGTCCTCCACCCACGCCACGAGCTGGTCCACCGCCTTACGCATTGTGACGACGTGCGTCTTCTCGTACACCTGGTCGTAGAAGTAGAAGCACACCTCCGGACTCTTCATCCAGCACGACTCGCAAAGGTACCTGTCTCCGTGGAAGAGCCGTTCGTGCTGCCTAACGAAGCTTCCGCACGAGGAGCACCACGTGTAGACGAGGACCTCCTCCTTCGTCGACGTCACGAGAAGGGTCCTCCCCATGACCCGGACCCTCTGGATCACCGTCTTGTCCTCGTCGCCGCACCGGTAACTGTCCCGGTACTTGCAGTAGCGCTTCGCCCATCGGCTGACGGCGTCGACGAGCCCGTTCTCGAGCGAGATCTTGTACACGCTCTCGGAGGTCTTCTTTCCCCTTCTGCGGCGGCGGCGCCTCTTGGGAAACTCCTCCTCGCCCTCACCTTCTTGCTCGTCCTCTTTCTCGTGCTCCCACGGAACTGGGTTGTCGAAGGGGACGTAGGTTCCATAGTCCCTGTCTGCGCGAGAAAACTGCACAAAGGAACTCAGGTCGATGCCTAGCCCCTCCCCGGCATCGACCTCCTCATCGTCATCCACGCCATTGGAATCTTGCATCTCAACGTCGTCCTCCCCATCCCCCTCCTCCTCCTCTTCCGGGTCGACATCCATGGCAGAGCTGGGTCCGGCGTCGTCCTCTTCGTCATGGGCCTTGCGCTGCGCATTGCGGACTGCCCGGCTCACGACCTGCTCGACAGCCTCCTGCACAACAATCGCCCCTCCCTTCAGGAACCGGCTCACCTCTCCGGGCCGCAGAAACTCACCGAAGATCGTGCAGTCCGTGTAGTCCCCCACCGTTCGGCTGTCGTCTGGCGGGGGAAGTCCCGTAGTTCTGTAGAGCCCATCCTTGGCCTGGTCGTAGATCTCCACGTGCATCTTCCTCGCTGACGCAAGAGCCTCGTCACCGGATTCGCGCAGGCGATGGATCTCTGCCTGCAGGCCCCGCAGCTCCGAGAGCAGGGTCCGGCCTCGGGCGACCTTCTTCTTCCGGTCGTTCTTCTTGAACATGCAGCAGCGGATCTCGCTCCCGTGGACGTCGCCCATCACGTTCTTATGGACGGGGCAGTCCACCGTGTTCCCGAGGAACATTCCGCACCTGCAGAGGCCTTCGTCGACGAGGTCGTCCAGCCAGGACCTTTCTGGCACCTCCATGCTGTTCACCGCCCTGTAGTTGCCGAAGCCCTTGTGGTGCGGAAACCGGGAGAGCCTTCCGCAGCAGGTCGTGTAGGTCATTTCGTGGTATGGCCGGGCACCCCTCGGAAACGATCCCACCTCGGCGCAGTCGAACCCGAAGCGCCCGGCGAACACCTCCGGGGTCACGCTCGCCACGTTCACCCACCGACTGCTGTTCTTCTCCAGGACCATGTGCAGAGACGGGAGGCAGGCGCCGGTGCCCTCCACAGAGAGGACCTTCGTCTTCGCGAAGTCCTCCTTGTAGTAGAAGCACACCGTCTGGAAGTCCCTGACGGCCATCATCCGGAACTTGTACGCGATCTTGTTCTCGCTCTTCTTGGTGTAGTACTGCACCACGGTGTCGATCAGCAGGGAGAATGAGGTGACGGACAGCCCGCACTCCAGCCTGAGGAAGTCGAACACCCTCTCCCAGTGCCCGATGTAGTCGTGGGTGAGCTTCCCGAGCAACGGAAAGCTTCTGATCTTCCGGACGACCCCCTCGGGCGGATCCATCGTGAGGTACACAGGAACCTCCCTTCCGCCAACGACGGAGACGAACACGCGCTCCTCGACGACGCGCTTCATGATCTCGATCAGCATGCGGACGTACCCGGTCTCGTACAGCCGGTAGATTCCCGGGTACAGCAGGGGCTTCGCACGGCGGGCCTGGCCGGACGTCTTCCTCTTCCGCACAATCCCGTCGAAGTTCTGCCACAGGAGGTGGGCGGCCATCCGGACCCCCAGGCGCGAGACCCAGTCTGCCACAGACCCGGACAGGGACGACTCGTAGCGGTGCTTCTCCTGCAGGAGGTAGCACATCCAGCGGAACGCAGAAGGCTTTTCCTTGAAGATGTAGACGAACTCCGACAGCAGTAGGTCCATGTCGTCTCTCGGCAGCCTCCGCAGCGTGGCGAGGACGTCCGATGGCACCTCCTTCGACGGCCCCCTCCTCTGGACGAGCCACTCCCCCATCGGAACGATGGCCCTCACGACGAGGAACATCCCGTTCAGCGGGTCGCTCCAGTTGTCGACGCTGGAGAGCAGCCAGCGGTACGCCTCGTAGAGGTCCTTGTTCTGTCTCCGCTTCCACTTCGCGAGGTTGGACCTCACGTGGGCCGAGGACTGCCTCTTTCTCGCGGCCTTCTTCATGTTCGGCGAGAGGGCTTCTGGCCCTGTCGGCAGGCACCCGTGCTCGGTGTAGAACTCCCTGATAAAGTTGGCGTTGTGCACACAGGCAGCACAGAACGTCGCCCAGGACAGGTAAGGCGCCCCAGTCCACGTTTCCTCGTAGTAGCCGACCAGGGCGGGCTGGTACCTCGCTGCGTTGTAGAAGTTCTCCCGCAGCGTGTCGTGGATCAGGTACTTGTTCTCGGACACCAGGTGGAACACCTCGGAGCGCCTCTCCGCCAGGCTCTTGCCCCCAAGCTCCGCCCTCGAGAAGAACTGCGCCCGCAGCTGCAGTATCCTCGGGAAGTTGGCCGCGAGGCTCCCGTGGTGGGCGTGCCTGTAGAGGCCCGAGATCGTGCACCACACGATCCACGTCAGGTAGGTCCTCGCGTGCGGGTCGGAGTCCCACTGGGCGGCAATCATGTACTCGATCTTCCGGATCTGGCAGATGGTCGGGAACTGCTTCCACATCAGGTAGGAGACGGGGTTCTCCTTCTGATTCCTCGCCTTCATGTCGAGGTGGTGCGTCGCAATGAACGGGCCGATGTTCTGGATCGTCTCTCCGCAGACGGTGAGGCTGTCCATTTCGGGTCGCAGGAAGTCGTAGATTCCGCTGACGGTGTACTCGCCTTGCACCGACGGAGCACCAAAGACCGACTCGTCGGAAAACGTCTGGCGAAGCACCATCTCGCTCCCGATCGCGGAGTGATCGTGCAGGAGCACGTAGAGGTGGTAGATCAGGTCTCTGCGTCTGTCGTCCTCTTGCGAAAGCACAACACATTCGGCCTCGAGTTTCTGGCACAAGTCGTCGACCTTCTCTTCTGTGGCGTAGTCCTCCGTCACGTTCAGGTCGTCGTCGTCCCCTGGGGCAGAGCCTCCCAGGAACCTCCGGACACCGGAGAACATGGTGTCCCTAGTCAGGGCACAGAGTCTCGCAGACAGCGGGGCAGATAACTCCTCGAGCCCGACGATGAGCCTCTGCATGAGGTTCACCTTCAGCACCCATGCCCAGAACACGGAGTGCGATGCCACCGGAAAGAGCGGAACGCCGTTGTAGGAGAAGGAGTCGTCGTCCATCACGGAACAGTCGTCAATCAGCACCATGCTCTCGCGCTTGGAGGGGGCCTCGCCGGGGTGGAGGAGGCCAAACTCGTGAGCTCGGCGCACGGGAAAGAAGCAGCTGCAGAACGGCACTGCTTCGCAGAGGAAGGCCTGCACCCCCCTCTGCGAAGCACAGAGCTGCAGGTACCTGCCGAGGTCCTCCAGATCCATCAGCAGCAGGTCGGAGTATCTCTTCCCGAACACCTCCCCGTCGAGCTGGGTTCCCCTGATGCCGGCGGACGCCTGGGCCCACCGCTTGGGCTTCTCGTGCTTCGTGAATGTCACCTTCATTCTTTTCACGTCGAACGGGGAGTAGTCGTACCTGATGCTCCTCGGGAGCAGGAGAAGGTAGGGGGTCTCTGACCTGAGAACTGAGAGGTGGTCGCCGCTCGTGTGGGCCAGCTCGACGAAGGCCTCCATCGTCGTCATGGCAGTCACGTGCCCCTCGAGGAACCGCCTGAGCCGCTTCTTCAGAAAGTAGAGCTCGTAGTCCTGCCCAGACCGCAGGTGGTCCACCGTCACGCTCTCGGAGTCCGTAGATCCGTGCACCACAGCGTTCCGACTCTTCTCGTCCTGCGTCCAGTGCAGGCTCTCGGGGCACTCTGCCGACCCCCGGTCCATCCTCGACTGCAGCAGTCCAGCGAGTCGGGGCAGGTCACCGACTGAGACACGCGCGGAACCGAGCCAGTGGAGCGTGTCGTCGGCCTCCATCAGCGATCCGTAGTCGAAGGCGGCCTCCGTGTCGGACAAGAGCTCCTCCAGCTCCTTGAGGCCCACCTCGAGAAGAGTCCACATCTCCGGAGCGGATTGCGAATCTGGTGGCTTAATCACGTTCTCCGCGGTCACGCGGAGGCTTCGGCAGAGTCTCTGCAGCTTGCTGTCCTTTCCCGTGGGGGCGTCCTTCGTGTAGACGTTGCCCCGCTCGAGCTGGATCTGCATGAACACGCACACGAAGAAGAACAGGTTCACCCGAATCATGAACAGGGCCAGTCTCGGGAACTCGACTACTGTGGGGCCCGGGTCTTCGCCGACACCGAGAAACGGGTTCCACGCAAGGTACTTCCACCGCCTTCGGTGCATGACGCAGAACTTCTTCAGGGGGCTCGAGAGGAAGTCCCTCTCCGCCGAGTCGCCCGCAGGCAGGAACACCTCCACGTACTTCCGCAGCATTGCCCGAACGCGCCCCAGGTCGAGGAACAACTCATTCTGCATCAAATCCTTCAGAAAAACGATTTCCGCGTTAGAGTAAGATGTAATGTGCAACCTACCTCCTTCGAGCTCCGGTTCCCGACTGTGAGGCTCGTCTTCACCGGGATCTCTGCGGTCCACCAATATGTCCATCTTATCCCGCAGGAGTTCGGCGGTCGACGGGAGCTCTGTGGTCACTGTGTGCCTCACAGGCGGGTCCAGCTGCGGAGCTGCGAAGGAGTCCGTAGGCGTGGGCACAGCACGTGGCATGTACACGGCCTTGCTGTCGACCCGCAGAGCTGGAATGGCCCCCGTCCCGTCGGACCGCCTCTCAAAATTCGGGATGAACACGAAATTCGCCATGTCGAAGGCCAGCATGGGCCCGACACTGCCCCTGAACCTCTTCGTGGTCGGGAGCATCGCCTCCTTCCGGAAACTGTGCATCACCCGGTTCACGGCCTGCACACCGACGTACATCGTAAACTGCTGGTGGACAGTCATGGACTCTTCGGAGTTCGCCGTCTGCTCGCAGTGCAGTCGCTGGTACTCGTACAGAAGGCACCCGAGGCACGGTCTGCGCTTCTCGAAGGTCTGCATGTCCCCGAAGTCCCCCGACCTCGGCCAGGACCTCCCCGTCATCCGCCCTCCCGTGAACTTGTAGAGTACGCAGTTGTTCAGACTCGGATCGACCGCGAAGGACTCGTCGTTCTCGCTCGTCTGGTGGGCGTTCGCACAGACGGGATCGATGCATCGCCCGTCCTTCCTCTTCGTGATGTCGTATCCCTTCAGGCCTTCGTTGACGTGCTCGACAGTGAGGGTCGGCACGTCGCGGTACTTCTCGTTCCGGAACCCGGACTTCTGGCTTTTCACGGTCTCGTTCAGCGCGCAGTTCACGAGGTTCGTCGTCGCTGTGCGCATCATCAGGCTCTCGACCTCGGGGAAGTAGGTCTTCGTGCTGAGCCTCACGTAGTCTTCTGCAGTTCCTCTCGACAGGACCACAGGCACGACCTCGTCGTCCACGAGGGCCGGGTCGAGCATTGCCGGGGAGCCGAGAGTGGGATCGTGGTTCGCTCCGTAACGCACGCCGTGGGCCCTCATGACGGTTCGCACTCTTGAACGGGCGAGGCTCCTCACGGCGTCCCTCGCCACGGCTCCTGGGTCTCCGCGAAAGTCCTCCGAGGAAGAGAGCATTTCGCTAGTGTAGTTCTCCTGCGCATCGGTCATCCGAACGGAGAGGCTCTCGTCGAGAACCGGCGTCTTCCTGGCTTCCGCCTTGTGCAGCGCGATCGTCTCCCCGACGAGCACCTCGCTCGTCCTCTTCGTCTCGCCAAAGTGGCCAATGATCTTGCGAACAGACTCGTTGTACTGCACGATCTTGTCGCTGCCCTTCAGGTCGTCGACACGTCTCCTCTTCGGCCTCGGCCCGACCTCCTCGTACTCGTCCCTTATGGGAACCCTCCGTCGCCGCCGCCTCTTTCCACGCCCCGTTGTGATCGCAGGAATCGGGTTCCTGTTGCGTCGCCGCCGTCCACTCCGTTGGCGAGACGGCGCTGTACTCCCCTCGCCGCCAGCAGGAATGGGCTTCCTCTTCCGTCTGGGCCGTAGACTACGCGATGGGTAGGACGACACAACGCTCTTCTCGGCAATCACCGGCCGCTTCTCTCGTTCCGGCTCCAAAAGTTTCATCGCCCTAGTTTTCAGATCGTCTGGCGTTGCCGCCTTCACAACAGGCCGTTTGGCGCGTCTTCGTTGTCTCTTCGGTTTCGACGCCGGAATGACCTTCCTCTTCTTCCTCCTCGGTGGAGCCTTCTTGCTCGATGACTTCTTCTCCATCGACCCAATAAGGGATTCCTCGATTCTTCCTGAGCGTATCACAGATGAGAGCCTGCGGCGATGACTTTCCCTGGACCGCTTTGCAGTGTTCGCATAACTCGGGTTCACATATGCACCCAGTGCAGTCTCGTCCACTTCGTCAGTTCGGTACCCGTCCATGAACACACAAAGATATTGGAGGGAAAAAAAAGTTATTCCGTTCGCATTTTTTTCCAATTGGAAAAAATGGATTGATGTATAGTAGAAGACGGCATCGACGTGGGAAACGAAGACACAGGTTGAGGACCCATCCTCCTGCCACCGATGACGCACCTCTCGCGAGCGAACCTCCAAGCAAAAGGAGAAAGATCTCTAGAGCGAACGATGAAGCCTCCTCCCTCCACAGCATCCTACTGTCTGCGTTCTTCTCTGACACAGACACCCTCTACAAGCTCGTGCCAATGTGGGCCTCCCGCAGGCTGTACCCTGTCACAGCGCGCGTGTCGAGTGAGCCTGCGTCTCTTGTGGCCGACGTTATGTCCAGCACGGAGGAGACCGGCAATGGGAGCGCGACCAAGCCGCCGAAGAAGCGCCGGAAGAGCAAGCCGTTCAACATCGAGACCAGCACCATCATCGAACGGGAGAATTACATCTACGAGTTTCTCCGCCACGTGCTGGTCCGCATGAAGCCCACCCTCGCGTTCGTTTCGACGAACGTGTACCTGTTCGAGAAGAGGTGCTTTTCCTTTCCCCTGAGCTGGATGTCTGAGGAGTGCCTGAACCTCGTGATGAGCCTCTACGAGCACAGAGACACTGTGATGGACAAGAGGGACTACCACGGGGGTCTGCAGATCTTCAGTTCTGCAGTGCGCCAGACGGCGGTGCCATCACAAATCAGGAAGGACATCTGCAGGTGCTTCCACGAGTACGTGAGGCATCTTCTCCTCTGCCACAAGTCGCATAGGCCGAAGTCCATCCCGAAGGAGAGGGCCAGGGACTTCACTGTTGGGGTGCAGATGCGCGCAGTTGCTGGGGCATTTGGTGAGTACGCCAACCTTCTCGGGCGTCTCAGGGAGGAGATTTCAAAGGCCCCGCCGGAGTCTCTTGGGCTATACGCGGCGGACGTGGAATGGATCGACCCCTTCCTCGCTGCGCTCGAGCTGGATGTGTCTCGAGAGGGGTTCTCGATCCAGCAGTGCGTGGCAGGAATGGACGTTGGAACTCACAACATCCGGGCAAGAATGGTGTAGACAATGTACAAAATAACACCATCTTTGTTTTTCCCCTTTACATGCAACGATGCTGACCAAGCAGAAGCAGAAGCAGCGAAGCGGCTTCACGCTGAGGAAGCGCAGCGTGTCTTCTAAACTGAGGAACCTGTTTGGAGTGTCCCAAGGCCGCAGCGTGCACAAACGACTGCGCAGAAGAAAACCAGCTCCGCCATGGGCAAACCGTGACTCGGCACCGCCTCCTGCCGGTAGGAGGATGTCCCTCCCTCCCGTGAAGAGGCAAGCACCACGGGGCGAGAAGGAGGTCAGGAGTCCAAGGCCGGTTGCCGGCCGCATGTCACTCCCGCCGAAGAAGAGGAGGGCAGCTCCTCCTCCACGGTTCCCAAGCAGCGGGTTGGTGGACGTCGTGCCACCACCAAGGTCCAAGTCTCCCGAGCAGTCTCCTGGACTGGAGACTGCTCTTGGTGGGTTGATGAAGTGCAAATCACTCTCTTTGCTGAAGCTGGACGACGTGATTAGCACGCCGTTCGAGTTCAACGTGCTGTCCAGCTCTGACGAGGAGGAGGAGGAGGAGGGGGATGGCAAGGTGCAGAGTGAGAGTGAGGAGGATGAGAAAAGTGAGAGTGAGGAGGAGGGAGAGGAGCAAGAACGGGATAAAGAGGAAGAAGGGGAAGATGAGATAGTGCTCTTCACTCCCACCTTTCCCATCGTCAAGAAGGAGCCCGAACTAAGTAGGCATGAGAGCTGCATCAATTCTCTCCCATACTACAAGACGCTGAAGTCGAGTACGCTGTCCGGGGACTTTAGTCTGTCCCGATGGAAGAGGAAGGGCACTATCAAGAAGAAACCGGCCGGCCTTCCACCAAGGTTCCCTTGCAAACATGTGACAACTCCTGCGTTAGATCTTCCACCGCCGCCACCAGAAGAGGAAGAGGAGGAAGGTGAAGTGACGTGTTTATTCCGTAAGATAAGCGACCCATCTCCTGAGAATGAGTATGTAACCAAACTGAGAAAAAGGAAACGGCGAGGAAGAAAGAAACGTCCGCGACGAAGGAGGCTCGTCAGGAGCAAGAAGAAACGAGTAAAGAGGGTTCTGAAGAAGGAGGAGGTTGTCAAGCGGATCATCCGGAAGACACGACCCGCTGAGGCCGATCCTCTCCCCACGATCTCGCCCGACGACCCCCGCATGGACGCATACGGTGTTCTGTGGATCGACGGGATTCCCCCCGAGATCACAGAGGGGCAGAAACTGGATCTCCAATGGGAGAGAGTGCTTGAGATGGCGAGAAACATGGGCAACTACACCATCAAGAAACTGGAAGAAGAAGAAGAAGAAGAATTAAGTGACGAATCAAACTAACGCATCCACAGTCTTCACCACATCGGCCCAATCACTTGCCCTTATGACATCGTAATCCCCCTCGTTCCATGGGTAGTTCCCGAAGAGGATGCCCTTCGTCTCCGACGACACGCTCATCACGTGTCTCGGGAGGTCGTCGATGAGGATGTCAGCTTCAATCTCCATGCACATCTGTCGCTTGCTCTTCTTCTCTCCGGAGTCGCCATACTGGTTCCCAAAGTGGATGTCCTCCGGCTCGAAGATCGTCGGGTAGATCTCATTGAGCATGGACACAGTAATGTCCCTCACGGCGAGCTCCCTCGAGGTGACAACGCAGAGCTTGTGGCCCCTCGCCTTCAGCGTTTGCAATCCCCTGACTGAACCACGCACAGGAGGCAGCCTCTTGAACACCTTCGAGGCGTGGAACGCGTCCGTGAGCTTCTTGCTTTCGTCATCGGAGCATTCCAGATCTGTCGCAAAGTGGTACTTCCGAAACATGTCCGCGGTGATGGCGGGCTTACCAGGGATCTTGTCATCGTAGACAATGTAGTAGAAACACACCAACCCGTTTATGTAGCTGAGCAGCACCTCGTCGACGTCGATGGCAATGGTGGACATGAGAAAGGGTTGTGGTCGGACAAATTAAAATGTACTAAACAGTGCTAACTTCGCTTCTTCGGCCACACAATGCCAGCCGTGGGGATCTCCTGCCCACGCACCCACCTCAGAAACATCGCGATCCTCTTCCTGCGCGACCTCGGCGTCTTCCTGACCCTCGCGTAGTACGCGTTCCTGTAGTGATCCTGCAGGAACCGCCTCGCAAAGTCCCTCGCTGCATGGTTCTCTGCATAAGGAGAGGTGTCGAGCTCGGCCTCGAGCCACTCCTCCCTCGCGGTCTTGTCAAAGAAGAGTCTGGCCCTCTTCCTGCTTGTTCCCATCATGCGCTCAGCGAGCCACTCCTCGAGCCCGGCCCTCCAAACGTGGCGCGCAGCAGGTCCCACAAATCCAGAGGCGCTGACCATCTGGATCGCCAGCCTCTTCGCGGACAGACCCCAGTCAGTGATGGCCGGATCCCGCACCGAGTCTATGATCGAGGGAGCGTACCTCCTCGTGAGGAAGACCTCCACGAAGGGCATCACGTGCGGATCCCGTCTGTACCTCATCAGAGGACCGGGACTGTTGAACAGGTCGCGGAGCCACATTCTCCTGGTGTCGTCCAGCATGAGCTCCTCGTGGTTGCGGTACGCCACGATCGCCTCCGCCACCAGATTGAGCACCGGCACCATGTCCACTCCACGAGAGAGAAGAGCTCTTGTCAGGAGCGCTTCTGTCGACCGCAAAAACTTCACCTGGTCGAGCCCTCTCCCATCCTGGTCAGGAACGAGAGGCGGTGCAGAATGCGGGAACCTGTCTGGAGAGTCCACATGCATCCTCGATTCGCCTTCTTCCTCCTCGTCGTCGTCACTCACAGGAGGACGTCTGCTTGGCGCAGGAGGGGAGACGTGAGGACGGACGACCCTGTCTCCGTACACGTCGTAGAGCAGGTCGCTCACCACCGACCGCAGGAACCTGTACACAGAGGGGTCCCTGTACCGCGGGTCTCCAGACCGTTTCCGGATCGCGGTTCGGAGCCAGTTGTTCCTCTCAGCAGGATTCCTGAGAAGCGCGGTCTGCCGGTCGCCTGGAAGCTCCACAAACTCGGACATGAAGATTCCGGCCAGTTTCGCCGGACTCAGACCAGCCCTCTTCACCGCGAGAGCCTTCGGGTCTCCTGCGATTCCCGTGCCCTTCACGCCGATGCCCGCCCTCTCGTGCCTGTGCACGTACTGAGCAACGGCAAGCTTCAGGTACTGGTACATGGTCCCGGTCCGGTACGCCTTCCCGTCCATCTTCTGCATCTCCCCGCGGATCCACGCGTCTCTTCTGTCGCTGTTCACCACGAGCTCTTTCCTGCGGCTGTCGCCGAGCAGGGCAAACTTGGCAGTGAAGACCGCCCTGGCCATGCCCGGCTCCTGGCCCATCCTCTTCAGGCGCTCGGTGAGGTCTTCCGTGTCGGCACGACGACTGGGCATGAGCGCCCCCCCAATGGACGCCTCCGATGGCTCCCCGGCAAACTCGCTCCTCACGATGGCCATCTGCAGCTCGGGCCTCTCCTCCGCGTCCATGTCCAGCGCAGTGCCCCATATGTGGCCCGCGAAGATCGTGCCGTTCTGCGTTGCGCAGCGCTCGGCCACGTCGTCGTCGTCGTCCTGCCGGCCCTCGCCTTCTGTCCAGAGAGCGGACAGCGAGAGCAGGGACTGCAGACCGGACTGCGACGTCATCACGCCGTCGACGACATCCGGAAGAACGAGGGAGGGCCACTGTGGTGCCTCTTCAGAGGCGTCAGCCTGCACGAGACCCATGTTCATGATCACGTCGCCCTTCTGCACGAGCGACACGGAAAAGACACCGCTGAGGTACGGGTCTTGGAGAGCGGAGAGGAGGTACAGGGGAAGGAGCTCCCGTCTGCCCAGCCCAGTATTCTCGTGCAGCGAGGTCGGGCCCTTGCCGAGCAGCCAGATCCCGTTGTAGGTCTCGTAGGGCGTTCTCCTCTCGGGGGCGACGTCCTGACTCGCCGGCTCCCAGTTCCGCATGGCCAGGTCCAGCATCCTGTACACCGCGACGGACCCCGCATAGGGCATCCGATCGAGCCCGTGCTCGAGCACGATCCACAGACAGGAGAAGGCCAGGATCTCCGGCCACGGTCCCTGCGTCTGCATTGGGTGCACGTGCCCTCGGTAGGACCGACACAGAGCCGAGTAGCCCCTCGTCACGAGGAGGAGCTGCTGCTGCCGGTTCGCGCACTTGTAGAACGCCTGGGACAACAGAACCCTCGCCAAGTCACCACGCCCGGCTCTGACGTGCTTCTCCACGCTCCTCACGATGATGTCCCTCTGCAGGCGAGAGAGTCCCTTCCCGAACCGCTCGTTCTCGATGCACCCCGGAATGCTCTGGAAGAACCCGTGGACGACCACCGTAAACACGTAGATCTCCTCATGAGACGCGTGCTGGAAGAGGAACACACCAGGGAACGTGTCCGGGTTCTCCCTGTGCACTAGGAGCATGTCCACGAGCTCGTCGGACGTCGTGGCACCTGCCATTGGTCCGTCTGTCGTTCCCGGGGCCACAGGCCCACCCTCCACGTACATCCCGTCAGCACTCGGCATGGAGGAGAGGTAGGCACCCAGGTCCTGCACGACGACCACGGTCTTGCTCTTCCGCAGCATGGGCTCCAGCATCTTCCAGTCGTCCCCGAACATGGATCCGCGAACGTCCTCCGCACCACGGAGGAGCACCGTGCTCCTCGTCTTGTCCCTCAGTCCCTCGTCCGGCGTGAGGTCGTATACTGGGCTCCGGTAGTCGCAGTCAAGGGCTGCGACAGCACGGAATGCGTCGTGAACCTCCTTCGTGCCTCCAACGGAGGACGTGAGCCGCTTCCATGTCGTCATGCTCATGGCAAAGGCCATCTCGTCTCGCACAAACTCCCTCGTGCAGGCGGTGCCGTAGGACTCGTCCGTCGTCTCCTGGAACGCGAGGCTTCTCGCGTGGTCGTCCAGGTTGCTCACGAGCGTGGGCAGGTCGCCGAACATCTCCCTGCTGCTCATGTACAGCGACGCGTCGGCCTCCGTGTACAGCGACGGGTCCAGTGACGAGTACCTCCTCCGGAGCGCCGTCGCAACGTCCGCCTTCCAGTCGAGAGTTCTCGACCGTGGGTGGAGGTCCCCACGGTCGCCAATCATTCTCTCGCCGAACACGCTCTTGAACCCGCGCTTCAGGCGCCTGAAGAACCCCCATTTCTTCCTCTCCTTCCTCTGTGACCGGTACATTCTGCTCACGTGCTTCCTCTCCTTCGCGTAATCGCGCCTCCTCCTGCGCTCGACGGGGCTCCTGTCGAAGATCGAGTCTCCTTCCTGGTGGGAGCGCGACGACCGAGACACGTTCCTTGCAAGCGTGACCTTCGCCTCCCTCACCTTCGTGTCCTTCTCGGCCATCATCGGGTTGGGGTCGAGGAACCTCTTTCTCGACACAGAACGTAGCCCCCACTCCATCTGCTCTCTGTCGAGGCGCGAGATGTGGGCGAGCTTACCGAAGGCCGCCATCGCTTCCCTCGGAGTGACGTTGTCGTCTCCGTTCTCCATGCCCCTCTCCAGCTCTTCATACAGCGCCTTCTTCTTCTCCTGGATGCGCTCAAAGCCCTCGGAAAGAGGAACGAACCGCCTCCCTTCTCCCCACGAAGTGGCCATGTGTCTGTTTTGCAGAAACGGGTTGGGGCCCCTGCACGATTGTAGTTTCCTGAGTATGTTTTTCTTGTTGATAGGGGAAATAATATCAAGTTTAGGTTGGTTCCATTACACGACAAGCCTGTACACGCACACCGCTCCCGCCGATTCAGACGGCGACAGGAACCGGATCACATCGCCTTTCCTCGCCCCGAAGATCCGCGCCATCAGGTCGCACTCGGCGGAAATCCTCGGCAAATGGTGAAGCCTCGTATTCGCATGATGCACCGCGCTCGGACAGGCGTGACGCTCCAATATGTCCGAGGCCGTGATCCTCGTGTCCTCCCTCTCGAGGAAGTCCACCAGATCAATCTCCCCTCCTTGTTGGTCGTCAACAGCGTAGGGAGTCTGCGTGAGCAGCGTGATCCTTGCACCCATGTCCGGCGACTCCACGACACCCTCCCTCCACGGCCCTTCGGAGAATTTATGGCGCACAGCGAACATGTGCTCCACGTCCCTGAGGTGCAGCACCTCGACGGTGATCCCCGCTTTGTCCAGCAGGCTGCCCAGGTACCTCTTCATGGGATTCGTGATCTTCGGAGCGGCGATGACCCGCTCACGTCTCATCTCCTCGAGGGTGGGAACGAGAAATATGATCAGTCTCGTGACGGACCCGCTTCCGTGTGCTGTCGCGTCGTTGATCCACCCGTCGATCTTCCTTCGCATGGCCTTGTTGCAGCCAAACTTGCCCACAACACATCGGACATGAATGTCCACGTCGTTGTACTGAGGGAATTGCGTCGTGACAAGGTGGAGACCACGCAGGTCCACACAAGTAGGCTCATCGAGGTCCATCTCATCTTCCTGCATCTGGCCCCCCATGCGGTACCTCGACACGAAAGCGCTATAGGTCTCGTCCTTGTCATCGTCGCTAATCACACACCCACGAGCATTGCGAAGAATGGACAGAAGCATTTTCCATGCATGGAACAGGCGAGCGTTGTAGACTCCGTAATCTCCTAGACCGTCAGACCACGAGGGATCAGCCACCGTGCGCCCAACGCGAGCAGGGAGGGTAAACATTTTTTGTCACCGTAGAGTAGTGCGGTGACAAAAAAAATGGCGGTTGCTCAAGGGGTCACACCCCCCAAAAGCGGTCCTTTTTTTCCATTTTTTTATGAGTTAGAATGGTCGAATGGGGGAATCGCGTTCTCTCGGTGTGTAGAGAAAGAATCCCGGAGACATTTCGTTTTTGGGTTCCCCCATACGAGTGGAAAAAAACCATCTGACCGATCCGTCACGAAGTTCTAAAAAGAGATCTGTGGTGTATTTAGGTCTTTTCCTGTCGCACAACGGGTATTAACGCGCCATGCTGTCTGTCCGCTATGATCTGAAGAAGACGTTCCCGGAGGCCCACTTCTTCCACGACGTTGTCTGCGGCTCCCTGCTGGACAGGGCGCACAAGTTTCCACCCGGAAAGCTGGCAGAGGCGTTCCACGGACTGTTCAGCGACAGGGCCAACGTCCGCGAGATCGAGATCTTCATGATCAAGTGGGGTATCGCGCACCTGTTTGTCCTTCTGGACCGCCCGGACGACCTCATGGCCTTGTTCCGCCCAGACGATCTGCCAAGGCGCCGCCGGCCGAGGGTGTCTGTGCATGCGAGGCTGCGCGAGGGGAGGTACGACCGCATGGACGTCTCCGTGACAGACGTGTCCCCGAGGATCCTCACGGAGGGATCGTTCTACGTTCCGTGGGAGTGGGGGACCTGGACGCAGTTCGTCGGGCAGGGGTCTCTGCCTGGGAGGACCCAGCTCCCGGAGAGGCTGCTGAACAAGACCCCACTGGAGGTCGCCGAGCTCTTCTCCAGGACTGAATGCGCCGCTGTGCTGGAGGCCATCCAGAGGCTGGAGGCTCGCGACGAGAGGGCGGAAGCTGTCAGGCAGCGCAGGCGTGAGGCACAGGCCGCTCGTGACGAGCAAGCTGTCCTCGCAAGACAGCTCCGCGAGGAGCAGCTGGAGGAGTTCGAGCGCGGGCAGAGGCTCGTTGACGAGAGGGAACTGGAGCAGATCCGAGTGGATGCGATCAGGAGACGGATTCGGTTGAACCCTGTCTTCGATGCGGACATCGAAGAGGATGAAGGGGAGACGACGTCGGACGAGGACGAGCAAGAGTTTGGAGAGCCCGATTTTGGAGGAGAAGAGGTCGTCCTCGAAGACGACGACGATTCCACAACGTCGGACGAGGACGACCTCCTTGCGTCCGACGACAGCGACACCATGTCCGAAGACTACTCAGACGACCCCCTTCTCGGCACGCTCGATGAAGCCCCGTTCGACGAGCCCGGTTCTGCCACGCTCAGTCAGCATTTTCACATGGCCCGAGGCCACGTTGGCTATGAGGGACACGGCGACTACATTCCAAGGTTCCCCGGTCTCGACGACGAGATCGACAGGCTCGAGATCAATCTCGCGAGCGCGAAAGGAAGGCGGAAGAAGGCTCAGAGAGCTCTGGCCAGGTACAAGGAAAAGCACGACCTCATCGCACCGCTGGCCGACCGCATGTCGTTTGCCGAGATGAAGAGGCTGAACCGCGAAGCCCACGAAAGGGGGGAGGGTATGTTCGTGTTTCCTGAGAAGCCCAGAGAGGCTTCTGGGCTCGTTCCTGCGTGGGAGAGACTCGTCGAGGCTGGTATCGCGAAGGAGATACACAGAGCTATGGAATCGCTTGACCGGTTTTCAGTGGAGCCGCCCCGCCCGAGTAAGTACCAGCGTGATGACCGCCCAGGACATGTGATCTATCGGCAGCGCATCATGAAGCCGTACAGAATGTACGAAGATGCGCGGAGGACCCTCCCCGAGCTGAAGCACAAGGAGGGGAGAATCAAGAGGAAGCTGCGGAAGCTGCGGAAGAGGCTCGCGAAAGCCGAGTCGCGGCTCGCGCAGAGATCTCCTGACGATCTGGAGACGAGGGCCGCCAGCATTTCCAAGGCGATCGCGGCAGCCAGAACGGACGGGGTTGTTGGAAAGGACAAAACCAGGTTTTCGCGTGCCGTTCTGCGATCTCTCGGTGTGATCGGAAAGGCGCAGGAGCCGGCAGAGATCAGGGCGCAGGGGTTCTGGGAGAACCAGATCCGGCCCGTCCTCATGGAGATGGACTCGTACATTTCCGGAAAGTACGAGTACTCCAACTACAAAGTCCTGCCCCAGGAAGAGGAGGAGGAGGGCGAGGCGACTGACGTGGGCGAGCTGCGGGTGGACACGAGCTTCGAGGTTGGGCACCGGTCGTTCCGCAGGCTCTCGACGAAGGACTGGCTGGACGAGCACTTGATCAACATGTTTGCGAACATTGCCATGGCGAGGCAGAGCCTCCCTCCCGGTGAGAGAATCCAGGTCCACGGGACGAGGGTCCTCGAGAAGATGGTGCGCTACGAGAGGCGGGCGAGAAAGGGCCGGAAGGTCGTTGTGCGTACGAGAGAGAGCGCCGGGTCTGGTGTCATCGAGCCGGAGATGCAGTACGAGTCCGACGATAGGTACCAGGCGAAGCACCTGCGCAAGCTGAACGAGCTGGCGAAGAGCACGCTGTACAGGGACGACTCCCCGAACACGCACTTCTTCGTGGTCCACACTCACGGGAACCATTTCGTTGTGTTCATCCTCCGCCGGGTGTACAGCGTCGAGAGAGGTGTGGGGGGCGTTTGGACGCCGCAGTGGGGGATCTTCGACTCGCTGATGTCGGACCGGTCCGGCGTGAAAACGAGGAACCGAGTCAGCAGGATCATGGCTCTCGTCCAATCCACCAAGTGGGGCCGGTCGAGAACTCTGCCGGTTAAGCCAGAGGCGGAGCTCGTGGTCGACCACCAACAGAGGGACGGCTTCAGCTGCGGCGTGTTTGTGTGCATGTTCCTCGCGAAGAAACTGCTGCTCACGAAGGGCGGAATGCCGGGGATCCGGACTGCGGAGTTGCGCGGATTTCGGCGGACTATCTGGAGAGTACTCAGGCACTTTCGCGCTGCACCGTCGATGCCGTCTAGGCAGGACGATGAGATGTCTCTGCTTGGCGACGAGGACGATGAGATGTCTCTGCTTAGCGACGACGATTAACGAATGGAACACAAAAATCACAGTTGCCCATCTATTTCACCCACCACTTTTTTCCACACCACCCCAAATCCGAGAGAGTCACCTATGGGCATCGGACCCGGCGAGCTAACGACCCCCGTCAAGAAGCGCAAGAAGCGCGTTCTGCAGGAACCTGCAGACACAACAGAGGGCTGCGTCACGTGGGAGAGTGCCCCAGAAGCCATTCGCCGCGTGGAGGGGATGCACGAGCTGCAGAAGCACCGCCTCATCCCCGCATCAGCCAAGAAGTCGTACTTCGCCGCCTACGCAAATGAGGAGAAGCTCTTTGGGTTCTTCTTCCCGCTGTTCATCAACGAGGAGGTCCCAAACTGCCTCGTTTGCCTGCACTGGGACCCGTTCAGGTCGATCCAGGAGAACTCGTCCGGTCCTCTGTACTTCGTCCTCACGTCGGCTGCTTACATCGAGCCGCTCGAGGTTCTCCCCTACGTCGTGCTCGACAGGAACATGGACGACGAGGTCACGTCTGACGAGGTAGCACCCAGAGTGCAATCCACATCCTCGGACGTGCCGAAGGCTGCGACGGCTCCCCCAACGGAGGAGAGCATCATGGACAGCGTGGGGAACTTCTTCCCCATGGTGAACGGCTCGGACGACCAGATGGAGAACGCGGACATTGTGTTCATCAACAGCAGCGGGGAGCTGTTCCCCATGACGTGGGCCGGCGTGCGGAAGGAGATCGCAAGGGACCGAATGCTGGCCGAGACAGTGAAGGTGCTGGTGCTGCACAACAACGCAAAGTACCTGCCTGCGTTCATGTCGAACAGATTTGTCGTGTAATACATCTATTATTCATTCTCGCTCTCTCTTACACGCTTCTCAAACGCGCGCACAACCTCCTTCTGGTGCGGCTTCACGCGGTGCATAAACCGCGGGAAGTCGTCCACCGACTTCCCGAACAGCTTGATGCACACCGCTGCAGCGACTGCCGGTGCTCGACACGCGCCCGCCTGGCAGTGGATCATCACGGCCCCGCCCCTCCTGAGCAGCCTGTCTTCGGCAACCTCAGCCACTTTTTCCATGTGCTCGATGTCTGCTGTCATGTCAGGGACAAACATGTTCACCACCTCGATCCCTACCTCCGCAGCAGCTGCCACTCGCTCGGCGCCTGGGCAGCCATCGTTCACAAGCGTCACTGACTTGTCGGGCAGCACGGTCCACACCACGTCCTCGTCCCAAGTCGAGATGTTGAGGTTGATCACCGTCCGGATGTTGAACGCATAGTTCAGCGTGCGTACTTCGTCGCCACTCATCGGGTACGATGACGAGAACACCTTCTCGTGAAACTCGCGGAGACGCTCCGAGAACACCGGATTGTAGCCGTTGCTTAGCCAAACACCGGGGATCCGGATCGTGTTCATCCGGAACGGGATGTGGTTCCTCACTTTCGTCGCATTAGCCAAAGCGTCCTCCATGTGTTGTCACCACAATGTGTCACCACAAAAATTTGTCCGACCAGCTGACCACCCCATAACAAAAATCCTTTCTGAGCAATATGGGACTTCCGAAGAACGGGCCTGTGACCAAGGTCACGCCAAGTGGCGAACCAAGCAGTGCGATTCCCAAACAAAGTAAAGTGTTTGTGATTCTGAGTGTGAAAATGGATGCTGCGTTCCTTGACGAGCCCGGCCCTTATTTGTATCCGAAAACGCACGGATTCTATCTGACGAAGGATGCCGCCATCTCTGCGATGGAGAAGATTGCGTTTCGTGCCCACAGGAAACTGAAGGGACGGCTGGTGCTTGACACTCCCGACAAAGAGAAGTATGGCGCCGACTCTGTCTCGGAACTCGATGTCGTTGTGAGGTCCCACCCCCACCCGACTGCGGACCACGTCGTTGCCCATGCAAACTTTGCGGTGGACAACTCCATGCGCACCGTGAGGGATCTCGAACATGGGCAGTACGCGAAAATGTTTCAGGTGAACGAAGTTTCCCTTGTTGATGACGAGTAAACGAATGCGCGCTTTATTTATTCGCTCTTTTCCACCACCGGCTCAATCATAGTCGGAAACTCCTCGGCGGGCACCTCGCGCGGAATCCTGCAGATCTCGTGGTCCAAGGAGAACGAAATTGCTGGCTCTGCCATGACATCGCTCGACGAGCTCCCCTGTTTCTTGAGGCGGATGCGAGAGACCCTCACGCTCACGCTCGCGGGCGATACGTACGGGAGCCTGGAGAACACGCGCTGCTGCATCGCGGTAGCCAGCTGGCGCCACGCCACGCGAGGGAAGCACACGGCGTTGTCGTCTCCCTTCACCCTGTACATGGGGAGCTTCGTAATTCCGTCGGGGAACACATCGGTCTGGTTCATGAACACCCAGTGCGAGAGGAACGACTGTTTGTGGAACTGCTTGTTTCCGTGGTCACTAAAGTGCCACTTGTCGAGTCTCTGGACCCGCGGCACGGGGAACTGCTCCACGAGCTTCTCGAGGACTTTCTCCTTCCCGAGGGCCCCGTTCAGCACGCTGATGGGAACTCTCTGACCAGGCGGCAACTGGTCGTGCGAGAAAATCACGGTCCCCGCTCTCTCCTGGCAGAGTCCCCCTCGGATCTGCACCTCCCTCCTGTGCATCAGCCTCGGGCCGACAACACTCCAAAACTCGAACGCGAGCACGGCGCTGTCGATGTTCCGCGCAAGGATTCCGTTGATTCTGCTGGACAGCAGACACACATGCATGTCCTTCGTGTCGGTGCTACTCTCAAACCACCGAAGAGTACGCAGCTTCACCAACATCCCGAGCCTGTACTTCCCAATCTTGGGGAGCCTGGCTTCTTCTCCCTCGTCTTCCTCCTCCTCCTCCTCCTCATCATCCCCAGCATAGATTTCGTCCATCCCACCCTTCAGCACAAAGTTGAATTGGTCATAAAGAAGATATGTCGTCACGTTGTACTGCTTGTCACGGTACCCAATGTCCTCGATGTCCGTCCACTCCGGGTACTCGATCCCGCCGGTTCCAATCTCGTCCTTCCAGTTGACCTCTCCGGACGGGTAGAAGTCGTCGTCGTCGCTGTCGCACTCGCTGTGGCCGCTCGGGATCGCCCCTCTGACCGCAGGGAAGTGGCGCAAGATCGCCCCACCAATTGCAGACATGAAGGAGTTGGTGAGGTTCGAAATGAACCCTCCGTCCTGCGACCGCTTCATGTACTCGTCGAGGTCGTCGCTCTCTCCTTCCTCCTCCTCCTCCTCCTCCTCATCGTCGCTCATCGTTTGGCGTGCGAGCGGTGGGGAAACGTGCAGAAATGTGACTGTGAAAACCACAATGCTCCCATTTAATACACAACAAAGCTATTTTTTGCTTCCGGTTCCCCGGTGCCCTCTCACCGCATGAGTGACCAAGCTGATCCCCGCGATCAGGAAAATGTGCCAGAAACTGTGGGTGACAGGATAGTACTCATCCCCGATCAGCAGGTGGAGCGGGAAGAACGCGAGCCCCACAGTTCCACAGAAAAGGCCCGATACGTACCACCACGGGTCCACCCTCTCGGAAAACGCCCTCAGCACTCTCCCCTTCCCCTTGTGCCTTCGGTTCCTGTGCAGAAACAGAGAGACCACAACCGCAATGAAGGCAACAATGAACAATGCCGTGAACGCGAGCGACGGGATGCTGAACGTGCTCCCTGTGATGATCACGATTATGACGAGCACGCAGTGGAACGCGAGCACGACTGTGATGTCCCTTATCATGTGGAAGTCCATCATGAAGTACAACAGCATGAGAACGCACACAAAGAACCCCGTCATGGCGAAGACGGTGTCGATCGACTCGAGGAGAAACGGGTCCGCGACGCACGAGTGGACCTCCTCAAAGCACAGGTGGTAGAGCATGCTCGCGACGAACACGACGATCCAGAGCACGGTCTGCATGTACAATCCATAGATCCACGAGAGAACCACTGGGGCAGCGAAGAGGGCATTCGTCAGGATGGTGAGTACGTCGAAGAAGTAGAGGGAGCCCATATTTCGACCATAGCGTGCAGAGAAAGCGGGTAAATAGAAAAGAGCAACTCTATTCCCGCTCGTCCTGCACTTGGACCAAAACTCTAATCATGGAGAACCTGTGGATGGCCGTGACCAACTTGCCGATTCTTGCCCCGATTTACTTGGCCTGCAACCACAGGGATTATTGGACCGCGATTGCTGTTGGGTTCGTATTTGTCGCGTCGTTCGTCTCGCACTTGGTTGAGAACCACAAGCACGGGATGCCGGGTTTTATCAAGGTGTCGGAACGGGTGTCTTACTATTGGAACCGCGTTGACGTGGCTGGCTGTGCACTCGTTGCGGCCAGAGTTCTCTACTTATATGCGAGACATCGTCCGCCCATTACACGCAAGGACGTGTTGTTAATGGGATTTTCTTTGGCGATGAATGTTGTGTCCGAGTATGACAAGTACA
>Ga0180431_10002687_pt1 | contig 23564 bp, 20 predicted proteins | sample SS_ome_11_FD_132459 | JGI IMG/M metagenome (GOLD analysis project Ga0180431, IMG submission 132459) | Hypersaline lake sediment archaeal communities from the Salton Sea, California, USA - SS_1_MS_1 metaG | ecosystem: Environmental > Aquatic > Non-marine Saline and Alkaline > Hypersaline >...
ACCGCATTGGGAAAGCTCCGGTTGTTTGGGGGGGGCGGGACCCCTAACATCCCCGACGGCGACGAAACAACCGGCCGGCAGGCTGGATTGAGGCAACCCAGAGGCGAGCGATCCGGCCCGAAGGACAATCAGAATCTCGCGTCGGGCCGGCGTTCCACGACCGGTGGAACAGAAGGCCGCGTTCAACCGTTTTGGTGATAGGAAAGGTGGAGGTGACCGCATTTGCTGCCCGCAAACCGAGGGGCGGATTGCGACGGTGCTGATCGAAAAGACATGAGCGATCGCTTCACGAATGACCAGCTTGCCCGCTTCTCCCGGACCGTGGTCGACGCGATCCACACGCCCACTGTCGTCATCGATCACGCCGGGTCCATCCAGGCCGCCAATCGCGCTCTTGCCGAACTGATCGGCGAGACAGGTGTCCTCACCGGGAGATCGCTGCTTCAGGTCGCAGGCGGTTCCCTGGATCAGCCCGACCTTCGCGAGGCACTCGAGCAGGTCCTGCCCCGGGCCATGGCCTTCGACGACGTGGCCGTCGAGCTTCCCGGAGGCTCCACCGTGTTCGCGAGCGGCAAAGCCCTCGCAGCGGCGGGCTCGGACGAACTGGTCGTCGTCGCCTTTGACCGGGCATTGACCGACCAGCGCACCGATGAAGCCGTCGAGAGCGACTGGCTGTTCAGGGTCGTTGTCGACACGGTCCGCGAGCCCCTGCTGGTGCTCTCATATGCCGATCACAGGGTGCAGTTCGCGAACAGCGCCTTCTTCCGGACCTTTCGCGTGTCGGAGAGCGAGGTGAGCGGCCAGCATTTGCCGGATATTGGCCACGGCCAGTGGGACATCCCGGAACTTCGCGCCGCGCTGGACGATGTCCTGGCGCGCGACACCAGCTTCGAGAGGCTCGAGGTCGAACACGATTTCCCGGAGATCGGCCATCGCGTCATGCTGTTGAACGGCAGGCGAATCGACCACCTGCGTCTCATCCTTCTGGCGTTCGAAGACATCACCGAGCAACGACGGGCGCGGCGCTTGGAGGAGGCCCGGCTGTCCGAACTTGCCCACACCATAAAGAACCTCTTCGCGATGGTTCAGGCGCTGGCCTACCAGACACCGGCGCCGACGCCGGATGCCTATAAGGATGCCTTCCTCGGTCGCGTGAAGGCCCTTGCCGTGTCGCAGGGTATCCTGTTGGAGAGCGAATGGCAGCGCGCGGACCTGCGCCAGTTGCTTGCCGGATTGCTGTTGCCGCATCTGCACGGACACGAGGAACGGATCGAGATGAGCGGCCCGGCGGCACCGCTGTCGAAGGATCAGACGTCGGCCTTGGCGCTCGTGGTCAACGAGCTGGCGACCAACGCGATGAAGTACGGAGCGCTGTCGAACGAGACCGGAAGGGTCATGCTGACATGGGAAGTCGGCGATGACCGGCTCCATCTGAAGTGGCGCGAGCTCGGTGGGCCGGAGGTCAACCCCGAGCCGGAAACCGGGTTCGGCACGCTGTTGATCGAGCAACTGAGCGGTCAGCAACTCGGGGGCAGGGCGGAACAAACCTTCGACCCATCGGGTTTGCTCGTTCAGATCGAGTTTCCCTTGAGCACATGAAAGGCGGTGTTTGTCCGATTCCCGCGCACCAAGAGAGCCCCGCATCCTGATCGTTGAGGATCAGGTGCTCATCGCCGTGGAGCTTGAGCACCGTGTCAAAGGTCTCGGCTACGGTGTGGTCGGTCCGGCGACCAGCATCCGATCGGCCCTGGCGTTTCTCGATGATGCCGCGCCGCCCGACGCCGCCCTGCTCGAGATCCAGCTCGGCGAGGAACGCGTGACGCCCGTTGCCCGCCGGTTGCGGGCACTCGGTGTGAAATACGCCCTCGTGACGGGATATGCCCGGCTCGCCCTCGAGGAGCCCGAGTTGAACGGGGTCCCTCGGCTCAGCAAGCCGGGCACCTCTCCCGAACTGGAGCGCATGCTGGAGGGGCTGGTCGCAGAGCCGAAATGAGCGACCCGGCGCGTCGGATCGGCCGCGTCAGCAGTCGCGATTGTCGATCGCGCCGTCCGGCATCCTCGTCTGGCAGAGGCGCACTCCGGTGAGATCGGCGTCGGTGATCACCGCGCCCTCGAGTGTTGCGCGCTCCAGATTGACCCCCGCCAGATTGGCACCGGAAAGGTCGGCGCCGGCGAGCACCGTGCCGGAGAGATTGGCGCCGGAGAAGTCGGCGCCGGAGGCGGTGGCTCCACGAAGGTTGGCGTTGGAAAGGTTGGCGTCGGCAAGCGTGGCGCCCGTGAGATCGACGCGCGGCAGTGTCGCCATCCGCAGTCCGGCTTCCGTCAGGTCCGCCCCCGCCAAGATAGCCTCGGTCAGCACGGCGGTATCGAAATAGGTGTTGACGAGAACGGCGTCGGTGAGGTCGGCGCGCGTGAGGTTGCCGGAGCGGACATAGGCCTCGGTGAGGTCGATGCCGACGAGAATCGCGTCGGTCATGTTCACCGTGGCGACATATGCGTCGACGAGGTCGGCGCCCGACAGGTCGGCGCCCACGAGGTTGGCGCGGCTGATATCGCAGCCGGGGCAGGCATTGGTGGCGAGAAGCTGCTCGAGCTCGGCCTCGTCGAACGCGGCGGCCGGCGATGCTGCGAGCAGCAATGCAGCGCAAGCGACTGCCGCTAAGCGCAGGGCTCCCGGCCCGAGGTGACCGTTGAAGTCGGGGCCCGTGTCATTCGTCGGGCTCGAATCGTCAGATTGTACTGCAAGGTCCATGGCTGCCTCCCTCACGATCTCGGCCGTGCAAGGCGCACCTCCGCAGATCGACATCCGATCATCGCGGCGGTGTGACGGAAGCCAACCTATGGGCAGTATCGGCTTTGCTAATGGCCGGGTCCGGTTCTGGTTGATCGCAGTCGGACGGTTTCAACCGAAAGCTAGCTCGGACGGCGCCCGTTCGCTCGCCCGTCCGCCTTCCTCAGGCTCCGTATCTTGGCGAGCTCACGCTCGAATTCGTCCTCGATCTGATGCGCTTCCTCTCCGACGAAATCGAGAAAGGCCTGCGCGAGCACGGTGAGCTTCCGGTTCTTCGGATAGGCGAGGTACCAATGGCGCTTCAGCGGGAAGCCCTGGACGTCGAGAACGGTCACCGGCCCGTCGGTGCCCTCGAGCGAGAGCGCGTGGAGCGACATGACCGACACGCCGAGGCCCGCGGCGATCGCCTGCTTGATCGCCTCGGTGCTCGACAACTCCATTCGCGTATTGGGCGGCGGCAGGCCGCGCGATTCGAAGAGCTGGAGCACGGCATCCCGGGTTCCGGAGCCCGGCTCGCGCATGATGAAGGGCTCTTTCTGCAGCCGGGTCAGCGAGATCCTCGGAACGCCCACCAGCGGGTGATTATGTGGAGCAACCGCCACCAGCGGGTTCGGCACCAGCGGGAGCGCTTCGATGTCGAGCTCGGGCGGCGGGCGCCCGAGAATGTAGAGATCGTCGTGCTGCTCCTGAATGCGCTGGATGAGTCCTTCTCGGTTGGAGAAGCTGAGCGCGATCTCGACGCCCGGATAGTGGTTGCCGAAGCGGCCGAGCAGGTGGGGTCCGATGTAGTTCGCCGACGAAATGGCGGCGAGTCGGAGCCGGCCGCGGCGCAGGCCCTTGAGATCGGCGATCCGGGTTTCAAGACTGGCGAGCGCGCCGAACACTTCCTCGCACGCGGCATCGAGCTCGCGACCTGCCTCCGTCAGGCGGATGTGGTTTCCGACCTGCTCGAAGAGGGTCGCGCCAATGGTATCGGAGAGTTTCTTCAGCTGCATCGAGACGGTGGGCTGCGCGAGAAGCAGTTCCTCGGCCGCACTGGTGAAGCTTCCAGTCCGGGCGACGGACTCGAACATCTGCAGCTGGCGCAGCGTCGCCCTTTGGGCCAGCGCCCCGACCAGATTCGTCCTCGCCATGAGGCCCTCCCGCATAAAATGCGTTTCTCTATAGGAGTCATTGATACGATAGCGAGACCCTTTGTCGCAACATCGCGAAACGCGAGGATTTCCAACCTCTAGAGGACGGAAACCGAGAGCTGCCGGACAGTCCGTTCTGCTGCTCTGAAGCGAATATCTATGAGTCCTATCCGCATTATCTATTTCCGCAACGGTCCCTGCAGCGGCATCGTGCATGCAGCCAAGAGCGCTGCTCCATACGGCTAGGGAGACACGAGAGGTCCAAGCTCGGGCGCTTCCGCCAGCACAACAGGATTCCGGCGCGCGATATTCGCAGCGCAATATTGGGAGTTGACCATGGCCAGCAAGAACTTTCAGGCAGGCGTCAAGGACTACCGTCAGAACTACTGGACGCCCGACTACGTTCCGCTCGATACCGACCTTCTCGCCTGCTTCAAGGTCGTTCCGCAGCCCGGCGTTCCGCGCGAAGAAGTGGCGGCCGCTGTCGCCGCGGAATCCTCGACCGGCACCTGGACGACCGTGTGGACGGACCTGCTCACGGACCTCGACTACTACAAGGGTCGCGCCTACCACATCGAGCCGGTTCCCGGCGATCCGGACGCGTTCTTCGCCTTCGTCGCCTACCCGATCGACCTGTTCGAGGAAGGCTCGGTCGTCAACGTGCTCACATCCCTCGTGGGCAACGTGTTCGGCTTCAAGGCGCTCCGCAGCCTTCGCCTCGAGGACGTTCGCTTCCCGCTCGCCTATGTGAAGACCTGCGGCGGTCCGCCGAACGGCATTCAGGTCGAGCGCGACCGCCTCGGCAAGTATGGCCGCGCCCTCCTCGGCTGCACCATCAAGCCGAAGCTCGGCCTGTCGGCCAAGAACTACGGCCGCGCGGTTTACGAGTGCCTGCGTGGCGGTCTCGACTTCACCAAGGACGACGAGAACATCAACTCGCAGCCCTTCATGCGCTGGCATCACCGCTTCGAGTTCGTGATGGAAGCCGTGCTCAAGGCCGAGGCCGAGACCGGCGAGCGCAAGGGCCACTATCTCAACGTCACCGCGCCGACGCCGGAAGAGATGTACAAGCGCGCCGAATTCGCCAAGGAGCTCGGCGCTCCGATCATCATGCATGACTTCTTTACCGCCGGCTTCACCGCCAATACGGGCCTGGCGAACTGGTGCCGCGACAACGGCATGCTCCTCCACATCCACCGTGCCATGCACGCGGTTGTCGACCGTCATCCGATGCACGGCATCCACTTCCGTGTGCTCACGAAGTGCCTGCGTCTGTCCGGTGGCGACCACCTGCATTCGGGCACGGTCGTCGGCAAGCTCGAGGGCGATCGCGGCGCGACGCTCGGCTGGGTCGACCTGATGCGCGAATCCTACATTCCGGAGAACCGCTCGCGCGGCATCTTCTTCGACCAGGATTGGGGCTCGATGCCGGGTGTCATGCCGGTCGCCTCGGGCGGCATCCACGTCTGGCACATGCCGGCGCTGGTCGCGATCTTCGGCGACGATGCCTGCCTCCAGTTCGGTGGCGGCACGCTCGGTCACCCCTGGGGCAATGCCGCCGGCGCTCACGCCAACCGCGTCGCGCTTGAGGCATGTGTCGAGGCCCGCAACCAGGGCCGTCAGGTCGAGCGCGAGGGCCGCGAGATCCTCGAGGCTGCGGCTGCGCATTCTCCCGAACTGAAGATCGCGATGGAGACCTGGAAGGAAATCAAGTTCGAGTTCGAGACCGTCGACAAGCTCGCGGCCGCGTAACCTCACCCTTTCAGACCCCATCCAACCATTGGAGCCGTCATGAGCGAGATCATGGAATACCCGGCCACAAAGCGCCGCGGCGAGACCTTCAGCTACCTGCCGCCGATGACGCCGGACCGTCTACGCCAGCAGATCGCCTACCTCATCCAGCAGGGCTGGAACCCGGCGGTCGAGCACACCGAGCCGGAGAAGTCGTTCTCGAACTTCTGGTATCTGTGGAAGCTGCCGTTCTTCGGTGAGCGTTCGGTCGAGCGTGTCCTCGCCGAACTGGAAGCCTGCCGCCGGGCCAATCCCGGGAATCACGTCCGGCTCATCGGGTACGACAACTTCATGCAGTCGCAGGGCACGGCGTTCATCGTCTACCGGGCCGACGCCCGCTAGCGGACGCGAACACAAACCAGGCAAGCCACGCGGAGCCATCTTATGACAACCGGTCGCGAAGCTTCGATCGAAAGACGCCAGGCGCTGTCCCAGGGACAGGCCGGACTCGGGCTCGAATCCGGACAGCAGGCGCCGCGCCGCCCGCTCCAGGGCGAAGTGGTCGCTGGCCGGCGCGCGTCCTATGAACGTCGCCGCCAGCTCTCCGCCGGTAAGGCGGGTGTCGAAGCCGCGCCGCCTGCCGCGAAAGCGGACAGCGAGCCAGCACCGCAGGCGCCAGCGCCTGCACCGCAGCCATCGGCGCCGGCTCCGAAGGCCGCGCCGGCGCCGGCAACGCAGACACCCGTCGCGGCGCGCGGGCTGGATGAATCCGGCGGGCGCGGCGCTTCGAAGGCGCGACGGCTTCGGCTGTCGGCCGGAAAGACAGCGATACCTGGCGCGGATCTGTCGACCGATGCCGGTATCGTCGCGCCGGACGGAACTCCGATTGCCGGACGCGAGGCTTCGCTGATTCGGCGCCGCCAGCTTTCCGGCGGCAAGACCGAGATCGGCAACGTGCAGCCGACGGCTTCGCAGCCTGCCCCCGGTGCAGGTTCGAGCGCGCCAGCGAACGATGGCGATGATGCATCCGCCGACGGCCGCTGGGCGGCCGTTGGACGGAGCGACCGTGACACGACGGTTCCCGCCCGCCTTGGTTATCCGCTGAAGGTCGTCACCAGTCGGACCCATTCTGGACAGTTCACGACGGGTCTTCGCATCGGACCCGGCGAGCAGGTCACCGGGGACGAGGATGGTGCGGCGCTGCCGGTCACCGGCAACCAGTATTACGGCGAGGAGACCGGTTCCGCGGTCCGTGCGCGTCCGGCGAAGGTCGGCGCGACAAGAACGCCGGGCGGTCTCGAGGTCTCCGGCACGCTCGTCCGCAGCAAGGTCGAGATCACCGGCGACGAGCGTGGCGATTCCATCAGGATCACCGGCGAAGCCGACCAGACGCTCGAGGACGATCTGACGACGCGGTCGGAGCCGGCCGGCGCCGCTCAGTTCCCCCGTCGGACCGATCCGCACGGTCACAACGCAGCATCGTCGGAGTTCCTCGCCGGACGCAGCGGGCAGCCCGTGAAATCCAGACGTTCCTCCGCGGCACCGTACGAAATCACCATGAAGGGCCACGCGGTTTCCGGCACCGCCGTCGGCAGCTCCGAACTGATGACCGGCGACGAGGATGGCGCCGCTCGCCGCATCACCGGCACGCAATACCGGGCCTCACAGCGGGCAGCGACCGGCGCGCCGGCGCTCGAGCCCCGGGCTCAGGGCAAGCGTTCCGTTCGCCTGGATCCGGTCACCGGCGCCAAGGTCGTCGAGGCGCGGACCTGGGGCGGGCAGCGCGTCACCGGCCCGGCTTTCGAGCACACCGCTTCGGTCACCGGTTCGGAAGCCGGCAGCTATGTCGCCACCACCGGCACGCCCTATCAGGGCCCGGCCAGCGTCGCCGCCTTCCTTGGAAACGACGCGGTGCCGACTGCCGCCGAGAGGGTCGTCCGTCGGCCGGCGCGTGAGGCGGTCACCGGCGACCGGCCTCTCAACGAGGATGGCGTCACCGGCACCCAGCGTGGCGCCGATCGCGACATCACCGGTACGCCCTATTATCGCGCGGACGGCGTAGTCGATGCGTCCGGCAATGCGATTGCCGAGATCGACCGCTCGTTTTCCATCGCCTCACCGCAGCGCCGCGCGCAGCTTCGCGCCGAAGCCAAGCCCAGCGAAGAGGAAGCCGGCCGCCGTGTCACCGGATCGTTTGCATCCGGCCGCGACAAGATCACCGGCGCCGTCGAGTTCCTTCATACGCCCCGCACGGCGAAGCGTGAGGGTGGTGAGCCCGCCGTTACCGGCGAAGGCGCATCGGCGAAGGATCGCATTACCGGCGACTCCTGGCGGAGCCAGTCCAACGTCACCGGCACCGAGGGTTACATTGCCTCCAACCGCAATCCGACACAGAAGGGCGGAAAGCGGCACGGTTTTGCCGGCGCGATGAAGTTCCGGCCCGGCCGGCCGCCCTTCGAGCCCGAATACGACGTCACCGGCATCCTCATCGACAAGGAAGATGCCGCGCTTGATGAGCCGCCACGCGTCACTGTCTCGGGTGGAGCGGCCACGTGATGATGCCGCACCGACACACGCGCGGAGCTGCGCCCTGGCGCAACGCTCGCCACTACGCTGGCGGCAGCGCTGTCGCGGACGCTTCGCCAGGCTCGGCGACGATCGCGCCGCTGCCGCCGGCGGCGACCTCCGGGCCGCACCCGCTGGCCGAGGAAGCGATCACGCAGACGCTTCGGCAGCGGAGCACGGCGATTGACGAAGCGTTTTCCGCCATCGAACCTGCGCTCAAGGCGCTTGCGCCCCGGCAGTTCCAGCCGGATTTTGCCGAGTTTGCGCGCGACGATTTGAAGGCCCGTCTTGGGATCAAGATTCCGGCCAAGGCATTTGCCGCAAGCTGGAGCGCGCCGCTCGACATGCGTGAGTTGCACGCCAAGTGCGTTATCGCCACCTTCCGTCGCTTTCTCGACGGCGCTGCCCATCGCGACCAGCTAGCCACGTCGGACGGGGAACCGGTGGCCGAGTTGATCCGGCGCTGGGGCTTCCACGCGGTTGACGTTTCCCCCTGCGCGGACGGCCGGTTGGCCGGACTGCTGGACCATATTCTGCGCGTGCCGCCGGGCATCGTTGTTGCCCGTCGTTCCTATGCCGGCGCGATGTTCGATATTCCCGAGTCGCTGCGTCAGTGGGAGGTTGTTGAGCTTTCCAGATGGAGACACGGCACGCCGAACCCGGCGGACCAGCCGACGCGGTATCTGAAGATCGGCGTTTATCATTTCTCCAGCCTCGACCCGAAGCACGAGGGTTGCGCTGCCCATTGCAGTGACGATCACCGGGCCGCATCGAGCTTGCTGAAGCGGCTCAACCAGTTCTCAAAGGCTGTTGCCAACACGCATGGCGCCGCCAACGCGGTCGCGATCCTTCTGGTTGGCGTCGATACGGACACTGATGCCATTCGGGTTCACGTGCCTGACGCCAATGGCGAGACGTCGATCGACCGATTCGTCGACTCCGCGAAGCAGCATGCGGCGACCTACAACCTCCCGCGCGAAGAGGCGAAGGAAGCGATTCGCAAAGCCGTCGCCGAATGCGCCGGCGTTGGCATCGATGACTTGGCCACTGAGGGTATGCGCTGGTTCTGCGGCTACCTGGTCAAGAACAACATCGCGCAGGTCGACGCGGTCCGCCATGCATATGGCGGCGCCTATCCCGACAAGGGTCACACCGAGCGCTTGATGATCGTCGGTGACAGCCTCGATGAGGTGCAGCTCCGCAACCTCGCCTTCCAGGCGCAGATGGGGACGATTGAAGAGGGCGAGACGGACCTTCGCATCGGCCTCAAGATCCTCATCAAGCTCTACAAGAAGCGTTCGCTGTCGGTCCCGGTTCTGGTGCATGTGCGTTTCGATGAGCGGATTCCGGGAGCCAAGAATCACGCCGAAGAGCGTGCGGCCCGCATGGCCAAAGAGATTCGTCGCCGGTACCGCCGGAGGCACAAGCCCCAGGACATCATGGTCGAGACGCTCATCCGTCCGGCAGAGGAGTCGGGTCTCAATGCCGACGCCCTCGGAGCAAACCCGGTCTTCAATCTGAGACAGGAGCGACTGCAGTGAAGATCTGTCAGGTCCAATCGTCGCTTGTCGCGACGTCCCGTATCGCCGGGCTGGAGCAGCGCCGCTTGCTCGTCGTCAACGAGCGCGGCAGCTCCAGCAAGCAGGTTGCCGTCGACCCGATCGGCTGCAAGCCGGGCGACTGGGTCATCGTCTGCGGCAGTTCCGCTGCGCGGACCGCCGCCGGCAGCAACGACTACCCGAGCGATCTGACGATCGTCGGCATCATCGACTACTGGGACGAGCCCGAGATGAAGGAAGCGAGCTGATGGAAATCCAGCGCGTCGTCTCCGACCTCGTCACCACCCACCGCCATCCGTGGCTCGACACTCTCTCGCTGCGCGTCGTCGAAAACGACCGCGGTCAGATCGAGGTCGCTGTGGATCCGGTGGGGGCGAAGCCGGGAGACTTCGTGATCACCATCGGCATTTCGGCCGCACGGATTGCAGCAGGCGACAAACGCATCGTCACCGACTGCACGATCGGCGGCATCATCGATCGCTGGGACGAGGAGCGCTGGTACGAAAAGCCAGCCTTCGCGAACCCGAACACCAATTCCGATCGGCCGGCTGAGGCGCGGCCGAACGAATGATCCATTCACCCACCAGCCTCTGAAGGAGTATCGAGAATGGCAAACGAAAGAAGCGGTATCGCGCTCGGTATGATCGAGACGCGCGGGCTGGTGCCCGCCGTCGAGGCAGCCGACGCCATGACCAAGGCCTCCGAGGTCACCCTCATCGGTCGGCAGTTCGTCGGCGGTGGCTACGTCACGGTCCTGGTCCGCGGCGAGACCGGCGCGGTCAACGCGGCGGTTCGTGCCGGCGCTGACGCCTGTGAGCGTGTCGGCGATGGCCTGGCTGCCGCCCACATCATCGCCCGCCCGCACAGCGAGGTCGAGCAGATCCTGCCGACTTCGGCGAGCGCGGCCTAGCTCAACGAACCGGCGGCCGCGGGGTCGCCGCAAACTGAAGGAGTGCACGGCAATGGCCAGAAGACCGACTACGCAAGCCGGCAGCGGAACCACGGGGATCGCGCTCGGTATGATCGAGACCCGCGGGCTGGTGCCAGCCATCGAAGCGGCCGACGCAATGACCAAGGCATCGGAGGTCGTGCTCGTCGATCGTTCGTTCGTAGGCGGGGGCTATGTCACGGTGATGGTCCGCGGCGAGACCGGCGCGGTGAATGCCGCCGTCCGTGCCGGCGCCGACGCCTGTGAGCGCGTCGGCGACGGCCTGGCCGCTGCGCACATCATCGCCCGCCCGCATGCCGAGGTGGAGCCGATCCTGGGTGAACGCTCGGGCAGCTCCGGCTTGGCCAACGACGCCACGCCAGGCGCCGCCTGACGCGGTAACATCGCTCGGCAAGAACCTTGAAGCAACGCGGCCGCTCTTGAAACGGGCGGCCGCGGACGGCGCGGCTCGCCCGACCGGCGGCCGAAGTCGCAAAGGAGGTAGACATGGCCGACATCACGGAACTGCCCCAGGGCTGGCAACGCATCCGCAATCCGCCCGGGCTGTACCGCAAGTTCGAGTTCGCCGCTTACGACGAGACGCGCCTGTTTCTCGATCGGCTCGCGGACATCTCGGAAGAGACCGGTCTTCATCCCAATCTCAGCTTCGGCAAGACCTACGCCAACGTCACGATCGCGACCGACGGCGTCGGCCCGAGCCGTGAAGAGATCGACTTCGCTCATCGTGTCAACGAAGCGGCGAACGGGATCGCCTAGCGCGGAGGACTGACAAAGATGGCTCTACCGCTTCTCGAAGTCGCCGCTACAGTTCTTCGCCGTCACAATGGGCATATTCTCCTCGCCGAACGCCGGCGGGATCAGATTGCCGGTGGCTATTGGGAGCTTCCGGGCGGCAAGATCGAGCCCGGCGAGACGCCCGCCGACGCCGCGAAGCGCGAACTCGCCGAGGAAACCGGCGTGGCCGCCGGCCGTCTTCGTCTCGGCCCAGTTCATGACTACGATTTCCCGACACGGCGAATTCGTCTCCACATCTTCTTCGCGGACGACTGGTCCGGTGAGCCGCAGGGCCGCGAGCGCCAGCGGGTCGCCTGGTACGATCCCGAAAATCCGATCGGCCCGGTGCTCCCCTCCAACGAACGCATCCTTGCAGCGCTGTCGCTGCCTTCGGTGTACGCGGTTGTGAGCGCCGGCTCACGCGAGGGACCGGCATCCGTTCTCGACCGTTGCCGTGCGGCCTTCGCCAATGGCACGCGCGCGATCCAGCTGCGGGCGCCGCATCTGACGCCCGATCAGCGCGTCGCGCTGGCACGACGGGTTTCGCAGATGGCCGACGACTTCGGTGCCCGGATGCTCCTCGTCGGCACGGCAATCGAAGCGCGCCGGGCCGGAGCGTGCGGCGTGCATTCGACCGCCTCCCAGCTACGCCATCTGCATGAGCGACCACAGGCTCAGCTGTGGTCAGCGTCATGCCACGACGAGCGCGACGTCGCGCGCGCGGTCGAGCTGGGCGCCGACTTCATCGTCCTCTCGCCGGTGCTGGCGAGCGCCAGCCATCCCGACCTCGTCCCGATCGGCTGGCAGCGCTTCAACGCCATGGCCGGCGCGGCGCCAATCCCGGTCTTTGCGCAGGGCGGCATGACCCCCGAGCGCCTCGATGAGGCCCTCCTGGCCGGCGCCGCCGGGATCTCGGTTTCCGTTGCTTCGACCGCCGACGGGATGGAGAAAGCGGCATGAACTCGACGATTGCGCTGATAGCGGGAATCGCCCCTGCCGGGCTGCTGGTGGCGGCCTACATCGCGGCATCCGAACCCGGAATGCGTCCACGGCGGGCGCTGGCGGCCGGCCGGATCGCGACCTTGTCCGCCCTGGCGATTGCGCTCGTTTCCGCAGTGCTTGTCGCCGCTGAGGGTGCCGGCACCTCGGCGCTCATCGGCGCCGAGGGGATCGGTCTGTCGTTCCGCCTCGACGCATTCAGCGCCGTGATGTTCATCCTCGTCGCCTTCGTCGGTGCGATCGTTGTCCAGTACAGCCGCAACTATCTCGACGGCGATCCGCGCCAGGGTGCGTTCATCGCGCGCCTTTGCGTCACGCTCGCCGCGGTGCTGCTGCTGGTGACGTCGGGCAATCTCGTCCAGCTCGTGCTCGCCTGGATCGCCACCAGCCTGGCGTTGCACCGGCTCCTCGTCTTCTATCCGGAACGGCGCAAGGCACAGCTTGCCGCCCGCAAGAAGTTCATCACCGCGCGCATCAGCGACGCCTGCCTCATCGGCGCGGCCATCCTTCTCGCTTCGGCCTTCGATACCACCGACATCGCGACGCTTCTGGCGCGCGCCAGCTTCGAAGGGTCGGACGCGATGACTTCGGGCGTCGTGTTTGCGACGCTGCTGATCGCGGTCGCCGCACTGTTGAAGTCGGCCCAGTTCCCGTTCCATGGCTGGCTGCCGCAGGTGATGGAAACGCCGACCCCGGTCTCGGCGCTGCTGCATGCCGGCATCATCAACGCCGGCGGCTTCCTCGTCATCCGTTTCGCCGATGTCATGGTGATGTCGGTCGCCGCGCTGTCGGTGCTGGCGCTGGTTGGCGGCCTCACGGCGCTGTTCGGCGCGGTGGTGATGCTGACGCAGAACTCCATCAAGGTTTCGGTCGCCTGGTCCACCGTGTCGCAGATGGGCTTCATGCTGCTCGAATGCGGGCTGGGCCTGTTTCCGATTGCCGTCCTCCACATCGTCGCGCACTCGCTCTACAAGGCCCACGCCTTCCTCGCGTCGGGCAGCGTCGTAGAGATCGCACGCGCATCGTGGGTGCCGGGGAAGGCTGCGCCCAGTCCGGTCACCGTCCTTGCCAGCCTCGCCATTGCGCTGGCCGTCTATCTCGGCATCGGCTGGGCGTTCGGCCTTCTCGAGTTGTCCGACATCTACAAGCTGACCGTCGGCGCCATCATCGTCATGGGTCTGACGCTGCTGATCGCACAGGCCTTCGGCGGCGGCCCCAGACTCTATGTGATCGGGCGCACGGTCGGCGCCAGTGCCCTTGTCGCGCTCGCCTATTTCGTCCTGCGCTACGGCGTGGAGGCGATGTTCGAAGGCACGCTGCCGCCGGCGCCGGAGCCGGACGCTATCGCCTATGTCGTCGTCGTTCTGACGATCGCCTCGTTCGCCGCGGTCACGGTGCTGCAACTCTTCGAACCCGCGCGCGCGGCCTCGCCGTTCTGGCGGACGATGCGTCTCCATCTCGCCAACGGCCTTTATGCCGACGCCGTCTTCGACCGGCTCATCGGCGCACTGCGCCTGCCGGCAGCGGGTTCCAGCGAAGGAGGCACTCATGGCCGCCAGTAACAAGGCGTCGACCGGTGGTCGGAAGCCTACCGACAAGCAGATCCTCGCGATCGCCGATCGCGCGTCGCGGCGGATCGCGCCGGTCTGGCCCCTGCGGAGCTTCGTCGCCGTCAATCCCTATCTCGGGCTGGCCGACATGCCGTTCGCGACGGCGGCGGAGCGGCTTGCCGAGGTCGCCGGCGCGCGGCTGACCATGCCGCGGGACTACTATGCCGAAGCGATTGCCGACGGCCGCATCTCGTCCGACGATCAGAAGGAGGCGGCGGGTCGCGCCGGATTGAAGCCCTCCGAGCCGGGGCGGATCGCTGGCGCATCGGAAGCTTCGGCACCTCCGGTGCTGCCGACATTCGCCGATATCGCGTCCAGGGTGACCGGCTCCGATTGGGCAGGCTTCGTGGCCGATCGGGTTGCCGGATATGCAGCCGACTATTTCGACGAAGGTCAGGCGTCCTGGGCGATTCCGGTGCGTGAAGACGGCGTCTTCGGTGCATGGCGCTACCGCGCGCGTGTCGACTACATGCCCGAGATCATGGGGCTCAGGGGGTTCCGGCAGGTGGTGGCCGGGCTGCCGCAGGACCCGAACGATGTGCTTGTCGAGACGGCCCGTGCCGCCGGACTCGCCGGCGACGATCTCGAACTCTACTTCCATCGCCTGGCCATGACCGTCGGTGGCTGGACGGCCTATGCGCGCTACAAGGTATGGCAGGCCGAACTCTATGGCGGCAGCGATCCCTCGCTCATCGAGCTTCTCGCGGTTCTGGCCGCCTGGGAACTCGTGCTGTATCGCCTGTTCGGTGACAGGCCGGGCTTCGACGATGCATGGAAGCAGTCGTGGGCCGACCGCGCGACGTCTGCAACGGACGACCGGTTCGCCGGCGATGCCATGCTGCAGTCGGCGCTGGAGGCAGCCTCGCAGCGCGCGCTGTTCGACAAGCTCGGCAATGCCCAACCTGCGGAGAAGGAACCGTCTCGAAATGCGGTTCAGGCGGCATTCTGCATAGACGTCCGCTCCGAGGTGTTTCGCCGGGCGCTCGAAACTGCGTCCGATGACATCGAGACGATCGGCTTCGCCGGCTTCTTCGGTTTCCCGATCGAATACGTTCCGCTCGGCCAGCTGGGCGGCGGTGCGCAATGCCCGGTCCTGCTCACGCCGCGTGTCATCGTCTGCGAGGCGGTCAGCGGCGCCGACGAGCAGGAGGAGGAGTCGATCCTCAGCCTCCGCATGCTACGGCGCCAGGCAACCAAGGCCTGGAAGTCCTTCAAGCTGGCGGCGATCTCGTCCTTCGTCTTCGTCGAGACCATGGGTCTGACCTTCCTCGGCAAGCTCGCCACCGATGGTCTCGGCCTGTCGCGTACGGTCCCCCATCCGTCCAGCGACGGAATGGACGGCGAGATCATCGATCGCCTCGGGCCGCGCATCGACCCGAAGACGGTCGGCAGCCGCGAGACGGGATTCGACGACAAGCTTCGCGTCGACATGGCCGAGGCGGCGCTGACCGCGATGTCGCTGACGCATGATTTCGCCCGACTGGTCGTCATCGTCGGTCACGGCTCGACCACGGTGAACAACCCCCATGCCGCCGGTCTCGATTGCGGCGCCTGTGGCGGCCATACCGGCGAGGCCAATGCCCGCGTCGCCGCGGCGATCATGAACGACGCTGCCGTCCGCTCCGGTCTTCGCAAGCGCGGCATCGACATCCCCGACGACACGGTGTTCCTCGGCGCCCTCCACGACACCACCACCGACGAGGTGACGGTCTATGACGAGGACGTCGTGCCGGCGAGCCACGCCGACGATGTGGCCGCGCTCAAGCACCGCTTCAAGCAGGCCGGCGCCTTGGCCCGCGTCGAGCGAAGCGCGCTCCTGCATGTCGACGACGACGAACCGCTCGACGCGCAGATTATCGCCCGCAGCAAAGACTGGGCGCAGGTCCGGCCGGAATGGGGACTGGCGGGCTGCTCGGCCTTCATCGTCGCGCCACGCTCGCGCACCAAGGGCATCGACCTCGGCGGCCGCGCGTTCCTGCACAATTACGATTGGCAGGAAGACAAGAATTTCGCCACGCTGGAGTTGATCATGACGGCACCGATGATCGTCGCCAGCTGGATCAGCCTCCAATATTACGGCTCCGTCGTCGACAACCGTATCTTCGGCAGCGGCAACAAGGTGCTGCACAATGTCGTCGGCACCATCGGCGTGCTCGAGGGCAATGGCGGCGACCTCCGCACCGGACTCGCCTGGCAATCGCTCCACGACGGCGAGCGGCTGATTCACGAACCGCTCCGCCTCACGGCGATCATCGAAGCGCCCCAGAAGGCGATCGACGACGTGATCGCCAAGCACGAGGGCGTCCGCAACCTTCTCGACAATGGCTGGCTCCACCTGTTTCGAATGGGCGAGGACGGCACGATTGCGGGGCGCTATGCCGGCAACGGAAAGTGGGAAGGCTAGCGCGCTCGCAGCCGGGGGCATGTGAAGTCCCGTCTGCCCGATCGGTCTGGGCATTGAACGGCGCGTTGAGCGCTGTCGCACTTGCCGATCGAACGCCGATCTCCCAAAAAGGCGGGCTCGACTTGGGGGCGCCTGGGCTCGCCCTACTCTTGTTCGGCCGGCAGCGGGGGGTGAGGGCGACATGACCTTGGCGGTTCCACGTGCAGCGGGCGTGCTTCGCGCCGGTCGCGCGCCTGCAGCGCACGCGGCTACGGTCGCATGATCGACCAACTGATTCTGCTATTGCCGGCGGCGTCGCTCGCATCGGCGGTGCTGATCATGCTGACGCGTGGCGCCATCGGTCGACGAGCGGCACAAGTCAGCGTCGTCGGCGGCACGGTCTCCTTTCTCATTGCGGTCGCGCTGCTGATCGCCGCGCTGTCCGGTCAGGACAACTCGCGTCTGGAACTGGCCGGTAGCTGGGGCAGCCTGCTGTTCGATCCACTCGGCGTCCTGATGGGCGTCCTGATCACGGGCATCAGCCTGCTCGTGAGAGTGTATTCGGTCCGCTACATGGCCGAGGAACCCGGATACCCGCGGTTCTTCGTGCTGCTTGATCTGATGACGGCGGCGCTCCTCGTGATGGTCGCCGCCGGCGACCTGATCACGCTGTTGATTTCGTGGCACCTGATCGGCGTGCTGCTTTATTTCCTGCTCGGTCACGACACCCGGAGCGGGTCCGCCTATCGCTACGGCTTCTGGACGTTCATTACCTACCGCTTGGGCGACCTGCCATTGGTCCTTGCCGCCGTCGTTCTCTACACGACCTACGGCACCTGGTCGCTCCCGGGCATCTTCGACGCCCTGGCCGCCAACCCGGACGCGGAGACTTATTTCGGTCTGCCTGCCGCCGAGTTCGTCGCGGCGCTGATCGCGCTTGCCGCCTTCGCGCGATCGGCGCAGTTCCTGCTGCACACCTGGCTGCCCTACACGATGGACGGGCCGACTCCCGTTTCGGCGCTCATGCATGCCGGCATCGTCAACGCCGGCGGGTTCCTCATCAACCGCTTCGCCCCCGTCTTCGCCCACACCGAGCACACGCTGCATTGGGTGTTCGTCGTCGGCCTCGCCACCGCCGTGATCGGCTCGGTGCTGATGCTTAGCCAGCACGACATCAAGAAGTCTCTCGGCTACTCGACCATGGGGCAGATGGGTTTCATGATCATGGAATGCGGGGCCGGCGCATTCGCGCTGGCCATCTTCCATCTGATCGCGCACGGGCTCTTCAAGGGCACGCTGTTCCTCTCGGCCGGCAGCATCATCGGCCAGGCGCGTCGCAACGACGGCGTGCCCAAGGAGGACCTTTACACATTCATCGTCGAAAGGCGGTCGGCGCGCAACCGACCCCCCTGGCTTCTGATGGCGGTGATCACACTCGCCATCCCGGTCATCGTCCTTGTGCTGACCCATCTCGCGGTCGCCCCCAACCTGCTCAGGAATCAGGGCGTCGAGGTCCTGTTGCTCTTCGGCTGGGTGACCGGGGCGCAGCTCATATTCACGACCTACAATCTGGGCTCGCAGAATCCGTGGCGCCTGCTCACGCTCATCGTTTCCTCCTTCACAATCGTCGTGGTCGGCTACACGCTCATCAGTCACGCATTCGAGTTGTTCCTCTATCCCGATCACGAGCTCACCGACCGTCTCTACGAGGCGGCCGCCATCGACTTCGGCTGGTTCGTCGCGTTGGTGGTGCTCACGAGCGTGGTGATCGTCGTCGGCTGGTTGCGCGCGTTCTACACCGAACGAGGGCGGCGCGGCGGGATGCGCCCACCCAGTCACTGGTGGCGAAACTTTCACGCACTCATCAGCCGTGAGCTGCACATCATCGACATCTACACCGTGATCACGCGGACCCTGCTTGCCGCATCCTCCCGCATCAATGTGTGGCTGAGGTGGGGCTGATGCAGGAGTTCGGCTACCTCGCCGCAGGGCTGTTCCTGCCGCTGTTTCCGCTCAGCATCGTGTTCAACGCCATCCTCGGTCGCGTCGGCCATCCACTGATGCGCTCGGCGCTGCTGGTTGCCTGGCCTATGGCTGGGCTGCTGGTCCTGTCGGCACTCGACGACGATCTGCCGTCCTGGCTGGTTGCCTGGGCATTGGCGACCGCTGCGCTCTATGCGTTCCGGATGCTGGCGATGCGCGACATCACCCGGTGGACAGGTTTCCTCGCCAGTTCGGCCTGGGCACTGCTATGGCTGCCGGCTTCGACCGATGTCGAGACCTCGCAGCTATGGCTGCACGCTGCCGCCTTCAGCATTCCGCTGGTCGTGGTGACCCTGTTGTCGAGGAATCTGGAGCAGCGTTTCGGGGCCGCCTATATCGGCCTTTACGGCGGCCTCGCCCTCAGCACGCCGCGTTTCGCGGGCGTCCTCGTCATCAGCGTGCTCGCGGCGACGGCAACGCCGCTCTTTCCGTCGTTCCTTTCCATGCTCGGCGTCGCTGTTGCGGCGGACCCCGCTCCGGCGATCGCACTGGTCCTGGTGTGGTTCATATGGAGCTGGGCCGGCGCGCGGCTCCTGCAGGGGCTGATCGTCGGCGCTGCCGAGCCGAGCCCGCAGTCGGATCTGCGTCCCGCCACCACCTGGGGATACGCCGCCGGACTGACCGGGCTCGCCGTTGCGGGCCTGATCCTGATGGGGAGTCAGCTATGAGTGTCGCGCTCGGTTCGCGCCTGAAGATCCGCGCGATGATCCATGTCGCCGCGGAACCGATCCCGTTCTTCTGGCCGATGCGGACCTTCATCCATCACAATCCGCTGCATGGGCTGGAGCACCTGCCGTTCGAGGAAGCGGTCCGCCAGGGGGAGGACCTCTTCCATGGCCGTGCGTTTCTGCCGCGTCGCACCTATCAGCACTACCTTGCAGCCGGCACGGTGGAACGTTCGGCGCTCTCGCCTGCGATCGATCGCTTCGTTCAGACGCGCGAAGAGATCCCGGGCATCGATCTCAAGCACTGGCTTGCTGTGTTGATGACGGAAGTCGGCGACACCGTCTCCCGGCCGTTGGCGCTCGCCGAGATCGCAGACGTGCATGCGCATCTTCACGGACGGCCGGCGCGGGACACGGAGATCGGCGAGGAGCTTCTGCGCGCCTACCTTCGCGGCAGGCTGCTCGGCGATCGGCCGATCTACGAAGCGGTGGACACGCTCTACGGCACCGAGATCGGCAGCGATCTCGACGAATTGATGATCAAGAGCTGCCTCGACTTCTTCGACGAAGGGCAGTCGGTTTGGGGCATGCCGGGCCGCGAGCAAGGACTGTTCTCCGCCTGGCGCGACATCGCACGTCGCAACGTGCCGTTCCATCCTCAGGGACTGCACGTCGCCCGAATTCTCGAGCAGGACCACGAACCGGAAGGGGTGATCGCCTATGTCCTGGACCAGCTCGGTGTCCCCGAAGACCACTGGATCGGCTACTTCACCCGCGAACTGGCGCGGCTCCATGGCTGGACCGGTTTCGTCAAATGGCGCGCAACGGCGCAGCACTACTACTGGGCCGACCGCTTTCCCGCCGACCTCGTCGATCTGGTGGCGATCCGGCTGACGCTGGCGCTCGCGCTTCTGCGCAAGAACAGACGGAACGGCGGCGGCTGGACGTTGGGCGGCATAACCGAGGCGATCGAGACCCGCACCGCGGAGGTCTTCCTGCGCTATGAGTTGCACAGCAGGCAGGTGCTCCCGGCGATGGCTCATGCGGTCGACGAAGCGCTGATGCGCGGCAGGAGGAATGCGATCGAGAAGACGTCGCGCGACTACCTGCCACGAAAGGCGCAGCAGGAGGCGCGGGAGCAGGGCGATCGGCTGCTGGCGCTCGCCGACGCCGCAGGTGCCCGGGACGCGCTCCAGCAGCTCTCGGAAGCAGAGCTGAAGCAACTGTTGGAAAGCGTTGCGGCATTCGAGAAGCAGGAGGGGATGATCTGGCTCCGTGGGCTTGAGACGCAGGCCATCGGCCAGTTGCTGACGGACCTCGACGCCACCGAGCCGGTTCCGCGCGAGAAGCGTCCGTTTGCTCAGGCACTGTTCTGCATCGATACCCGCTCGGAACGTATCCGCCGGCACCTCGAGGCGGTGGGAGACTACCAGACGTTCGGCATCGCCGGCTTTTTCGGTGTTCCGGTCAGCTTCATGGAGCTTGGCAAGGGATGCGAGACGCATCTTTGTCCGGTGATTCTGACGCCGAAGAATCTGGTGCCGGAGATCACCGCCGAGACTCGTCAGGACGCCGCCGCGGTGACCGCGCTCGAGAAAGCGTTTCACGATCTTAAGGAGTCGGTTCTGACGCCGTTTGTCACGGTCGAGGCAATCGGGCTCTTGTTCGGCTTCGACATGGTCGGCAAGACCGTCGCGCCGCGTACCTACAATGGCTGGCGCCGCCGCCTGCATCCGGAGAAGCCCTTCAGTCGCCTGCTGCTCGACAAGCTCAGCCGCGAACAGGCCGACTCGATCGTGCGGGCCGTTCAGCGCGCGGTGATCGTCAAGGCGGTGGAGCAGGATCTCGGCCTGCCGCCGGAGCGTGTGACCGACGACATGATCCGCAGCCTTCGGGAATCGGCGCTTCATCACGAGTCGGCAGTTGCCTGTTCCGAGGCGCTGCAACTGGACATCACCAAGACGGAAGCCTTCGTCGAGCGCCTGCGGACCGCGTACCGCATCAACTCGGCCTTCGCCGACCGGCAGATGGAGCAGCTTGGGCGGATCGGCTTCACCCTCGGGGAACAGGTCAACTACGTCGCGCAGGCGCTGAGTTCGATCGGACTGACCGAGCAGTTCTCGCGCTTTGTCCTTCTGGTCGGCCACGGCAGTTCGTCGGAGAACAACCCCTACGAGTCGGCGCTCGATTGCGGGGCGTGCGGCGGCAACCACGGCGACGTCAGCGCCAAGGTGCTGGCGCAGATGGCCAACAATCCGGCGGTCCGTCGGAGTCTGCGCAAGCAGGGAATCGAGATTCCGGACGACACCTGGTTCCTGCCGGCGATGCACAACACCACCACGGATGAGGTGCGATTGCAGAACCTGCATCTCATTCCGCCGCCGCATATGGTCTATCTCGACCGGCTGGAGAACGGCTTGGCCGCAGCGTCACGGCGATGCGCAGCCGAACGCATCCCGACCCTGGCGATGGGGGATGAGAAGCCAGTTGAGACCGCCGCCGCCTACAAGGTCGCGCGGCGCAACGCGATGGACTGGTCTCAGGTCCGACCCGAATGGGGACTGTCCCGCAACGTCTACTTCGTCATCGGCCGGCGCCATCTCACCGCCAAGGCGATGCTGGGCGGACGCGCATTTCTCCACTCCTACGACTACCGCCTCGATCCCCGGCAGCGATTGTTGGAGAACATTCTCACCGGGCCGCTGGTCGTCGGTCAGTGGATCAACATGGAGCACTACTTCTCCACCGTCGACAACGACCGTTTCGGCAGTGGGACCAAGGTCAATCACAACGTCGCCGGCCGGTTTGGCGTGATGACCGGCAATCTCGGCGACCTGCGCACCGGTCTGCCGTCGCAGACCGTGCTGAAGGACAGCAGGCCCTACCACGAACCGCTGCGGCTGATCACCGTGATCGAGGCACCGTTCGAGCACGCCTGGAAGGCGATCGACGCCGTTGTCTCCGTCAAGCAACTGGTGCAGAACGCGTGGATACGTTTGCTGATCGTCGATCCGGAATCCGGCAAAGTATCGCTTCTAGAAGACGGTGAATGGCAGCAAAGCGCTCTGCCGTCCGTCGATCCCGTTGCCGAGCAGGAGGCCGTCCCGTCATGAAGAATCTCAACTTCAGTCCGCTGAAGAAGCTCGAAATCATCCTGGAAGGCGAGCACAAGGAGTTCGCGACAGGTCTCCTCGATCATGCCGGCGTCAAGGGATACACCATCATCAACAACCTCTCCGGCAAGGGCAGTCAGGGCTTTCACGAAGGCCACCTGATGTTCAACGAGGACGACGTGTTGATCATGATCATCGCAGCGGTCTCGCCGGCCCTGGTCGGACCGATCCTCGAGGGCTTCTCCCCCTTCTTCAGCAAGCACATCGGGGTCGTCTTCATTTCCGACATCGAGGTCACGCGCCTGGTCAAGTTCACCGACTGAGGCGACGCCTCGGTCGAGACTTGCGCGCGATTGCCTGTTGCGCCGTGCTGCTGGGCGGTCCGGGTGATCCGTGACTGTCCGGATCATGCGATGGGCGGCGGCAGTCCATAGGTGCCGTCCGTCCCGAGGGCTGGATCTGCGGAGATGGAAGGGCGCCCGTCGGTCTGCCTGATCGATCCCTCTAGAGGCCGCACGCGGTACGTCGCCAATCCAATTGCCTCCGAAACGGAATCCGGCCTCCTCGGCCGTGCGCCTCCCTTAGGCCCAATAGTTTCGAAGGATTCCAGAAAGTAATTGTGCAGTTGACTAAGACTATGTGGGCAACTAATAGCACCGACGCTCCGATGGCGAGTACTTCGAAGCGTTATAAACTAGAAACTAGACCATTTCTAAAGAAAGGTGCGCCTCATGCCGACTGCGCTACGATCCCCCCTGACCTTTGGAGCCGTCGTGTCGGCTTGCCTCGCAGCTCTCCCGGCGATGGCGCAGGAACCAATCCTGGTGCAGCACGCGCAGGGCGAGACATCCGTTCCGGCCGATCCGCAGTCGATCGTCGCCTTCGACCTCGGCGTGCTCGACACTCTGGATGCCCTCGGCGCGCCGATCACCGGCGTGCCGGCTTTTGGCATGCCGCCCTATCTCGACGAGTATGAAGGCGACGCCTATGCGAAGGTCGGCTCCCTGTTCGAGCCCGACTACGAAGCCGTCAACGCGCTTGACCCCGACCTCGTCGTTGTCGCCCTCCGCACGGGACCGGCCTATGAGCAGCTATCTGCCATTGCCCCGACGATCGACCTGACGATCGGCGGCGACTACATCGAAGGCGTTATCGCAAACACGCGCACGCTTGGCGAGGTGACCGACACCGCCGACACCGCCGATGCCCTGATCGCCGAGTTCGAGGCCTCGGTCGCCGAACTGCAAAC
>Ga0180431_10002691_pt1 | contig 23538 bp, 18 predicted proteins | sample SS_ome_11_FD_132459 | JGI IMG/M metagenome (GOLD analysis project Ga0180431, IMG submission 132459) | Hypersaline lake sediment archaeal communities from the Salton Sea, California, USA - SS_1_MS_1 metaG | ecosystem: Environmental > Aquatic > Non-marine Saline and Alkaline > Hypersaline >...
AAGCAGATGAAATGGGAGTCAGGGAAGCCGTATTTCAGGGTCGGCACTTCCGGCCCCTGCCGGTACTGCAAGTTCAGCGCCGTGTTGGCAAAAAACCCGGAATCCGGCAGCACCTCAATCTTGCCTTCCTCATCGGCCCCTTCCGTCCCCTCCGGGGCCTTGATCCTGGGGGTAACCTCGGGCCTGCTACTCGGCACCATGCCCACGGCCAGGACCACCAAATCAATGTCCTCAACCTTGACTTTTTCACCCAAAAGCTCGTCATCGGCCTCTACAAAGAGCTTCCCCCCGGCCTCACCCACATTCGCCGCGGTTCCCCTGATGAATACGTTCCCATCGGTCTGGGCCTTTCTGTAAAAATCTTCCGCCTGGCCGACCGTCCGCATATCCTTATATAATATATAATTCACTGCCTCAGGATTTTGTTCCTTAACATAGGTGGCCTGCTTTAAGGAGACAAGACAGCAGACCGAGGAACAGTAGGGGAGATGTTCCGGATCTCTGGATCCCGCACATTGAATAAAAAGAACGTTCTTCACATCGCTTCCGTCCGAGGGCCGGGTGATTTTTCCGGCGGCGGCCATCTCCTCCATCTCCACATTGGTGATCACGTCCTTTATTTTCCCGTACCCCAGGTGGCCCAGCTTGTTGGCATCATAAGGGACCCACCCCGTGGCCTGCACAACGGCGCCAATCCTCTCGCTGGCCTGGTCCCCGTTGGACTTGATATCCACCGTATAAATGCCGGGACCACCTGCGACCTTTTCCACGGAGGCGGAGGTGTAAACCTTGATTTTATCATTCTCTTCCACCGTCTTGATCAAATCGCCCACCCCCGTGTCAGTGAGCTCCTTATAGGGAAGGGTGACCCGCTTTTTCATCTTCCCCAGGAACCCCCCCAGCCGGTCCTCTTTTTCCACCAGTACAGCCTTATAGCCCGCCTTGGCCGTCTCCAGGGCCGCGGTCATGCCGGCGAGACCCCCGCCTACCACCAGGATATCTTTGGAATACTCCTCTTCCGCCTTAAAGGGCTCCGGGGGCTTGGTGTCGTGCGCCTTGGAACAACCCATTCTCATGTTATCCCCAGCGAGCATTTGGGTGTCTTCTTCTTTGGGAGCCTGGCTCCAGGCCACCTGTTCCCTGAAATTGACCCGTTCAACGATCTTGTCCGGCCCGAAATCAAAGACGTCGTAATTCACCCTCTGGGAGCAGGCCGCGATAATGATGGTATTGACACCCTCCTCGTCAATGTCCTTTTTTATGAGCTCCACACCCTCCGGCCCGCACAGGAAGGGATGATCCTTACAGATGGGCACGTTGTATTCGTCCGAGACGATTTCTTTAATGGGATCCAACTCCAGGGCGTCTCCTATGCCGCATCCGGTGCATATATAAACTGCTGTCTTCTTATCCATCAGGTTACCTCCTCGCGATAGATTGAATGGCCTTCAGGGCTGCTGCCGTACCATCCTGGACACATGACGCCACGTCAGTAGGTCGCCGCACACAGCCGGCGCCGTATATTCCAGACTTACCCGGATCAAAGGTCAAAAATCCATATTCATCATAGGCCACATCAGGTGCAGGTTCAACATCGATCTTATTGGGGACCATGCCCGTGGCCAGCACAACCAGGTCAAAGGTTTCCCTGACCTGCTCACCTGTCCGGGTGTTTTCCCCCTCCACCATGAGGTCAGCCGTCTGTTCATCCTCTGTGATGTTGGCGATTTTGCTCTTGATGAAGCGGACCTTCTCGTCTTCCTGCACTTTGGTATAAAAATCTTCCAACCTATCGAGGGCGCGGATGTCTATGAAAAAGATGGTTACATCACAGTCAGGATACTGCTCTCTCAGGTACGTGGCATGTTTCATGGAGGCCAGGCAGCAGATGCCTGAGCAATAGGGCAGGTGATTCTCGTCTCTTGAGCCGGCACACTGGACAAAGGCCACATTCTTGACTTCCTTGCCGTCCGAGGGACGCAGAATCTTACCCCTTGTAGGCCCGTTGGCCGACGCCAATCGCTCCATCATCACGTTGGTGATCACGTTCTTGTATTCCCCGAACCCGTAATACTCCACCTTGGAGGCATCATAGGGATTCCACCCCGCGGCCCACACAATAGCACCCGCCTTTAATTCAAAGGTGGTTTCCTGCATGTCCAGGTCAATGGCGTCGTATTCGCAGGCCTCCTTGCATTTTTGCCCTTGTTCGGTCCCTGCAATGGAGGGATCCAGGACATACCTCATGGGAAAGGCAAATTCATGGGGCAAGTAGGCGGCCTTGATCTTATCCATTCCGAAATTAAAGGGATTGTCGATCTCCACCTCGCAGACCTCGGCACATTTACCACAGCAGGTGCATTTTTCATTGACATAGCGGGGGGATAACTTCACGGTCACATCATAGTCCCCTTCCTGCCCAGAAATCTTGGTCACCTCGGCCATGGTAAAGAACCGGATCCTCGGATTCAGCCTCATCCTCCTGAAATTGATTTCCAGGCCGCAATTGGGCGGACAGAGCTTGGGGAAGTACTGATGCAGCTGGGCCACCCGGCCCCCCAAATAGGGCTGTCGCTCAAGCAATACCACCTCGTAACCCGCCTCAGCCGCTTCCAGAGCGGCCGTAATTCCGCTCATACCCGCGCCCACAACCAATATAGCCTGGGTTGTCGTTTGTACATCAGCCATTGTATCCTCCAGGGTTGTATTTTTTAGCCATTTATAGGAGTTGCACTGCCCTCATAGTACAAAAAGCGTATTTCGTCAATAGGCATTATGAACACAGGAGCAATATGGATCACAAAAATGTCCATTGACCAAATACGCTTTGAATGGAACAAAATGCTCCAGGCATCCATTCCAACGATGCCTGGAGCATAATCATTGGAGTCTAAAGATTAGACACCGGGCATGGTCCAGATATCCTTTTTGGACATCTCCCATTCACCGGAGGCGGGATCCCAACGGCAGTTGACAAAGCACAGCCAATTGTCGTTGTCCATCTTGGGGGTGTCCGCCCTGAAGTAGTAACCCGGCCACCTGGTCTCCTCGCGGTAGAGGATGGTGCGCACATGGGCTTCACCCTGCCACATCCTCTGGATATTCTCCCAGCACCTCTCAAGGGAGTAAATATCAGAGGCCGCCAATTTCTCGGAGTCTTCCTTCAAGAAGGCCAACAACTCCATGGCCCTCTCAAGATTGGCCTTGCTGGTCTTGAAGGCCGCCGTCACACCGCCGGCGTACTCGTCCATGATCTTCTGGAGACGATCCATGAACTGACGCCACAGGAGGTAGTTGGGGTTGATCTCAGGAGCCGTGGTAACCCCTTTGAACTCCTCGTAACGATCCAGCGGAGCCAGAATCTTGCCCTTAAGTTCATCCACCTTGGCGCCATCCACGTTGGGCTCTGAACCCTTTTCCACAATATACTTGATGGCAGCCTTACCGGCGATCCGGCCTTCCGCATGGGAACCGGAGGAGAACTTATGGCTGGAGGCCCCGGAGGCGTCCCCCGCGGCAAAGAGCCCTTCCACGGTGCACATATTGGCATATCCCCACTTGTAGGGGGTATCCAGATCTTCCGGACCGCTCACCCATGCCCCGGAGGCCCCGGAATGGGAACCGATGAAATAGGGCTCGCAGGCCGCGATTTCGGAATGCTTTTCTTCAGGTTTGACATTCTGGGCCGCCCAGAGGTGGGCCTGGGAAATGGTCATATCCAGGAAGTCTTCCCATGCCTCGGCTTCCAGTTCCTTCATTTTCTTCTTGAAGGCCTTGGGGTCATCCTTGAATTCCTCGGCGATCTTATTAATGGCCTCGTCGGTCTCCATATACAGGGGCCCTAGGCCGGCATCCACATCCAGCATACCCAGATAGTTTCTCAGGTTGGCGGGAATGGGCTTGGCCGATCCGTAAGGCGCCCAGTTCTGGAGTTCGTCCTTTCTCACCGCCATGTACTCGCCGCCCTCGGCGCTCACAGCCCTGGACTTGAAGAGCAAGAACCATGCACCCACAGGGCCGTAAGCATCCTTAAACCGCACCGGGATGAATCTCACCTCCTGGCAGGTCATTTCCGCACCGGCCTTGATGGTAAAGTAGGCACTGGAGCCGGTGTTGAAGGGCGGGTACCAAGACCGTCCAAAACCTTCGCCCACGGACCTGGGCCGGAATACGTGGACCGCACCTCCAGCGGCAACGGCCGTGGCCTTGGCCTTGAACACATAGAACTTCTCTTCACGGGTGCTGAAGCCCACGGCCCCCACGCACTTGTTGCCGTCCAAGAGGGGCTCTACAATGAAAACCCTCTCATAAATCTCGCCGCCTGCATCGGCAATGGCGTTCTTGGCGGCCTCGGCGATGATGATCTTATAGGATTCGCCGTTGATCATGAGCTGCCAGCGGCCCTCATGCACATACTTGCCCTCTTCGTCGGTCCAGATCTTAAGACCCCATTTTTCAAAGAGATGCACCGTGGAGTCCACGTGACGGGCGATATTATAAACCAGGTCTTCCCTGGAAACGCCCATCAAGTCCTGGCGCACGTAACGGATGTAATCCTCACACGTGTTTTCACCGTCTTTGATGCCGATATACTGGTTGATGGCCGAAAGCCCCATGGCCACGGCACCGCTTCTGTCCAATGCGGCCTTATCCACCAGGGTCACCTTCAGGCCGTTCTTCTTGGCCCAGTAAGCGGCCTCTGTGGCCACACCACACGCTGCAAAGCCCCCGCCAACAATCAGGAGGTCGGTACTCACTTCTACTGTTTCGAAATTTGCCATAACTCTAACACCTCCTTTTCTATGCTGGTGTGGGAACTGAATCAAGCCCTAATGACGCGGGTTCCGTTGCCAGGGCTTCACTGTTTAGGTCATCATGGGCAGGAAAGCCGCCCAATGGATCGGCCGTCCCTTCCTCAGTCGTCCTGATGGGGAACTTAAACCTCTTGATGCTGCCGTCGCGGAACTTGATCGTCCACATAATGTCCTGAGAACCCCTGAGCGGTACCGCGCTTGCTCCCAGAGGAATAAAGTCCGCATAACCCCGAACATCCATGGCCTGCTGGGGGCAGATCTTGACGCAGCACTGGCACTCCCAGCACATGGAGGGATCCCGGTTGTATGCCTTCATCTTTTCTGTATCCAGCACCATCAGGTCGTTCGGGCAGATATACATACATGCCGTCTTATCCTGCCCTTTGCAACCATCGCATTTTTCTGTAATCACGAAACTTGGCATTATCACACCTCCTGAATTAACAAGTTAAGACTCATAAAAGGATTCTGATGGTTAAAACTCTGTTTCGCACCCCCTTTCTGTGTAATACTTTGACCACGCTGTTCTCTCGTTGGCAGACCCTTAACAGTGGATATCAAAAAACCTGCCTTCCCCGCTGAGAAGGTTGGCTGGAAGCTATTTCTTGACTTCCCCTGTGGCTGCACCGTGCAGTTTGATCTCCACCTTGTCTTCCAGATTTTGGTAGTAATTCTGGAGAATGGCCACCACCTCGGGCCTTGAGAATTCCGCCGGAAGGTCGCCGCCCTCGGAGAGGGTCTTTCTGACCATGGTACCCGACAAAAGAAGCCTGTCCTCCTTGCCATGGGGGCACGTCCTCATGGAGGCCATGCCACCGCACTTGTAACAGTGAAACGTCCAGTCGATGTTAAGGTTTTCGCATTTCAAGGCCCCTTCCGGGATCTCGTCAAAGATCTTCTGGGCGTCAAAGGGCCCGTAATAGTCGCCCACACCGGCATGGTCGCGGCCGATGATCATGTGACTGCACCCGTAGTTCTGGCGAAAAACAGCATGGAGCAGGCCTTCCCTCGGCCCTGCATACCGCATCTCCATGGGGTACCCGCCCTGGACCACGGTGCCTTGCACAAAATAATTGTCCACCAGGGCACTGATCGCCTTGACCCGCGTATCAGCCGGGATATCACCCGCCTTCAGCTTACCCACCAGCTGGTGGATATATACCCCGTCCATGACCTCTACGGCGATTTTGGCCAAGAACTCATGGGAGCGGTGCATGGGATTTCGAAGCTGGAGGGCGGCCACCTTCTTCCATCCATGTTCCTCAAAAATCTTTCTGGACTCGGCAGGCCTGTGGTAGAGGCCCTTAAACTCCTCGGGATAGAAACTCTCACTGATGACCTTGACCGGCCCCGCCAGGTTGTATTTGCCCTGGGCCATGACCTTGGCCACGCCCGGATGCTCCATATCGGTGGTGGTGAACACGGCCTTGCATTCATGCTCCTTGTCGATGATGTATTTCTCGGTGACCTGCATGGTAGCGATGGTCGTGCCGGTCTCATCATCCACCAGGGCCACTTCATCCCCTTCCTTGACCTCTTCGTCATCCGTGGAAAGGGTGATGGGGATAGGCCAGAAGGTGCCGTCCGCCATGAGGAATTTGTCACACACACCCTGCCAGTCCGCCTTGGTCATAAATCCGGTCAAAGGCGTGAACGCCCCGATCCCCATCATAATGAGGTCCGAGGTCTCCCGGGATGAAATTCTGATCGACTTGAGAGACTTGGCCCTCTCAGTCTCTTTCTCAAGTTCACTGCCTTCAAGCAACAGGGGTATCAACCTTTCTTCTTTTCCGTGCGGTGCAATTAGGTCTGACATCTGGGATCCTCCTTTTTGTTATTTGATCCTATTTTGGTCCAGCAAATACGGGGTAGCTTGCCTTAATCATTGACTAAATCGGGACCTTGTGCTTTTTTGAACAAACACATTCTTATATCCAAACTTTGTAAGCTGTCAAGAAAAAACGCATATTTGTTTAATAAAAAATTCACCCCCTTTCACTGGGTTTTTCCTGTCCAGCAAAAAAGGGATAAGTTACTGTTAAAATAGATCATTTTGGCGCTATTCTGGATTTTGGAAATCACACTTTAGGGACCTTAGGGGAAACCATCCCTTTTGCGGTGTGGCGGCAGGCCTTCATCCGGTCCCTCTCACCCGTCCTCCTTTCTCCGCCTCCCTGAAAAGGCTCGAATATTTCTCATTCAAGCAAGGCCTATGCCAGGGAAAAATGTCGAGGGCTTTTGGATAAGGCCTTGTTTTAACATATGAATACTCATAAAAGAGGCCGCCTCAAGAGGTCTCTTCCACGAGCCCCCTGTCGATATCTTTTACACCCTGTAAAAGGCAGGCCTGCATCATGTTGACTAAAAGGGGGCCTTCATCATATAACATGCCCGTCTTCATCCCCCTTCGGCAATGGGGCAGGCATACCTTATTTGCCGGGCATCCTTAACCGGGGCTGGCCCAAAAAGGCGATGTTGCGAGACAACCCTTTTCAACATGAAATGAAATTGATCATTCTGGGCTCCGGAACGGCCATCCCTTTAGCGGACAGGGCCTCCCCCTGCCTGGCCCTCACGGTAGAAGGATCCCTCCTTCTCCTGGATATGGGCCCGGGGTCTTTGCGGCAGATGACCACAGCGGGATTGGATCATAAAAAAATCGAGCGAATCTTTATCACCCATTTTCATCCTGATCACACGGCTGATCTCATCCATTTCCTCTTTGCCACCAAAAACCCCTCAATCCTGGAGAAGAGATCGCCTTTTACCGTTACCGGGCCGGCGGGCCTGCGAGGACTCATGGAGGCCATCCAGGAAGTGTACCATCCCTGGCTGGACCTTCCCCCAGAACTCATGAAGGTGGAGGAATTGAACAGCGGCGCAAGGATTGAGAGGGATTACGGAAACTTCAGACTTTCTGCCCGGAAGACCGAGCATACCCCACAAAGCCTGGCCTACAGGCTCGAATCCAGGCAGGGCAAAAGCCTTGTCTATTCCGGAGACACCGGTCTCTGTAAGGGTATTATGGAGATTGCCAGGGAAGCCGATCTCCTTGTCCTGGAGTGTTCCTTTCCAGACGGGCAGGGCGTCGAGGGGCATCTCACGCCCTCGGAGGCCGGACTCATCGCCCGGGAGGCCCGGGCCAGGCGTCTGCTCCTCACTCATTTTTATCCCGAATGCCTAAGGACCGACATCATGGCCCAGTGCCGGAAAGCTTACAGGGGAGAAATCATTTTGGGAAGGGATTTTCTTGAGGTCACGGTGTAAACCCCGTTCTTGCATAAAAGGCGTTTAAGGATTCGGCCTTTGGCCTTCTGTGGCTGGAAATGCCACTATTCGGGCTTTATAGCGAGATCCAGCCTCGGGATGTGAAATACAATAACATTTTGTTATTGCTAAGTTTATATCTCAAGGAGGTTAATGCGTTCGGCGCACCAACAACGGGGTACCGCGAACAGGGATTCAAACCCGCCGTCCTTGGAGCTTAAAGGGAAACAGGTCAGAGAGAGAGGCTGGCACACATGAAAGGGGGCCATAATGCCCAACAAATATCAATCATCGGCCACCATTATCCCCGTCGACCAGGCCGTAGGCAAGATACTTGCCCATGATATCACAGAGATCAGGCCCGGCCAGTTCAAAGGGGCGGCCTTTAAGAAAGGGGATCTCATCAGGGAGGAGGATATCCCTCATCTGAGACGGTTGGGCAAGGAACACCTCTATGTCTTACACCTCCAACCTGGAGAAGTACACGAGGACGATGCCGCCCATAGGCTTGCCCGGGCCTTGGCCGGGCCCGGAGTAATGTTCGACGAGTCCCCATCAGAAGGCAAAATCTCCCTGAAGGCCGCCCACAGGGGACTTCTGAAGGTCCATGTTGAGACCTTGACCCGAATAAACCTTATTCCCCATATGTGTTGTTCCTCCAGGCACAACAACAGCATGGTTGAAGCAGGAGACCTCCTGGCCGCCACAAGGATCATCCCCTTGGTCATCGACGCCCAGACCCTGGATCAGGCCTTGGATGTGGCCGAGGCCCAGGGAGGCATATTTTCCGTAAAGGAACTGGCCGAGCCCCGCACCGGGTTGGTTATCACGGGCAATGAGGTCTACAGCGGGCTTATAGAGGACAAGTTCGCCCCCATTCTCAGAAAAAAACTCGATTTCTACGGATGCCACCTCATGGAGACCCGTTTCACCCCCGATAACAAAAATGTCATGGTGGAGGCGCTCAAAGCGTTTCTCCGCAGGGGGGCCCAACTTATTTTGGTGGCAGGGGGGATGAGCGTTGATCCGGACGATATAAGCCGTCTCGCCATTACGGAGGCCGGGGCCACGGATGTGGTCTATGGGACACCTGTGCTCCCGGGTGCCATGTTCCTCTACGGCCGGTTCGGCCCTGTTCCTGTCTTGGGTCTACCCGCTTGCATCCTTTATTATAAAGCGACTGTCTTTGACCTTGTGCTCCCCAGGGTCCTTGCAGGGGAAGTCATCACCAGGCAGGATCTTGCGGCCCTGGGCCACGGGGGTCTTTGTTTGAACTGTGACCGATGCCACTACCCGGTCTGCCCCTTCGGCAAAAACGGGACATGACCGTTCTGGGCCGGAGGCCTAAACCGGGATTATAGGGCGGGCGATTAATAATTTCTCTCAATGATATATCTATTGAGATCCAGAAGTTGCGTCTTCTCGAAGGAGTCAGGAAGGGGGTTCAGGCATTCCGCAGCCCGATCCACATAGGCCTCGGCTTCACTACGGATTCGCTCCAGGGCGCCCTTGGTTCTCACAAGCGCAACCAGGTTCTTGTAGCCGGCGGAGGTCATTCGATCACCCTTGGAAAGATGCTCCAATTCCTTCCTCTCCGTTTCTTGCACCTCTTCCAGGGTATAAATGAGGGGGAGGGTGATTTTGCCCTCTTTCACATCTTTGCAGACAGGTTTTCCCAGAACCTCCTCGGAGGAGGTATAATCCAATAAATCATCCATGAGCTGGAAGGCTATGCCCGCATTCATTCCGAACCTTCCCAGATGCCCCTCGGTCTCCCCCGGACGGCCCGCAATAATGGCCCCGCAGGCACACGCAGCGGATATAAGCACCGCTGTCTTGGCCCGGATGATCTCGATGTACCTTTCCTTGGTCACTGTCCAGTCATCCGTGTGCACCAGTTCCATGATCTGACCTTCTGTCATCTCGGTGGCCGCATCCGTGAGACGCCTCAAGAAGCGGAAGCTGTTGGAATCCAGGGCAAGACTCAGGGCCTTGGTGTAAAGGAAATCCCCCTCCAGAACGGCCGCATGGTTTCCCCAGAGATGATTGGCTGAAGGTCGCCTTCTCCTCGTCTCGGCATTGTCCAGGACATCATCATGGAGAAGAGAGGAGGCATGTATATACTCAAATATGGTGGAAAGGCGGTATAGGTCCTCCCCTTCATAGTCGCACAAGCGGCAAGAGAGGACGAAAAAGAGAGGCCTGATCCTCTTGCCATGGGCGGAAAGGACGTGGCTCCCAATATCCTCAGCAAGGGCTACCCTTGAATGGGGCGGAGTGGTTAACTCTTCATTGATCCTGTCAATATGGACCCTGTAACAGTCCGGTATAGGGGTGTCCGTACCCATCGAAAGTCCCAGCTCTCTATTTCCGGAGGTAGCAATGTCCTGCCGGTCTAAACACGAACCAATCATGGCACATATCCTCGATAATCGATCCCTCCAAGTCCGGCCGTACCCTCAACCGGACTGCACCTGCAGGTCCTCTTTCTTCATATACGAACAAAACCCGCCTCTTGTCAAAATAAAACGGTGACAGGGAATCTATGTCTGAATCCCGCCGACCAGATCATATGAATGGGCTTCCCCGATGGTTACGGGCACGATCTGTCCCGTCGCACCCTCGCCCTTGTTGATCAGGACCCGCCCATCCACATCAGGAGCCATGGTGGCCGTCCGCCCGGTGAGGAGTAGATCTGTTTCAGGGCTGAGGCCTTCAATCAACACGGGGAGGGTCTGGCCTACCAGTGCCTGGTTTAATTCCCTGGAGATCCGGGACTGAAGGGCCATGATTTTTTCCCCCCTCTTCCGGGCCACTTGGCGCTCCACCTGGTCTGCGAGACGGGCCGCAGGGGTTCCTTTCTCAGGGCTGAAGGCGAACACACCAAGGCGCTCAAACCGGGCCAGGCGCACGAAATGGAGCAACTGGGCAAATCGCTCCTCCGTCTCACCAGGGAATCCCACCATGAAGGTGGTCCTCAGGGCGATGGAACGGCCCCGCGACCTGATACGTTTGATCAACTGCCATGGGCTTTCATCAAATATCTCCCGCCCCATGGCCGTGAGAATTTCTTGGTTGACGTGTTGAAAGGGTAAATCAATATAGGCGCAGATCACCTCCTCAGAGTCAATAAGGTCCAGAAGCCGCTCCGAAATTCCATGAGGGTGCGCATATTGAAGGCGAATCCACGATACCCCCCTTATCTGAGTCAACCTTTCCAAAAGGGTCTCCAAAGAGGCCTTTCCCCCAAGGTCTTTGCCGTACATGGTGGTATCCTGGGCGATGAGATTGATCTCTTTGACCCCCCTGCTCACCATGGCCTGGGCTTCTTCCAGGAGGGAGGCCATGGTCCTGCTCCGTAAGGGACCGCGAAGGCTGGGGATGAGGCAATAGGCGCACCTGTGGGGGCAGCCTTCGGCGATTCGTAGATAGGCGCTAAAAAATGGCGTGGACTGGATCCTCGGGACCGTGTGGTCGGCCATATAGAGGGGCCTTCCTATGAAGAACAGGGGTTCTCTCGCCCGGGGTATTTCATCCAGCACCTCGGCTATCCTGTGGATCTCTCCAGTGCCCAGCCAGCCATCAACCTCAGGGATTTCCTTTAGGAGCTTGTACCCGTATCGCTGCACAAAACAGCCGGTTACAACCAGCCCCCTGAGCTTGCCTTGTTTCTTCAGGGAGGCCGCTTCCAGGATGGTATCGATAGATTCTTCCACGGCGGGCTGGATAAAGGCACAGGTATTGATCACCACCGTATCCGCCTCATAAATCGCAGAGACGAGGGGAAAACCCTTGGCCCTGAGGAGACCCAGCATATGTTCACTGTCAACCAGGTTCTTGGCACAGCCCAGGCTGATTAAGAAGACCCTGTCTTTTTCGTCCATGGTCGAGAAAGGCCGCAATCACAGTTTCAAATGGGCCTGCCCAAAAAGCCCTGAAAGATCCAGCCTGTTCACCACATCGGTAAGGATCTCCCCCAAGGCATCCCCCAGGGCCTTGTGCCCCACCAGGCTGTAACGCTCAGCCTGTCCTGAAATATTCTGCGTGGAAAGGACCTCACCATCCTTCCTCAGCCTGGCCTCATAGGCTATGCTCACCGTCCACCGCTGATCCTTACGGTCCAGGAAGAACTCCTTGAGGGCAATAATCAACCGAGGTCTGTGCGGGGGCCCTGTAGGAACCACCTCCAGGTCCATATTCTCCAGCCGTCTTTTGAGGGTCTCCTTGATCATGCCCTTAACCTGGAACATGCCCACTTTAAAACCCGATTCCTCGGGACGGGCCACGCTCAGGGAGAAGAAACCCGCAAAGTGCTCGAAGTCATCCCTGGCCCCCTCACCAAAGATGTCCTTTGCCTTTCTCTCATCTTCAATGACCATGACCAATCGTCTATCTTTGAATGCGCCGGATCCCGAGGGAAGGCTATAGAGCACATTGATCTCCGGAATCGACGAGCAGGAACAAAGAAATGAGAAGAGCAAAAGGATACCGATTGCCTCTAAGGCTCCTTGATTTCTCGCTTTCATTGGCCTATCCTCCCGCATAAATGGATGCCACTGATCTAAACCCTTCCTAAATTAACCGACAAGGATAACATGTCAAGCAAAAGGAGAAGGGCCTCAGACCAGGAGCCCGGCCTGACCGGGAAGGACCGGGAACTTTTTGAAACCGCGTGGGAGACGACGTGGCAAGGCCAAGACCGGGACTTTACCTTTTACCTGCCGGGCATGATCAAGTACGGCCGAGAACGGGGCCGTTACCCGGCCCTGTCCATTACGGGACCCCGATGTGACCTCCAGTGTGAGCATTGCAAAGGCAAACTTCTCGATCCCATGCTGCCCGTTGTAGATCCCCATGACCTTCCCCCCATGGGTAGACGCCTTTTGGCCAGCGGTGCCCTTGGCGTTCTCTTGACAGGGGGATCAAATTGCGCAGGAGAAGTGCCCTGGCAAACCCATATCGAGGCCATTAAGAGGCTGGGCACGGAAACGGGTCTGTATATATCGGCCCATTCGGGATTCATCTCCTACGCCACCTGCAAGCAATTGAAAGGGGCAGGGGTGACTCAGGCCCTGGTGGATGTGATGGGTGATGAAGCCAGTGCGACCCGGGTGTACCATCTCAGGGGTCTCGACCAAGTGGTCAAGACCTTGGGTAACATTAAGAAAAGCGGACTTGAACTCGTGCCACACATTGTGGCCGGCCTTTATTTTGGAAAGATCAGGGCCGAATATCAGGCCTTGGAGATCATCCGCGCGTATGAGCCTGCCTCCCTGGTATTTGTTGTCTTGACCCCCCTCAAAGGGACCCCTATGGCCGGGGTGAGACCCCCCTCCCCGCTGGCCGTTGCACGCCTCATCGCCAAGGCCAGGTTGTTGATGCCTCAGGTACCCATTGCCCTGGGCTGTGAAAGGCCCAGGAACACTGAGGGCAGGCTTTTGGAAAAATTGGCTATACGGGCCGGGGCAAACCGCATGGCCATTTGGTCGGGTCCGGCCGTACAGGAGACGAGGAGGCTCGGGTTGGTCCCCCGGTTTCAGCCCACCTGCTGCTCCGTGACGTTCAAGGAGCGGTTCAGCATCCCCGAGCCCTTCTGTGCGTTTTAATTAATCTCTAACCAAGGCCCAAGCATTCTTTCGTTGACTTTGAATTCGGGACGGGTACCATGGTGGACCCATGAAGGCCGCCATGGAGGAGGAAGAACATGGAGAGGACCCAGAGTTGTAAAGCCCAAAAAAAGGACACTGCCCTGTGGGGGCTTGTCATTTCCGGCTTTTTCATGTTCCTCCTATGGGGGTGCGCCACAACCCCCCAACCCAAAGAACCTGACGATCTCTGCGCCATATTTAGGGAGCATTCGGGATGGTACCAAGAGGCCCGCAAATCTTACAGCAGATGGGGCGTTCCTATCCCTGTCATGATGGCCATCATGCATCAGGAATCAACATTCATGGCCAAGGCCAAGCCCCCGCGCACCAAATGTCTCTGGATCTTTCCAGGTCCCAGGCCGTCCTCGGCCTACGGATATGCCCAGGCCACGGACGAAACATGGCAAGAATACATCAGGAGTTCTGGGAACAGGGGCGCTGACAGAGACGAATTTGAAGACGCCATTGATTTCGTTGGCTGGTATTGCAACCTAAGCGCCGATCGGTGCGGAATCTCTAAGCGGGATGCCTATAGCCTCTATCTCGCCTACCATGAGGGGCATGGCGGATTCAACAGAAAGACATACAAGAAAAAGGCTTGGCTCATGCAGGTCGCCCACAGAGTGGATGCCAGGGCCGAAACCTACAGCACCCAGTTGGCCTCCTGTGAAAGGGAGCTTTATAAAAGGCGGCCTTGCTGCCTCTGGCCGTTTTAGGGCCCACCCTTCAAAAACTTCTCCAAGCAGTATCCCACACCCGCTTTACTCTCCCATAATCATGATTATTTTAAATAATATTTCACCTCAATAACTTGTGTGCCATAACAAGAGGTGATTCACTTAACCGAACCGGAGGAATGCACTCCGCCATGTACATAATTAAGGTGAAGTACGGCCGGAACTTGAGAGGATTTCGTCAAAGCCTTCAGCGGCTGAGGCACGAAATGATGAACCTTAACAGACCCCTGCTTTATACCTCCAGCGGGGGCTGGATCCCGGAGGCCGACATGTATGAAACCGCCCGTGAGATTATTGTTGTCGTAAATTTGGCCGGGGTCCGAAGAGAGAATATTGAGGTCTCTTTTAACGAGCACTGGCTCTTTGTGAAAGGCAGAAGGTTCGAACCCGCTTCCACCGGCAGTCCCGCCCGCTATCATCAATTGGAAATGGGTTATGGGGAATTTGAACGATGTTTTCCCATCCCTGCGGCCATTGATCGGAACCGGACGGATGCCTCTTATGAGGACGGTCTCCTGTCCGTAGTCATGAAAAAGGCGGAAAGAGCCTTGCGGGTGCACGTGGAGGTATCCGCCCGGTGAGTTCCCGGCATTAATTCACCTATCCTATTATTGAACCCTTAAGGAGTACGAAATGGATCATATTGAAAAAAACCTGCCAGAGATTCTCCCTCTCCTCCCGGTGAGGGATTCTGTCATCTTTCCCAGGATGATCGTCCCTCTTATGGTGAGGGATGAGGATTACTCGAACCTTCTGGATGACGCATTAAAGAGTGACAAACTCATGGTGGTGGCCATGGTTAAAGACCCTGACAAGGAGGACTCAAACCATGATCCCCACCCAGTGGGCACGGCCGTGAAGGTGGTTCGATTGTCTAAACAGGACGGGTCCACCGTCCTCATGGTTCAGGGAATTGCGCGGGTGAATATTGCGGAAACCGTCAGTCGTGAACCTTACCGGCGGGTAAAAATCGTGAGGCTCCAGGAGGTGGAAAGCAACGACCAGCGGACAAACGCCATGGTAACCAATGTGATGGGCCTTTTCAAACGCATTGTGGAGCTATCACCCCACATACCCGAAGAAATGCTTCAATTGGCCCGCAATATTGATCAGCCCGGCCCCCTGACCGATATGATCACCTCGACCCTGGACCTGGATCCCCATAAAAAACAGGAGATCCTCAACGCCCTGGATGTGACCGACCGGCTGGAAAGACTCACCCTGTTCCTGAACCAAGAACTCGAATTGAAGGAAGTGGGCAAGAAAATCCAGGACCAGGTCAAGAAGGGCATTGATAAGAGCCAGCGGGAATACTATCTCAGGGAACAATTAAAGGCGATTCAAAAGGAACTGGGCATGGACCAGGAAGGCCCTTCAGAGGTCAAAGAACTCAGCAGGAGACTCCAGGAAAAGGACCTGCCCGAAAATGTCCTCAAGGCAGCGGAAAAGGAGATAGACAGGCTCTCCAAGATGAGTCCGTCTTCTCCGGAATACACGGTTTCCAGGACCTACCTTGACTGGATCATGGATTTGCCCTGGAAGGAGGCGACAGAAGATCATCTTGAGATAGACAGGGCCGAAAAGACCCTCAATAAATACCACTACAACCTGGATAAAATCAAGCGGAGGATCCTGGAATACCTGGCGGTGCGTAAACTAAACCCAGGGCACAAAGGCCCCATACTCTGCCTGGTAGGCCCTCCCGGTACAGGGAAAACCAGCCTGGGTCGATCTATTGCCGAGGCCCTGGATCGGAAATTCGTGCGCATGTCTCTGGGCGGGGTTCGAGATGAGGCGGAGATCCGGGGGCATCGCCGCACTTATGTAGGGGCATTACCGGGTCGCATCATTCAGGGGATCAAGAGGGCGGGGTCCAACAATCCCGTTTTCGTGCTGGACGAAATAGACAAGGTGGGGAACGACTTCAGGGGCGACCCTTCTTCGGCCCTCCTGGAGGTGCTGGACCCGGAGCAAAACTTTTCCTTCTCCGACCACTATCTTGATCTGGAATTTGACCTCTCCAAGGTCATGTTTATCGCAACGGCCAACCAACTGGACCCCGTTCCTGCACCCCTTAAGGACAGGATGGAGATCCTGGAACTGACCGGCTATACAGAAGATGAAAAGGTCCGAATTGCCACCAAGTTCCTGATACCACGCCAGATCAAGGCCCACGGCTTAAAGAGGAAGCAGGTGTCCATAAGGATGGCGGCCCTCAGAAAGATCATCAGGGAATATACCCGCGAGGCGGGACTCCGGAGCCTGGAACGGGAGATCGGCGCCGTGTGCAGGGGAATGGCGCGAAAAGTGGCTGAGGGAGAAAAGGGACGGTTCGTGGTCACTGAAAATCAGGTCCGGGAATACCTCGGGAACCCCAGGTATAACCAGGACCCGGCGGAACGCTCCTCCACCCCCGGAGTGGCTACCGGACTCGCCTGGACCCCTGCAGGGGGAGATATCCTTTTCGTGGAAGCCACCATGATGCCGGGCCAAAAGTCGCTGGTCCTCACCGGTCAGCTGGGTGATGTTATGAAAGAGTCGGCCCAGGCCGCCCTGAGCTATCTCCGATCCAAGGCCCCAAACCTGGGCATATCAGAGGATTTTTACAAAGACCTCGACCTGCACATCCATGTGCCCGCCGGTGCCATACCCAAGGACGGTCCTTCCGCGGGTGTTACCATGCTCACCGCCCTGGCCTCTTTGCTTACGTCGCGCACTGTAAGGCCGAAACTCGCCATGACGGGAGAGGCCACCTTACGGGGTTCTGTTCTCCCCGTAGGGGGGATCAAGGAAAAGGTCCTGGCCGCCAGCAGGAGCGGCATAAAGCACCTTATACTGCCCAAGGGCAACGAGCACGATCTGGACGAGATCCCGGACAAAATCAAGAATCAGATGACCTTCCACCTGGTCGCCAAAATGGATGAAGTCCTGGACCTGGCCCTGAGCCCGCCCAAGAAGGAAGGAAAGCGCAGCCACTAGAGGAGGTATTCGGGTTTCACGTTTTGGAGGGCGTGGAAGATGTTTCCCTTGATCTTTCGATTTGTCCGGTAGAAATGGCGGAGCATATTTTTGATCTCTTCTCTTTTTGAAGCCCCTGCCGTGGGGCAGCCCAGGGAGATGTGGGGCCACCCCATAGACTTGGCATAACGGCCGAGGAGTTGCTCGTCCACCAAATAGAGAGGTCTTATAACGGTCAGTTTATCCTTAAAAAGGGGCTGGACCGGAAGCATGGTGCTCGCCGAAGCCCCGTAAAACATATTCAGGAAAAAGGTCTCAATCAGGTCATCTTTGTGGTGGCCAAAGGCGATGCGGTTACACCCCAGGTCATCGGCCAGTTCAAAAAGGATCTTCCTTCTGAGCCTTGAGCACAAAAAGCAAGGATTCTCCCGGTTTTCGGGTCCGTGGGCGGTGGGCCCGATGTCGCTTTCAATGATTCGGAAGGGGAACCCCTTTTCCGAGCAAAAGGCACGGATGCGCTCCCCTGACCCGGCCCCGAAACCGGGATCCACGTGGGCGGCGGTGACCTCATAGGTGACAGGAATCCGTTTGATCCGCTCCCTCAAAAGCCAGAGGAGGGTCATACTGTCTTTTCCGCCAGAAAGGGCCACCAAGACATGATCCCCGTCCCGGACCATGTCTTGGGAATGAATGGCCTTGCCCACAAGACGCCTTAGCTCTTTGGCCACATATCCCAATTTTACCTGTCATCCCCTCTTTCGCCCGGGGCCATGCCCAAATCAATCCCGGGCAAGGCCGGGTTTCCCCGATCCCGAAATGAGCTGATGATTTCTTTTTAGGCCCCATGCGGGAAGTGATACCTCTTCGCAGGTGACTGGCGGCCTGCGACGGGCTCAGCCGAGTCTAGGCCTCCGGGCCGGGAGACTCGGGACCCAAGAAGAGGTATCGTTTCCCGCCCCGGATTGTGAAAAAAAGCCCTGGCGAAACCTAGCCGTAATCCCGCTCCCCGAAGAGTCTGGTCCCGATCCTCACGAGATTGGCCCCTTCCTCAAGAGCCACCCGGTAGGAATTGGACATGCCCATGGACAGGTACCGCATCTCCACGCCAGGCAGGTTCAATCCCTTGACCTTCTCAAAGACTGCACGGGTCTTCTTAAAATAGGGGCGGGATTCCTCTGGATCCCCGGCATAGGGTCCCATGGTCATAAGGCCCATGACCTTAATCTGCCCAAGCCCTGCGAGATCTTTCACCAGGCCGGGAGCCTCTTCGGGGAGGACACCGGCCTTTCGGGCCTCATTTCCACTGTTGATCTCGATCAAAACCGGCATGATCTTTCCCTGTGCTTCACAGGCCCTATCGATCGCCCTGGCCAGTTTTAAAGAGTCCACGGTCTCGATCATGTCAAAGACCTTGACCGCCTTCTTGGCCTTGTTGCTCTGGAGATGACCGATCATGTGCCACTTGGCCCTGTGCCCGACCACATCAAAGGCCTTTTCCGCCTCCTGGACATAGTTCTCGCCGATGATCTTGAGACCGGCCTCCACCGCTTCCAGGATCTCTTGGGGTCTCCTGGTCTTGGCCGCACCCACGAGTTCCACACCCTGGGGCAATTCCTGGAGAATCTTTTTGACATTTTCCTGAATCATGTCTTTTCTCCCTTATTATACCCCTATTGTTACGTCATTTGGGACCCCGTGTAAAGGATGGAACAAGCCTTCATTCCCCGGCTTCCCCCCGCGGCTGGGAAAGCCTTTTCACCTCGATTATTCTGTTGTTCATAGAGCCGTCCCCCTTTGGCTCGGCAACATAGAAGACCAGATAGACCATGGAGTCTAATTCGATTAACTTGGCCTTTACCCGGGAGGAGTCCTCTGAATCGTACTCTGATGGTTCCTCATCCATTTCGAAACGGCCCGGAAACCAGGCCGGGCTTTTTGCCGCCTCCCTGTATTCCATTTTGTATCTTTCCCAGGCGTCCAGCTTATCTTTGATTCTTTGCCCCCATACACTCCAGTCGTCGGCGTGCACTGTGATGCATAGGGCCAACAGGAAAAAACAGGCGCCGATACAAGCTCTCATTTTATCCTCCCATTCAAACGCCAAAAATGGGCTAAACACCTGAAAAAGCTAAAAAAGCCTTTGAGCAAACCGCCCAAAGGCCTCTTCATTTAGCGTCCTCATGGCGGCCCGGCTGTCATGGCCCTGGGGCTTTAGACCCGTGGCTTTGCGTCTCCGCCTTTCGGCGGATTTGCCCTTTTCATGATTTTAATATCTAAAAAAAATTAGATCATAAATCCTTTTAAAAGTCAAGGGGTCCTTGAATCTTTTTATCTCTCCCCAGGCGGCTGAAAGCCCCCGCTCTAAAGGCCCATAAACTTGGCGGCGATCCGCTTCATGATTTCGCTGGTACCCGCAAAAATGGACATGACCCGGGCGTCGCGCCAGGCCCGGGCAATGGGATATTCCTCGCAATACCCGTATCCCCCATGGAGCTGGACGCATTGATCGGCCACCCGACTGGCCATTTCCGTGGTCCAGTATTTGCCCATAGAGACTTCGGTGATAATATTCTTTCTTTCCATGTGATCCATGATCAACTTGTCCAAAAAGGTGCGGCCCAGCTTGACCTCTGTAGCCATTTCCACGATTTTGAACTGGGTATTTTGAAATTTGGACAGGGGCTTGCCAAAGGCCGTCCGTTCCTTGCAGTAGTCTATGGTAATCTCCAGCATATATTCGGCGGCGGCCACGGCGGTGATGCAACACACGAGTCTCTCAGGCTGGAGCTTGTCCATGAGTATCTTGAAGCCGTCGCCCTTTTGGCCCAGGCGCTGGCCCTTGGGAACACGGCAGTCGCTGAAGTAGAGCTCCGCGGTATCCTGGCTGTGCCAACCCACCTTTCTGATCTTCTTTCCCTTCTCAAAACCCGGGGTCCCCTCCTCCACCAAGTAAAGGTCTATGGCCTGGTAAGGATTCTCTACATGAGGATCTCGGGCCGCCAAGACAACCAGCCCGCAGTTGATACCGTTACTTATAAAGGTCTTCTGTCCGTTAATGACCACATGATCCCCGTCCTCCACGGCCGAGGTCCGGATGGCGGCCAGGTCGCTCCCTGTGTTGGGCTCGGTCATGGCCACCGCGGTGATCACCTCCCCTGAGGCACACTTGGGGAGATATTTCTTCTTAAGCTCTTCCGGGGCATAGGAACTGATGTAGGGAACGACGATGTCGCTATGAAGGGGTGCGGCCAGTCCGGTGAAATTGGTCTTTGCCAGTTCTTCCGTCAATATGACAGAATAGAGGAAATCCGCTCCCACGCCTCCGTATTCTTCAGGGAGGTCCATGCAGAGGAAACCCTGTTCCCCCATCTTTCGCCACATGCTTTTGGGCACAATTCCCGCTTCCTCCCACTCCTCAATATGGGGGATTAGTTCCTTTTCAAAGAACTTCCTCACTGCCTGCCTGAAAATGTTGTGCTCTTCACCATAGGGAAGAATATCCATTATAAAAACATCCTTTCTCATGCCCGCAAAGGGATAAAATCATTTTCTCGTAAGAGGTTGGGTGTTTTCAGTGCTCATGATCCGGCTTCATAGAAAAATGGTAACACCTCAGCTGTTTCCAGTGCTTGTGAGGATCATGACCTCCTTTCTGGTGTGACTGGTGGGAAGGCTTCGTCTTTTCCAGGTTTATCCATGGGGGAAACCCCTGGCCCCGAGCGAGAGCGAGGGGAACAGCGGGAGGGGGCAGAACTCCCCCGTGGATAAACCGTAGAAAAGACCAGCCTGGGAGCCTCGGAACAAAAGAAAGGAGGGCATGATCCGGCTTCTCTTTACCTGTATTTGCCCACAATGGCGATGCTGCATACGTTCATGGCGGGGAATCCTCCCAGATTATGGGTCAGGCCGTACCGGGGATCCTCAAGCTGTCTCTCTCCGGCCCTTCCATTCAGTTGGAGATACATCTCGTAGAGCATACGTAATCCAGAGGCGCCGATGGGATGGCCGAAGCATTTGAGACCCCCGTCTACCTGACAAGGGATCTTCCCGTCACGGTTGTAAAACCCCTCCAGGACGTCTTTCCAGGCCTCCCCCCTTTCGGAAATATGGAGGTCCTCATAGGTCACCAGCTCGGTGATGGAGAAACAGTCGTGAAGTTCCATCATGCTGATTTCATCCCGGGGATTCTCAATGCCCGCCTCTTCATAAGCCTTGGTACTGCATCGGTCCGTGGTCATAAAGTGGTCCCCGTCCCAGCTGTTATAACGCATCTCTTCGCCGCTGCTCAGGGCCAACTGAAGGGCCTTGACCGTAACAGGGTTCTGTATTCCCATCTCTAAGGCCCTTTCCACCGTGGTCACCAAGGCGCACGCGGCTCCGTCGCTCACACCGCAACAGTCAAAAAGCCCCAGAGGATGGGCCACAATGGGAGCGGATATGACCTGGTCAATGGTCACGGGTCTCCTGAGATGGGCCTTGGGATTGAGGGCACCGTTTGCATGGCTCTTAACAGAGACCTGTGCCATGGCCCGCTTCAGCTCCTTTTCCGGGACCCGGTACTTGGCCGCATAAGCGGAAGCCAGTTGGGCAAAGGCCCCGGGAGCGGTCATATTGGGATTAAAAAGCCAGTTCAAGGATCCCACGTTAGAGCCCACCATGCTGGGAAGGCCACCGAAACCGGTATCTTTCAGCTTTTCAACCCCCATGGCCAGGCAAACATCATAGGCCCCTGAGGCCACTGCATATACGGCACCGCGAAAGGATTCTGTGCCGCTGGCACAAAAATTCTCGGTCCTCGTCACCGGAATGAAAGGCAGACTCAGGGTCATGGACAGGGGCAGGGCGCTCTTTCCCACATTGATCTCATCATAGCAGGTCCCCAGCCATGCGGCCTGGATTTCACTGCGGTCAACCCCTGCGTCTTCCATACACTCGGTGAAGGCCTCTACCATCAGTTCTTCCCCGCCCACATCCCACCGCTCACCGAACCGGGTGCAGCCCATACCGATAATCGCGACCTTGTCCTTGATCCCTGCAGCCATTGTTTATCCTCCTTTACCCCTGAATGTTCCTCCATCCGCCACGGTTATAAGGGTATGTTGCCCGTCATGAGATCGCCTTCTAGAACTTAAATAGTTTTTCAATGAGCTGGGATTTCATGAGGTCCCCCTCGATCTTGAGTTTCCCCCGCCCTCCTCTTTCTCCCCTTTCTCTCCCCTAAAAGCTTCCAGAACAGGGGCCAGGGAGGCCGTGGCATTTACATACTCCTGGGCCCCGGTGAGGCCGTTAATGACGTCCCAGTCTTTGTGAATCTCCTCCAGGGTGGGGATCTTTGCGCCGTCCCCGATGACCGTTCCTGAACCGGTGACCACGGCGGCCCGGTTAAAGTAGCCCATCCCGGCGTTAAAGACCATGCCGGTTACAGGACATTGCTCGGAACAGAGATAAAGCACCAGGGGGGCCACAAACTCCGGCTTCAGCTTCTCAAAGGCCTCAGGGGGCAGGATGTCCTCGGTCAATCTGGTCCCCGCCACCGGCGCCACCGTGTTCACCCGGATGTTGTGCTTCTCACCCTCCAGCTTCACCGTGTTCATAAAACCCACAAGCCCCATCTTGGCCGCGGAATAGTTGGCCTGGCCAAAATTGCCGTAAAGCCCCGCCGCAGAAGCGGTCAGCACGATCCGGCCGTATCGGTTCTCGCGCATCTTTTCAAAGGCCGGACGGGTCACGTTGTAGGCCCCTTTCAGGTGAACATCCAGCACCGCATCCCAATTCTCAGGCTCCATCTTCACCAGGGTCTTGTCCCGCAAAATGCCCGCGTTGTTGATCACAATGTCCACCTTGCCAAAGGCCTCAAGGGCCTTTTCCACAATCGCCCGGCCTCCTTCCGCCGTGGCCACCGAATCATAGCTCGCCACCGCTTCACCACCCAGGCCCTTGATCTCCTCCACCACCTTGTCCGCAGCAGCCGTTCCGGAGCCCGTCCCGTCACGGGCCCCGCCCAGGTCGTTTACCACCACCCGCGCGCCCCGCTTGGCCAGCTCCAGGGCATAGGTCCGCCCCAGACCCGCTCCCGCACCCGTCACGATCGCCACACGGTCATCAAAACGGATA
>Ga0180431_10002692_pt1 | contig 23531 bp, 15 predicted proteins | sample SS_ome_11_FD_132459 | JGI IMG/M metagenome (GOLD analysis project Ga0180431, IMG submission 132459) | Hypersaline lake sediment archaeal communities from the Salton Sea, California, USA - SS_1_MS_1 metaG | ecosystem: Environmental > Aquatic > Non-marine Saline and Alkaline > Hypersaline >...
GCAGGGAAGGAGGGCGGACAGCCCCCAGTGAGCCGTGTGTGTAGGGATTAGGAACATGACGAACTCGTTGGAACGCACATTGCATGGCTTCGCCTTGCGACTCGGGTACAGCGCTGTGAGAACCCGCCCGCTCAAGACCTCGGCATGCGTCAGATAGCTCGCAGCGCATAGGTCTATGGCAACCTGTTGGACCAAGATGGGGCGATTGGTCATGTCGTCGGCGTACGGGCAGGAGCCAGTACACACAGAAGGAGAGTGAAATGAACAAGGCCACCGGAAATCTACACGAGAAGAAGTGCAAGCCCTGCCAAGGCGGTGAGCAGCCCCTCAAGGGCGAGGCGCTGGCACCGTACCGAGAGCAGTTGTCGGACGACTGGCAAGTGGTCGACGAGCGCCACCTGGAGCGCGAGTTCAAGTTCAAGGACTTCCGCAAGGCGCTCGAGTTCACGAACCGTGTTGGCGAGCTCGCGGAGTCCGAGGGCCATCATCCGGACATTTGCCTGGGCTATGGCCAGGTGAAGGTCACCCTGTGGACGCACAAGATCGACGGGCTCAGCGAATCGGACTTCATCATGGCCGCCAAGATCGACCGGCTGTAACGCGCAGCGCAGCGCCGGGGGAGACTGCATGAACTACGCGCAGACGATCCATCGGAAGGCCGTCGATCTTGCCAAAGCGACGGTGCGCATGACCACGCAGGCGGGGTCCGGCCATCCGTCCTCGGGTCTGTCGCTGGCGCATATCGTGACCGTCCTGATGTACGACCAAATGCGATGGGCGCCCGGGGATCCCTGGCACCCAGGCAACGATCGATTGGTGCTCAGTGAAGGGCATGCCGTCCCGATCGTGTATGCCGCGTGCTGCGACCTAGGCGTAGCCGTCGGGCGGTCGCCGGCGTACGCACGTCGACTCACACTCGAAGATGCGTTGACTCTGCGTCAGCTCGACTCGCCGCTCGACGGGCATCCCAACCCCGAGGCAGGCTTCCCCTTCTTCGACGTGGCCACCGGGTCGCTGGGCCAGGGTCTGTCCGCGGCCTGCGGGTTGGGGCTTGCGGCACGGCTCGACGAGGCGGACAGGCGCTTCTATGTACTCATCGGTGACGGAGAATCACGCGAAGGACAAGTATGGGAGGCATGCGACTTCCTGATCGACAAAGGCCTCGGGTCGGTCGTTCCGATCTTCAATGCCAATGGACAGGGGCAGAGCGATCCGGTGAGCCTCCAGCAGGAGGCAGGTCGGCTTGCGGCCAAACTGGAGGCCTTCGGGTTCGCGGCGCATCAGATCGACGGCCACGCCCCCGTGGCGATTCGCGATGCGCTGAAGGCCACTGCGGACGCCGAGGCCCCGCACGCCATCGTGGCGCGTACTGTAAAGGGCTGGGCCGTACAGGAATTCCAGCGCAAGAACTATCACGGCAAGGCCCTCGGTGCGGACCAGATCGACGCGGCATTCGCCGACCTCGACGCCAAGGCGCGCGAACTGGGCGCGGAGAAGTCCAGTGTTCAAGGCTTGGTTCCAGCACGACCTACGCGCGCCGAGGCACGAGACACGTCCCGAGAGGACCTTCCGCTCGCGGACTTCGTGGCGCTGCTCGAAGGAGACAAGCGGCAGGAAGACGCGCGTCAGGGTAAGGTCAGCACGCGCCTGGCCTACGGACTGGCGCTGCGCGAACTCGGCAGATGCGACGAGAGGGTGGTCGCGTTGGACGGGGACGTGAAGAACTCGACCCGCGCCCAGTATTTCGCGGATGCGTTTCCGGAGCGCTTCTTTGAGTGCCGCATCGCGGAGCAGAACATGGTCTCCATGGCCGCGGGCATCGCGGCGGCCGGCAAGATCCCGTTTGTGAGCAGCTTCGCCAAATTTCTCGCGCGCGCGTATGATCAGGTCGAGATGGCTCTCATCAGCGGCGCGGACATCAACCTAGTGGGGTCTCACGCCGGTGCCAATATCGGCGCGGACGGCCCAAGCCAGATGGGGCTGGCCGACGCAAACTACTTCCGAGCCTTCACCACGGTGAAGCGTGCGGACGGCCACCCGCTCGTGACCGTATTGGCACCCGCGGACGCGGTGTGCGCCTATCGGTGCGTGGACCTGATGGCGCGGCTGCCCGGCGCCACGTACATGCGCACGATCCGGGGGAGCCTTCCGCTTCTCTACTCCGAGTGCCAATCCTTTCAGCCCGGCGGTGTGAACGTGCTGCGTGAAGGCTCGGACGTGACCTTGCTCGCCTCGGCGTACATGGTGCATGTGGGCGTGCAGACGTGCCGCCTGCTCGAGGAGCGGAGTATCTCGGCGGGACTGGCGGATTGCTATTCCTTCCCGCTGCAACCGGACGCCATACGCACGTGCGCGGACAAGACGGACGGACGTCTCGTGACGCTAGAGGACTGCTATGCCGGCGCCCTGGGTTGCGAGGTGTTGTCCGCGCTGCAAGAGGGCAGGGGAAGGGAGACACGGCTCCTGCAGATCGCGATCGACAAGGTGCCCAAGTCCGCGCTGAGCGGCGATGAGGTCCTGGCCTCGCTGGGCCTGGATGCGGACAGCGTTGCGGATCGGGTACAGCAGTTTTTGCAGGCATAGGCGCGGGCCGGCCCCGGTTCGTCGTCGATGCACTCCACGAGCCTGGCGAGCCTGGGGGCAAACCCTACATCTTTCCATAGAAGTGCGTGCTCGACCCGAAGAAGAGCTCCGCTGCCTCCATTACGGTCTCGGACAGGGTCGGGTGGGCGTGAACGGTCATGCCCAGGTCTTCGATGCGCGCACCAATCTCCACGGCGAACGCGCCCTCGGCCAGGAGCTCGCCCGCGCCCGGTCCGACGACACCGACCCCGAGCACCTGATGCGTCTGCGGGTGCACGACCACCTTGGTCAGTCCCTGGCGACGGTTCATGGTGAGCGCTCGGCCCGAAGCGTTCCACGGGAACCGGACCACCTTGACGGGGAGGTTGCGCTCCTGGGCGCCCGCCTCGGTGAGCCCGGCCCAAGCGACTTCGGGATCCGTGTACATGACCGCGGGAATGGCCTGGGCGTCGAAGGTGGCCGGCTGCCCCGATATGACCTCCGCAGCCTTGCGAGCCTCGTAGCTTCCTTTGTGCGCGAGCAAGGGCGGGCCCGCGATATCGCCCACGGCGAAGATGGCGGAGTCCGTGGTGCGGCGCTGGTCGTCCACCACGCAGAAGCCCCTCTCGTCGAGCTCGACCTTGGTATTCTCCAGGCCGAAGCCCTTGGTCACGGGCCGCCGCCCCACGCACACGAGCACCTTGTCCACGGTGAGCTCCGGTTCGTCCACGCGCAGGCCCGAGAGCTCGACCCGCACGCCCTGCTTGATCTCCTTGAGGCCGACGACCTTGGTGTTGAGGTGGATACTGGCGACCTGCTTCTCCAGTTCGCGGTGAAGAGGTTTGACCAGGTCTCGGTCGGCTTCGGGCAGCAGGCTGCCGGCCATCTCCACGACGTGCACCTGGGAGCCCAGGGCGGCATAGACCGTGCCCATTTCCAGTCCGATGTACCCCCCTCCGACCACAAGAATGACCTTGGGGATGTCGTCGAGCCGCAGGGCAGCCTCGGAGTCGATCACCCGGTCGCTCTGGATGTCGAACGCCTGCGGAATGATCGATCGCCCCCCGGTGGCGAGCAGGCAGAAGTCGAACCGGACCGTCTCTGTTCCCTCGTCGTCCAGGTCCACGTGCAGCGTATGACTATCCTCGAAGCTGCCCCGTCCCTGCAGGAACCGGATGCCGCGCGCCTTGCGCAGGGATCCGAGCCCCCGGGTCAGCTTGTCCACCACGCCGTTCTTCCAGTCGCGCAGCCGGTCCAGGTCGATCTCCGGGTCGCCGAACCGGATGCCGAGGTCCGCCGCGTCGCGCGCCTCGCGCAGAATCTTGGCCGCGTGCAACAGCGCCTTCGACGGGATGCAGCCCCGATACAGGCACACGCCTCCAGGGTTGGGCTCGCGGTCGACGAGCGTCACGTCCAGGCCCAGGTCCGCCGCGTGGAACGCGCCGGCATATCCGGCCGGACCGCCTCCGAGCACGAGGAGCCGCTTAGTCCTCGTCTTCTTCTCCTTGGTCACGTCGGTTCTCCCTGCAGCACGGCAACAAGGGGATTCTCCATGGCGTCCACGAGCCCGAGGAGAAAACGCGCTGCGTCCGCGCCATCCACCAGGCGGTGATCATAGGACAGAGACAGCGGGCACATGGGCCGGGGCTGGAACGAGCCGTCGATCCACACGGGCTCCATGCGCGCTCGGCCCACGCCCAGGATCGCGGCCTCGGGGGCGTTCACAATCGGGGTGAACCATCCGCCGCCCAGGCCGCCCAGGTTGGACAGGGTGAAGGTCGCTCCGCGCATGGCCTCGGCTCCAAGCTTGCTTGCGCGCGCCTTGTCCGCCAAGGCCGCGAGCTCTCGGTGCACGGTGCGCACATCCTTGCGGTCCGCGTCGCGCACCACGGGCACGAGCAGTCCGCGCGGCGTGTCCACGGCAACGCCGACGTGCACGTAGTCGTGCAGAACCACCTGCTCGCGATCCATGTCCACACTGGCGTTCAGGCGCGAGTGCCCGTGCAGCACCACGGCCACGAGTCGCACCAGAATGGCGCTCAAACTGATCTTGTCGCCACCGTCGGCCAGACGTGCGCGCGCGTCCTGGATGGCTGTGAAGTCGGCCTTGCCGAAGTTCGTCACGCGCGGCACCGCAGTCCAAATTCCAGCCATATGGAGCGCAGTGGTACGCCGGACAGCGTTCATCTTATCGCGGCGCACGGGCCCGAAGTCGTCGTAGTCCGGCGCCTCGCCGCGAATGCGGGAAACCGGTCCGCGCACCTGCGTGCCTCCGGATTGGACCAGGCGTCGAGCGGCCGCCTTAACGTCCTCCTCCAGCACGCGGCCGCCGGGGCCGCTTCCCTCCACCCCGTGGACATTCACGCCGATCTCGCGTGCCAGCCTGCGCACCGAGGGTGTGGCCATCACGAACCCAAGGTCCGCGGCGGACGGCGGGCCCCCCTCTTCCTCGGCAAGCGATGGTTCCTCTTCCTCGGGGCGCTCTTCTTCCTCGGTGCGTGCCCTCTCGGAGAGTGCTCGTTCTTGTGCTTCAGGCGATGGCTTCTTGGCCTCGCGCTCCTCGACTTCAGCCTCCTCCTTCGCTCGTTCTCCCTCGCGGGGATGGCTTCGCTCCGGCTCCTGCGGTTCTCCTTTCTCCTTGTCCTTCTCTTCGGACTCGGCCTCTTCGGGCGAGTCGTAGGTCAGGATCACGTCGCCGGGACGCACCGTATCGCCCTCCGAGACGTGGACCTTTCGCACCGTTCCTTTGTCGTCGAACGGCACCTCGGCGCTTGCCTTCTGCGACTCGATTTCGATGACGCCCGTGCCCTCGGTGATCTTATCGCCGACCTCCACAAGCACCTTGATGACGTCGCCGCTTTCCACGCCTTCGCCCAGCTCGGGCACCTTGAACGACTTGCTCATAACGGATCCTTTTCCGGTTCAGCTAAGCCAGGAGCGGGTCGGCCTTGTCCGGGTCGATCTCCAGCTCGTCGCGAGCCTTTTCCACGGTCGAGGCCTGTACGGTGCGGTCGCGGTGCAGGGCGGCCATGGCCGCGAGCGCGATCAGGCGTTCGTCCACCTCGAAGTGATGTCGCAGGGCAGAACGCGTGTCGCTGCGGCCGAACCCGTCCGTGCCCAGGGTCACGAAAGTGCGGTCCATCCAGGGCCCGATGCTATCGGGGACCAAGCGGACGTAATCCGAGGCCGCCACAGCGGGTCCGGCCGCGTCACCCAGCGCCTCGCACAGATACGGGACGCGCTCGTGCTCCTGGGGATGGAGTCGGTTCCAGTGCTCGGCTTGCATGGCGTCCATGCGCAGTTCCTTGTAGCTTGTGATCGACCATGCGTCGGCCTGGACGTCGAACCGTTCGGCGAGGAGCGCCTGCGCAGCAAGCACCTGCTGCAGGATGGACCCCGAGCCGAAGAGCTGCACCCTGCGTCTGGCCTGCGGGTCCTCGCAGGCCTTGACGCGATAGAGGCCGCGGACGATCCCCTCGGCTGCACCCTCGGGCATGGGCGGATGGGCGTAGTTCTCGTTCTGGACGGTGAGGTAGTAGATCCAGTCTTCTCCGGCGTCCACCAACCGCCGCAGCCCGTCCTGCACGATCGTCGCGATCTCGTAGCTGTAGGCCGGGTCGTACGCCTTCACGTTCGGCGCCGCGTTCGCCAACAGGTGGCTGTGCCCGTCCTGATGCTGCAGGCCCTCGCCATTGAGCGTGGTGCGGCCCGATGTGCCGCCGACCCAGAACCCGCGCGCCCGGTTGTCGCAGGCCGCCCACATCTCGTCGCCCGTGCGCTGGAATCCGAACATGCTGTAGAACAGGTACACCGGCACCATGGGCACGCCGTGATTGGCATACGCCGTGCCCGCGGCCGTGAAGCTGGCCATGGACCCGGCCTCCGTGATGCCCTCCTCAAGGATCTGCCCGTTGATCGCCTCTTTGTAGTAGAGCATGTTTTCCTTGTCCACGGGCTCGTAGAGTTGGCCCACGTGGGAGTAGATGCCGAACGGGCCAAACAGGGCATCCAGCCCCAGGGTGCGACTCTCGTCCGGGATGATGGGCACAAGATACTTGCCGAATCCCTTGTCCTTGAGGAGCTTGCCCAGCATCCGCACAAAGACCATGGTGGTGGAGACCTCCCGGTCTCCGGAGCCCTCCCGGAACTCGACAAAGATCTCATCATCGGGCAGCTGCGCACCTTGTACCTGCACACGTCGCTCGGGAAGGAACCCGCCCAAGGCCTTGCGGCGGTCCAGCAGATAGCGCATCTGCGCGCTCTTGGGATTTGGACGGATGTAGGGCGGGTCCTCGAGGGCGTCGTCGGACAGGTCCAGCTCGAACTGGTCGCGGAAGGTCTTCAGCGCTTCCAGGGGCATCTTCTTCGCGTTGTGCGCGATATTGAGGCCCTCGCCAGCGGCGCCCATGCCGAACCCCTTGATGGTCTTGGCCAGGATCACGGTAGGTCTGCCGTCGCCTTGCGCAGCCGCTCGATAGGCGGCATAGACCTTCTTCGGATCATGGCCGCCGCGCGAGAGGTGCTTGAGACGCCGGTCCGAGACGTCTTGGACCAGGTCGAGAAGACGCTGATCCTTACCGAAGAAGTGCTCGCGCATGTACCAGCCCGGCTCCACGGTGTATTTCTGGAATTCGCCGTCGGGGATCTCCCCCGCCCGCTCGATGATGCGGTTCTCCGTGTCGCGCGCAAGGATGGCGTCCCAGTCTGAGCCCCAGATGACCTTGATGACCCGCCAGCCGGAGCCGCGGAAGGTGCCCTCCAGCTCCTGGATGATCTTGCCGTTGCCGCGCACCGGACCGTCCAGACGCTGAAGGTTGCAGTTGACGATCAGGATCAGGTTGTCGAGCTTCTCGCGCGCGGCCAGATTGATCGCGCCCAGAGTCTCGGGCTCGTCGGTCTCGCCGTCTCCGATGAGGCACCAGACCCGCTGGTTGCGCGGCTCCTTCAGGCCACGGTCTTCGAGATAGCGCATAAATCGGGCGTGGTAAATGGCGTTGGGTGCGGACAGCCCCATGCTCACCGTGGGGAACTGCCAGAAGTCAGGCATTAGCCACGGATGCGGGTAGCTGCTCAGGCCCGGATGGCCCAGGGCCTCGCGGCGAAAGTGCTCGAGTTGCTCTTCGGACAGTCGCCCCTCCAGGAACGCGCGCGCATACATGCCCGGCGAGGCATGTCCCTGAAAGTACACGAAGTCCGGTCCGTTCGGATGGTCCCAACCCCGGAAGAAATGGTTCTGGCCCACTTCGTACAGGGTCGCGCAGCTCGCATATGTGGCGATGTGCCCGCCGATGCCGGGGAAATGCTTGTTGGCCCGATGCACCATGAGCATGGCGTTCCATCGGATGAGGTTCGTGATCCGCTCTTCCATTTCCAGGTCACCGGGGTATGCCGGCTGCAAGGAGAGGGGGATCGAGTTCATGTACGGGGTGATTGAGGTCAGCGGCAGGCTCAGGCCCACGGCCTGGCCGTGCAAGCGCAAGTGGCGCAGGATGCGCTCGCCGAACTTCTTGCCGCGGAGCGCAACCGCCTCGTCCAGGGACTCCTCCCAGTCGCGCAGCTCGGCCTCGGCGTCGACCCCAGCAATCTGCGGGTACAGGCTCCTCTTACCCATGGGCTTCTCCCTCAGCGGCCCCGTCTTGGCAGACCCGCAATACGAGCTTGCCGCACACGTGGCCGGCCTTGCTGCGCTCCTGGGCCTCAACCGCCTGTTCGAGCGCGAGTGCCTCGGTATGGCCCGGGCGGATCGCGCTCGAGGCAAGGAGCTTGGCGATGTCCCGCAGCTGCAGGCCATTGGGCTCCACGAAGCAGTAGAGCCCACGCACGCCATGCCGCTCGGCCTGGGCGGGGGTCGGCGGATGCGCGATGGACACGAGCGCGCCGCCTTGCTTGAGCACCTGGTAGCTTCGCTGTTGCGTGGCTCCGCCGATCGTGTCGAAGATCACGTCGATGCCGTCCGGGTGGGTGTCTCTCGTGCACTCGACAAAGTCCTCGGTGTTGTAGTCGATCGCCGTTTGGGCGCCCAGGTCCCTCACGTACTCGTGATTGTGCGGGCTCGCGGTGGTGAGCACCGTTGCCCCGGCCTGGCGCGCGAACTGGATGGCGTGACTGCCCACGCCCCCGGCCCCGGCGTGAATGAGCACAACCTGTCCGCTGCGCAACTCGGCATGATCGAAGAGCGACTGCCAGGCGGTCAGGCCCGCCAGGGGCACGCCGGCCGCCTGGGCAAAGGGCAGGTCCGGGGGCTTGAGCGCGGCTTCCTTCGCGTCTACGGCGACGTACTCGGCGTAGGTGCCCCATTGGACCACGGGCTTTCGGCAGTAGGCGAAGACCGCTTCTCCGCCCTGGAACTCGGTCACATGCGCACCCGCGGCTTCGACCACGCCCGTGACGTCCCATCCGGGGATCAGTGGGAACCGGTGAGGCAGCCGATCCTTGAGCACGCCCTCGCGAATCTTCCAGTCCACCGGATTCACACCCGCGTACAGCACGCGCACCAAGACCTCGTCATCCGCGGGCGTGGGGCATCCCATGTCCGCTTCACGCAGGACATCCGGGCCGCCGAAACGGTCCAGCACAATAGACCTCATCCTCGCATCTCCCGGTCGGACGCAGGTTCGCGGCGCTTCAGCTACCCGCAGGAGTGCTTTCTGCGCCTCGAATGCCTCGGCCTTCTGCCTGAAGCCTAACCTCGCTTGCGGACTTCGCTTCAGGCTGGATGGGCCTGGAGCAATCGGCGTGCCACAGGACGCACCCAGACCGCGCTGCCCAATCGATGCGCCCCACCCCTCTAACCAGGGCAAGGGCGGAACCAGGCGCCTGTCACTTGGAAGGATTGGAGCGGGTGGGCGCAGCAGGGCGGCGCCGGAGGGCCGCCGCGCGTCAGAAGGCGAACTCGTCCGGCACGACCGCGTTCTTGGGAACGACGATGATGCCGTCGCGCACCACAAGCCGGCCGTCCGGATCCTGGTAGTGCTCAACTTGGTTCTCATTGGTCAGCCGCACGTTGGACCCGATGCGCGCATCCTTGTCGATGATCGCCCTGCGGACCACCGTGTTCTCGCCGATGCCCATGCGGGGGACATTCCTGGGCGCCGCTCCCTCGGCCTCGTAGTAGTCCGCGCCGAGGAGCACGGTCTCGTGCAGGTCGACCCCGTCCAGGATCCGGCTTCGCACGCCCAGAAGCGAGCGGTGGAAAGTGCCGCCCTCGATGATGCAGCCTTCGCTCACAATGCAGTCCTCGAAGTGGCCGCCCCGGACCTTGGCCGGCGGCAGAAAGCGCGCGTTCGTGTATACGGGATGGTCGGGGTCGAACAGGTTGAAGGGCGGCAGCGCGTCGCAGAACAGGAGATTCGCCTCGAAGAACGCGGACACGGTCCCGATGTCCGCCCAGTATCCGGTGAAGAGGTACGCCTGAATGTGTCGCTCCGCCATATTGCGCGGAATCACCTCGCGGCCGAAGTCGAGCGCGGTCGTATCCGTGCGCAGGATCTCATCGAGTACGTCCCAGTTGAAGAGATAAATCCCCATACTGCCCAGGAAGGGCCTGAGCTGCGCTTCCTGGGACGAAAGGCCCAGGGCCGCAGTATCCACGGCGTGGCTGGCCAGCTCGTCGTTCGCGGGCTTTTCCACGAAGTCGAGGATCCGTCCCGACTGGTCGGTCTTCAGCAGGCCAAGCTCCGGCGCCACCTGTGCCGTAGCCGGTTGCACGGCCACGGAAATCTCCGCACCCGTCTCCTGATGATGGGCTAGAAACTGGGTGTAGTCCATGGTGTACAGATGGTCGCCGGAGAGAATGAGCACGTAGTCGGCGGGATTGTCCGAGAGGTGGTTGTAGCTTTGGCGTACGGCGTCCGCGGTGCCCTGGAACCACTCTCCGGAGGTCTCGGTCTGCTCGGCCGCCAGAATCTGGACGAATCCGCGCGAGAACTGATCGAACCGGTAGGCCGAGGATACGTGATTGTTCAAAGAGGCGCTGTTGAACTGACTGAGCACGTAGATCTGGCGGATTCCAGAGTTGATTGCGTTACTGATCGGTATGTCGATGAGCCTGTACTTGCCAGCGAGGGGCACCGCCGGCTTGCTGCGGTCCTTGGTCAGCGGATAAAGGCGCGTGCCTCGTCCGCCGCCCAGGATCACCGCCACCATGGATGGGGCCGGCATCGAGCGCCTCCTTTCGGCCCTCCGGCGTGGGCCGGCCAAGTCCCTATGCGTTGGGAATGTACTCTCCTGAGCATGCTTGCGCAAGAACTCGCCGGATAATCTCAATCCGGTCAGGAGAAGTATCGGCGCAATTCGCTCAGCTCCTTATCGATCTCGTCCTCGGAGATGACGGATTGACGCACCTCTTCGCGCAAGAGCTTGTGGAAGATGTTGCGGCCCCGGTGGAGGTAGTTGGTCACGTCCGTCTCGGACAGTCCCAGCAGCTCGGCGAGCTCTCGATAGCTCTTCGGCTCTGTGTCCGTGGCAGACTCGATGTACGCGAGAAACACCCGGCAATACTCGGCTCGATTCCCGTCTGTGCAGGTCTCTCGCATCCGGCGCAGGGACTCCAGGATCAGGCTTCGCGCCCAGGAGCGGTTGAACTCCTCTTCGGGAGTCCCATCGGCCGCGAGCTCGGCGCGTTCGGGTTCGCGCTCGTCTTCGTCCGTAACGGGTAGAGTCAGCGGCACGGTCCGCGGCCGCCGGCGGGCCTTGTGGTACTCGCGGGACAGGAAACGGCTCAGGGTAGTCAAGAGAAAGGTCCGAAACCTTCCCCGATTCCTGTCCACCGCCTCGACGAGCCCCTTTTCTAGGAAGCGCGCGAAGTAGTCTTGGGTGAGGTCGCGCGCGGTCTCGTGGTCAAAGCCCCGCCGGCGCACGTAGCGGTACACGGGCTTCCAATAGCGCTTACAAAGGTACTGGAGGCTCGCCTGGGAGTCGGGACTCGTGCGGTCCTGGGCGCTGGCAACCACAGACCAGGCCGTGGTGCGGAAGTGGCTTGGCTCGCTCTCAACGTCTGCGGGGTCGGGCAACGAGGACTCCTCTAGGGGTGCGCGCGGGATGCGGATTGCAGGGCCGCCAGCATTTGGCCGGCCAGCACGTATTCCTTGTACAGGTGCACGCGTGTGGCTCGGCATTGCTCAAAGGCCTTGCGGGCTGCGGGCGGGTCGCGCTCCACGAGCAGGTAGTACATGCCGACGTAGTAGGCTGTCTCACACTCCTCGTGCGGGCGCTCTGCTCCGGCGAGAACCTGAGCCGGCGGCACCTCGCCCATCCAGCATTGCGCCACGGGCACAAGCCACGGCTTGTCCGGCGTGTGCCGCGCGGCGTCGAGCACGCGCTGGGGGTCCGGGCCTCTGTCGAGCCGCAGCAACGCGAGGTGCAGTAGCATGGCCGGATAGAAGGGCTTCTCCGGCTCTGCGGCCAGGGCCTCGCGGCAGTCGGCCACAGCGGCCGCCAAGTCGCCCATGCCGTATCGTGCCGTGGCGCGCCGATGATACAGGGGCGCGCGCATGCTGAGCCGATCGGCCTTTAGGGCCTCGGTGTAGAATCGGGCGGCTTCCTCAAACTTTCCCTGGTGCAGGGCGCACGAGCCACGCCGCTCCAGGACCCGAGGGTCGTCGGGGTGGAGCTCCTGCGCGCGCGCATAGTCGGCCTCCGCCTTCGGCCATTTGCTCAGAAACTCGTACACCGCCGCGCGGTTCATGTAGGTCCAGTGGTAGTCGGGCTTGGCCGCGGCAGCGTGGTTGAAGTCCTCCAGAGCCCGGTGCGTGTCCAGCATATGCGCGTAATAGATCCAACCTCGATTGTTCAGGGAGTAGACGTAGTCCGAGTCGATGGAGAGCGCCGCATTGTAGTCGGCCAGGGCCCCGTCGACGTCACCCAGACGCAGGCGCACGTCGCCGCGGTTGCTGTAGGCGTACGGATCTTCACATGGCATCTTCAGGTACTCGTTGTACGCTGCCAGGGCCTTGTTCGGCTCGTAGGAGGGCGCGCCGCGCTTGCCGTAGATGAATCCGCGCAGGTAATGAACCTCGATCAAAGACGGGTTGCGCTCTTCGATCTTGTCGCACAGGGCTAGGGCCTGTTGATACCGTTCGGCCAGAATGTGGAGTCGCGCGAGCCCCAGATTCGAATACTCGTTGTCCGGATCGATCTCCTGCATCGCCTGGAAGGACCTCTCCGCGGCGGCTACGTCTTTGAAGATATCCATGTGGATCGTGCCGGTGTGATAATGGGCCATGATCAGCGATGGCTTCAGGCTCAGCGTGCGGCGAAAGTCGGCCAGGGCCTCCTGATAATCCTTCTGGCGCATGTGGACCTTGCCGCGCTCGAATACGGCCTCCGCGAACGTGGGATCGATGGCCAAAGCCTGGGAGAAAAAGGCTCCGGCCGCCCCGAGACGCGGAGGCGTCTGTTCCAGGAATGCGCGTCCCTTCTCATACGGAATGGTCGCTCGCGCCCGCAGCTCCTGGGCCTCGCGGCGGCGCTGTTGCGCGGCGTGGAGGGTGAGGCGCTCCTGCTCTCGGACCTGGTAGCGATGCACCAGCAGTCCGGTTATCGCCAGCATCAGGAGCAGCGCGCCCACGAGCGCGCTGGCCAGGCGGTGACGGCCGATGAGCATCCCCATACGCCGCACAGGGCCGGTGCGGTAGGCGCTCACTGGCACGCCGTCCAGGAACCGCTGCAGGTCCTGGGAGAGGCTGCGCACGCTCTGGTACCGTTCCTCTCGATTCTTGGCCACGGCCTTCATGACGATGGCATCGAGCTCGGGCGGGATGGTGCGATCGCGCGCACGTGGAGGAATGGGCACCAGGGCGTCGAATCTGGCGCGATACTCCTCAAACTTGAGCTTGCTCACTTCGTACGGCCGCTCGCCGGTGAGCATGCGGTAGAGAAGAACGCCCAGAGAATACACATCCGCGCGCTCGTCGGGCACTTCACCGCGCAGGCGTTCCGGTGCGATATAGATCGGGGTGCCGCCGGTCAGGCGCGGCGTTTCTTCCTTTCGCGCGGCGAACCCCCAGTCGAGCACAAAGACCTCGCCGAAGGAGCCCACGCGCACGTTCTGGGGCTTGATGTCCAGGTGCAGAACACCTCGCGCGTGCGCGTACTCGATGGCCCCGCACACCTGCTGGAAGATGCTAAGAAGGCGCAGTCGCCCCAGCGCTGGGCGTCCGTCTCCCTTTATCGATGAATCGTCCCCGCGGGTGGGAAGGAGCTCGTCCAGGTGCACGCCCTGGACCTGGCGCATGACGAAGAAGGGCGACCCCGTCTCGTCCGTGCCCAAGTCGTAGGTCGGGGGAATGTTCGGGTGCTCCAGCCCGCCGCTGAGTCGCGCCTCTCGCACCAGGGTCTCGTCCTGCTCCTGGGCGCTCTGGCGCCGCACGGTCTTCAGGGCCACCGGCCGCTCGAGCAGGCGGTCAAAGGCCTCGACCACCACGCCCTGGCCGCCGCGGCCGAGCACCGCGCGAAAGGTGTATCGCTCGCCGAAGTCCCGCGTCGAGGGGTCTTGCCCATGTACGGCGTCGGCGAGCAGACGGTTCACCACAGCGGGTGACAGCTCATCCTCGGCCCAGTGAGGCCGCTGTGCGCCGTCGGGGCTGCGTTCGCCGGCTTCCGAATGATTTGCCGTTGGCATTGATCGACGACTCCTCGGTCGACGCAACAGACCAGGGCATTCCTGTACAAGTATCGGCCTCGCTTGATTCTACGGCGAGCCGCAGCTCGGTGCAACCATGGAGCCGACGAATGCAGGCTATCGTCCGCGCACGAGCTTCCGGGCGAGGTGGGTGGCCGCCCGGGCGTGGCGCGCGCTGAACTTCAGCAGGTCGCGGATTCGCCCGTTGAACAGGTAGAATCGCAAGTATGCCCAGGCTTGTAGGGACTCCAGCCTCCGGCGCGAGAGCCCCTGGATTTCGAGCGCGTCGCCCAGGTACTTGTCGTACGCGGCCCAGTCCTCGTTGCGCAGACGATATCCCCCCTCGCCGCGCAGGGCCATCTCGCGGATCTCGGTCCCCGGATACGGCACCATGATGCCCACAGAGATACTAGTAGGATTGAGCTGCGTGGCCAGGCGCACGGTGGCGAGGGCCGTGGACCAGGTCTCTCCCGGATGCCCCAGGATGAACAGCCCTACGGACTCAAGCCCGACCTTGTGCGTGAGCGCGAAGGCGCGGTGGACCTGCTCGAGGGTGATGCCCTTGCCCGTGGCGCGCAGGATGTCCGGATCTCCGGCCTCCACGCCATAGGCCACGCGTTCACAGCCTGCGTCGCGCATCGCCCGCAGGAGCTCTTCGTCGACCAAGTCGGCGCGCAGGTTGGCGCTCCACACCAGGCGGCGTGGATAGGACCGCTCGGCCAGCAGGCGGCACACCTGCATGGCATGGTGGCGGCGCAGCCCGAAGGTCTCGTCCTCGAAGTCGAACGCGCGGATGTCGAATCGATCCACGAGCCAGTCGATCTCGGCCAGGATGTTCTCCGGACTGCGCAGCCGCGGTCGAGACCCGAGCACGCGCATGCAGAACTTACATCGGAACGGGCACCCTCTGGACCCGAACACCATGTAGCTGTGGCGTTGCTTGCGGAATCGGTGCCACGCGGGAAAGGGTAACGCATCAAGCGGCTCGATGGGTGGCGCGGGAGACGTCTGTCGAATCCGCGAGCCATCGCGCCACACGAGGCCGGGCAGATCGGCCGGCCGCCGGCTGGACTGGACGCTGCGCGCGAGATCAACGAACACCTCCTCGCCCTCGCCGACCACCGCGCAGTCGAAGTCCGGGAACTGCTCCATGGTGGCCTGGGGCTCGGCCGTGACATGGCATCCGCCCAGCGCCACGACCACATCAGGTGCCTGTTGCTTGACCGCTGACGCGATCCGCGCGGCCTGCCCGACCTCGTGCGTTTTGGCCGTGATGCCCAGCAGCGCGGGGCGGAAGGCGACGAGGTCGCGTACGACTGCCTCGGTGGTAAGGTTCTCGAATCGGCCGTCGATGACCAGCAAGTCGTCGTACCCGGCGCGTTCCAATACAGCGGCCAGGTACCCCAGCGCGAGGGAGGGGTAGGCGTCCACGTCATGGGCCTGGCGCACGGTCTGCGGCGGCGGCTGGACCAGGGCAATCTTCACGCACGTCCTCCGAAGTCGCGAGCAGTGCATCGATTACATGCCTGCGCAGGCCGGATGTCAACCGACAGGCGGACCGTTTGACTTCCCCTGCCTCGCCCGGATAATGCGTTCAGGAGGAGAGGCCTGCCCATGGATGCTCCCGCGGTGTCGGTCGTGCTGGCGGTCCACAATGGCATGCCGTTCCTGCCCGACGCGGTAGAGAGTGTACTCCGGGGCCAATGGCGAGACCTCGAGCTCGTTGTCGTCGATGACGCGAGCACGGACAAATCTTCTGCCTACTTGCGAGACCTCTGCGACTCTCGCGTCCATGTGCTGCGCCAGGACGCGCGGCAAGGCCTGACGGCCAGCTTGAACCACGGGTTATCCCAGGCGAGCGGGCGCTGGATAGCGCGCCTAGACGCGGACGACGCCTGGCTTCCGGAGCGCCTGGCCCTCCAGATGGCCTGCGTGGCAGACCGCCCGGACGTCGTGCTCGTGGGAGGCGGTCACGCAGAGGTCTTCGGCGCGTGCTTGCCCGATGACGTGCCGCACCCGACCCAACTCCAATGGGAGGAAGTGTCATTCGACGAGCTCCTCGAACGCAATCGATTCTGCCACAGCTCGGCCCTGTTCCGCACAGAGGTCCACGGGCGGCCCGTGCGCTACCGAGAGGCGTTCCGTATGAGCCAGGACTACGACCTGTGGCTGCGCCTTGCCTTGTGCGGTGCTGTCTTGCGGGTCGATGCCCCCGTGTGCCTATACCGTCGGCGGACCGAGGCACTGAGCCTCGCGCGCGCGTACGAGCAGGTGAGCTATGCATACCAGGCGCGAGAACTCGCCCGAGAGCGCGCACGCCGCGGCACGGACCGGCTGCATGAACGAGGCGAGCTTCCGGAGGTGCCGCTTGAACGGAATGGCGCCCTGCGCCGAGAGGCGTGCAACATGCAGCTCCATTTCGCCGGTCGCTCGCTTCAGCACGGACTGGTCACAGTAGCCGCGCGCCTGGCCGCACGCGCCTTTGCGCACGCTCCGGTGGCCGCGGGGCGCGAGTTCGTTCTTCTGCTGATCGGAGACCAGTTCGCGAGGCGAGTTCGGCGGCTCTTCGGCCAAGAGTCGTCCAAGGAGAGGCACCCATGCCTGCCGCCCCGGCCGTAAGCGTGGTGTTGCCCGTGTACAATGCACAGGCCTACATCCGCGACGCGATGGCCAGCGTGCTCAATCAATCCCTGCGCGAGGTGGAGCTCATTGTGGTCAACGACGCATCCACGGACCACACGCCCGAGATTCTACGTGCATGTCAGGACCCGCGCGTGCACGTGCTCCGCAACCTGGAGAACCAGGGGATCGTGCGGGCGCTCAACCGCGGGCTCGCCGCGGCGCGCGCCCCGTTGGTGGCCCGCCAGGACGCCGACGACCTGTCCCTGCCGGGGCGGCTCGCGGCCCAGGTGGCCGCCCTGGAGCAGTGTTCGGACCTCGTGGTCCTGGGCACGGCATACGCGAAGATCGACGAGCGGGGACGCGAGCTCGTGAGGCGCACGATGCCCACGGACGACGTCGACATCCGCGTCGCGCTCGCCCGCGGGAACCCGTTCTGCCACGGGTCCGTGATGATGCGCCGCTGTGCCGTGCAGGCGGCGGGCGGATACCGGGACACCGGTGGGCCCACCGAGGACTACGACCTGTGGCTGCGCCTGGTGGACCGAGGCAAGGCTGCGAACCTGGAGGAGACTCTGTACGCGCGCCGCGTCTCCCCCGACAGCATCATGGGCGCCGCGTCCGAGGCGCACGTGCAGGCGAGCCGCGCGTTCCTGTGGCGCGTGGCCCAGGCTCGACGCGCGACCGGGCGCGACCTCCTAGCTGCGAGAGAGCCTGAGACGCTGGCCGAATACGAGCACCTGCGTGCGGCATGGCGGGCGGCGTCCAGGCCGAGTCCACGCGAGGCGCGCGCCCGGATGCGCCTGGATATCGCCGAGGATCTGTTGCGTACAGGGCACTGGCCGGCCAGTCTGCGGTGGACCGCCAAGGCGCTTGCCGCGACGCCCGGATCTGCGCGCGCGTGGCGGCACGCCGCAGGGACCGTGATGGACACGATTCGAGGCCAGCGGGCGGCCCAGCCATGAGACCGATCCATCTGGCCCTGTTCTTCACCCGCGGACTCGCCCTGCGCCACTGGCACGAGCTGGGCACCCTGGAGCGCGACATCGCGCTATACGAGCGCCTGTGCGCCCTGGGGTACAGGGTGACGTTTGTGACCTACGGCGAGCCGGACGACGCCGAGCATCTGCCTCAGGGGAGCCCCATCACGGTGCTCTCTCGTCCGAAGGGGTGGTCTCTGCGCCGCTACGCGCGTACAGCACATCGTGTTCATCGCGAGGCGCTTGCGTCCGCGGACGTAATCAAGAGCCATCAAATCCACGGCGCCACGACGGCCGCGCGCGTGGCGAGGCGCCTGGGCAAGCCGTTCATGGCGCGTTGTGGCTACCTGCCCAGTATGTTCGCGCACGCGAGCGGCGCCGGGCTGCTAAGAAGAATGCGCGCGACCCTGGAGGAGGTCCGTGCGGTGCGCCGCGCACAGGCGATTGCTGTGCCCTCCCAGGCCGAGGCCGACTATGTGGCCGGGCGGTACCGGGTGAGTGCGCGGCGGCTGCATCTGTGCCCGAACTGGGTGGACACGGACCGCTTCCGCCCGGGCCCCCAGCAAAGACACCAGCGCAGGATTGCGTTCGTGGGACGATTGGAGGCGCAGAAGCAGCCGCTCTTGTTCCTTGAGCTTGTCCGCGGACTCACGCAGATTGAGGCGGTCATGATCGGAACCGGCAGGCTGGAGCACAAGGTGGCCGAGCGCGTGCGCGTCTGGGGTCTGCCCGTGCGCATGCTGGGCCGGCTGAACAACGAAGCCATCGCGGACGAACTGCAACGCTGCGCGGTCTATGTGTTCCCCACGCTGTGCGAAGGGGGGAGCCCGAAGTCCCTGCTCGAAGCCATGGCCTGCGGCCTGCCCGCCGTGTCCACCAACGCCTTCGGCGTGCGTGAGGCCTTTGTGCACGATGCGCACGGATTTCAGTGCAGGCCGGACGACCTGCAGGGCATGCGGGAGGCGGTCGAGTACGTGCTGAGTAATCCCGCGCGCGCACAGGCCATGGGCCAGGCCGCCCGGCGACACGTCATCTCCCACTACAGCCTCGACCGTGCAGTGGAGCGAGAGACGGCGCTACTCGCGGAGCTCGCGGCCATCGACCGCCCCACATAAACCGCGCCTGCGCACAACACCCTTTGCGCAGGCGCGCCGGGGATGACCAGTCCGCTGATCTCAGGGGCTTCCGCCCACCGGTTCCGGCTCCAGATCGGGGATGCCCGCCTGTTCCAAGAAGGTGAGCGCGGCCTCGATTAGGTCGCGGTGGAACCCGGGCCACTCCTCCTCATAGTAGCCCAGGCCGAGGCGATACCGCTCTGCTTCGAGCGGCGCCAGCTTGCGGCCGTGTTCTTGATAGTCGCGCAGTCGGTCCATGGCCGCCCGCCTCCGAGGCCCGTGTGTACCGAGGATCACTGCCCTGGGCAGCCGGCCCACGTAGTTGATCCCGCACGCACGCGCCCGCTGGCGCAGCCGCTCGTCCGCGAACAGGGCCTCCACGCTCGCGGGCATGGGGCCGTATCGGTCTACGGTCCATGCCCGCAGATCATCGAGTTGCTCGGCCGTGTCCGTGGCACCCAGTCGCCGATAGAAGCGCAGCCGCTCCTGTTCGAGATTGATGTAGGTGTCCGGCACATACGCGCTGGAGCCGAGGTCGAGCTCCACGGGCTCGCGCTCCTCCGCGGGCTGGCCGCGCAGCTCCTTGACCACGCGCTCGAGCAGCCGGCAATACAGGTCATAGCCGACCTGGTGGATCTGGCCGGATTGCTCGACCCCCAGCAGGTTGCCTGCGCCGCGAATCTCCAGGTCGCGCAGCGCGAGGTCATACCCGGCGCCCAGGTGGGCAAACTCTTCGATGGCGCGCAGGCGCTTGGCTCCCACCGGGGTTAGGGGACGCCGCTTGCCGGCGAGGAAATAAGCGTAGGCCCGGTTGCGGTATCGGCCCACGCGGCCGCGCAGCTGATGGAGATCGGCCAGACCGTACTGGTCCGCGTCGTTCACGAACAGGGTGTTCACATTGGGGATATCGAGGCCCGATTCGATGATGGTGGTGGCCACGAGCACGTCGATGTCGTTGTCGATGAACCGCCGCATGACTCCGGCCAAGTCTCGCTCGGGCATCTGGCCGTGGGCCACGCCCACCCGGGCCTCGGGCACGATTTCGGCCACGTGCGTCGCGACCTGCTCGATATTGTACACTCGGTTGTGCACAAAGTAGACCTGTCCGCTTCGGGCGAGCTCGCGCAGCACCGCCCGGCGAATGAGGTCGTCGCGGTAGCGCACCACCTGCGTGCGGATGGCCTGGCGATCCAGGGGAGGGGTGGTGAGCGTGGAGATGTCTCGCAGCCCGAGCAACGCCATATGCAGGGTCCTGGGGATCGGCGTCGCGGTCATGGTGAGCACGTCCACGCAGGCGCGCAGCTCTTTGAGCCTTTCCTTGTGCTCCACGCCGAAGCGCTGCTCCTCGTCGATGATTACAAGGCCCAGATCGTCGAACCCCATGTCGCGGCTGAGCAGCCGGTGCGTACCGATCAGCACGTCCACCTTGCCCTCTCGTGCGGCCTCCACAATGCGGCGCTGGTCCGCCGCGGTGCGGAAGCGGCTGAGCACCTCGACGCGCACCGGGTAGTCGGCCATGCGCTCGGTGAAGGTGCGGTGGTGCTGCTCGGCGAGAATCGTAGTGGGCACGAGCACCGCGGCCTGCCGGCCGGTTACGACCGCCTTGAACGCTGCGCGAACGGCCAGCTCCGTCTTGCCGAATCCCACGTCTCCGCACAGGAGGCGATCCATGGGCGCGCGGCCTTGCATGTCGGCCTTGATCTCCGCCAGGGCCGTGAGCTGGTCGTCGGTCTCCTCGTACAGGAATTCCTCCTCGAACTTGCGCTCCCAGTCTCCGTCCGGCGGATAGGCGATGCCCGGCGCATGCATGCGCACCGCCTGCAGGCGCAAGAGATCTGCGGCGATCTCGCGCACGGCGCGCTCGGCCTGCGCTTTTTTGCGCCGCCACGATCGCCCGCCCAAGCGCGAGAGCTCCGGCCGCGCGCCGCGGCCGCCGATGTACTTGTGCACGAGCTCCACGTGGCTCGTGGGCACGTACAGGCGCGTGTCCTCAGCGAAAAGAAGCGCCAGGAAGTCGCTCTCCTGTCCGTTTTGCTCCAGACGCATCAGGCCCAGGTTGCGCGCGATGCCGTGCAGTAGATGGACGACGTAGTCGCCGGGCCTCAATTCCGCGAAGTCATGTACTGGCTGGGAGGGCGCGATTGGCTTGCGGACTCTGCGTCGCTCGCGATAGCGGTGGAAAATCTCGTGCGCGCTGATAGCCGCCCAGTCGAGCGCGGGCCAATGAAAGCCCTCGGTCAGGCGACCGAGCGTGAGCTCGGCACGGGTAGACAGGGCTCCCCCAGCCTCGAGCAGGACTTCGCGGCAGCGTCGCCGCGCCGCGTCGTTGTGGCAAAAGATCGTGACCGCCACGCTCGCGTCCAGGAGCACGCGCACCTCGTTGAGCGCGTGTTCGGTTGTGCCCTCCAGACGCGCCAGGCCGTGGGTGTCGAGCTCGATGCGCGCGAGCTCGCCGCCTTCTCCCCATTCCGGGGGCCATTCGTCCTCACGCAGTTGAGGGACGAGGACGCGACGGAATCCGTGCATCGTGGCGCAGGCCTGCTCCAAGCTGCGGATCGGCGCCTGCTGGCCCTGGTACCCCTCTGCATAGAGCTCTGCGTGGTGGGCGCAGTCATCCGGATCGAGCACCAGGACCACCGTCTCCTCGGGCAGGTGCGCGGCAATGGACGCGCACGGCTCGCCCCGGAAGGCGCGATGCACCCCCTCGGTGGACAGGTCCACGAGTACGGCGGCGTCGGCAGGCTCGGTGGAGCGCTGGGTGGCCGGGTCGTACCGGTGCAGGCTTTCCACGGTGTCACCGAAGAACTCCAGGCGATAGGGCGCCTCGCCGAACAGGGGGAACACGTCCACAATGCCGCCGCGCCGGCTGAACTGGCCGGGCGCCTCCGCGGATACTGTGCGCTCGAGCCGCGCATCGGCGAGGCGGGCGCACAGGGCCTCTGGAGCCATTTCTTGGCCGGGAGCCACGCGCAGCTCTCCGCGCGAGAGCTCATCGGGGGGGACGGTCGGCTGCAACAGGGACGCGATCGGCGCGATGACAATCGCAGGCGCGGGCCTGGACGAGACATTGGCGAGTGCCCGTAGCGTACGCACGCGCTCGCGCAGGGTCTCCAGGTCCAAATGCGGACTCTCGGTGGGTAGGACATCCCAGGAAGGAAACCGGAGTGTGCGGCCCGCCTGCCAGCAGTCGAGGTCGTCCTCGACCGTGTCGGCCTTCTCCAGATCCGGGGTCACGATGAACAGGCAACCGGCGAACTCCCGGTGCATCCAGGCGGCGACGAGGGTGGCCGCGCTTCCGCGCGCGCCCTCCAGGAGCACGCGGTGCCTACGATCCACGGCTTGTCGCAGGGCGGTGAGCGCCTCGGTACGAGTCAGGTTGGCCTGGCTTGGGACCGCGCTCACGCACGGGCCTCCCGGCGGCGCTGCGCACGCGGATGGATCATGTGCTCCTCGGTGAGCCCCAGCCTGGAAACCAGGCCGCGCACCCACCGATATCGGCCCAACTGGGCAAGAGCGTGGGCGTCCGAGGCGACGGACAGAGCCACCCCCGTGTCACGCGCCAGGGCCAGCAGATCCTCGTAGGAGTGCGCCTGCGCAGGAGAAAACTTTGCGCGCAGAGACTCGTTCAGCTCAATCGCGGTCCCGTGCCGTGCGCAGACCTGGAAGAGTTTCTCAAAGTCCTGCAGGACTCGCCCGGAGAACCGATCTATCCCGCCGGCGCGCGCAAGCGCCAGACCTGGATGCGCAATCACGTCAACCTGAGGATTGGCCGCCACGCGCATGGCCCAGGGGAACCACTCTGCGTACATGGCTGTACGCTGATCGTCCGTCCAGGTGACAGCATCGAACCACAACCCCCGCGCGCCGGGCAGATAGTGAAAGCCGGCAAGGACCAGGTCCATGCCGGCAAGGTCGTCGAGTAGCAGGTCTCCGTTCATGTGCACCGGGTCGGGGTCCACCTCGGCGCCGACCAGCACACGCATCGGAGTTCGATCCGTCCATAGATCCCGCTCCTCCAGAATCGCGTCCAGGTGCGCACGCAAGGTGTCTCGCGCCTTATGCGTCCCGGCCAAGACGCCTTCTCGGACGTCCGCGCCGATTCCGGGAGCGTGTTCCAGGATCACGATCCGAGTCAACCCATGGCTCTGGGCCTCGTGAATGATGCGGCCGATCGTCATGCCCGGGCCGGAGTGGCCCGAGTAGATCGTGTGCACGTGATGGTCTACCAGGAACAGGTCTTCGTTCATTCCGGGCTCCGGCGGGCTGCACAGCAACCTAGCCATGAGAAAGGCCAGCGTCAAGCCAAATCGAGACGGGCCGCGGGTTCGGGTCAGGCTTTTTCGCTTGACGAAGGCGTCCTCGGCCGCACACTGCCATAGGGGGCCAACCTTAGAAGCAACGACAGGAGGTGTACGTCATGGCCGAGGAAATCGGCGGCAAGCTGCGCATGGGCATGGTGGGCGGCGGACCTGGTTCGTTCATCGGAGACGTGCATGCCAAGGCGGCACAGTTCGACGCCCAGGCGCGGCTCATTGCGGGCGCGTTCAGCCGCGACGCAAAAAAGTCCCGCGCGCGGGGCCGAGAGCTAGGACTCGAACGCGACCGGGTCTATGGATCCTGGGAGCAGATGCTGGA
>Ga0180431_10002695_pt1 | contig 23510 bp, 21 predicted proteins | sample SS_ome_11_FD_132459 | JGI IMG/M metagenome (GOLD analysis project Ga0180431, IMG submission 132459) | Hypersaline lake sediment archaeal communities from the Salton Sea, California, USA - SS_1_MS_1 metaG | ecosystem: Environmental > Aquatic > Non-marine Saline and Alkaline > Hypersaline >...
ATGAACAGTTAGTTAATCCTCGTGGAGGTAAAACCACCAACTGGAGAGCCGTGTGCGGGAGAACCGCACGCACGGTTCGGAGGGAGGGGTGACGCAAACCAATGCGTTATCCCTACCCCTATCAACCTATGAACGCTGTAAGAGTTCACGCTTGAGCGTGTTCTGTTGTATTTTGCACACTAAAGTGTGAACTCTAACTGAATGATGAGGTGTGAGTGCTGAATTCATAAGAGAAGGTGTGTGTGGTGCTCAAGAGGCTGGGGCGGGTTAGTGGGTGTTGGGCGGCCAAACGTCGGAGAAGGGGACTTCGACTTCTTTGGCGTCCATGGTGAGGATGAGGGTTTGGCGGTTGCGGCGGAGTCGTTGGACGGTGGCGGTTCGTTTGAAGGATTCGACGTAGACGGTGTCGCCTTTGGTGAGGTTCTGGGCGAAGGCGAGTTGGCGTTGGGCGAGGGGGGCGTCGGCGGCGAGGCTGGCGAAGTCGCGGGCGAAGTCGGCGGCGCGGTCGGAGAAGGGTTTGGGGGCGTTTTTCATTTCGGCGACGAAGTCATCGACGAGTTTGTTTACGTGTCTCATCGACTTGTCGATTTCGTTTTCGGCCTGTTGTTTGATGTAGTGGGCTTCTTCGGTGGCGCGGGCGAGTCGTTCGGCGGCGACGACGTGCATGCCTTTGATGGCGTGGAGGATGGCGTGGGCTTTGCGGCGTTTGTTGTCGGCGGCTTGTCGTGAGGCCTGGACCTGGTTGATGAGGGCGGCGCTGGAGTCGGCGTGTCGTGCGAGTTGTTTCTGGGCGCGGTGGACGATTTTTCGGGGCATGCCGAGTCGTTGGGCGATGGCGAGGGCGTTGCTGGCGCCGGGGGTGCCGGTGAGGAGTTCGTAGGTGGGTCTGAGGGTTTTGACGTCGAATCGGACGCAGGCGTTTTCGACGCGTGGGGTGGCGTAGGCGTAGGTTTTGAGTCGGCCCAGGTGGGTGGTGGCGACGACGCGGGCGTGGGCGTGGTGGAATTCGTCGAGCAGGGCTCCGGCGAGGGTGGCGCCTTCGTGGGGGTCGGTGCCGGCGCCGAGTTCGTCGAGCAGGACGAGGCTGTACTGGTTGGCGCGGGCGAGGATGTGGATGATGCGGCTGATGTGTGCCGAGAAGGTGCTCAGGCTCTGCTGGATGCTTTGTTCGTCGCCGATGTCGGCGTAGACCTGGCGGTAGATGGGGATCTGGGAGTCGCTGCGGGCGGGCACGTGCATGCCGGACTGGGCCATGAGGGTGACCAGGCCAATGGTTTTGAGGGTGACGGTTTTGCCACCGGTGTTGGGGCCGGTGACGATGAGCATGTCGAAGTGGTCGCCGATGCGGACGTCGATGGGGACGACGGCGTCGAGGGCCTGGGGCAGGTTGTTGTCGTGTTGCTGCACCGCCCATCGTAGCAGGAGGGGGTGGCGGGCCTGGACGAGGCGGAGGAAAGCGTCCTTGCTGACCTGGGGGGCGTTCATGTCGTAGGCGAGGCTGTAGCGTGCTTTGGCGTAGGTGAGGTCGATCTGGGTGAGGACGCGCAGGGCGATGAGGATGTCGTGTTGTCGTTCGAGGATTTCGTGGGTGAGTTGCCAGAGGATGCGTGTGATCTCGTTTTTTTCAGCGGAGACAGCGTCTTCGAGGGCGTTGCTCAGTTCGGTCAGGGCGTAGGGTTCGATGTAGAGGGTGGCGCCGGTGTTGGAGCGGTCGAGGATGACGCCTTTGAGCTGGTGTCGGTGGGTGGCTTTGAGGGCGACGACGGCACGGCCGTTGCGGGTGAGGAAGCGGTCGATTTCGACGGCGGAGCGGACCTGTGGGTCGTTGATGATGGTTTGGAATCGTTGTTGGATCTGGCTGCCGATGTGTGCGATCTGGCGTCGGATGTCGGTGAGTTTGGGTGAGGCTTCGTCGCGGACGGTTTGATCGCCGGCGATGGAGGCGTTGATATGGTCGACGATTTGGCCGAAGTCGAGCAGGCGTTGGGCGAGGGCGTGGAGCTGGGGGACAGGCTCATTGGCCATTTCTTGTTCGAAGAAGATTTTGAGTCGGCCGCTGGCGGCGAGGGTGTCGGCGATTTCGAGCAGGTCGGCGGGTTCGAAGACGGTCGCTCGGGTGCCGATATTCTTGAGGGTGTCGCGGATGTCGCGCAGGCCGGAGAGGGGGATGCGTATGCCTCGTTCGAGCAGATTTTTCATCTGGGTGGTTTCGGCGAGTCGTTCGGTGAGCCAGTTGGCGTCGAGAGAGGGGTAGACGTCGCGGGCGGCCTGTCGGCCCAGGCCGCTGCTGGCGAAGGAGGCGAGGGTGTCGCGGACGGCATCGAATTCCAGGACCTTCAGGGTGTGCTCTTCGATGTGTTTGCTCATGGTCTGGCGGTTACTCCCAGGTTAGCCACAACGGCGACTGTGACAGACTGTAATAGACGGTGCGTGCCATAAGTCTATAGGTTATCGTGAGGGGGGCCGGCATGCAAACGGCAAAAAATGGGGTAGCGGGGGGCGGTGATGGGGGCAACAGGTCGACGGGCGTTTTTTTCAGGCTTTTCGGCGGGCGTGAATAAGGAAGCCGTTGGCGCGGAGGCCACGGGCGAGGTTAGGCCGGAGGGGGCCATTGCGGAGGCGGTTGAGGGCGATGAGGTCGAGGACGTCAAAGCGGGCGGCCTGGAGTAGCAAGCGGATTTCGCTTTCGGTGAAGACGTGGATGTACATGTTGCGGATGCCGCGGTACTGGCCGAGGGTTTTGTCGCCGGGTTCGGCCAGGCCTCGTTTGACGGCGAGGAAGTTGCTCAGGAGGAAGGCGCGTCCTTCGTGGGAGAGCCAATTGTGGGTGCGATTGTGCAGGTGCAGGGCGAGTCGGCCGGTGGGTTTGAGCAGGCGGCGGATGCCCTGGAGGACACTGAGGCGGCGCTCGTGGCCCTGGATGAGGCCCAGGGTGCTGAACATGCAGATGGCGTAGTCGAAGGGGGCCATGGGCAGTGCGGGCTGGTCGGGTGATTGGGCAGGGGCGAGGTCGTTGAGGTCGAAGCGGAGCAGTTGTGCGTGGAGGTTGGCTTGGGTGAGTTTGCGGCGGGACTGTTCGAGCATGTGGGCTGAGAGGTCGACGCCGAGGACGTCGAAGCCTTGCCGGGCGAACTGGAGCAGGTGTCGGCCGGTGCCGCAGCCGAGGTCGACGAGGCGCCCGGGTCGCGGGAACCAGGTGTCGAGGGTTTGGGCGTCGAAGTCGAAGAGTTGGTTGGTGGCGAAGTGCAGGTCGTAATCGCGGGCGATGGGCTTGCTGGCGATATATTGTCGGGTTGAGTGGTGCATGGGTGCCTGTCCGTGGAGTGGCCTTGTTATTACCTTGGGCTGAGTTGGCCGATTATGTGGACTGATTAGGTTTGTAATAGGTTGTTTTGTTCTGGACTTCGGGTTCGATTTGGCCTCGTTCGGTCAATTCTTGGATGTACTTGACGGCTTCGTTGCGGTGGATGGCCAGGCCGGCGGCGATGTCGTCGAGTGAGCAGGGTCTGCGGGCGAGCATGGCGAGGACGTCTCCGGCGCCGGCGGTGAGTTGGCCGGGGTGGTCGGGGCGTTTGTAGTCGGCGATGATTTCGACGTGGTCGACGTGGGTTGCGAGTGTTTCGGCGATCTGGGCGAGGCGGTCGATCGGCACAGGCTGGGCGATACTTTCGGCGGGCGGTCGCGTGACGGTGTTGAGCTGGACGCGGTCGGGTTTGATGCGGCCGATGCACTGGCCGATGCGTTCGACTTCGGGGTCGCTGTCGTTGATGCCTTTGAGCAAGAGCACCTCAAGCCAGTATTGGCCCGTGTACTCGCTGCGAAAGGCGATGAGGCCTTCGAGCATGGCAGCGAAGGAGAGCGATTCGTGCGGCCGATTGACGGCCTGGTAGGCGTCTTCGCTGCCGGCGTCGAGGGACGGGGCGACCAGGTCGGCCTGGAGCAGGGCGTTGCGCACCTGGGCGTTTTGCAGCAGCGAACCGTTGGTGAGCACAGCCACGGGCACGTCGGTTATGGCCTTGATGGCGGCGATCAACTCGCCGATGGGGCTGTAGAGTGTGGGCTCGCCGGAGCCGGAGAGGGTGATGTAGTCCGGCTGGGCGTCGAGTCGGTTGCGAATTTGTTCGACGACGTTCTTCAGGGGCACCCACTCGTCACGGTCGACGGCGAGGTGGGTGGTTCGGCCGATCTGGCAGTAGAGGCAGTCGTAGGGGCAGTGCTTGTAGGGCACCAGGTCGACGCCGAGGGATCGGCCCAGTCGGCGTGAAGGCACCGGGCCGAAGACATAGGCGGTCTGCTCGTGTTGCTTGGTCATGGTTGGTTCCGTTGTTGTCTGATAGGTTTTGTTTTTTTGTGTTGGGTGCTACGCGTCCAATGCGTCGTTGGCTCGCTGTTCCTGCTCGCGCCAGGCGGCGGGTAGATACTGGATAATGTCGGTTGCTATCATGCTTGTCTGGCCCAGTTTTGCCGCGGCCAGGTCGCCGCAGCGTCCGTGGACGTAGACGGCCAGGACGGCTGCGTCAAAGGGCTCGAAGGTGCCGGCGGCGGGCTGGCGGGCCAGCAGGGCGCCGATGCAGCCGGTGAGCACGTCGCCGCTGCCTCCAGAGGCCATGCCGGGATTGCCGGTGGCGTTGAGGTAGGTGCGTTGGCCGTTGGTGACGACGGTGCCGGCACCTTTGAGGACGACGACGGCGTGGCAGCGTTGGGCGAGTTTTTCAGCCTGGGTGATGCGTTGGGAGGGGGGCTCTTCGGCAAAGCAGGCCCTCCAGAGCCGTCGCATTTCGCCGGGGTGGGGTGTGAGAATCTTGTTGGCACAGGCTTGGATTGCCTTGATGCCGGCGGCGGCGAGGTTATTGAGGCCATCGGCGTCGACGACGATGGGCTTTTTGCACTCGGTCAGGAGCACTTCACCCAGAGCCTGCAGGTCGCTGCTGCAGCCCAGGCCGGGGCCGACGGCGACGGCGTCATTCTGCTCGACCATGTCGAGCAGGTCGCTGACATCGAGGCGGCTGATGAGGCCGTCCTCATTTTCGTCGAGGGGCAGCGATGTGGCACAGGGCGCCAGCGAGGCCACTGTCAGTTGAATGCTCTCCGGCACGGCCATTCGCACCAGACCGGCGCCGCTGCGCAGGGCAGCGTTGGCAACCAGGGCGGGCGCGCCGATCATGCCGCGCGATCCACCTATGACGAGGACCTTGCCGAAATCGCCCTTGTGCCCGGCGGTATGGCGCTGAGGCAAGAGGGGGATTTGCGTGACCTGCTCAGCCATCACGATTCCTCCCGGCTGGATTTGTTGGTTGCGGCTTGGCCCGTGCGTCGATTGATTGTCGCGGCGATGGTGCCGGCCGCAAAGCCATTGTCGATATTCACGACGCAGACGCCGGCGGCGCAACTGTTGAGCATGGTCAGCAGGGGTGCGATGCCGCCCAGGTTAGCGCCATAGCCCACCGAGGAGGGTACGCCGATGACGGGCACTTGCACCAGTCCGCCGACGACCGAGGCCAAGGCGCCTTCCATGCCCGCCACGACGATGGCCACGTTGGCGTGGTTGAGCAGGTCGCGATGAGCCAGGAGGCGATGGATGCCGGCCACGCCGACGTCGTAGACGGTCTTGACCTGTTGATTGAGCAGTTCGGCGGTGACGCGTGCTTCCTCGGCGACGGGGATGTCGCCCGTACCTGCCGAGACGATGACGATATAGCCGCCCTGGGGTTCGTAGGGTTGCTGGCGCAGGTACACGATACGGGCGGGTGGTTCGTAGGTTGCGTTGGGGTGCTTGCGGGCAATGGCCTGGTAGATGTGCTCGTCGGCGCGTGTGGCCAGGACGTTAGCGCCGTGGCGGGCCAGTTTGCCGAAAATGGTCACGATCTGCTCGACGGTTTTACCGGGGCAGTAGATGGCTTCAGGTATGTGGCAGCGGAGTTGGCGATGATGGTCGACGTGGGCGAAGTGCTCATCGCCTACCGCTTCGAAGGGCAGATGGACGAGCCGTTCGAGTGCCTTGGCGACGGTGGTGTCGCCGGCTTTGACCTGTTCTAAGAGGCTACGTATAAACTCTGCATTCACCTGTTACTCCCGGTGGGGTGTTGGGCTAAGCGCTGTCATGGTAACTCTATGCCTGTACTGCTCGCGCTTCAAGGGCCAGGTCCGCCAGCTCGCCGGCCATCAGCTTGTGATAGCCCAGCCCGGCCACCATGGCGGCGTTGTCGGTGCAGTATTTTCTGGCGGCGACTTCGAGATGTAGTCCCTGGGCGGTGCACGCGTCGCGCAGGGCCTCGCGCAGGGTGGTGTTGGCGGCGACACCACCTCCGAGCAGCACCGTCTGGGCGTCGGCTTGTTGGGCGGCCAGCAGCGTTTTTTTGACGAGCACCTCGATGACGGCGGCCTGGAAACTGGCAGCGATGTCGGCCTTTTCCTGGCGACTCATCTGGGCGGTGCGGTCCTGGCCGAGCATGTTCTGGCCTCGGCAGTGGTAGAGGACGGCAGTCTTGATGCCGCTGAAGGAAAAATCAAGGGAACCTTTTTCGAGAAGTGTTCGCGGAAAGGCGATGGCCTTTGGGTCGCCCTCGTGGGCGAGCTTTTCGATCGAGGGGCCGCCGGGATAGGGCAGGCCCAGAATGGTCGCTACTTTGTCGAAGGCCTCGCCGGCGGCGTCGTCGCGGGTGCGTCCCATGGGCTCGAGGGCTAACGGGCCTCGGCAGTGGTAGAGGCTGGTATGGCCGCCGCTGACGACCAGGGCCACCGCCGGAAAAGAGGCAACGTCGTGTTCGAGCATGACCGACTGCAGATGGCTGTGCAGGTGGTTGATGGCGATCAAGGGTTTGCCCCAAGCCCACGCCAGGGCCTTGGCGGCGGTTACTGCGACCAAGAGTGCCGGCACCAGTCCCGGGCAGTGCGCCACGGCCACGGCGTCAATGGCCTGCGGGGTGACGTTTGCCTGTTCGAAGGTTTCGCGCAGCACGGGCAGGATGTTTTCGATATGGGCGCGGGCGGCGATTTCGGGCACCACGCCGCCATATTTTTCGTGCAGCTTGGCCTGCGAGGCTACGACCGAGCTGATGACGTCGCGTCCGTCGGCGACAATGGCCGCCGCCGTTTCGTCACAGGAACTTTCCAGGCCCAATACCAGTCTTCTCACAGGTCACCGCCTTATTCTTCGATGTCCACCGGTACGGGCTGGGATCTTTGCTCGACCGGCTCGGGTGTCAGGGTGTCCGCAAGGCCCTGCAAGGAGGGTTGGGCCCGCAATAATCCTTTGGCCTGCTTGACGGCCTGGGCGAGTTGTTGGTCCAAGGCCAGCAACTCTGCTGCCGGCGAGGCGTCGTCGTCGGTGAGCAGTGGCTCATCAACAGCGGCCTCTTTGTCCGTTTCGGCAGGTGCAGCGGCGGCGTCTTTGGGACCGCCCGGTGCTGTCGCGTCGTTTGTGTCGTCCTGAGTCGCTGGGGCCGGTGGGGTGATCAACTTTCGCATCAGGTCGCGCAGGGCTTTAAGTTGTCTGTTTGTCTCGACATCGTCCAAATGTTTATTGACCAGGTCCTCTTCGACGTCCGGGTCGACACCCCAGGTTTCGGCATCAGGCTTGCGGTGGACACATCGGCCGTTGGGCAGGTAGTAGTAGTTGGTGGTCAGCTTCACCGCCGCGCCCGACTCGGGCAGATGGAAGATTTGTTGGACGGAGCCCTTGCCCCACGAGCGTTTGCCCACGATGACGGCGCGGCCATGGTCTTGCAACGCGCCGGCGACAATCTCCGACGCACTGGCACTACCTTGATCGACGAGCACCACCAAGGGGAAATGCGGATATGTCCCGGGGTAGGTCGCCCGGCTGATCTGGGTCTCAAACTTGTCGCCTTGCGTCGAGACGATAACCCCTTCGTCGAGGAACCGGTCGGCGATCGCGATGGCCGTGGACATGATGCCGCCGGGGTTCGCACGAAGATCGAGGAGCATACCCTTCATGCCATCCTCACGCAGCTGGGTGATTATCTTATCCATTTCCGTGGCGGTGTCGCCCGTGAACTGGGTGATGCGGATGTAGCCGATTTGGGCCGATGCGTCGAGCAGGTAGTCCCAGCCGCCGTTTTGGCCTGCGCGTCGCCAGCCGCGAATGCTGGGCACATGAATCTTACCTCTTTCGATGGTGATTGTCTCTTGCGTGCCGTTTTGGTGCAGGACCTTCAGGACGACGGAAGTGCCGGCCGGGCCGGTCAGTTCCTGGACGGCTTGCGTCGCCGTCCACCCCTTGGTGCTGCGGCCGTTGACCTCGAGAATCTTGTCACCCGGCAGGACGCCCGCCTTGTAAGCGGGGGAATCCTCAAACGGCGAGATAATGGTAATGTAGCCCTCTTCCATGTCGATGGCGGTGCCGATGCCTTCGTAGGAGCCGCTGGTGAGTTTCTGGAATTCATCAAGCGACTCGGCGGGAATGTACTCGCTGTAGGGGTCGAGTTCGTGGAGCATGCCGTTGATGGCCCCGACGGCAAGTTGTTCGTCGTCGGTCTGGTCCACGTAGTATTTGTGAATCAGATGCGTAACGTCCACCAGGGGGTCGAACAGGGAAAAACCGTCCCGCCGCGCGGCCGAAACGTTCAGCAAGGTCGCTATGGCCAGTACCGCTACCACCAATGCGTAAAAACGGTCTTTTCGACTCACGGTAACTCTCCGGGTAGGTGTTTCTTTTCACGCTTGGAGCACGTCCTGTGCCCCGCTACGCCGTGGTCCCCTCAGCCGCGTCGCTACTCGCCTCATTATATCTGAGGCCTTGGCCCGCGTCAATTGCCGGCGAAACCGCTGGCAGGGCCGAGCCATGGTGATGCAGTCGGGGCCGTGGCGCCGGCCGTGGCGGTTCTGTGCAACAGCGGTTCGTGGAAGGGTGACGGGGCCCGAAGCGTGGTTCGTCGGGCTAGGGAGTCAGACTCACCGTGGCGGGAGTGCATGACGGGGCCGCGCCGCCGGCCTGTGTCAGCTTATGCCAGTGGTCCAGATTACGAATGCAGCCCGGGTCCGCGTGGTCGAGTCGATTGAAGTAGGCGTCCGCTCGTGCCCGGCAGCCGCCGCAATAGAGCCGATACTCGCACGTCCCGCAGGCGTCCTCGCGTTCCTGCCGGTTGCAGAACAGATCCCACCAGGGACTCTGCTGAAAGGTCTCGGTGAAGCTCTTCTCGCGTATGTTACCCATGATGCGTTTGGGCATGTAGACGCAAGGCGTCACGTCGCCGTTGGGCTGGAGGCAGGCGTAGGTTCGGCCCGCGCCGCAGCCGCCCAGATATTTGGCCACCACTCGCGCTTTGACGCCGGCGGCGTTGCCCGCATGCGAGCAGGACATCATGCTTTCGTTATCGTCGCCGCTGAGACACACTCGGCCAAATTGCGGAGCGGTGCTGATGACTCCCAGTCGGCGGCTGTTCATCCAGTCACGCAACAGCATGAGCAGCTCTTCCCGTTGCTGCGGAGAGATATCCTCCTTCTCGATGCCGGCCCCTCGGCCCGTCGGAATGAAGTTGAAATGGGCAAAACAGCTCACCCCCAGTTCCTCGGCAAACTCCAGCATTGGCTCGACTTCGGCGAGATTCTGCTGGGTCACGCACATGGCGATGCCTGCCCGCAGCGACGGATGGGCCACCACATTGCGAATGCCCTGTACCGCCTGTCGCCACGCGCCCGGCACGCCGCGAAAACGGTTATGCTTTTCCGGATCGACCGAATCCAGCGAGACCTCGACGTAACGCAGACCGGCCTCGGCCAGGCTGTCACATCGCTCGGCGGTCAGTAGGCCCCCGTGTGTCGCCAGCGACGTGTGAATGCCATAACGAGCGCAGCGTCGCAGGGCGGGCTCCAGATCCTTGCTGAGGGTGGGTTCGCCCCCGGCAAAGGCCACCATGGCGACATAGTTACGCCCGAATTCGTCGAGCACCGCCAGTTTCTCCCGCAGGGTCAGCTCCTTGCGGGCGGGCCGATTGGTTGACGATTGATAACAGTGGCGGCAGTGCAGGTTGCATCGGTCGGTGAAGTTCCATACCACAAACAGCGGATTAAGCCATCGCTGGGGTGTGCTGAGCCCGAAATGGGCTACGCTGCGCGTCGTGGCGACGATCCCCCGCAGGGTGGGCGGATGGCCTCCCAGTTTCTGGTAGAGCTGCTCACGTTTTCCCGCGCCGCCCATGCGGTCGATGATCTTGTGAATGGGCCAGTAAGCCAGCCTTTCGTGCAGTGGGGCGTGGGGATCGCCGTAGCTGGCTAAGGCCCGTTCGAGGTGAGGCCGGGCTGTTCCATGTCGATCAGCCGCCAATTTCTGCATCACCCAGCGGACCCAGTCCTTCTTGACCCAGGCCTCTAACGGGTGCGACCACTCGATCGAGGCCACCGGTGCCGACGGAGCGTTCGCCATCTTCTGCTTATCGTTCTGTTTCGTCATGCCTTCTCACGATGCCGACGCATCAGCCGGGCCACAAACCGGCGAGCGCTGGGATGATTGGTTCGATACCAGACTATAAACTTATACATCATTATGTACGATACCACCGCCACGAGCAATCCGATGATCACGCTGCCCAGCCACAAGTCGCCCGAAATGGCCAACAACATGCGTGCCAGCTCATGCCAGAAGGAGGCCTCGAACAGCCGGGTGATGGCTAGCTTCGGACTGTAAAGGTTTTCCAATAAATAGCTTACGGCGTTGTCGCAACAGAAATTGCTCGGCATGCCCAGCAACCCCAACAGCTTGCGTCCCAACCAGTAGTTGGGCAGGTAGATCGGCACCAGGGTCAGCGGATTGGACACCCAGACCACAGGCACGGCCACGCGGGCGTTGGCCCGGAGCAGCATGGCCAGGAAAAACGCCAGGATCATCTGCCCCCCGATCGTGGGCGTCCAGGCCACAAACACCCCGGTGGCCACGCCCAGTGCTAACCGACGTGGACTGTCATCGGCCCGCAGGACCTTGTAGACCAAAAACAGTTCTGCCCGACGTATCGCTCCGCGTATCGAGATCATGATATGTCCAAGGCCAGCGTTTCTACCGGCTGAGTTTGCGTTCAATGGCCTGAAGTACGTCTTCAACGCCGATATTCGACATCTGATGTTCTGTCCGACGACTGTAGCGTCGATCGCGTTCGACCTGAGGCCCGGCCTCTACGACGCCGTCCATCTGCCCGTAAGGGCCTACCACAAGCGGGTTGGTGGGCCCGTACAGCCCAATCGTCGGGACGGCCAGGGCGGCCCCTATGTGCAAAGGCCCCGAATCATTGCCCACCACAACCCGTGCCCGTTCCAGAACGGCCGCTGCCTCCTTCAGGCTGGTCTTGCCCACCAGATTGACCACGCCGTGCTCGGCTCGCTCGGCCACCTGTGCGGCGATAGCCTGTTCCTGCTGACCGGTCCCGAGCAGCACGACCCCCATATCATACGTCAGCCTCAGCCGCGCCGCAAGCACGCCGAATTGCTCCGGGGGCCAACATTTCGCCGACGCGGTCCCGCCCGCCAGCAATACAGCATATCCGCCCGCTCGCGAAAGGGCCTCCTCGCCGACCAACGTCTCCACCTCTCGCCGTGCTGAATTGGGTATAGGCACAGCAAAGACCTTTTCGCCACGCCCAAAACCCAGAAACTCGGCAAAACGCCAATTGCTCTCCACCACGTGTTCCGGTGTGGCGCCTGCCCGTATCTTATGCGTGTAAAAAATCCCCGCACACTCTCGGGCGTTGTCGAAACCCACCCGTACCGCTGCGCCGCTGGCCCAGGCCATGAACCCGCTGCGAAACAAGCCCTGCAAATCAAGCACCAAGTCGAATCGCTCGGCACGCAGACGGCCCAAAAAACGACGAAAATCACGTGCCGCCGCCCAATGGTAGTACATCTTCCCGAACCGGCGCCGGTCAAAGTCGATGATGTCGTCCAGCCCCGCTGCCCCCCGCACCAGCTCGGCACAGTCTGGCCGGAGCATCCAACTGATGTGGGCCTCCGGATAGCGCTGCCTCAGGCCCGCCAGGATAGGTAGCGTCCGCGCAACATCGCCCAGGCTGCTGGGCTTGATCAGCAGTATTCGTCTAAAGTCTTGTGCTGCAAGCGGTTGTGTTGCCAAATCACGCTTTCTGTCGGTGCCGGCCCTGCTCATCCAGACGCGACAGTCCGGTGGGCTCGACCGCCGCGCAAGAGCGCAGCCGACCGCGCCCTCGGCAACTACGATCGGCTGTTTGAACGTTGTCTACAGAGTCCTGGCCCTCAGGTCGCTGGGGCAGCCTTGCCCACACCGCTAGGGCCGCAGCCCGAATGGGTGCCAACGAACGATGGTTAGTCGCCCGGCCAGGGCGGCCGTCGCAGCGCTCGTCCCTACGCCATTACGCCTTGGCCAGCAGATCGTCCGCGGCGTTGATCAGCTTGTCCATGCGGAACGGCTTGTTGATGTACGCGTCGACGCCCAGCGTCTCGGCGTAGACCTTGTGACGCGCCCCAGGATTGGCCGTTATCATGATCACCGGGGGCTTGCCTGTCTGCTTGCGCATCGGCCGAATCTTTTCCAAAACCAGAAATCCGCTACGTCCAGGCAGCATCTGGTCCAATATCAGCAGATCCGGTGGATTCTTCTGGATCATGTCCACCGCGGCGTTGCCGTTGCCCGTGCTCGAGATAGTCGTGCCAAAATCGTCTAACGCTTCCTTGATTGCGGTGACGATATCGGCGTCATCGTCAACAATGAGGATTGTCTTGCCTTCGTGTTTGGCCATAGCAGCTTGTCCTTACTAGGGAGTGTTGGTGTTGAGTTCGCGGCGTAACCGGTCGACGGGGCGATACTGCAGCCCTGCCAACACACTAAAAAACCACCCGGCCAAGCGCGAATTCACTTCGTTCACCCAAGGATATTAAATGCCCTTTAACTGGTTGTCAAGCCAAGCCCTGCCGCCTCTTGATGCACCAGCCGCCGGGCTATCCGCCTCCTGGCTTGGCGGTTCTACGCGGCCGATGAGAAACGCCCCTTGCATTGGGCCGGGCCAACCCCTATAATGCCCCCACTGGGTACATCAAACGGTGTGTCCAGCATACCAGTTATTGTTTTGTTGTTCCGTTAACGACTCGTCAGGAGATATGCATGAGTAAGCCCAGACGTCGGCGCAAGGTCGGCTCCAAGAAACGTCGAGCCCGCTGGAAGGTCAGACACCGTAAATCATAACCAGCCGATGCGAGAAGTCTTGGCTGGATAAGCAGTTATGCAGCCAGGTCGCTTTTCGACGCCCCTGTGCTGACACCCGGTTCTTCCAAAATCTGGTGTGTCAACACCGGCACCGGCAACACCGTTCTCATGGCACCCGAAGACCGCTTCGGGTGCTTTTGCATGCGCGTCGAACGGCCCCCGTCCGGCTGATCACGACTTCACAACGGCCTGCACAATGGCCACGCCCGAGGACGTGCCCAGACGGTCGGCACCCGCCTGCAGCATGGCCTGCGCGGTAGCCAAATCGCGAATCCCCCCCGCGGCCTTGACCTTGCAGGGCCCACGGTGGCCATCCAACAGGGCCACATCCTCCACCGTCGCACCGCCGGCCGCGTGCAAACCTGTACTAGTCTTGAGGTAATCCACCCCCACCTCCCCCAGCAGTTCACACAGGGTAACCTTGGTCGACTGGTCCAGGGCGGCCGTCTCCAGGATCACTTTAAGCGTGACGGCCTGCTTGCCGCGACGGCACTCGCAGAGTACCTCTGCGACGTCTCGGCGGACATATGCCCAGTTCGCGTCAAACACCGCCGGCAAGTTCACCACCATATCCAACTCGCTCGCCCCGTCAGCAATGGCCTGGGCCGCCTCGGCCCGCTTGACCTGCGTATGGTTCACACCCCAGGGAAATCCCACCACACTGCCGACCCGGCTGGCCTGGCCCTTGAGCAGCTCGGCCGCATAACGCACGTGACAGGGATGCACGCAGACGCTGGCAAAACCGTACGCGCCGGCTTCACCACAGAGTTGCTCGATGGCGACTCGGCCCGCCTCGCACTTGAGCTGCGTGTGATCAATACGGCCCGCGAGCTCCGTCGCAGCCGGGTTAGACTGAAAATTCATAGGCTCATTCATCTCGCTTTCTTGGCTCCTCACTGCAGGGGCTTGGTCTAACGGAGATTATCGGACTACCGCAACCGTAATGCTGCAAGTTCTACGCATCTTACAACGTGCTAGCGGTTTTCGAGTCGTATTGCAATGACCGGCAGAGAATTTGCCGATATTCCCGTAAAAGGCACGACGGTTCTGTCCTGAAAGCTGCGACTAAAAGCCCCGTAGGAGGTTGTCGATGCAGGTTAATGCTGTAGGCTCAAACGCACCGTACGTTATAGGACCAGACAAGGTCCCGCACCGTCACAAGAGCAAAGAGGTCGCTCAGGCCCACAATGTCTCTGAAACCCAACCTTTGCCTCTCCAAGGCGACGACCATCAGAAGGGTGTTGTCCGCCACTTGCAGCAAGGGCATTTCAAGGGCGTGGCGGACGTGAGGCTGCGCATCAACTTCTTTGACGAACTCAGTGCAGCCGCTTCGGCACAGACACACTCTCTTGCCGAAAAGCAAATGGACACCATCGTCCAATCCACCAGGGACGCCCTGTCGGCCTATCCGGAAACCGGCGATCTCACCGAGGAAGAAACGGCAGTCGCGTTGGAAACCTTCAAGCAGGCAGTCAACCTGGCGAAAGCAGACTTCCTCCAAGCCGAGTCGCCCTCGCAAGAGGCCCTGCTCTCCGGCGTAAGTGCCGCCTTCGATACGCTGGTGGCAGCGCTGCAGGCTCCCCAGCAACCCGCGCTCGCCCTGGCCGATGTTGAGGTAATCACGGATCCCGCCACCGCCGAGGCCGCTGGCTCTGTCGAGACGGCCGAGCAAGACCCCGATGCCACCGCCGGCCCAGGCGACGCTATGAGCGATTTCATCGCCACTCTGACGGCCACTTTTCAGGCCGGCCTGGAAGAACTTACGCAGGCACTTACCGAGGCTAATTCTTTCGGGGAGCTTTCCCCGCCCAGGGGCAACGGCGTCGCTTACGATAAATTCCTCGCCATCTACAACGAATTGCGAGCTCCTGGTGCGTCAGACCCGACGTCCCTTGGCCCACAAGAGCTGGATGTGATTGCATAGACCTGCAACCAGATTCTTCGGCGTTAGTTTACCAGTTGTGTCTCGATTGACAAAGTATACAAAACCGCTGCCTTACGCTTCTTTTCAAGCCCGGTTCTCTTGCCCCATCGCATCGAAGTAATCAAACGCCTCGTCCATGGATCGGAACACACGCGTGGCGGTCTCGGTAACAAACGGCGACGGTTGTGCCTTGGGTCGCCAGACCACGTAGACGTCCTTGGTTGCCTCGTGGGCGTGCTGCAGTTCACGCTCGACCCCGCTCGACAGCCCCGGTGCTCCGCCGGGAAGCTCGGGAATAAAGCTGACGATCATGTCCGACTGATCGATCAACATGAAATCCCGTGCGTAAATCTGCGAGTGGATGTCGCCGGCCACCTGCATGATCTCGCTCACATCGAAGGCCAACGGCTCGCCCAATACCTCTACCGTCACCGTTCGCTGGCCCAATTCCGACGCCGTCCGTGCGTCCCGGTACAACTGATACTCCTCCATGTCCGCCGGGTCGAATACCGTGAACCACTTCCGCAGCGCCTGGCGAAAACCGTCTATCTCCGCCTGGATCTCCGGCAGGTCCGCCACGTGCGTCATCGGAAAACTCACATATGCCTTGCGACGATGGGGCTCCATGATGAGCCGGTAGAACATCTCTGCCGTGCTGGGCTGACGACCCGCGGCCATCACGTAAAACCGCGCCGGCCGTCCCGAACGCCGCAACGACGCCCCCATCATCATCATTTCCGTCGCCAGCGTCTCCTCTTCACGCCAGACCAGCAGGTCCTTGAGCGAGTGGTCGATCTGATGGTCCCGTAGCAGCCGTGCGTGCAGCACGTCCACCGTGTCCATCAGGCACACGTACACGTCGGCGTCGAGTTGCACCAGTTGATCAAAATCGAACGCCGGAAAAAGCCCGTGCCGCCAGCGAAACGTCGCATGCGTGTTCACGATCAGGTTCTCCGCCGTCTGGGCCTCGCTCAGAATGTCCTTGATCACCGACCGCCGCAGCAAGTGCAGCCGCGACAACGGCAAATCCAGGATCCGACCCGCCGCCACGTCCGGTGCCTCGGCGTACATCTGCCTGCCCACGTGACAGAGCGTCAAGGGCGTTGCCGCCTGCTCGGCCAGCCGATTCACTTCTGCCAGATAGGGTGCCTTGTCGAGACCCACCGTTCCCGTTACAATAGTTTTCATGTGGGCTATTATGCCAGCCTCCCCGGCCTGATGCCAGTTTGAATTGTCCCGCTCCGCCGCAATGGAGGCTACCGGTTGCTAACAGACCGAGTCATGCCGCCCCCGGCGAGCGTCCGGTCCCCTTGTTAGACGCTGAAATATGGGACAGCGGACGCAACGGAAAGGCGTTGGAAATGTCTTATCGAACAGGTTGTCTGTGTGTCGTCGGCGCTTGCTTGCTCGCTGGCCAGCTCGCTTGGGCTGAAATGCCCGTGGAGTTCCTTCGCGTCAAGATCGGCGCGGTCACTTACGAGGCCGCCACTGCCTTTGACGTCAACAACGACGGCAGCCTGGACATCGTCAGCGGCGAATACTGGTTCGTCGGGCCCGCCTTTACCACCCGGCACAAAATGTGTGACCTTCTCGCCGAAAAGGCCTATTACGACGACTTCTGCGACTACCCCCTCGACGTCAACGGCGACGGCTTCACCGACGTGGTCACCGGCGGCTGGTGGGGTAAGACGCTCCGTTGGCGCGAAAACCCCAAGGGCCAGACCACCCCCTGGACCGTCCATGACATCGACGAGTGTGGCCCCATCGAAACGATGCGATTCTGGGATGTCGACGGCGACGGACACGTCGAGGCTTGCCCCAATGCTGCCGGCAAGGTAGCGGTCTACAGGCTACTACGCAATGAGCACGGCAAACCTACCGGAAAATGGAAAAAACACATCCTCAAGGACAGCGGTGCCGGACACGGCCTGGGCTTCGGGGATGTCAATGGCGACGGCCGCGGCGATTTCATCATCCCCACCGGCTGGCTCGAAGCGCCCGAAAAAACCTGGGACCAACCCTGGACCTTTCATGCCGATTTCGACCTCGGCGTCACCAGCATTCCCGTTCTTGTTCATGATGTCAATGGCGACGGCCACGCCGACCTCATCGAGGGACAGGCCCACGGCTACGGACTCAACTGGTACGAGCAGCGACCCGACGGCGACAAGCGTACCTGGGTCAAGCATGAGATCGACCCCAAACGTAGCCAATACCATGACGTGCAGTTGGCCGACGTCGACAACGATGGGCAGCCCGAACTCGTCACCGGCAAACGCTACCACGCCCACCTCGGCAAAGACCCCGGCGCCGAAGACCCCGTTGGCGTCTACTACTTCGATATCAACGGCGGCAAGTTCACACGCGTCGTGCTCGACTGTGGGCCCGCCGGCAACGCCAGTGGTGTCGGCAACTACTTCTGGATTGCCGATGTCGACGGTAACGGCTGGAAGGATATTCTCGCTCCAGGCCAGGAAGGGCTCTTCCTCTTCAAAAATCAGGGCCGCAAGTGTGCCGCCCCGTAAGGCAAAAACTCGCTGCCCCTCTTTGTGCCATCGCCTGCGTGCACCCTTTGGTCTCTGCAACACAAGGAGCATTCCCGTGAGTCGCACGACCGGAAATACCCTGTTACGTTTGCTGCTGGCAATACTGGTCTTCCTGGGTGGCTGTTATACCCAAACCTGCCAGGTCTGCACCCAGCCTGTGTCTGCCCGCGTCATGCTCGATGTCATGACGTTCAATATCCGCTACGGAACCGCCCAGGACGGTCAGAACCGCTGGGACAACCGTCGCCAGCAAGTGATCGACCTGCTACGCAACGCCGGTGCCGACGTGATCGGCCTCCAGGAGGCCCTGCGCTTCCAGATCGACCAGATTCGCCACGACCTGCCTCACTACAGCGAAGTCGGTGTCGGCCACGAGGACGGGCCACCCGGGGCGAATATGCCTGCATCCTCTACAACGCCGACCGCTTCGAACTGCTCGATGGCAACACCTTCTGGTTCTCTGACACCCCCGAGACCGTCTGCTCCACCAGTTGGGGCAACGAGCTCTGTCGCATCTGCACCTGGGCCCGCCTGCGTGACCTGGCCACCAGACAGGCTTTCTACGTCTACAACGTCCACCTCGACCACGTCTCACAGCCCTCCCGCGAGAAGAGCGTGCAACTGCTCGCCCAACGCGTCGCCCAAAGACCCCACGACGAGCCCTTTGTCCTCATGGGCGATTTCAACGCCGCCGAAGACAACCCCGCCATCGGCTACCTCAAGAGCCCCGATCCCTCACCCGGCTTACCCGGGCCTCTGCTCGATTCCTTCCGGCTTTGCCATCCCGACGCCAGCGACGTTGGCACCTTTCATGCCTTCACCGGCCGAACCGGCGGCGCCAAAATCGACCACATCCTCATCCCCGCCGATCGGTTCCACGTGCTCGACGCCGCCATCATCCGCACCCACCAGGCCCGCCGCTACCCCTCCGACCATTATCCCGTCACCGCCCGCCTGTTTCTGCCCCGCCGTGAGCTCGACCGCAAGTGACCCTGCCACGTGGCTCAGACGCGACCGTCCCTCTCGCACCAAACAGTAGCCTCCCGCTTGGTTTGCCCCTGGCGTTGTGGTATAATCACATCATGGCTGATCAGCAGGCAATGTCAGAACGCAAGGCCAACATTAACGATCTGCTCCCCAGCGATCTCCTGGCCGATGACGAGGTTGTGATCTTCGCGATCAAACCCTCGTTGTGGACCATTGCCTTCCTGAGTTTACGTACCGTGCTCGTCGGTGCCGCCCTGGCCGGGCTCGCCCTCTGGCTGGGCCCCCTACTGCACGTGCAGCGACTGGACGTCTACGTCGTCGAGGCCGCCGGCATCGTCATGCTCGCACGCGTCGGCTTTGCCGTGCTCCAGTGGGCCAGCCGAAGTTACGTCCTCACCGATCATCGCGTCATCCGCATCCGCGGCGTCTTCACCATCGACATCTTCCAGTGCGCACTGAGCCGACTCCAGAATACCTTCCTCGTCCTGGGCTTCTTCGAACGTGTCTTGCGGCTGGGCACGATCGAGTTTGCCACCGCAGGCACCGGCTCCGTCGAGGCGCTCTGGCAACACATTCGTGAACCCCTCAAGGTGCACCACGCCCTCATTCAAGCCATGAACGCCGCCGACAACCGCCCCGCCCCTGCCTCGAAACCCCATGGCCTCACCCAGGACCCCGTCGCCCAGACCAACCGCTCTGCCACCGCCAAACCCGCCGCCGGCCCCGCCGGCCTGTAGCCGACCAACCCCCTCTTCGCCGCAATCAGGCCTCCTGCCCCACAACGCCCGCCAAGGCCTGCGCCGCCACGCGACCACCCCACCGCGTCCGAGCCAGCACCGCTGCCAGCACTACGCCCAGCAGCACCCCCGCCCACGCCCCGATCAAAACGCCCCACTCAAACACCCGGCCCATGCCCACGCTCACCAATTCCCCCAGCAACGCATAGCCCGGCAGCACGATCAGCGTCGCCAGCCCCAGCCCTCTGCCCGCTAACGCACCTCCCTTCTGCCAGCTACGCCACCAAAGCACGGTCAGCACCGCATACGCCCCCACCACCAGCACCACGGCCAACCCCGTCCACCCCGCTGGCGACTGCCCCCAAGGTGCGTTCTCGAACGGCCAATGTGTCACCACGAACAACCCCCCCCAATACCCCACCAGCCACGCCCGCCAGCTACGCAGCGCATACAACAGCCCCAGCCCCACCAACGCCCCGCTCACGTCCGCCAGCCAATCCGCCACGTCGCAATGCCGCCCCACCAGCGTCTGCGAAAGCTCGTCCAACGCCCCATACGCAGCCATCAGCCCCACCACGACGTAAAAGGCCTTACGACGCCAATCAGGCCGCGCCCGCCGGTAAAGCGCCAGCCAATAAAGGACCGTCAGCACCATGTACGCCCCAAAATGCAGCGCCAGGTCATGTCTGGCGATCTGAACCTGCGGCATACGCGGAATGTGCGTCCCGGTAAACAACGCCGGCCAATATAACGCCAAGACAAGCCACGGAAGAATTCTGCGTAGTGAGGCCATGAAGCTCCTATCGACACTTGCTCTTGCTCGTTCTAACACTCGCCCATCAGCAAACGCCCTTCTTCGCTCTATTATACGTCCCCTGCCCCCTTGGCAACCGAGCATGCCCTCACCGCCGCCCCTGGAACGTACCTTGGCTGGGCATGTCCCACCGGCAGGTGCACCCCACCGCGCCCTCATATCCTGCTACGCCGGCTCGTGGCGCCCTGTTCGTACGATTGCAGCACGACCCTCTCATTCCGCCGCTGTGCCACGTACCCTTGGAATTGCTGGCCCCCGTCCCGTCACGTCAGATGCCCTGACCGTTCGGCTCGGTCCCCATTGCCCTTCGGCCACCCTCGTCCCCTCTACGCAAGACCGGGTCACGCCCCTCCATCACCGAAGGCGCCTCCGCAAACGACCCACCCACTGGCGGCTCGGCCAACCCTTCGCTTGCACCCAACCCCGCCGAGTCGCCCGCCGCTGCCTCCGACACCGGCTCCATCGCCTGCCCGCCAGCAACGTCAGACGCCGTTGCCCCTGCCTCCGCGGGGCATGGCTCACACGCCTCGACCGCTGATGGCTCACACGCCGCCGTCGCCTCGACCGCTGCATCGCCATGTTCTGGCTCTGCCTCATTCATCGCCGGTTCGCTCGGCCTGCCCAACGCCGCCGATGCTCCCCCCGCCTTCTCCGCTGCCTCTGCCTGCCCCGCCACTGCTTCGCCCCTACCGCACATCGCCTCTATCTCGCCTGCCAATGACGCATAATCCAACGCACCATTGCACCCGGGCGCGTACTCGAAAATGGTGCTCGCGTAGCTGGGCGACTCCGCCAGCTTGATATTGCCTCGAATGCGTGTCTCGAAAATCCGAATATCTCGCCACGGCACCTCCGCCTCTCGCTGCCCGGCAAAAAAAGCCTCCACGTCACGCACGATCTCACCCGAAAGCGACGTCCGCGAATCGTACATGCAAAACAGCAGCCCCGTCACCTTCAGATCGCGGTTGATACGCTGATTCACCAGCATGACCGATTCCAGCAACTGGCTCAGCCCCTGCAGCGACAGAAAATGCGGCTGAAGCGGGATAAACACCTCCCGGGCCGCACTCAACGCGTTCAGCGTCAGCAGACCCAGCGATGGCGGACAATCAATGAATACGTAATCATAAGGCTCGGTAAAGGCTGCCAGTGCGTCACGCAGCACCGTCTCTCGCCCTACCACCGCCACCAGCTCCTGCTCCGCCGCCGCCAAATCCAGACTGGCAGGCAACAGCGAAATACCCTCCCGAATGCCCAGCAGCGACTCCCCCAGAGAAGCACCCCCGGTCAGTACGTCGTGGCTCGACCGCTCCACCGCCGTAGGATCAGTACCCACATACGTCGTCAGGTGCGCCTGCGGATCAAAGTCCATCAAAATCACCCGACGCCCCTGGTCGGCCAACGCCGCCGCCACGTTCACCACGGTCGTCGTCTTACCCACCCCGCCCTTCTGGTTGGCCACCGCGATTACTCTCATCGACACCGCCAGGCTCCTTGCTTCCACGCAACGTGACTTCTGCAAAAGCGTTACAGGGCTTACCCGGCCCCTGAATGCCGCCAAACCCGCCGCATTATACGCGACAGGCCCCACCAACGCAAAAAACAAAATAGTTATCGGCCGCCCTGCCCTAATCCGACGGCGTGCCCAACCCCCGCTCACTCAGCAGCGTGGCGTAAGCCTGCTGAATGACCGGCGCCTCCGACAGCCCCAGCAGAGACCTCACCTGCGAAACCGCCTCCACGCTGGGCCCCTCGATCTCCACAAAACGACCCAGCCCTTTCACCTCATCAAGGCACACCTGGCAACGCTCCACACGTGCCACCTGCCGCTGCTTCTCCACTACCAGTACCCGCGACATCCCCAGACGCTCCAGCAGCTGACCTGCCAGCGACGCGTCACCTACCCCGAATTCGATCTCCTCACGTACCTTGTAAGGCCCTTCGTGTCGCGGCCCCTTGTACGTTAGCAAAGACCGCCTCAGCGACCCCGCCCTCTCTCGACGCACTCGAAGCCCACACCCCGCATCCCTCAGACCGCCTTCGCAACCGTCGTAAAACGTGTCAACCTGCACCACCGCAGACTCAAAACACGCTGACAACGCCTCCAGACGCCGACGAATCCCCTCAAAATCCGCCACCTTGATTTTCGCTTCTATTTCCAGGGCCATGCCCCCGATTCTAACCCTGCCCACCCAGCCGGTCAATCGCCCAGCTACACCAGCCTACTTGACGCACCTTCATCGCTCGCTATAGTGCCACTATGGCACAACAAACATCGCGATCTCAAGGCCCCGTCCTGACACGCCAACAGGTGCGTGCCTGCGACCAGGTCGCCATCGACCGCTTCGGCTTCACCGGCCTGGTGCTCATGGAAAACGCCGGCTCCGCCGCTGCCCGCCACATCCTCTCCGCCCTGGAGCCCGTGGCGGACAGGCCTGTCTGTATCGTCACCGGCGCCGGCAACAACGCCGGCGATGGCTTTGTCGTCGCTCGCCACCTCGCCAACGTCGACATCCCCGTCCATGTCTTGGCCTGTGCCGTCCCTCGCGACCCCGGCAGCGATGCAGCCGCCAACCTGGCCATAATCCAGAAGATGGCCCTGCCTGTCGAATTCCTCCACCAGTTGCCCCCCAGCCAGCTCCAAACCAAAATCGAACAAACCGCCCGCAACGCCTGCCTCGTTGTAGACGCCCTCCTGGGCACAGGCACCTCCGGCCCGCCCCGTCAGCCTATCCGCAGTGCCATCGAAGCCATCAATGCCCTCGATACGCCCGTCGTCGCCCTGGACATCCCCTCGGGCCTCGACTGCGATACCGGCGAACCCCTCGAACTGGCTGTCAAGGCTGCCCGCACCATCACCTTCGCCGCTCTCAAAAAGGGCTTTCTCAACCCCCGATCACAAGCCTACACTGGACCCGTCACCTTGGCCTCTATCGGCATCAAGACGCAACTCCTCTCTGCTGTGACCGACAGTCCCTGACCGTTCGTTACCGGCCGGCCCGCAGCTCTGCGTTATGCTGCCACACGCCTTGCCGCTTTTCAGTGAGACCGCCATGGTAAGAAAGACTAACGGTGCCAACGCCAAACTGCCCCCTGCTACGCTCGTCGTCGCCGGACCGCTGGCGATCGTGATGCTTATGGTCGCGACCGTGCTCTATGTTGACTGGCGATACAACTACCCCAAAGCCTCCCTCCACGAGCATCACGCCGTCAAGACACCTCCCCCCCCCCATAAAAATACCCCCGCTGCCGAACCCAATACCCCCCCCGAAACCGCCACCCCAAGCACCGCCCACAACCCCCCCCCCCCACACCCCCC
>Ga0180431_10002697_pt1 | contig 23502 bp, 37 predicted proteins | sample SS_ome_11_FD_132459 | JGI IMG/M metagenome (GOLD analysis project Ga0180431, IMG submission 132459) | Hypersaline lake sediment archaeal communities from the Salton Sea, California, USA - SS_1_MS_1 metaG | ecosystem: Environmental > Aquatic > Non-marine Saline and Alkaline > Hypersaline >...
AGATCACTAGATCACTAGATCACTAGATCACTAGATCACTAGATCACTAGATCACTAGATCACTAGATCACTAGATCACTAGATCACTAGATCACTAGATCACTAGAAAGTGAGACACAATGAAACAAATAAACTTTCAAATTGAAGATGTAATTTATACTGAATATAAGACAGTTTTATTTAACGAGAATAAAACTATAGCTAAAGATCTAAGAGACTATATACAACAACGTGTTAAAGAACATTCTAATAGTGATAATAAACCCAAATATGAACAAGATGCATCGCAAGGTTTAATTGCGATATAGGAGACTAAAGATGAAACGTAAATACACAGATATTCTAAAAGAATCAAATTCACTTATTAGAGGAACCGTTAAGACTGATACCGTGGTTGATGAAAGTGTTGCTACTGGAGTCAAAGCAATGAAGCAAGCAGGGAGATCTGCGAAGAATAAAGCAGTACAGCTTCTTAAACAACGTAATAAGAAAATGGTCCAGAGAGCAGCAGCGTTTGAGGGTCTTACTATATCCGACATGCTGGATGAAGGCGTTGTTGGGAAAGTAGTTAAAGGCGTTTCTAGAGGTGCTAAAAGATTTGTTCAAGGGAGCACTAAAGATTCTAGAGCAATGAGAAAAGGCGGTAATATAGCTGGAAGATATATGGGCGACCCTAAACTGGGGACTCGTATACAAAAGCAAATGCAGAGGCAAACACAATTAAAGAGAGCTAAAGTAGCAGGTGTTGTTACGGGTGGTGTTACAGGTGCTTATGTGGGAAACAAAGCAGGAAAGGCGCTTGAAAAGAAGATTAAAGATAAACAAAAGGCTCAACAGCAGGCTCAGGCAGCTAGAAAGAAGTAGTTACAGACACTGTACATAACTACAGTGTTGAAATTTTAGCAGTGCAGGTCAAATTGTTCATGCCAGATAGGGCGAAAAGCGTATTGTTGAGAGAAATCGACACTACCTGCTCATAGGAGTGTTTGTTTTTGATTTTTGATACGCTTTGTCCCTATGGTGAGCAAGAATGGGTGCAAAAAATTGCTTGAGTGTTCGGCAACCCGCGCACGGCACCTGGAATTTTGACGGAAAATTAGTCAAGAAACAAACTGGCTAGTATCTTGTTCAGTATCTGCTAACATTCTATCGGCATTCTAACATCAATCTCTATCAACATGCTAGAATTCTACTAATCAAGTAGCTAACACTCTATTAACTACCTCAAACACTACTCAAACTCGAAGCACATATAAAGGTCAATAAGATTACACAACCCTTTTATCTATAATGCTTAATATCTCAAACACTGTCCAAACAAAAAATAACGCTTTTATTGGAGTCCACCATGAATAAGAAACAAACTAATCTTAATAGACAATTAGATATTATACAGCAAGAATTAAATGAGTTTTTCTTGTTAATTCCTGTTCCTTCTGAGTGGGGTGTTAAAGTAGAAATAGGCACATCTACAGATAAAGGAAATATAGTAGATGTATTAAAAGTTATAGCTGGTGTTATAGATCCAAAGCATTATGTTATAAAGAAAGGGTTTAAATCTTTATTACAAAACAATGGTTCCTCAGACGTTGAAATATGGGGTCCGGTAAAGACAGGATCAATAGGAAAAACATTTCAAGCAACTGAGAAAGGATCAGGAACAGCATCTCAGTCTGGTTATGATTCTATATTATATCATATGACTGGTTTAACAACTATTACTCAAAGTATGAAATTGGTTATAAGAAGCTCATTCTTAAAACAAGTAAAATTAGTTTCACCATTAAAAGCAACTATCTATAGAGTAAGATAATAAAAAACAAAAAATTAGGGAGTTGCGCATGCTCCCTAATCTTTTTAAACTCCAGTATGGCTAGTGTTCAGTCTCCTTCTTTTTATCAAAGCATTCAGACCTTGGGAATTCTTTCTCAAATATTTCAAATAAACTTCCCACTGGTCTTTCCCCACCAATTTTGTCAAGCTCTGTCATGAGTTGTTGAAGAATTCTAGCCTTGGCAATCTCGCTTAAAGCGATTTTTATTTCCGGATGTGTTTCCATCAATATATAGATTGCCTCTGCCAGCATGATTGGATTTGATTTACCACATATCATACTCTTAACAGAGTTGTGACCAATGACGGTACAGTGAATCCCATTCTTCTCAAGGTATGCTGCAGTGCCTTCTACTCTCGCAAAGTCTGGGTCTTCTTTTTCCTTACCCTCATTTGCTATACCGATCTTGATAGTATGAACTAAATCTGCTAAAATCTTCTCACACTCTTCAGGCTTCCCTTCCTGGAGTGCTAACAAAGCATCTGCTATTGTCTTCATGCCGTCTCCTTCCCTTCAAAGTAGTCGTCAATATCTTGAATAGCATCATTGACAAGTTGTCGCAAATCAATCAATCCTTCCTCAATGTTTTGAGCTCGAACCTTCATTTGTTCAAACTCATCTAGTCGTTCTTCAAACTCTACTTTAACCTTGGCGGATGCTCTACACATCTCTTCCTCCTTCCAACAATATTTCACTTCTGTAGAGTAATATATATAGAAGAACATAACATAAATAAGTCTTTGAAAGGATAAATCCTATGGGTAAACAAATCATTTATGAAGAGGTTATGCTTGATATACCAAAAGAGTTATATGATGATTTAGTTTGGATTGGTTTACAAAAAATAATAGAGGATAAAGATGCATTAGTTGAATATGCAGCTAGGTTAATACTAACAGAAGCTGCTAACAACAAAAAAGGGAGTTCCCCACAACCCCCTTCTTCAGAATAACCCTAATCTTGTTTGGTTGGCTCATCACATTCTTTAATGATTTGTCTCAAGAGTTTTGCGGCCTCTTCGGTTAGACCAAGCATGATTAAGTTGTTGGATCTTTCAGCCTGCTTATATAACATTTGTAGATGTGTAATGGTATAGATGAAAGACGAGAACCAAATCGGAGGATCAGGGTCTTCAGGGGTTGTTTTTAGTTTATTATAATCTTGTTGTATTAGAAACTCAGCATAGTCTGTTTGTAGTGTTTTGAAATGTTCTTTTAACTCTTGGAATCTCCAATTACCAATCACAGCTTGGAGTTTATCCATGACTGTAGTGTCACTGTCCCCATTTGCCAGTTCCATCAAATCCTTTATTTCATTTGCCATTCGTTGTCCTTTCTTTTGTAGCTTTTTGTAATAATATGTTAAATTGTTTACCAAATAAACACCGAAACAACACACCCTCTTGTCGGCAAGCTTTTATAAGAGCTTGAATATGCTTCGTGCCAATACCCTTTATTGAATGAAGACCATTGATAGATAGAGACTGTAAATCTTTAACTCGTTGATAACCAGCCTCTTCAAGTGCTGCACCTATGTTTCCGTGCATCTGAAGTTTATAAATATAGTCATTCCAAACCTTGTCAGTGCTGTCAAGCATTTCAACAACCAGATTGATTTGTTGTCGAATGGATAATCTTTGGGGTTTCCTGCTCATGATCTACTCCTGTGAGAATCTGTGTTAATGTGTTGAGGATGATATCGGTGTCTTCTCCTGCTTTCCTCATAGCAGAGAATTCCTTATGTGTTATTTCTAATTTCTCTAACGTCTCATCTAATGCTTTCCTTATTTGCGGTAGTTGTTCCCATTTGTTTATCGGTCTTGTCATTCTGACCTCCTTCGACTATATCCTCTTCATAAGAATCTCCGCATTGACATCTTTGGTCTAATTTCAGTGGGACACCCCCACAACAATACCATACATTTCTTTCGGGCATAAATCCTCCTTTTGAAACAAGTTAGTTGCATTCAATGAGTAATATATATAGTTTCTCTGAACAAATAATAAACCTACGTTTAGGAGTTTGTTGTTTTTAAGGGTTTTGATAATGAGACATAACCCTTATATCCATTCATATAAGAACGGCGTCCAGGCGTGTCCTTATTTGTCCTAAGAGGACATATAAGGGTTAACATCTATTAGGAGAATACAATGGCTACAGGTGTATCGTTAGTTACTAAAGGAATGATTACTCCACTATATTCTGGAGTAGCGCCCTCTATGCCTGGCGATAGTAGTGGTGGTGCTGGTTTGGGTAGACGAGATGATGATCTACTTTTTCCAAAGATTATAGTGAACAAATTCAAAATAAGTGAGCATGAAGAGAAGTCTTTGACAGCGGAAAATCTTAAAGTAACTGGACTAAAATTAGTGTTGGATTAAAGGAATACTACTATGTTAAAACTAAATACTGATGAAGAGAAATCTTTTCAATTTGACATAAACATTCAGGGTATTGACTATAAAGAATTACAAGGGACTCTGAAGTTTATAACAGATGATGTGGAGTATGGTTTCCCAATAAAGATATTGTCTGATCATATCTCAGTATCAGTTCCTCCACTGGATAACGTTGCTAAGTTTGGCGTACTTCATGGTAAAGAAGTTGATTGCAGACTAGACGTATTTGGGAATGGCTTCTATCTTAGTCCTTGGAGTGGAAGGTTTAAACTTCAAGAACCCGTAAGGATGGAGGCACGAATGACTTTAGTAGATGATATGCAAACAGTGGATGAGAAGGAAGAACTTCCGGTTAAGAAGACAATCGCTGCAACATTGAAGGAAGAATCTATTGATGAAGGTCATGAGATTGACGATGATATAGATGATGATGAAGATACGGAGGTTGAGATGAAACCTGAAAAGAATCCAGCAACGGAAAATAAAGGATTCTCTAAAGCTCAGTTAGTTGAGGCTCTTGAAGAAGTGTTATCCAAAAAACGTAAAAAGAAACAAATTACTAAGAAACCACAAAACGTTGTTCGTGAGAGTAAGACTGCCCCACACCGGTCTAAGCCTAAACAAACAAGAACAACTTCAAAGGTTAGTAGACAAACACAACTCGTGGAAGTCGTTTCTAAAACGGGTAAGAGATATAAAGTAACTCCTGATGTAGCTAGAAGAATTCAAGAAATGTCAAGACTTGTTGATGGGAAACTTACTACAAAAATAAAGAAGAAAAGTGTAGTTGAAAATAAGCGACATAAAGTTAAACCAGGTAATAAAGATCCATATAAGTTGATGGAATCATTAGGAATGAAAAACAAAACCATTCAGAAGGTAATGATAGAGAAAGCAGAAATGATGGGTGGAGATGATCCTGAGACTAGATATGCTGCTCTTGAAAATCTTCTTGGGGTTGGACCGAAAAACACATTAATGTCAGAATATGAAAAAGTTCACAACTCGCTAAGACGAGCATCGAAAGGACGAGGCGGTGAAACGGAATAGATGTAAATTATGTAGTGTTAAAAGAAAAGTTTGGGAAGATGATAAATTTTTTTGTATTGAGTGTAACAAACATTTTGTCCCAATGATTGTTTTAAAAGAACATAGACAAACACTAACTAGGGGAGAAAAATTATTAGTTAAGAGTCTAATTCAGATGCATTATCCTCGATGGTATCCGGACACAACAAAATCAGATTCGGACGACCATTGGCATTTGCATCTGTCAAGGAAAAAACAAAATGAAGACCCTCTTTCTTTCTGACTTCCATTTAGGAAGTCCATTATTCAAAAGCACAGAAGTTATCGTAGATCTTCTCATGTCTCCAGAATTCGAAGAGGTTATTTTAGTAGGTGATATATTTGACACTTGGGAGGATAGCATAGAAGACATTTATTCCAATAACGGTTCTGTTGTGTCTGCTATTCAAGAGGTGTCAATCCATAAACCAGTTGTATTTATAGTTGGAAACCATGATCCTGATGCAGACAACATTAGAGCAAATTTTCCATTAGTTGGTGTACATGAGGAGTTTCCATATCATGGTGGTATGGTTGTGCATGGGCATCAGTTTGATAAACTCCTTCTAAAATATTCATGGTTTGCTAAATTAATGTTTTCATTTCATTGGTTTTTTCAACGTATATTATTTATTAATATCAAAGCTTTTTTCAGAAATATCTATTACTCAGTATCTGGTCAGAGACAAAAGAAATACTATACTGAGTTAACTCTTGATATTGAGAAAGCGGTAGTGGATAAATATAAATCTTATAAGTTTGTTGTAATGGGTCATACACATCTACCAAAAAAAGCTATAGAAGGAACTACTAAATACATTAATTGTGGAGATTGGATTCACAACAGGACATATGCTACATACGACACTGACACAGGAGAGTTCAATATAAAGTAGAAGCGGAGAGGTAGTCCTAATGCAATGGACAACACCATTTGAGAATGAAGCAGCGGCTGAGTCGTTTTTCTTTTCAACTCTGAATACTATTGCTAAAAAACATGGATGTGTAATTGAAAATGTAGATATGGAGAGAAATATTATTAACTTATCTGGTCCAACTGAAGGACAAGAGAGTTGTGCCATAGAAATAGCAGAGAAGCTAAAAGATTTTTTACAATAGGAGGTATTGTAATGAGTAAGGATCCTGGATATAAAACAACAGAATTTTGGACAAGTATAACAACAGCAATCGCAGGACTTGCCGTTATGTTAGGCTTTATCACACCAGGCGAGTCAGGTCAAATCCTTGGAGGCTTAACGCAAGCAATTGGTGGTCTTATGACAATTGTGCCAGTCGTTGCGTATGCATGGTCTCGTGGCAAGTCTAAATCTAATGTTGACTTGTCAAGCATCTTGTCGGTTCTTGGGAGTTTTGCTCAAGCACCTACACAAGGAACTATTACTGCTGAACAAGTTGAGTTACTATTAAATAAACTAAAAGAGCAAGAAACTCAACAATAAAAAAGAGAAGGGGAGGTCTAGCCTCCCCATATCTTACTCCTTAAAGAAGTCCGTAAACTCTGGACTTCTCACATTGGGGTGTGAAAACGACCCCGTTTCTGCTGCCTGACACTTGTCTTTATTAAAGGGACATTCTTTGATGTGACATATCCTCTCTTCAATTTCTAGTATCGGGCAACTCCCTACCAGCTCCTTTCCTTGTTCATCAACCACTTTAAACTGATCAAGTGATTCCCCGATTGTGACAATTTTAGTCATTGCTGCCTCCAAGTGCCTCTTTTAAAAGTTGTTCAACTTCGTTAATACTGAAAGGTTTACAAAGAACGAACTTCTCAACTCCTTCAGGTTGATTTCCAGTACATTTAATAACTGGAACGTCCTTGACCTCTCTCACCGTTTGGCAGACTTCGTCTCCGCTCATCTCGTCCATAGTCTGGTCAGTTATTATCAAATCAAAATTATCAGGGTCGGCGAGGAAAGTCTCTACTCCATCAATCGGACTTTCTTTCAAGACGACTTCATACCCAAGTCTTGGTAGTATCTGACCAAAGACGCCAAGGATCATATTGTCGTCATCGATAATTAAAACTGTCTTCATTAAGACCCCCTTTTTAAAAACAATTTCCTTTCCTTTATAGTTATTAATATATATAGAAAAGGACAGTTTACGGACAGGTCAGAACAAATTATAAATACTTCCCCGCAGAAAGGTTCTTACTGGATGAAATGTTACTATCACGCAGCAGACTTGGACGGTAAATGCTCTGGAGCTATTGTTAAGTACTATGATCAAGAATGTGAATTAGTTCCTATTGACTATGGTTATAAAACTAATTTAAAACATCTAAATGATGAAGTTGTATATATGGTTGATTTCACATTAGAACCATTTAGCAGAATGATTGATTTAGATAAACGAACAGACTTTGTATGGATAGATCATCATAAGTCCGCAATAGATGAGGCTAGTAAGAGAAGATTTGATCCTCTTGGTTCACGCGATATAAAATATGCTGCTTGTGAGTTAACATGGAAGTATTGTTTTCCTGATACACCTGTACCAAAAGGAGTTTCTTTATTAGGACGATATGATGTATGGGATCACGATTGGTTAATGGTTGGAGATCGGAGTGTGGTGTTGATGTACCAATATGGAATGAGAGTATTAGATACTAATCCATCTTCAGATATATGGGCAAGAATATTTGAGTGTGATGATTCTTTTAATGATCACATCATTGAAACAGGAAGGTCGATAGCACAATATGTAGAAATAAACAACGAGCACTATGTTCATGGTTATTCATTCACCACTACGTTCGAAGGTTATAGTTGTATTTGTTGTAATCGCGGAATGACAAACTCTAAACTCTTTGACACAATATGGGATGAGAAAAGTCATGATCTTATGGTCACTTTCTGCAGAACAAGAAATGCTGTCTGGCTCGTCCACTTATATACAGCTCGTCGTGGAGTGGACTGTGGCGCTATCGCCAAACGATATGGTGGAGGTGGGCACGAAAAAGCTGCAGGCTTTAGATGTCGAAATCTGCCTTTTAAAATCTAGGAGGGATTTGCCATGGACTTAACTATTATAGAGGGCGGTTCCCCTAAAAAGATTGACAAAAAAAATGCAGCTGAAAGGTTAAGTGTCTTTGTACAACACATGAGATCCCTTGAGCAATCTATATCAATGTTAAGAAGAATGGCTGAAGGAATAGAGTGGTCTGAATTAACCAAACGAGCTAACGCTAACCACAAGGGTATTCTAGATACTTTAAGTTATGTGAAACATTATCAGAAACAGATTATTGTGAACCTTGAAAAGAAGAATAGAATTCCAAACTTGAGACAAATCCCTGGTGGCTTATCAGAGGAAGGGAATGATGAGCAAGGAATGTAAACTTACTTTTTGGAGTTGGAAGTTTTGGGACTTAGTATTAATGAAGTTAGTAAGAAACTGTTCTTCAATGAAATTTCAATTACTCATAATGCTATACATTCCTACAATGTATGGAATATTCAAAGGACAGTGGAACGCAGCCGGTGAATGGATGTCTATTATTTCACCGGAAACAGGTCTGGCATTCTTAGGTGGAGGATATGTTACTCTCGCTTTGGGTAGGATATACGCACAAACAAGACTGAAAGGTCAGAATGATCCAGATGAAAATTTGGATACTGAGTCAATAGACTCGACAATGACTTAATAAATAACATGGTGGGCAGTCACCTCCTTTGAATACGTCGTCTAGGCACTGCCCACATACCTAAACTACGGATAACAAATTAACTCTCACCAGTCACCATCCTCTTAGCAATAATACCACAATGATGACATAGTTTTTTATCAGAGTGGTCTGTCTCACCAGTCACATATCTTGAGCAAACAAATCTAGCATTTTTTCTATCTAGACTCAAATACCTTACCCATTCAGTCTCCGTCATTAAATGAGACACACTGTGGTTGTTTAAAGCAAGTCTTACAAATCTCATTGTTATCTCCAAGTGAGGTGGCTAGACACCTATCAGATGCCTAGCCACCGTCTAACGGGGAACGACACCTCCCTATGTAGTCTCCGGTTTCTCTTCACCGACCTTTGTCTCATCCCAGTCCTTCTTCCACAGACCGACGTGTCGCATGACAGCGATAAACATCGTCTTCAAACACACGATGATCGATTTCCGGATCAGCTTGTAGCTAATCCTGTCAACAATAATGAAAATCACAACGATTCCAATAATTTGCCATAGCGTAAAACCAAACATGGTTAAGTCTCCTTCTTTTTCTTTTTGTTTAACTTCTTCTTTCGCCTCCATAATGGCTGCGGCGTTTTCACCAAGTTTTGCTACTAGGTTATCGTAGACTTCCTTTTGTATATGTCCAAAGTGATCAGCCAGAATATCATTATCATAATGAAAATCATACTCTCGCTCACCGTCGTCAATGTCTTCGGTCATCCATATTGAGCCAATCTTCTTCATCGGACGACCCTTTTTGTCTTCAGCCTTTGCCTTGACGTATGTGGGAACATCGCGTTTGAAGTATTGGGATTCCTCATACAGCGCCTGAGACATCAACGCCCGTTCTTTCCTTGCTCCAGTTAATTTGTCAAGATTGACGTCAATAGTTTCACCCTTAGACACGACTTTTATATCTTCGGTCGCATCTGTTTCCTCACCCATCCGTTCAGAGTGCATTAATAGTTTTGTCCTAGGTTCTTCTTTCTTGGCAAGACTTTCCAGATATTTGTCAAACGCTGGAGTGGCGTATAACATGTAATAGTCACCGGTATCATTACACCCACACCAACCTTCTTTGAACACGACATGTAACCCTGTACAGATTTGATATGGAGTGTCTTCTTCCCGGACATATACTGCATGGTCAATGTCGTTTTCTCCGTAACCACCATCAATGGCTATCTGAACAATACATGCTTCGTCCAGTTTCCTCTTTTTTGTGTAGGCGTTTATACCCATAGGGACGCTGTGGTCACAAATCTCCAGTTTGACGTTTTTGTATTTGAGTAAAAACTCATTGACGTTGTATTCTGTTGCGTCAAGAGTCTCTTCATGTGTGGGTCCACCACCCCATAGTTTCTCCCAGTTGATAACATCGGTCCATCCTGTAACACCAACAAATATTGTAATCGCGATGCCAATCACAATCCACATGTTAATGGCTGGTATCGCGTCTCCCTCCTTTGGTAAACATGGTTTCACCAAAACACGTCACCTCCTTTATATAAAGGATCTATCTTGTATACACACTCGGTGCATCATCCCGTGGACCACCAGGAGGTTTGCTCGACAACGACTTCTTTACTTTCTCGGGTTCAACAACTTCGAGTCGTTCCATAGCAAACCATGTCTCTTTGATTGGTTTCCCGTCATGTAGTTCTTGGCTTGTCACTCCGACCTCGACCCTATCATTTAACCAACGAGTCATGCCGGTGACTATCCCTTTGAATCCACATATTGGGTCTGTGACTTGGTCGCCGAACTTGAAAACACAAGGAGTTTCCTTATATGGAAGTAGTGTCTCAACAAACTCAGTTTGAGCCAGATCAAACCACTGTCCATCTGCAGGTCTTCCATCCTTGATAGTTTGAGGGTGTACTAATACTCTTGCGCATCCTGCCATCCAGGTTCCAACCGCAACAACAACTCCTTCAAAACCACTAATCTTGTCCCGTATTTTACTTCCCGGGATAATCTCCTCTTCCATGTTAGTTCTCCCTTCCGTTATATTTTGTCCTTCATCTTTCCCATCATATCATCCATCATATTACTCCGATTCTGGTGAAGACAACGCCATATCCAATTCACTAAAACCTTTGCAGTCTCTTCATCATATCCTTCAAGCTGAAGTTCCATTTTGAATCGATCTGCAGTGTTCTCTAGAATGATTGGAGACATCCATGACGATTCTGCACCCAAACATTTCAAAAACATTTGGAGCATAGACGGTAATGGATTAGCCAGGCTGCCCTCAAGGACAACCTTCGTGCGATCTCTTATATCTTCTCGCCAAGTGTTAAATAGACTCATACAACACCCAGCACCTACTGACAATTCTTGACGATAATGGTCGACTTGGACGTCAACAAATTTATCACCATATGTACAGAACGAGCATGTATGGCGAGACTGAACTTCATCCCACTCTAAAGCAGGACAAGGTTTAGTCTCTCCATAATGCCTGGCACCAACCACACAAGTTGCTTTGATACAGCAGTAACCACACCCAACACACTCAACCGCTCCCGGAAACAGTTCCATATTTCCTCACTTTCCCGAGAAACTCGTCGGTGTATTTAAAATCCCTAAAGTCAATCTCTTGAAGACTCATTCCAAACTGCCATAAGTCTTGAGTTAAGTTATCTTGTGCCTCTCGCTTAAACTTTGATGGATTTTTGTAAACAGAATATGTATCATAGTTGATAGCGGTTCTTCGTATTGAGTTTCTTACCACTGATGCGATTCGTTCCTTGGTTCTTATTACCTGTATGAGTTCAGTTGCTTCTTCAGGAATATTAAAAAATACTACTGGTTTTATATTTACGAGGTTTCCATCCTGAAATCTAATCCCAATATCAAATTCTTGAGAATTACTAAACTGATATATTTTCGATTCAGGCCAAACCATACCTTCTGGCGGTTCTGGAAGTTTGTCATTTCCCGTCCAGTGGTTATAAAAACCTCTCACACCTTTTGAAATGTTATCAATGTCAGTAATAAACCAGTGCACAATTAATGCTATCATACCAAGTCCTACAATATACTTGAGATAGGACCAGGTACGTTTTTCTGGCTCTATCCCTGGTCCGATCTCATAGCTCATGTTTTTCTCCCTTATAATCCAAGATACTCTTCAAGCAAATACCGTGGTCGGCATACACCATCTACTTCAATCAGTGGAATCATCTTGAAGTTTGGCGGGAACCAATGATAAAAAGGTCTGCCATTAAAATAGCATAGTAATACCAACTCACCTTGAACTCTTTGCTTTGCTGCTTCGGTTAATAATCTATCAAGGAATTCTTGTTTATTCCTCAACGTCCTTTGCTTCATTCGTTTGTAATATCCTCTACGCCTCACTGTTAACGATCGCTGACGCTGATTGCTCATATGTATTAACACGAACACCAGAAAGAGAGCGATCGTCATCAGTGCCATGTAGATGAAGATCATGGTGTAGTACATATCTCCCTCCTGGTTTTGATGATTACAATTCTAAAGTAGAGACAGATAACTGCAATTGTCAGATTGATTTCCCAACCGTTTAGAAGGCATGTTACGTAGTTTACCAACGCAACGAGTGTAAAACCAAACGGAGTTGGTTCGGTAAATAGTACTGACCTCATATGTATCTCCTAATGTTTTTAGTAATGAATAAGATTAGTAACATGAATATGAACCCAGATAAAAACAATCCATGTGGTGTATATAACCAGTCGAAAATTCTTGTTAACATTTGCATTTTGTAGCAAGTCTCCTTAAAATGGAATGCTGTAGGCCGGATTTTCGCCGACACGGTAAAACCAAATAATGTTTGCCACCTCCTATAGCTCAAGAGTCTGAGGGTCATAAATAGTTTTCTCCTATGCATGTTCTTTATGTATTCCCCCGGGAAATACGACGGACAAACATATTTGAAAGCCACTTTCAGAACTATCTTACTTGTGGACTTGTCGCGCTCGTGGACTTGGAAGCGCAGGTACGTTACCGCCGCACCGCTACAGCACATCGAAAAACAATTCTTTACTTTCAATAAGTAATATATATACTAGAACAAACCATAAATAAAGGAGGGTCATTATGAAATTTGAAACTGCTAAAACAATATTTCTTGTAATAGTTGCCATAGCAATTCTAGGTTCCTCTTGGGTTGGAGTTAATGCAATGTTAGATCATTTTGCATTAAAGGATCAGTTTATTAAAGAGCAAATGGTTGTATTAAAAGCAAATGTTGTTAGCAACCAAGTTCAAATCAATACTAAACTACTTGAGGATAGAATCAAAGAATTAGATCGTTCTATTACTGCTCTTGTTAAAGAAAGAGATCAACAAATAACAGATATTGGAACGACAGTGGCTAAAGTTAAACAATCAGTAGACTTAGTTAATAGAAAATCATCCCATACATATAAGGGAAAGTTTGAGCAGTACTACAAAGAGATTATGGCTGAAGATGCTGAGGGAAATGAATATCCAATAGCATGGGCAATGTTCTATCCAAACAATCCAGAAGAGAAGCAATGGAAGACTGGAGTATTTGGTGTAGAGATCCATCAACAAATTACCCTTGCTGAGAATGATGAACGTGGTGATGTGTATGTTGAAGCGTGGAAGAAAGTAGATAAAAAAGGTTTTAGAAACAAAGAAGTCCCTATTGAAATTAAATCTTCTGAGTGGATCAAGAGAGAGAAGACTGATAAGGAATGGTTCTTCAATCCAAGACTATCTCTTGGTGGTGCGTTTGGTGAAGAGATGTATCCAAATCTTGGTTTGAGTATCTGGAGTTATGGCAGAACTAAGACTGATATGGACTGGAGAATATTTGATGTTGGTGTTGGAGCTGATAGTGATAATACTTATTTTCATTTCTCACCTGCTGAGTATAACATTGGTCATTGGTTACCATTAGTTGACAATATATTTATTGGACCGTTTGTTGGTGTCAGTAGCGACACAGACTCTTCAACCATTTGGGGATTGTTGTTAGATGTACCACTATAGAAGAGTACTTTAAGTACTCATGTCATATATTTAGAACAAATAATAAATTCCTTATTGTAAGCAGGAGGGGAGATATGGAATGGTTAACGAACTTTTTTAAGTGGCTTTCGAACTTGTTGTGTGATATTCTTGGATTGGATTGTGGTACGGCTGGAGGTGGTTCTCCTCCTGACATTGTTTTTCCAGACCCACCCGATTATCCAGTTGCTGAACCCCAACCAGGGAAGTATGCTGTAATTGCTGGAGTAAGTAAATACTGGAATAGTGATATGAATCTTCATGGTCCAGAAAATGATGTTGTTGAGATGTGGACTTTACTTAAAGATGTTTATGGTTTTCCACAAGAAAATATTAGAGTTCTTTTAAATGAAAGAGCCAAAGAATATCATATAATGGACCACCTTGATTGGCTACTAAGTAATACAGAAGCTGATGATGAACTCGTGTTTTATTTCTCAGGTCATGGAAGTCAGATGAGAGATAGAGATGACGATGAATTGGATGATGGTATGGATGAGTTTGTATTACCTCATGACTTTGGTTGGGATAATACTCACTTTATTCTTGATGATCAAATCTACGAAGTATTTAGAAACTTGGCTCCTGGTGCTAACTTGACTATGATATGCGACTCTTGTCATAGTGGAACAATGACAAGAGATATTAAACCACCAACAAAAGATAATCCCAAAAAACTGCAAGTTCAAAAACGAGTTGTTTATCCACCTTTTGATATTGAAGCAAGAGCTAAAGATATGGATCTTGCCGTCAAAAAATTCGGAGCTAAACAAGTCGATTATAACGGAGACCAAGATTCAGATCAAAGACATGTTTTGATGTCAGGTTGTAAAGATGACCAAGTCTCTTGGAGCGCTGTGTTTAGTGGTGGATTTTGGCATGGTGGTATGTCATATTATCTAGTCAAATCACTCAAAGAGAATCCAAATCAAACTTGGAGAGAAGTACAACAGAAAGTTATTGATGGGTTATATGCTAAGGGTCTAGAACAAGATCCTCAGTTATCTGGTATGGACAGTCTATTAGATAGACCAGTATTTGGAGGAACACCGAAAAAAGAAGAGGAGTAAAATGGATTTACACAATTATGAAATTGAGAAAGTATTAGAAAAGAACATGACGACTAAGGGGTTTTCCTTTTGGAAAGCATTGAATGAACGACTACCGAATATTTGGCAAAAACCAACATCCTCAACTGGAAAGTATCATAAGAAAGCAGATGGGACAGTACCAGATTGTGCTGAACATGTTTACCAAATGCTTTACGCTGCTTCTAAAGTTTCAAGGATGTTTAATATTGCTCCAAAGACTCCAAAGATGGACATGTTAATGTTATCTGTGGTTCTACATGATACTATGAAATATGGTAAGGATGGAAAGAGAACACACACAGATAATAAACATGATCAGCTTGCTGGTAATATGATTCGAGATAATAAAGAAACATTCAGAAAGTTACTGACAGAATCAGACGTCGGTATACTGGAAGATTCAGTTCGTTTCCATAGCGGACAATGGAGTTCTGACGTTAAGAGTAAGAAAGACTTTAGTTTTAACGATAGAGATCCTATAGCAATGTTTGTCCATGTTCTGGATATGATGAGCACCGCTGATGTTATCAAAACTCCAGTAGACGACATACCATTCTAAACAAAAAAATGGAGAGGGACATATCATCCCTCTCCATTTGCACGTCGAAATACATAGGAGAGAAAATGGGAAAGCATAAATTACCTGATTATATAGAAGAAACAAATCATGTTTGTGAATATGGTTGTGGATTAGATGCTCATTATCAATTAGGTAATGGTAAGTGGTGTTGTTCACCAAGATATCATCAATGTCCTACCATGAGAAAAGTACAAAGTCGAGCTCAAAAAGGAAGAGATGATTTAGTTGAAAGTGGAAAACGGTTAGGAAAGTCAAACAAAGGTAGAAAGTTATCTAACAAACAAAGATTTAAGTTAAGTTTAATTCAAAAGAAAAGATCCTCGACTGACACAGAACGACAAAGAAGACGAGAACAACAACTAGCATATCATAGTAGATTAACACAAGAACAGAAAGAAGAATATTCTAAAAAAAGACGTAATAATTTAGATAGTATAAGAAAGAAGCATCCATTAGTTTGTCAGGTTGAAGAGTTTAGAGATGATCCTATTACTGGTAAATTACAAGCACGTTGCAAAAATCATAACTGTCCGAATAGTAAAGAGAAGGATGGATGGTTTACTTTGAAGGGAAGACAGTTTGAACTTCGAACACAAGCAATTGAGAATCCTAACGGATTTGAAGAAAACAATTTTTATTGTTCTAAAACCTGCAGAAAAACTTGTCCTCTATTTGGTCTACAGTCAGACCCGTTTAGAAACATATCTGAATGTTATACACCAGGTGAATATTTAGTTTTTACACAAGAAGTTTTAAAAAGACAACGAGATCAAATTGGATATAATGAATGTGAGATGTGTGGTTCAAGAGAAGACTTACATATCCATCATGAAAAACCCAAGAAAACTCATCCTGAGATGACGTTAGACCCAGATAATGGAATTATTTTATGTGGAAGAAATGCAAATGGTTGTCATTACAAATATGGTCATGTCGGCGACTGTAGTACTGGCTCTTTAGCATCCAAAACATGTTAGAATGTTTCTATACTGATATGAAAATCCTCCTGAACAAACTATAAATTACCAAACCTTTGTGTAATAACCAACACAAACAACACAAGTAGGAGGAATTAATTATGGGTTCATTATCTGACTATGTAGAAAATGAAGTTCTGGATCATGTATTGAAAACTGCTGATTGGGCACAACCAACCAATCTATATGTAGGACTATCTACAGCTGATCCAACAGACGACGCTACCGGTATTGCCGAGCCATCTGGAAACGGTTACGCTCGTGTACAACACAACGCTTGGGACGCGGCAGCTTCAAGAGCTACAGAAAACACAGGCACAATTTCATTTCCAGAGGCTACAGGCAGTTGGGGAACTATCACACATTTCTTCATCTCCGACGCATCTACTGGCGGCAACATGATCGCTCATGGCGCATTGTCTGCTTCTAAGACAATTGGCTCCGGCGATAATGCTTCCTTCCAAGACGGTGCTATCGACGTATCCTTCAACACGGGTGGTATTGCTACTTTCTTGGCGAACGCGGTCCTCGACCATATCTTCAAGAATACAGCTTACGACACCACAGCCAACATTTATGTTGCTCTTTCCAGAGCTAATCCTGGTGACACGGGTTCTGGTGTAGATGAGCCTTCTGGCAACAACTACGCTCGAGTTAATCATGACACTTGGGATGTATCTTCTGGTGGTGCTACAGAAAATAATGGCGCTATTACCTTCCCACAAGCATCTGCGGCATGGGGTACAGTAACTCACTTCTTCATGATGGATGCTTCTTCTGGCGGCAATATGCTTTTCTACGGGGCACTTGACAACTCCCGCAATATTGGCCAGAACGATACGCCTTCATTTGCTGATGGTGCTCTCGACATCACTATGGACTAATTCTAACAGAGCTCCTGGTCATTATAACCAGGAGCTCTTTTGAGTAAGCATATGTTTTTAACTGAACAAGAAGCCCGAGAACTTGTCAAGAAATCTGAATATAAACACTATGTATATGGTTTATGTTATCCTAACGGAACTCCTTTTTATATTGGTAAAGGGTCGGGTGACAGATTTACACACCATGTAAAACATGCGAAGAACTTTAATAGAACACCATACAATCCATTCAAAATCAGAGTGATACAAAAGATACTTAATGATAACAAAGAAATCAAATATAAGATTTTTGGATTATATAAAAATACATTAGAAGCTGAAAAACGAGAAGAAGAACTAATCAATTATTATGGTCGTCGAAATAAAGGAAATGGACCTCTTACAAATCTCACATCCGGAAAAGATGGTCATACACAATGGTCTAGGCATTCTAGAAAAACAATCAGCCAAGTTATGAAGGATCTTCATAAAAGAAATCCAGAACTTCGAATTCGTAACGGAGAGGCTGTTAAACTAGCTGTTGAAAACGATCCATCTATCCGAGAAAGAATGAGTGAAGCTGCTAAAGAAAGATTTTCAGATCCAGAAGAAAGAGCTAAACAGAGTCGTCGAATCAAAAATACTTTTAAAAAAGATCCAACTCTTAAGAAGAGACAGGTAAAAACTTTAAAACGTAGATTAGAAGACGATTCTGGTCTTATTGAAAAATATAGAGAAAACTCAATTCAAATATACATCAACCGACCAGAGGTAAAAAAGAAGATTAGTAAGTCTCTCAAAACGCTGTATAAAAATAATCCAGAAATTCAAAGACAAAAAGGTGAAAAACGAAGAGAAAATAACATTATGAAACGAGTAGTTAGAGAAAGATGTCTAAAGATTATAGATGAAAACAAGTTAAATATAAAACCCCCGAATGGGTATCAGGGTTTAGAAACTTTTCAAAAGTTTGAAAAACATTTACTTACTTTAATACAAAATTCCCAAGTAAGAGGTAACTAACATGGCTAATTATATTTATGGAGCTATAGCCCTTACTGGTGGTGGAACCGGAGCTCTTGACGGAATTGATGGCGACAGCTTGAATGATCAGGACGCTGCTATTGTCTTTACCGGAACAAGTACATACATGTACACTCTGGATGAGACTAGCGGTGAGTCTGAAAGTTCTCCTGAAGTAATTGCGCCAGATTCAAATCCAGGCACAAAAAGATGGAAGCTTCTATATGCTAGAGGTGCAGACATCGGGGTTGATGTAGGATCTTTTGATGGTCTGTTAACGTCTGCTGAAGATGACATCCAGAAAGCATTAGATGTTATTGATGATGCTTTTGCTGCTGCCGACTTTACCATTACAAGTAAAGTTGTTTATTTAGATGACGATGTTCAAAAAGGCTTTACCACAGACTCAGGTGGGGTAACACCTTCTAGCCACTCAACTTCAGTGGTTGGTACAGGTGGAATTTCAACATCTGGTGCTGGTGCTACATTGACCATTAATCTAGATGACTTGGCGCTTGCTACGAAAACTTCTAATTACCCGATGGTAGCAGCCGACGATATCATTATCGGTGATACTGCTGGCGGTGATGTTACTATAACATTACCTGCAGCTAATGCAAAAGATCGGGTGCGAATTACGAAAAAATCAAATTCAAACACGTTGACAATCTCAAGAGCTGGTTCTGATACCATTGAAGGTGCAACCAGCATAACACTGACTGACGAATATCAATCCGTCACGCTTATTTCTGACGGAACTAATACATGGATTGAGTTCTAATATGAAACACACAGCTTCTCTAGAAATCCAAGTTGGATTGACAGGCGGGTCTACCGTCGTCTCGAGAAGTGAATCAATGTGTATTGGAATTCTACAATTCCTTTGTGGCACTGCTGAAGTAACCACTGAGGTTAAAGAAACAAAAATAAAAATCGTTCACGTCATTGTAGCTTCAGAAAAGTCAGATTATGAAGGGTTATCTCTTCTTCATACTTGCATCGGTACTGTTATTCAAACGAATGCGCCGCCTGCATATATGATACAAGAGATTCCCTTCCAATCTGCCTTCCTCGCGTCAAATCAAAAAAGATAAAACTGCGACTGGAGCACATTACGTCGAACTCGGAGGGTCTGAAAGATGGCTGATGTCGAATATCGCAATCGGGTAGATGTCAAATGGCATCGTGACTTTGACAGCTCGTTAGTTCAATCACTAGTTGGTGTATCATCACTAGTTGGTGCTGAACTAACAATAGGTGGTATTGAAGTATTAACTGCCACTTGTAATGCTGTAGCAAGCGCCCAAGCGGGACAATTAGTTACAGGTATTGCTGAAATACTAGGCTCTTCAGTTACTACCACATCAACCACTGCTGCTACATTAATTCTTGGCATTACAGAAGAGCTTTCATCTTCTATCTCTATCCAGAGTGATGTAATCGGTTTTATCAATCTTGGTATTGCAGTTGATCTGACATCTACATGTGCAGTAACAACTGAAGTTGATGCCACTATTGAACTTGGTGTGCAAGAACTGTTGGCTTCCTCGTCTACTCTAGCGTCAGTTGTTGGTGTAACGCTGACGGTAGGAAAAACGGAGTTCGTCACAGGACCTGCAGCAGCAAATAGTACTACCTCCGGTTTGTTGAGTCTTGGTGTTGTTGAAATTCTTGGTTCTTCTGCTGTTACAACTTCTACTATTGATGCTGTCCTGACCCTCGGTATCACAGAAGTGTTAACTTCTACAAGTAACGTCAACACAACAACTATAGGTATACTAACTCTTGGTGTTTCTACTTCATTATCAGCAACTGATAATGTCATAACAACAGTAACAGGACTTCTAAGTCTTGGTATTGTTGAAATCTTAGCTTCTTCAAGCACGAATACATCTACAACAGATGCTACCCTAGAATTAGGTCAAAGTGAAGAATTATCAAACTCAACACTTATTAATTCTTCTGTAACTGATTCGAATCTCATTCTAGGTATAACAGAAGTCCTTACAAGCACATGCACAGTTACATCTACAGTAACTGGTCTTTTATTGGCTGGTATTACTGAAGTATTATCTGCAACTGATAACATAACAACAGAAGTAGATGCGGCTCTTACAATTGGTGAGTTTGTAGTCTTATCTTCTTCAATCACGGCTCAGTCTTCAATCAGTGCTTTCCTTATTCTTGGTATTACTGAAACTCTTGAGAGCACTGTTAATATAGTTTCAACAATCCCTGCTGCAACTCTTGTACTTGGGCACGTAGAAATTTTAGCTTCAACTGGTCCTATTACAACTGAAGTTGATGCGACTATTTCATTTGGTCAAGCTGAATCATTTGCACATACTCTCACATCTGGTGGTGGCATTGACGAAGACACAACTTTTCTATTCCATGCAAATGGAGGAGATCAATCATCCAACCAACATGTTTTTGAATCTAAGGCTGGTTGGAGTAATCCTACAAGTAACTTCCTTGATGACTCTATAAGTGTATTTGGTGGAGCAGCCATTAAATTTGATGGTTATGGATATCTGGAAACTCCTGATCATACAGACTGGACCCTTGGAAGTGATGAATTTGTAATTGATTTTAGAGTACAATTCTCTAGTATAACCGGTGACAGACAGCTCATAACTCATTACGACTCTGGTGGAAACAATCGCGGATGGAGAGTAATGTGGTCAAACAATAATAATCTTTACTTTAATTACTCAACAACTGGTTCTGATTCTAATTCTATCACATGGTCTTGGACACCATCCCTAAATACTTGGTATCACGTCGCTATTGTAAGATCTGGTAACACATTATACTGCTACATTGATGGTACTAGACAAGGTTCTGGAGATTCACTGTCAGCAACAGTATATAATGCAGATGCTCCGTTAGCACTTGGAACAAGATTTGACAATGGTACAGCAGGTCAGATGCATCAAGGATATCTTGATGAAGTAAGAATCTCCATAGGAACTGATAGAGGATGGACAGGTTCTGCTATTACAGTTCCTACTTCACCATATACTTCAGATAATGATACGGCTCTACTTCTTCATTTTGACGCCGAGGCTACAGATACAAATAGACTTCTTACAATGGGAGACGACCAAGGCGTTTTCATCAATCCAGCAAATGGTAAGTTCAATGGATCATTTTACTTTGATGGTTCTGGAGGCCATTTATTTGCACCATTAAGCGATGGATGGGCATTTGATACAGGAGACTTTGTAGTTGATTTCTGGATGTATTATAGTGGTGGATATCAACCAATTATCGGTAATGGGTACAATACAGATAACTACTGGCATATTAGAACTACAGGGGATAATTATTTAACCGTAAGCACTGGTAATGCATCTCAAATTTCAACTAGTCCAAATACAGTACCTACAGGTGAATGGGTGCATATCGCTGTTGTAAGAAGCAGCGGAACGATGTATCTACTAATTAATGGTGAAGTAAAGGGCAGTGGTGCTAGCACACATAACTACAACGCAAGTGCTATACTATATATGGCGAAACGACCTGCTGCATCTGAGTATATGACAGGTTATTTAGATGAGATTAGAATTTCAAAAGGAACTGATAGAGGTTGGTCTTCAGGTTTTACAGTTCCTATTGAAGAATATTCAGAAGTAACATCTAACCCATTTGTAGTATCAAATATTGCTGCCATCTTAACTATTGGACATGTTGAGTTACTGGCAACAACTACGGCAGTTGTCTCAAATGTTTCTAATGCATCTCTTGTCTTAGGAGAAGCTGCTTCTTTGTCAGGCACAACTAGTTCAACCTCATCAACTAGTGGATTTATGATTCTTGGTATTACTGAAACCCTATCATCTGCAAAAAATATTACTACAAATGTAAATGGCAATTTATCATCTGGTATTCTTGAGACACTATCTGCTACAAGAGGAGTTGTTTCAACAGTGTCTGGTGTGTTAGAGATTGGAATCGCAACTGATTTATCTGCAACCTGTGCAGTTATATCTAATACATATGCAAATATCACTCTTGGTGTTGCTACTTCATTATCAGGAACTTGTTCATTTATAAGTCTTGTTAGTCCTTCTGAACTATCTCTTGGTATTGTTGAGATCTTAGCATCTACTGGACCAATTACTTCAACAGTAACTGATACTACTTTAACTATTGGTATCACAGAAGTTCTTACAACAACACCTGGAATTACATCAGAAGTTGATGCCTTTTTAGACCTTGGAGTATCTGAAGGATTATCTGCTACAACAAACGCAGTGGTTACAACATCTGCTGCTATTGCTCTTGGTATTGTTGAGATACTAGCTTCTTCAGCATCCAATGCATCTGTAACTGTTGGTTCATTACAATTAGGACAAGGTGAAGATTTATCTAGTCCATGTGCAGTAACCACAACAACTTCTGGTTTATTGTCCATTGGTATTGTTGAAATTCTTGCATCAACTTCAATCTCAGCTGCGGTGGCTACAGCTAACTTAGGATTTGGTGTTTCTGAACCAATGACTCATACTTTGTATAGTGATGTTATTACAGGTGGTAATGATGCTTATACGAAACTACTTCTCCATCTAGATGCTGATGATGGAAATACAGGACATATCACAAAAAATGTTGGTGGAAATATAGTTTTAGATTCTGCTAATAAGAAATTTGGTTCTGGTAGTGCTTCTTTTAACGGAAGTTCTTCTTTAGGTGTTCCTAGTCATTCTGATTTTAACTTTGGATCTGGCAACTTCGTTCTGGATGCTTGGGTTAAAGCATCTTCTGGTTCAACAAAAGCCATCATGGGACGAGAAGCTGGAGCTGTTTCAGATGCGTGGCATTTAAAATTGAAGGCTGACAACTCACTGCAGTTTGCGGTATATGTTAGTGGTTCTTGGGATTTTATATTTAACCCAACAGGAACAACTGTACCAAGTAATACTTGGAGTCATGTAGCAC
>Ga0180431_10002702_pt1 | contig 23482 bp, 42 predicted proteins | sample SS_ome_11_FD_132459 | JGI IMG/M metagenome (GOLD analysis project Ga0180431, IMG submission 132459) | Hypersaline lake sediment archaeal communities from the Salton Sea, California, USA - SS_1_MS_1 metaG | ecosystem: Environmental > Aquatic > Non-marine Saline and Alkaline > Hypersaline >...
CTGCCGGACCTGGGCGAAAGGGGAGGGATATGAGCAGAGAGAACGAGCCGACGATGCGCGGGCTGTGGTGCAAGGAGCCGTGTTGGGAGTGCGGTGAAGAGGGGTATGCGACGCGCACCGTCGACAAGCCCAAGGACGAGCCGTACATCTGCGGTCATTGTCACGCTCTCCGTGTGGCCAACGAGGACGCAGACAAGCGCAAGGCCGGGCTGCACGCCAAGCACAATTGCTTCAACGACGATGCTGTGGCAGAGAGGCTGACGCACGCGGAGAGCCGAGCCAACGAAAACGCACGCAAGCTCGACACCGCCCTCGCCAACGTCAGCGGCGCCCTCGTCGACTCCGGCGTCGAGGTGCCGAGCGACCCGGCGATGTACGGTGAGGCGGTGCGGGAGTTGACGGGGGAGCGGGACGCGGCGATCCATGCCGGCAGCTGTTGGGAAGACAACTACAACACGATGCTGGACGCGAACGCCGTGTCTGAGCGCAAGAATGAAAGCATCAAGCGAGAGCTGCTAGCGCGTGTCGGCATCTTGGAGAAGCAGCGCGATACCGCCGTCAAGGCAGCCGAAAAAGCCGAGCGCCGTGTAACAGAGTTGGAGCGCGAATGGTGGTGCGAGGGCGCCAGAAGTAACACGCTGCTAAATTTGCTGCGGCGCGTGCGGGATGCGTGCAAGCACACAACAGCGTGGTTAGGTGCTGAGTTGGTGGACGAGGTCAATCGAGAAATCGACGATGAAGAGGAGGCTGAGGCCGAGAACAGAAGCGGGATGAATTTGGTTCTCGCTCGGGTCGCAGAGTTGGAGCGCACGTTGGAGGCGGTGAGGGGAGTTGAGCAGGCAGGTGCCCTGGAGGGGTACGCGGACGCCGATCCTGCCATGCTGTTGTTCCATCTGACACAAGAGACCGGGTTTGACTCGGAAAAGATAGAGGGAATGTTACTACTGGCAAAGAGGGCGTCACGCGCACTCCTCAACACCACCCCCACCCCCGCGCCCGAGGAGGAAGACGATGACTGACGAGCACAAGCCGCCGACGGAGCAATGGATTTCGCTCGGTGGTGATGATCCAAACACGCGATACAAAATGCCAAACCCGACGACAGAGAGATCGGCGGACGCAATATATGCTGCGCGATACAACCCGGAGAGAATGACGCGCGATCAGGGGGTCGCAGTGGCAGAGATATGCGAAACCTACAGCATGCTACTAACACACCCAGCCGGCCCCGATGCGATGGCAGGCAAGGTGCGCGCGGCGTGGATTGCCATCTGCGGCGAGTGGCACCCGCACCCCACCCCGAAGCCGGGAGAGGGCTGATGGCGCGCCGCGCACTGGGTGCTCCGCGTTTGCGCTGGGGGCTGGCGTTCTTGATCTGCTTCGCCGTGTGCGCGACCGGGATCTGCGCCACGCACTTGGTTGTTGACGCGGTTGCAGTGTACTTGCCACAAGACCCGTGTCGCGGCGCTGCCTTGCGTGTGATGCTGGGTCAGGGATGGGGGGCGGTAGTTGGGAATCTCGGGGTATGCGCCGGCATTACCGCGCTTTTGTGGGGGCGGCCGTGACCGCACGACAGACCGACCGCGAGTTCCTTGCGTGGTGCCACCGACAAGGCGGCGTCTGCGCTGACCCGTCGTGCTCGAGCCCGTGGTCAGAGCTACACCACTACGGGAGCGACGGTGGGATGGGGCGCCGACCGAACGATTACGAGGTCGTCCGGCTGTGCCGGGCGTGCCATGATGCGCACGGGCGGAAGCGCCGCGCACTCCTGCGAGCCGGGGACTACGAGCGCCTCGCTGCGTGGCAGGAGGACACTCTCGAACTCATGCGCGGGTGGATCGCGTCTGGCGGGCGCACGCCGGGGAGGTGCGGAGGGTGCGCGTACAACGCCAAGGGAGGTTGCCTCGCTCACCATCCGCACGCAGAGCCGACGGAGATGTGCGCCGTCGAGGAGTTGATGGAGTGGCTAGCCGAGGACGCGCCCGAGATGGCGGTCGACGCCCAGCGGGACTGGCTGGTAGACTGGGCGGCCAGGCGTTACGGGAACGTCGTCTGGTACCTGGCCGAACCGATACGGGGTATCGCCCGCGGCGATCTGACGGCGCCGCCGGCCACGGTGCGAGAGTGTCGGAGCGCGCTACGCGCGGGAGGGATGGACGATGACTGAAGAGAAGGACAAGGCCGGCCGCGAGATGACGGACTTGGAGCGCACGCTACAGGCGCGCCTCGATAGGACGCGAGCCAACCACAAGCAAGCCGCCGCGCGGCTGCGCGATGCCGAGACGAAGTTGGCTGCCGCACAGGACAAGCCCAAGCCTCCCGCCTTCGAGCGCGCCTGGTGGCAGTCCAAGAAGTTCGGGGCGTTCCTGATTGTCGTCGCGACGCTCGTGGGGATCGCTGTGACGCTCCTCGTCACCCAGGACGCGGTTGGTTGGCCGCTGGCGTCGGTTCTATGGACCATCGTCGTCACCATAGGCGCGGTCGGGTTCGCCTATATGGGCAAGCAGGCGCTGATCGACAAGTACCTGCGCGGGATTTCCATGCGGCAGCTGATGGGGGGCGCGTCGTGATCTGGCGCTGGGTCACCGCGACCGAGAACCGGACCCTCGGCACGCTGGCCGCCGTGCTGGTCGTGGTGGCCGTCCTGGTCTTGGTTGCCGTACGGTGTACACGTTCTCCGTCAGAGGACGCGTGGGAGGCGCTACGAGACGAGGTGGACGCCCGAGTAGACGCGGAGCTTGCATCCGGCCGTCTCGAACTCGAGCGCCTCCAGTGCGACGTCGACGCCCTATCGTGGGAACTGGAAGAGATACGCGCGGACCTGGCAGAGGGGGTCCGCGTTCGAGAGGAGGCGCACGATGCGCTGGAATTGGCTACTGACATTGATGCTGTTGACCGTGTGCTCCGGGGCGGCGGCATGGCCCACGGACGACGGGGACGCTGACGAAACCAACAGCGTTGACCCGGAGGTCAACCCGGCGACTTTGGTCAACGTGGGGAGCGATGTCCCGGCGTACAGGATGGTCCCCGAGGGGCTGAAGCTGACACGCCGCGCCGCTGCCAGGTTCGACTGGCGCGACATTCCCAACCACGAACTGAAGTGCTTCACCGGCCCGGAATGGGCCGAGGTCGGCGGGCTGGTCGTCGACTACCGCTGGCTCTGGGGGTACGCGCAGGACCTGGAGATGATGGTCGCCCTTCTCCAGCGCCAGGTGGCTCTCCAACAGCAGCAGATCATCGTCCTTGAGGGGATGGTGGCCTCGGCAGACAGCGGGCGGAGGACGCTCGGCGACGCCCTCGCGTCGGCAGCCGCAGTCGGTGAGCGGGATCGCAAAGCTGCCCGGTTCGAGAGGGGCCTCCTCGTCGGTGCGGTCGTCATCGAGGCGATCATCATCGCTGCGGAGTCTGGCGTCTTACTGGCACAGGCAGCGATGCCGTAGTGACTGGGCATACAGCGATATCCGCGCAGGCGCATGAGCGAGTCGTGGCCGAGCGCAACAGCCTGCGGGACGAAGTACACACGCTCAGGGCTATACTCGAGCAGTACGATGGGCAGCTGCGGCTCTCTGATGGCGATGCTGATGCTAGATTCCTGGCCGAGGAGTATTTGTGCCGTGTATCAGAGGCGCGAGCGGGGTCGCGCCTAGCGGCGATAGCACGGTCTCTGCTAGCTCTGCGGCGCAAGTACCAGGACCGCAGACGCGAGCTATCAGTAGTCCGTAGCCTGCTCCAGCGCGCCGCGCCTACCGACTGGGCGACGTGCGGAAACGTTGTTGCGGCGGCTGAGTGGGAGGCCGAGGCTGCGCCGCACATCTACGGCAGGCAGGGCGCTGCGCGCGAGGCGGGGAATGCGCTGTAGGCTGCCAGTGTCAGACATCGTGTCAGACGGTCGGACGCTCGGCGTCGACCCGGACACCGTGCGCGGTGTTCTCGACGGTGACGCGGCCTTCGTGCCGTCGATCGATGTCGGGCCGGGCGTCTACCGGGTAACCTCCGAGGGCGCCTCTCGGCCGGTGCTCCTCGTCGCGTGGGCTGGGCCGTGGCTCGAGGTTCTCGCCTTCGCCTGCCCGCATGCCTGCCACCACCCCGAGAAGGGGCCACAGCATCCGATGGCGCAGTACACGACGGTCTGTCCAATCTGCCGAGGGAGCGGGTGGCTCGCGCGGGGGACCGACGAGGCGGCGACGTTCGCCGTTGTCGGCCGGGCCGCCGGGTACTACTGCGGCGTGCCCCTGGGCGAGCCCGGGGACATCGACCCACACCGACTTGGCGCGATGCTCGCGTCGGCCATCAAGTCAAACGAGAGGCAGTCGTAGTGGAACGGTCACACACACGGGACCCCGCGTCATGGCGCGGAAGACGGGACTGTACATCCCAGGTCGCGGACGCACGTCGACGGACGTGTTGCGGGTTCGAGTCCCGCCGACTGCTCAAATGATACAGCTCGAGGTGACGTGCCTCGGCGAGGGGCGACGGATCGCTACGCTTGAGGTAGACGAGGGCGAGCGCATCACGGGCGAGCGCATCCTCCGCGGATGGTGGGCGGCGGGACCGGCCTACGGCGCTCGTCGCTGGGTAGACGGGCGCCCGTGGCTGTGCCCTCGGTGTCAGTGCACGATCGCGCTCAACGGGACGCCGGTGTACATCGTAGGCGCCATACGGGCGTACACGGACGACGACGGCGAATAAAGGGACGAAAAAGGTTGCAAGGCGGCGCGTGCTCGGATATAATACTCCCATGAACGGCGGGTTGCCTACCGTATACACGGTCGACGAGGCAGCGAAGGTGCTGCGGGTAACCCCCAAGACGATTCGCGCGTGGTGTGCATCGGGGCGCCTACACGCGGTCAAGGTGGGGCGGTCGTGGCGCATCCCACAAACGGCGCTCCGACGGCTCCTGGAGGGAGGCTCCGATGCCGAGCGAGGAGACGCAGGATCGGATCGAGCAGCTCGAGGCTCTAGTCGAGCAGCTGACCACCGACCGGCAGAAGTTGCGGCGGGAGAACCGCGACCTGAAGGCCCTGGTCGAGCAGCTGACGGACGAGAGGGCGAGCCGGGCGGCGTAGGTCCGCACCTCCGGCCATTGGCCGGGAGCGGGTGACTGAAGCGACAGCCTGGACAGCCGTATTCGTCGTGTGCGGTACGGTGGCGTGGTTGGTCGTGCTCGGGCTTTGCGATCTCGCAGGGCAGGCACGAAAGCGGGCGAACGAGGAGGGGCTACAGTGGCACGGAAGAAAGCGATCGCCAACCTGCGGATAGACGACCGCGCCGACGGCGAGAGCGGCGTCCGCATTCCGACCTGTGTCATCCGCGACGCTGGGTTCCGTGGCGGCGACCGCGTAGTTGTCGCCGACGAGCGGTACTTCGAGATGCTGAAGAGCAAGGCCGAGGCGTTCGACCGCGTTGGCGGGAGGGCGTGGTGGTGAAGACGTGCCCCGATTGCGGTATCGAGTTGCGAGAGGGGATCGCCGCGAACGGTATGCGGGCACGATGGGATAGCGAGCGCAAGGTCTCGGTCTGCGAAGCGTGCCACGACGCAGCGAGGGCAGACGACTGCGCCAACAAGCAACGAGGAGGGAACGATGGACAGTCACACGGAAGCAGCGGCCGAGACTAGCGATACGGCTGGCGAGGCCGAGGCGCTACGCCGAGAGCTGCGCGAGGAGCGCGCGCTGCGTGCATCGCTGAGAGGGCAACTCTCGGCGGCGCACCAGAACTACCAGGCCCTGTGTGGGCAGCTCGGGAAGCGGGTGTACGTTGTCCGCAGACGTGCCAACGACCGGGCGATCGATATCGAGCGGAAGGCGTACGCGCGAGTACGCGCGACGGTCGACAAGGCGTCCCGCGTAGGCCGCGAGTCGCAGCGCGTCGTCGAGGAGTTGGCGCGCCTGGCGCAGCAGAGGGACAAGGCCATCCAGGAGCGCCGCCGCGCGGTGAACCGTGCGCGGAAGTACGAGGCCGACGCGAAGCGTGTTCAGGCGTGCGAGCGTCAGGACGCAGCCCTCGCCGAGACCAGGTCCCTCCTGGAGCAGTCCGAAGACGGACGACGCGCGGCTCGCCGCCGTGTCCGCGTTCTCGAGTCTGCCCTCGCGAAGGCGGAGTCCCTCGCGGGCGAGCGCCTCCAGGAGCTGAAGGCGGTGCAGACGGACCTGCGAGCAGCTCGGCGACAGGCGAGCATGCTGCACGGGCTGGCGCAGCAGGCCACGGGGTAGCCTGTGGCGGCGCGGACCGAGCGAGTCGTCTTCCGTGTGACCGCCGAGGAGCGGGCGGAGTTGCGCCGCCGTGCCAGCGGAGACGGCGAGGGGGCGTACATCCGGGCGCGCCTGTTCGGCGACGCGCCACCCGCGACGACCCAGGACGCCGTAACACACCCTGGAGTTTGGCTTGCGCAGTACGCGGTCGACGGCATCGCGCGAACGGAGTTGGTCCTCGCGTTCTACGCCCGGGACGGGCAGCTGTGGCTACGAGGGACCGACGACGACTACGAGGAGCCGGCACGGGTGGCAGAGTTCCTTGATGCAGCAGACCAGCGACGGGTCGCGTGGACGATTGTCCACGGGTGGCCGGATGGAGGCAATGATGTGGCTGACCACAAGTAGGGGGGTATCCCCCGAGGACCGGAGGTACGTTTCCGCGTACACACTGACTGCGGACGAGGTCCGTACCGAGGACATCATCGGGTCTCTCGCACACCAGAACCGGTACATCGGGCACGTCGGGACGTACAGCGTCGCCCAGCACTCAGTCCTCGTCATGCGCGAGGTTGCCCGACTCCTGGACGGGCGGTTCGACGACGACTCGGACGTGTATCGGTCCTCGCTCCAGTGGGGACTGATGCACGACGCGAGCGAGGCGTATATCGGCGACTGGCCGGCGCCGCTGAAGCACTCGAACACCGAGATGGCGCGGGCGTTCAACATCCTCGAGGACCGCGTCCAGGGCGTCATCGCTGCGGCTTACGGGCTGCCGGCCTCTTATCCCGTAGTGGTGAAGCTCGCCGACAAGATCGTGCTGGCCACTGAGGCGCGCGACTTCTTCGGTGCGACGCGTGCGGAGATGGACACCGACTGGCACCTCGAGGGGGTAGACCCGTCGGACGAGGAGATAATTCCGTGGACACCGGCGATGTCGTCGGTTATTATGCGCCAGATGATGGAGGCGAGGGGCCTCAGAGCACGAGGGGAGAGGGATGATACCGACTGACTGTGACATCGACACGACGACCCTTCGGGTCACTGGTGTGCCGCTGACCCTGTTGGTGGCCGAGGACGGATACCGGGCCTTGTCGTACGACGTCGAGGTGTGCATCGTGGGTAGCGAGAAGGCGGTCCACGACGCACACGAGCGCGTCGACTTGGCGCGGACGCCGCTCGCCGACGGAGCGATCCTCGTCGATCGTGACCACCCGATCGGGCAGGTCATGGAGACGGCGATGCCGCAGTTCGGCAGCGAGCCCGACGACCTGGCGGCCAAGTGGGGCGTGTGGCTCGACGACGGTAACGGAAGCGCGCGCGAACTGCTCAACGGGGCGTGCATCGTCGCTGCCGACATCGTTCAACGGCAACTCGACGACACCTCAGGGGGCGACCACTGTGAGGTCCGGTCTGTCCGCGTCACCCCGTCGGGACCGCGTGGGGCGTTTGAGGCGCCGGCCGATGCTTAGTTCGAAAGTCACGGCCACGATTCGGACCATCAAACTCCGGACGCAGAAGGACGACCCCGGTGTGTGGATCGACCTGTCGCTCGAGTTCGAGCCGCAGAACTCCCACTACCAGGACCTTGGTGACGACGTGGTCGCGCTAGTCGAGTCGGCGAAGGTCTCCGACACGCGAGGCGTCCCTTTCACCGAGGTCAAGTTGGGGCTGGAGGCCGAGGGTCTCAGGTTCGTTATCGCTACGCCGTCGGGAGGCGAGCGAGTCTCTGCGCTGGGTGTGCGAGCGAAAAAGTGGTCTCTCGTACGGGACGACGCGCACCCGTCGCGTCCGTTGGTGCGGCTTCAGGTGACGCTACCCCCGCTCGAGCGCGCCGCCAGAGAGTACCTGATCGACAACCTGAACCACGATGTCATCGTCGGCCTCTCGTACACCCAGACGGATCTGTTCGCTGACGAGGACACGGCTTCGACGGAGCCGCCGACTGGCAGCGCGAGCATCACGATCGAGATGGAGGAGGACACCTGCGTCGACTGCGGCGAGGTGACCCAGGTCCACCACAAGAGCAGGCGGTGCCTTCGTTGCGCAGCGGACTCACTGAGGAACAGATAGACGCGGCGTTCCCGCGTACGCGGGCGGAGTGCGAGGATGGCCCGAGGCCTTGCCCTTGGGTGAGGTGTCGATACCACCTACTCGGCGAGGCACTGTTCGGCGGTCGGGGGTACAAGATCTACCTTCACCGCGACGGCGTCCAGGGCCCTTGGGATCTCGACCCAGAGTGGTCGTGCGCGCTGGACGTCGCTGACCGCGGGCCGCTGACGCTCGAGCGCATCGGGCAGGTCATGGGCGTCACGCGCGAGCGGGTGCGACAGATCGAGAGCCGCGTGATGCGCAGGGCGGCCGGGGTGGCCCCCTACCCGTCGGAGCGGAGCCTAGAGGCGTCGCGCGAGTTCCGTCGTCTGTGGCGCATGTTGCGTGAGCGCGCTGGACTCCCGGCGGTTGAGTGTCAAGGAACCAACGTACCCCGCACGGCGGGGGCAGAGGAGGCGTAGATGAACAAGGGGATGCAGCGAGGGATGGTGGCATTCAACCCGGCGGGGACCGGCCCGGCGGACAAGGCCATATCCGCCGTGGCCGAGGAGCAACTCATTCGTGCGGCGGATCAAACGACGCACAACGGCCGTGCATCGTGGAGAGGCCTCGCCGAAGTAGTCGGCTGGGACGACGCCAAGTGCAGGCGTGCTGCGCAGGCCCTCGGTATCCACGAGATGATCGAGCAGATCTTCGGGCGTTAAAGTAGCTTGACCGGGCGGTGGCCCCGCAGTATAATAGCCACCAAACAGGGCAGCATCGAGGAGGCGAGCATGGCACGACGAGTCGTAACTTTCACGCAGACCACGAACGACAACGGCACGCACTGGGAGTGCCTTCTGGTTCACCCGGAGAGGCGCGTCTACGTCGAGGCGCGTGGCCACTACAGAGGATACGCAGTCGACCATGAGGGCGAATACATGGTGCCGGTACAGGGGAAGGAGTGGAAGTCCGGCAGCCATTGCGGCAATGGCACGGACGCCCTGGCTGGCGCCCTTTCCTGGCTGTCCGAGATCGGGGACTAATGTTGACGGCCTACGAGTGGTGGGCGGCAATGGGCGTGGCGTATGTCCTCGTCGGTGTCGCCATCGTGCTCGGGGCCGATCTCGAGGGCCACCGTCTGCCCGCCAAGCATGCCGCTGCGACGCTCGTCCTGTGGCCGCTGGCGTTGGTTGTGGCGATTCTGAGACAGATACTACTACCACCGGGTCCGCCGAGGCCAGGCTGGTAGGGCACACAACGAGGAGGGAACAGTGGAGCGAGACATCAGGCTGGAGAACATTGGGCCGATCCGCGAGTTGACCATCCCGCTCCCCGAGGAGGGGGGGGTTGTCGTCCTCGGCGGGCGCAACGGGGCTGGCAAGTCTCACGCGCTCGCGGCGACGCAGGCGTTGCTTCGCGGAGACGGGAGGGTTCCGTGTCGGGACGGCGCCCCGCGCGGGACGGTCGACGGGCTGGGGGCCCAGATCTCGGTCTCGCGCAGGACGCGGCGCAAGGGCGAACTGACGGTCGACCATATCGAGGGTCGCCTGTCTGTCGGCGAGATCATCGACCCTGGCGTGAACGACCCGGCGGCGGCGGACGCTAAGCGCATCCGCGCAATCGTCCAGGTGACGGGAGTCAAGGCGGACCCCACGCGGTTCCACGGACTCCTCGGCGGGGTCGAGCGGTTCACGTCGATCGTATCTGACGACGCGCTCGCGACGGACGACCTCGTAGAGATGGCCCTGCGCGTCAAGCGCGCCATCGAGGCCAGGGCGCGCACAGAGTCCAAGGAGGCCGAGCGCCTCGACGGGCTGGCCGAGGGCCTCGAGGTGGCCGCAGGGGACGAGGGATACGCTGTCGACCCGGAAGAGGCCCAGCAGGAGCTGGAGGCAGCCCTCGCGGCCAAGGCGAAGCTCGACGAGCGGGGAAGGATCGCGATCGACGCGACCGAGGCGCGGGTCAAGGCCGACGAGAGCCTGGCGGCGATGGGCCCACGGGTCGACGTGGTGGCGGCGGAGAAGGCCTTCCAGGAGTCCGAGGATGCGATGGCGGAGGACGCCGCCGAGGTCGAGCGCATCGAGGCTGTACTCGCCGATGCCAAGACGGCCGCCGCCGCGTCCATGCTGGCTCACCGGGAGGCGCGATCCGCCATGACGGTGGCGCGCCGCGAGGACAAGCTCCGGTCCGAGCTGCGCGCCGTCCTGGACGGGGACGCGCCGGATGCCCCCTCGGAGAACGACATCGCCGACGCGGAGGCGAGGATCGTTGCTGCGCGAGAGAGGATCGCACAGGCTGCGCTGTCGGAGAAGGCCGAGGCACAGCGCGGCGAGGCGCGTCGGCACCGCGCGTCGGCGAACGCGACGAGGTCGCGAGAGGCAGAACTGCGCGATGCTGCGGCCGGGGTTGATGACGTGCTGTCCATCGCCGTCGCCTGCGACAGGCTCAAAGTCTACGGCGGGCGGCTGGTGGTCGAGACCGAGCGCGGGACCACGCCGTACGCTGAGCTGTCACACGGCGAGCGTGCGCGGATCGCGGTCGACATTGCTGCCGACCGCGTCGGCGAGGGCGGGCTGATCGCGCTCGACCAGGAGGTCTGGGAGGGGTTCGATCCGGACAACCGCGAGGCTATCGCTGCCCACGCACGCGAGCGCGGAGTCGTTATTCTGACGGCCGAGGCGACCGGTGGCGATCTCGCTGCGGAGACCTTCGAGGGTGACGACGATGCCGCAGTATGATCTGACACTCGTCGTCCCGGTGGATCCAGAGACGCTGTCGGTCATCCCTCGGCGCAACGTACGGGGCACTGTCCCGCTCGTCGCGAACGGAGGCCGCCGCGCCGTCGAGGCGGGCGCGGTCTATCCCGCGAGCCTCAACCCGCACGGTGCTGTGTCGGCAGTACTACCGAACGGGGATCTCGGCCTGAAGCCCGGCGAGTTCGACTTCGTCTGCCCCTTCGTGGCCGAGGCCGAGACGACGCTGCCAGTCGAGGGCGACCGCGTCCCGGGGCACGAGTGGATCATCATCGGTGCCCGCGGTCCGGTCTGGACGGTGGACGACCGCAGGTACCGCGTTCGATGGGTGCGTATCGGCGCCCGTGGGTGGAGGATCGATCTAGACGAGGTGCGGGATGGATGTGAGTAACGCCATCCTGTGGGTCGTCGAGAACGCACCTGACGACGTACGCGAGGCGCTGGAGGCCGAGATGCACCGGCTGGAGGTCGTCTCTGCCGAGGCACTCAAGGCCCGCGATGTCGCCGAGGCGGCGTACGCCGACGAGCACGTCGCGTGCGCGAAACTACAAAGGGACTTTACTTTGGTGCGCCATGACGCCGAGCGCAAGGGGATGGCGTGCGCGAAGCTGCAACGCGGTCTCGACGCGGCGCGATCCAGCGCCGAGCGTGCCGACGACAGTGTTGGGTGCTGCTTCTGCGGAAACCCGACTGGCGTGCCCAGCGGCCGCGCGATGTGCACTGACTGCGGTGCACAATGGGAGGCTGACGATGGCCAAGAGGCGTAGGCATATCACATACCTGTGGACGTGGCTCTGGGACCTGGTCGTCTGGTGGGTCGCCTCAATCGTCGTTCTCTGTACTCGCGGTGCGTACCTCGCCTGGCAGGACGGGGGATGGTGGGCCGTCCTGCCACCTCGGGACTACGCCGACGGGGAGACGATCTGGCTCGGTATCACCCTGGGCCACGGCGGCATCCTGTCTGCCCTGGCGTACGGCACCCAGCACGACACGACCATCACCGAGTACCACGAGGGCGTGCACGTCGAGCAGTACGAGGCGATGTCTCTGGCGGGGTGTGCGCTGGGCGCTGTTGTCGCAGCGGCAGTTTGCGCCATAGGGCACGTCGCGCCGGGGCTGGCACTCGGAGCCATCGTGTGGGTAGGCGCCTACCCGGCCTGTCTGGGGGCGAGCTACCTGGTCGCGGCGGCCCGCGGGGAGCATATCTATCTCGGGTCGACGTTCGAGGAGGCCGCACGGGCGGTGGCGGGCGACCATGAAGGCTAAGCTGGATGGCCAGCCGCGCGGGTACGCCGGCGTCGGCCTGTTCATGCCGAAGAACAGCATCAACGTCGGCGCGGTGCTGCGCGCGTGCGGGTGCTACGGGGCGTCGTTCCTTGCCGTGGAAGGCAGGAGGTATCGCAAGGCGCCGACCGATACGATGTGCGCGGTGAAGCGCATGCCGCTCATCCAGGTCGACGACCTCCGCACGGTGGTCCCCTACGACTGCGTGCCGGTCGCCATCGAGTTGTGTGACGACGCTCGCCCCATCCACGAACTCAGACATCCTGAGCGGGCGTTCTACGTCTTCGGGCCCGAGGACGGGTCGCTGCCGCCGAGCGTCCGGTAGTGGTGCGTCGGACGCCCGGTGTACATCCCGACGACCGGGTGCATGAACCTGGCGGCGACTGTCAACGTCGTCCTATACGACCGCTGGCGGCAGCGGATGAGAGAGCGAGGCAGGTGATGGGCGAGAACAGGCAGAAGCCGTTAAGCGAGCGGGTGCACATCTCTGAGTGCTCAACGGGCGTCCGCGCGGAGATCCGCGAGTTGGAGGCCCGCGTCGAGCAAGCCGAGTGCCTCGTTGCAGAGAGCGACCGGGTACTTGGCGAGATCATGCTTGAGCTAACCGGCGACGAGGCGCTAGCAGATAACCCTGTCGAGTACATCCGAGAACTAAGCAACGGGCGCGAGCAAGCAGAGCGCGAGCGGGACAAGTGGCGAATCGCCATGGAGAACCTAACGCCGGGTGGCTCCGAGTATTACAACGATCTCGAACGGTGCGTTGCTGTGATTCGAGAGCGGTTCGACCGCAAGAGCAAGCTCATTCGAACGGCCATCTCGAGGCGCAAGCAAGCCGAGCGCGAGAACGACAATCTGCAAGAGCAGATCGCGTATCTGTCCAAGCGGTGCGCCGTGCTGACCGACGAGCGGAACGCGGCGCAAGCAGAGTTGAGCCGGGCGCTAGACGAGATTAAGATACTGATAGCCCCGCACGAGGTCGGTGGGGGTCCTGTCGCGATGTTGAAGCAGCGCGTCGCAGAGTTGGAGCATGCGATTGATGATGTGCGGGATTTGATCGACGAGTCTGATGGGGTCTACGGACTGCACGAAAACGGCGATCTCGCACCGTGGGATGAGTTGCGAGGGGGCGGAAAGTTTGAATGTTGGCTCGGATCTCTCGACGCCGCCCCCGCCCCAGCGCCCGAGTGGACAGGCCAGCTGCGCGACGTCGACCCCGAAGGTGAGTGGCGATGGTGGCGCCCGTCTGCTGACGACGCGAAGGAGGTGGTCTACATCGAGCGCAGCGGCCACAAGCCGCCGTATTGGAACTCATGGACGCTGTGCAGTGGCTGCACCTCCGGATGCGCAGATGAGTGCTGCATGGCCCTGGATCTCAATCACGACGGCGACGGCCCGGTCGAGGAAGGCTACGAGGGTTCCGGTCCGTTCCGCGGAGGCGAGTGGAGCACGAGGCCGTTCGAGAAGGTGCGGCGATGAGCGTTCGCGGTAGCGCCACGAGGACCAGGCAGCACCGTCCACGCGTAGACTGGGCGAGTCTCCCACTAGGCAAAGAGACCGACGCCGCGATCGCGAAGCGCGTTGGCTGCTACGAGTCGTCGGTCGCGAGGGCGAGGCGACGAATGGGGATCGCGCCGTTCCGCGGCGTCAGGAAGGGCAAGCCCGTCGACTGGGACGCACAGCCACTCGGCAGCGTCAGCGACTCCATGTTGGCGCGCAAGCTCGGGGTGTCTCAGGACAGGGTGCGCCGGGCGAGAGAGGCGCGCGGGATCGACAAGAAGCCCAGGTGGGTGCGCACAGACAGTGGGCGATACGTCCCGGTCAAGCACCGCCATCGCTGCGCGTGCGGGAGGGAATCCGTTGAGCGATACGGAGGGGCGTGGGTCTGCGAGGTGTGCCTCAATCCAGAGCCGGAGCCGCTGCGCGTCGAGGATTTCGTGCGTCGGCAGTCGAGTATGGCAGCGTTCGACAACGTCGCGCGTCCGGGTCGCATGAGGCCTTTCGAGAGGCAACTGGACGAGCGCATGCGCGAGAAAGGGATCGACTTCGGGCCGACCCCGAGGGAGAGGTCTGCGATAGAGTGGGAGGAGCGTCAGGCGCGACTCCGGGATATGCGGCGCCATGGGTAGGTGACTTCCCGTGCCCGCCATCGAGGCAACCAATGCAGGAGGAAACCATGCCCGACACGTCATTTATGGCCGCTGTGACGTTTGATGTGCAGTGCGCCATGTGCGGCGAGGAGCTAGCTGTTCGCACGGAGGACGAGGGGCAGTATAACCTGGCCAAGATCTTCGTCACACCGTGCGCTTCGTGCATCGAGGCAGAGCGCCAGGACGCGTACGAAGAGGGGCTCAGCAGCGAGAGTGGGGAGTAGTGCGCATCCGGTCGAAGCGCCAGTACCTCGACCTGGCCCTTGCCGGCCTGGCGGGCAACTGCCCCAGGATGTGGACCGACCCGGACCGCGCCCTGGCTGAGTGCGACCACGCGACGATCGGCGTACGGGCTCTCCAGCGGGGGTCCAAGAAGTTCACGCCGTTCATCCCCCGGGATTCACTCCACGCTACGCTCGAGGCGCTGCACTTCCGGCCAGGGGAGTTCTTTCTCTACGAGTCGGTTACGCCAGACGAGGTCAGGCTCCAGGGGGAGATGGGGCACATCAACGGCGCGTGGACGTTCTACCATTCGTTCGTCCCGTGCCCGATGCGCGCGTCGCTCGAGCAGGGCGGGCGCCACGCCATCGGACACCTCGCCGTCTGGGGGCTACTCGGTCGGTACTGCTCTCCGGCCGAGGTCGAGCACCTGCGCGGGTTGTTCGACCTGTACACCCACGACTACGAGACGCCGGTCATCGAGCTGACGGTGACGCGGCACGACTGGGGGATATTCCCCGGTCTGAGGGCACTGATATGGGAAGTGAGACACTACTAGGGATCGGCCTCGTGTTGGTCCTCGCGTTCGTGCAGAACGTATCGTTCAGCATCGTGTCGCGGTCGCGCAATCGAAACAACCTCACGTATCACCTCGTCGCAGCGTCGGCGAGCAACACGATTTGGTTCCTGACGTTTCGGCAGCTCGTCCTGGCTGAAATGAGCTGGTCGCTCCTGCTACCATACATGGTAGGGACCGTGGCGGGCTCAGTATTCGGGGTGCGGGTTTCCATCGTGATAGAGCGCTGGCTAGGCGCTAGTGCGGACGGGCACCTTCAGTCTGAAAACAAGCGAGGGAGGCGCGGATGATGACGGACAAGCAAGGGGCGATGCCCAGGCTCGCTGGGCGCGACGAGGATCTGGTTGGCAAGGTTTGTCTCTGCTCTCTTTTTCTGCCAGGGTTGGTATTGGAATTTGGGAGGGTAGAGTATCCGGACGGGAATAGCGCGCAGGCATGGCTCGGGAGCAGATTGAAGCGCATCGCTCGGACGCGCCAGTTCGAGCGGCTTCCGTGGTCGACCCGCCCAGCTAGTCGCACGAAGAATGTTGTCGTTGTCGCAGAGTCATTCGAGGAATATGTTGCTGGCCTACGGTAGGCCCGCAGTGCGAATCGCGCAATATTCTGGTCAATCGCGCAACATAATGGCCAATCGCGCAACAACGATACGAATCGCGCAACATCGAAGCGAGGGGTCGACGAAATGGCACAGCAAGACAGGTCGCAGACGGCAGACTACCACGACTTCACAGACCGGATGACGCCGCGCGCGGACAGGAAACGGCTGCTCGTCGGTGACATCTGGATCAACGCCGTCCGATGCCTCGCATGCGGCGAGGTCGTCCGGTCCCGCAACATGCACGACTTCCGATGGTGCGGGTGCGGCCTCGTCGCCGTGGACGGCGGGGCTCACTACGCGCGTCGCGCGGTGAACCCGGGCGGCGACTACGAGGAGCTGCTCGAGCGATTCGACGACGCTCCAGACGAGTAGGCGCGGCTCGGCAGGCTCGCATGCGGACACGGTTTGTCGTATGATGGGATAGCGGAGGGGGGACCGATGCACGGATGGCGACTATGGACACGACCGCGAGACACCTCAGGAAGATCATGACCAACGCGTTCAACAGCGCACCGTGGTCGGCCGAGGAGCAGAACATCGTTCGTAGCTACCTCGCCTCCCTGGGGGCAGACGAGAAGGTCGACCGCAAGGCCCTGCTCGAGCGCCTCCATAGCAGGGGGTTCACCCACAGGACGTACCGGGCACTGGCCTCGTACGTCGGTCGCCTGCGGCGCAAGGCGCAAAAGACACCAGCCGCTGCGCGCCCCGCACCTGGGCCAGGTGAGCAGCTCCCTGTTGCCGTCGACGAGAAGCCGCGAGAGTCGGTGACTGTTGACAGCAGGGGGGACAGCGGAGTCGTAGAGACAAACTCCCCCGACATCCGGACGCTCGAAGACGCGCTCGCCGCAGCCGATGTCGACCTCGAGACGTGGGAGGTCGACAGGTACGTGGTGAACTGGTGGGACGTGACCGTGTCCGCCCGAAAGGCCGACGGTGCCACGCCGGAGACGTACACCAACTACCAGATCAAGGTATGGCTCAAGCGCAAGGCTCCGTCGCTCCACCAGATAATCGTAGAGGGGCTGTGCGATGCGATGAGGGGCAAGGCGCCCAAGCTGCCCCGCCACCGGCCCGGCGGCGACCACACGGCCGTGGTCTGCCTCTACGACGCGCACTTCGGCAAGCTCGCCTGGGGCCCGGAGGTGGATAGCGGCTCGTACGATCTCGCCGTCGCGCGGGACACGTACCTCGGCGCGGTCGCCGACCTGCTCGGCCGCATCCGAGGGATGGGCATCGGCAACATCCTGCTCCCCATCGGGCAGGATCTCCTGAGCGTCGACAGCGCGGCCAACACCACCGAGAAAGGGACGCCGCAGGACGTTGACGGGCGGTTCCCGAAGATCTTCCAGGTCGCGTGCGAGGCGGTCGCCAGGGCGACGACGATGTGCGCCGAGCTGGCCCCTACCGAGGCGGTCTACGTCCCGGGCAACCACGACTGGAACACGGCGTGGTTCCTCTCGGAGTGGATGCGCGCGTGGTTCCAGGGCCAGGGCCACGCCGTCACGGTAGACACATCGCCGGCGGGGCGTAAGTTCCGGCGCTACGGCGTCAACCTGATCGGCATGACGCACGGCGACAAGGAGCGCCTCCAGGCCCTTCCGACCATCATGGCCGACTCCGTCCCGCAGGATTGGGCCAACAGCCTCTACCGCCACTGGCTCATCGGCCACCACCACCGCAAGCGGCAGTTCAACTTCACGGCCGGCGACACCTTCGGCACGGTCGAGGTTCGCGTAGTCCCGTCCCTCTGTCGGACGGACCGCTACCACTACACCAAGGGGTTCGTGAACAACCGCCGCGCAGCCGAGGCCCACATCTACCACGCCGAGGACGGGCCTGTTGCGTACCACGTCACCAACCTGGGGGGGGCATCCTGATGAGGACTCTGACACTGCGTATCGACAAGAGCGAGGATTTCGAGCGCGTCCGCGAGGCTCTCGCCGACATCGTCGCACCGGGCGGAACCGAGGGCGCCGTCGTTGCGGCCCTGGCGTTCGATCTCACTAAGACCGATGGGCGCCTTGCATTCCGCCGTGCCCTCGAGGGTGAGAAGTGGGCAGACCTCGCCTACGAACTCGACGAGATGTTCTTGCGGCCGGTCACGAAGTGGAGCGAGGACGCCATAAAGCAGGAGCATTACTGGCAGGTCCGCGAATGGCTCTGCGAGGAGATGCGCGAGCGGCGACTGTCTACCCTGGACGACGGCGACCTCTGACCATTCTACTTTCGCGAATTGCGAAAATTATCTGCGCGAGCCGCGCCGATTTTTCTTGACACCGTGGCCCGAACGGGGTACGCTTCGGTCACAATGCAGAGAACAACCGTACCACGACAGGCCCGCGACCACATGCTGAAAATTCGGCTCAACCAGGACGAGGCCGAGGCCATCCGCCGGGCAGCAATCCACCACGGACTGTCCCGGAGCCAGTGGGTGCGGATGGTCGTTCGCAAGGCGCTGAGGCGGGAGCAGCCACACCAGGAGTTGTCGTGACGCTCATTCTCGCAATCGATCCCGGCCCGGAGCAGTCTGGCGTCGTGCTTTACGACACGCAGGGGCGATGCCTACGCCGCCACCTGGCCGCGAGGCCAGGGCTCGGGCCCATGGTCGCCGGCAACGCGGGGCTGTGTGCCACTCTAAGCGCGTTCGGCAGAGCGATTCGGTACGAAGACAACCCGACGGAATCGTGGCCGACTCTGGCGATCGAGTGGGTCGAGAGCTACGGGACGGCGGTCGGTGCATCGACGTTCCACACGTGCCGCTGGGTTGGCAGGTTCGAGGCGGCATGGGGGCAGGACGCCATCCTCGTACCACGGCGTGACGTCAAGACTGTACTGTGCGGCGGGAGCACGTGGAGGGACCCCCAAACTGGGGCACGCAAGGGCGTCAAGGACCCGCAGGTCAACGCGGCGATTCGCGAGCGGTTCCCGCAGACCGGAGGGGGCGCTAGGCCTGCGGTCGGCACGAAGAAGCAGCCTGGTCCGCTGTACGGGGTCAAGTCGCACGTCTACGCGGCGCTCGGCGTAGCGCTGACGGCGGCGGAGTTGTTGCGGGAGTCTAGTGATGCTGGGTAGCTCAGTTGGTAGAGCCTCCGGTTCATGCCCGGAAGGTCGTCGGTTCGAGTCCGTCCCCAGCTACAGATGGTCGTGGGTGCCAGGGAATAGGGACGCCAAATACCTGGACGGGCCGGGTGCAAGACCGGCCGCTCTGAGATCCGTGGAGACGCGGGGAGAGCGCTTGGGGTGCCCGTATGGACCCCGCCCACCTGTGCCGGTAGCTCAATGCAGAGCCCTGGATGGTATCCGGGAGATGGGGGTGCGAGTCCTCCCCGGCGCACAGAGAAGAAGGCTACAAACATCGTGAGGAGAAGATTCGGCACTGCGGTGCGCAACTCGACACGGCGGGGCGATGCCTTGGTCCGTGGTGCCCGGGGAACCATCGATATGGTGACGCGTGGCGCCCTGTCGCGCCAACTTACCTGCCTCGGCGCACCCCGCACTGCTGCCCGGTCTGCAACGGGACAGGCAAGGTACCTCGTTCCGGTGATTTCTCGACAGGGTCTACTCACGTCGAGTGCCACGCTTGCGGCGGGTCGGGCATCGTCTGGGACGACGGTGCGCCGTTCCCGCAGTCAGAGTCGGACGAGGAGGCCGCGCAGTGCGCGGAGCCCGACAGCGACGAGCCCGCCAGGACTGCCGACGACATCATGCGCATGATCGCCCATCTGGAACGCGAGTTGGAGGAGGCCCAGTGAAGCAGGTCATCGTCATTCGCAAGGACCTCCGCGCCAGCGCGGGGAAGATGGTTGCCCATGGCGCGCACGCGAGCCTCCTGGCGTACCAGTGCACGTCGTGGTGGACGCGGTGGCGCTGGGCGCTCGAGGGGCAGAAGAAGATCGTCGTGAGGGCCGAGACCCTGGGGCACTTCATGGAGGTCGCGTCGAGGGCGGAGGCGGCGGGGTTGCCGTACTCGGTGGTCAAGGACGCTGGGCGCACGACGTTCAGCGAGCCGACGCTCACCGCCATCGGCATCGGCCCGGCGCGCGACGAGGACGTCGACGCCGTCACCGGCAGCCTGCGGCTGCTGTAGAGAGGGGGACGCCGTGGTCGACAGGTATCACCCAGAGAACATCGTAGCGCGCCTCGATCTCTTCTCGCGCATCGACCCGGAGTTTCGAATCGAAGACTACAGTCCGCACGACTGGGATGGGCCCGACTGCCCGTATCTGTTCGTTTCGGGCGGCACCGTCCGCCCGTCTGTGGTCTCTGATGCGTTCTGGCGTGGTCCCATCGAGTACGACGGCTACTCACTGGAACTGTGCGACGATATCGACGGCCCGCATGGGTTCGTTGTAGAGGTGAGTTTCTTCGCTAACGTCCTGGATGACATTGCCGCCGGGGGGCGCGGCACAAGTATCCTGTCAGACTACCTGCGCAGGACGCTCCAGGGCGGTCTCGCCATGATGGATGACGGCGAGGCCACTGACGCAGTCTGGCCAGGGCGCCGCGCGGGTGAGGTCGCTGTGATGTCCAGCGACGTCAGCGCCGCTATCTACTACTCAGTACAGGCGACCGAGTTCGTAATCGCGTTTTCCACGGAGGTTGGCTACGCGACACGGCCGACGATGCAGGAGCGCATGAAGCACGAGAGGGGCCGATCATGACGAAGGACCCAGCCCGCAAGCCGCCCGCGAAGCAGCGCACCAAGCCGAAGACCCCGGACCCCGACGAGGTGCCGACGGCCGGTGGCGTCCCGGTGTTCTGCGCACACGACACACTGATGGACCCGGGGATGCTGTCCCCAAACCCACGCAATCCGAATAAGCATCCCGACGACCAGATCGCGCTCCTCGCGAAGGTCATCGCGGCCCAGGGCTGGCGGGCGCCAATCACGGTCTCGACCCTCTCGAAGCACGTCGTCCGAGGACACGGCCGCCTGATGGCGGCCCAGAAGCTCGGCGTCGACAAGGTTCCCGTCGACTTCCAGGACTACCCCGACCCGGAGTCCGAGATGGCGGACCTCGTCGCCGACAACCGGATCGCCGAGTTGGCCGACCCAGACCGCGCGGCGCTGAAGGACATCCTGCTAGAGCTGGACACCGGCGAGGTCGACATGGACCTGACGGGGTTCGACGAGTCCGCCCTGGAGGAGATTCTCACGGCTGCGCCGCCCGAGCCGACGGGGGGGTCAGGAGAGGACCCGGGGCCATCCGAGCCGCCACCGGAGCCTCAGACGAAGCCGGGGGATCTGTGGATACTCGGGGAGCATCGGCTGTTGTGTGGGGACTGCAAGGACGCCGCCTCGGTTCAACGGCTCTGGGCTGACGAGGAACTGCGACTGGTCGTTACAGATCCGCCGTACAGCTCTGGAGGGTTCCAAGAGGCCGGTCGCTCTGCTGGGACTTTCGGCAAGATCGCCTCGGACAACCTGTCCAGCAGGGGGTATCAGCTACTGATGCACTCGATTGCTGGCAGTGGGAGCACGCTAATCGCGGCACAACAGCTCGGGCGGGCGTGCCGGGCGATGGAAATCGAGCCCGCCTACTGCGACGTCATCTGCCGTCGCTGGGCTGAGATGACCGGGAAGACACCGGTCCGCGAGGCGGACGGAACGGAGTTCGTGCTGTGAAGATAATCTACGAGCCAAGGGGAAGGGCGCTGGAGTACGCGGCGCTGGCCGCCAACCTCAGTAGGGGGTGCGCCCACCGGTGTGCCTATTGCTTCGCCCCTGGGGCGCTCAGAATGAAGCGCGACGAGTTCCACGACCGCCCGGTGCCGCGCGCCGGCGTCCTAAAGGCCCTGGAGAGGGACGCGGCGAGGATGGCCGGCGACCAGCGCACGGTGCTCCTCTCGTTCACGTCGGACCCGTATCAGCCGTGCGAGGTCGATGATGGTCTCACGCGTCGTGCCATCAAGGTCCTGAAGCGCCACGGCCTCCACGTCGAGATCCTGACCAAGGGGGGCACGCGGGCCTGCCGGGACTTCGATCTCCTCGACCACGACGACCGCTTCGCGACGACGCTGACCTGCGACAACGATCACGACTCGCTCGCCTGGGAACCAGGTGCGGCACTCCCAGCGAATCGCGTCGAGGCGATCAAGGATGCGAAGTCGATGGGACTGACGACGTGGGTCAGCTGCGAGCCCGTGCTCTACCCCGAGCAGACGCTGCGCCTGATCGAGATGACGGCACCGTTCGTCGACCTGTTCAAGGTCGGGACGCTCAACTACCACCCCCGCGCCAAGGAGATCGACTGGCCGGCGTTCGCGCTCGATGTCGTCAGCCTCCTGCGGCGCCTCGGTTGCTACTACTACCTGAAGGCCGACCTCAAGGAGTATCTGCCGGGGACTGTCCTCGAGGAGGAATCAGATGGGTAGCAACCTGGGACTCGTCGGCGTACTGCTCGTCGTGTTTGTCGTGCTGAAGCTCGTCGTCGTCTGTACAGCCCTGGGGTACGCGACCGGCAGTTCGCTCCGCGACGAGCCGCAATGGACGTACAGGCGATGATCGGCCGGGCAACAATGTTCGCGAAGTGCGCGGTGCACGGTGTCGCCGAGGGGGTTGCGCGCACGGTCAGCGACTACATCCGCTACCGGCGGTTGATGCGCGCGATGGATCGTGTGCTCGCGAACCTGGGGTCGAGGGCACCCGCAGAGGTGGAGGCAGCGCAGAAGTACGTAGACGACGTCGGGCGCACCTGGCGCCACTGACAAGGGCAACGAGGAGGGGACAGCATGAGACGACGAGGACGCAGGCCGATGCTCGACTGGGATACGATCCCGTTCGGTCGCGAGACGGACAAGGCAATCGCCATGCGCATCGGGTGTTCGGTATCGGCCGTGGTGAGGCAGCGCAGGAGGCGCGGCATCGACGCCAAGTACAAAGGGGGAAAGCCCAAGGCCGACTGGGACGCACTCCCGCTGGGCCAGGTACCGGATACCCACATCGCGCAGCAGGTCGGCTGCTCTCGAGAGAGGGTCCGACAGCACAGAGAGAAGCGCGGCATCCCGTCGCATCGTAGCCAGCAGACCACCGAGGGTCGGTTTCTGCGGCACACGAAGTCGAAGGGCGCGTGTCTCGTTTGGGCCGGTGGGGGTGGATTCCACATTGGCACCAAGACCACGGCGCCGGCGCGGTTCGCGTACGAGCAGTTCGTGGGGCCCGTCCCGCATGACCGGAGTGTCCGCCCCACCTGCGGGAACCCTGCGTGCGTCCGCCCGGCGCACCTCGAGACCTACGTCCCAAATACGGGGCTCCGCAAGCTGACCGAGTACGAGGCGGCGACGATCCGCCGTCTCTACAAAGAGGGGTGGTCGTGCGGGAAGTTGTCCCGCGCGTTCGGGTGCCATCCGGTCACTGCCAGCAAAATCGGTCGCGGGTTGATCTACCGCGACCTCACCGAGGAGGAGTAGGATGGACGGCGCTCCGCTCACGCAGGTCGACGAGGCGCGGGTCGTCCGTGTCGCGCTGGATAAGACGGCGCTGAGGTTCGACGGGCGCGTCGCCGGGCATTGCCTCCGGGACCTGGAGGCAAGCATCGGCCGCGACCGGGCACACGACGAGATGCTCTGCATCATCACGACCACCATGCTCGAGGAGGTGCTCGAGCCGGGGACCGAGGACTCGGTCGTCGTAGACTTCTACGCCCCGGCGACGTGGTGGGAGCACTTCAAGCGCGAGC
>Ga0180431_10002704_pt1 | contig 23465 bp, 17 predicted proteins | sample SS_ome_11_FD_132459 | JGI IMG/M metagenome (GOLD analysis project Ga0180431, IMG submission 132459) | Hypersaline lake sediment archaeal communities from the Salton Sea, California, USA - SS_1_MS_1 metaG | ecosystem: Environmental > Aquatic > Non-marine Saline and Alkaline > Hypersaline >...
CAGGGCGGCCAGCCGGTGACCACAACCCGGTCTATCCCCAGCTTCTCCGAGTGCTCCAGCAGCCGGTCCATGTACTCTTCCCACGGCTGCCACAGATGATGATGCGCATCAATTACCATTGTGAAACCTCCTCTGCTGAATCCGGCGGTGCTAGTGGATACCAAAGAGCCTTGCTACGGTGCCGCCCATGATCAGGTCGCGGTACTTCTGCTCGATGTTGACGTGATCCATGAAGGCCTCATAGTCGTTCTTCACATCCTCCATCAAGTCGGCGCTGACATCAGTGCCAAAGACGATCTTCTCGTAGGGGTGACTGTCGCCCATGCTTCCGTACTGCTCGTTGCGCGCCCACCAGAGGATGTCGGCGATGAATTGCGGTGGCTTCTTCTTCAGCGTCGAGCCGGTGAGGTCGAAATAGACATTCGGGTGCATGCGGGCGACTTCTCCGGCCTCGTCATACCAGGGGTTGCCCAGATGCGCGCCGATGAGGTTTACTTTGGGGAAGCGGCGGGCGATGCGGTCGAGATGCACCGGCCTCATGCGCGCAGTCGAGACATCCATGAACCGATCGCGCGGCCCGCGAGACACGATCCCTAGATGAAACAGTATCGGCAGGTGCAACGCTGCGGCCCGCGCGTAGATTGGCATGTAGGAGTCATCGTCATAGTCGTGGAGGGGGCGGGTGACCTTGATACCTGCGAGGCCGAGGTCTTTGATGCGGTCGGCGGCGCGGGGCGTATCCTCACCCAGACGCATGTAGCCCATGCAGGAGATGATGTCGGAGTGCTTCTCCTGCGCCTCGGCGAGAGTATCATTGTCGGCCTGACCGGGCGGCCCGGTGGAACACATCACCACGCGGTCAACGCCGATGCGCGCGCAAACCTCGCGAAGCTTCTCGATGTATGGCTCGTAGTCTTTGGGCAGATGATGATGGACATCAATTATCATAACTTAGCTCTCCTCTATAGCCGGCTCTTGTGCAGCCGTCCAGATGCTCTCGGCCGCACGTTTCACGGCCCACCACACCAGGCCGATCAGCAATCCGATCCAGAGGCCGTGGACGGCCCGGAGCAGCGATACAGTCAGCGGTGTGTGCATGTGACAGAAGGTGTTGAATAGTGAGACCTGGGATATTGCGCCGACGGCGACAAAGAGCCAATAGACGCGAAAGCGCCGATGCAGCAGGAGCGAGATACCGACGAAGAGCGCCGGATATCCGAGCATGATTTCCTTGGTGCGCGGTCTGACGACCAGGAACCGGTCGAGCAATGAGCGGACCTGCAATTCGAAGCCGCTCGCGCCGAGGGACGGCTGATTTCCTGAGCGCATCAGCATGTAGCCCACTACGCCGAGGCCGAGGACTATCGCCAGCACGTGCCAGTAGCGGACGACTGCGGAGCCGACTTCGTTCAGCCCGGCGAGCAGCGCCTTCCAGTGCGGCTCTGAGCCGCAGGTATTACGGTAGCTCTCCGTGGCCCTTGCGGCGAAGATGAGCAGTACGACGAGAAGGGGTATCAATTGAGCGAACTTGACTCCTCGGAACTGCTCGATCTTCATCAGGTACGCCGGAGCGGTGAGGGCCCCGGCACAGAGCAGTCCGCCGATGGCCGTGACCAGAGAAATTCGTGCGACGAGCCCTGCAGCCACGAGTGGCTTCTGGCCTCGGCGCTGCTCATCCGGTTCGGGATACACCGGTGGGATCAGGCAGAGCGCCAGGACGGGGAAGACCAGGCCGGCAACCAGGGCGACCAGTGAAGGCGCCAGACCGGGAGCCGCCGCCGGCACTGCGATGGCGACCAGCAGGCCGATGCCCGCAATGGTCCAGAATCCGCGTGCCGGCAGTTCAGCGAAGAGTTGCACTAACCACAGCAATCCGCCCAGTACGCCGAGGGCCATCCATATTACCGCAGCGGACGGTACGACGATGTCCTCGAACGGCCGCGGCGCGTCCAGAGTGTAGCCGCACTGCTGCAGAGAACCGGCGATGGCACCGACATGGTCGAGATTGAGCTTGCCGAGGTCCTGCGCGCCTCTGAAGAAAAGCCGCACATAGCAGAGACGCACCTTGCGCTCGGAGACGGCGAGAGTGAACCGCTCGCGTGCCCGGCTCGGCGAGAGTGACGCCATTTCCTCCGCCGACACGCTGTGCGTCCGTATGATGCGACTCTCCAGAGCGCGGGCCAGGGTCTGTTCGCCGTCCTGTGGCACGAGTTCGATCATGCCGAAGTCCACGTTGTGTTGCCGTAGCCAGTCGGCGGCGTGGGGCAGCAGGCCGGGTGTACCGATGATACTCGTACCATTGAAGACCAGGAGCTTGGAGCCGGCATCGAGTGCGGATTGGAGCGACTGGTCCACTGCTTTTTCGGTGATACAGAAATCAGCGACGGGTCTGGCAACTAGTTCGAGGCCGCTTTCTTTGACGAAAAACAGCGCTATCGGATCGTAACCAACTCCGACGTCCCGAAAAGCCGTGACGTCGCCTTCGAAAGTGCCCATCCCGACAGGTTGGCCGGGCTGGGGGCGCTCGGGCCGGGCCGAGGTCTGCTCATCTGCGGTCACCAGCCCGGGCAGCTTCGCCTCCAGCGTCTGCATGTAGCCGCTGCGGCCGAGCCCGTATAGCCGCGTCTGGCCGAAGCTGTGGGTGATCCTGACACGCTCAGAGAGCATGAGTTCGCCCAGCGTTGTTTCGACGAGAGCCACATGTGTCGCGCCGGCTTTCTTCAGGTCGGCCAGCATCTGCTCGATGCTGCGTCCGGTCAGTGCGGCGAGGCGCTCTGCTTCGCGATAGTCCACACAGAGGCCGACATTGGCGTTGGTACTCTCGTTGCTGATGCGCAGCGCGGCCAGCCAGATTGCGCCGAGGAGGCCGACCGCCAACAAGCCGATGACTACTTGCCGCTGATATTGGGTCATTGGAATCTCTCCGGTAAGGATGAGTGCGTGTCACCATGAACTGTGCGAGAGCTGCCGAGCCGCAGCGTTCTGCATGTCCGGCCCATTCTAACTCCTCGCCAGCGCCGCCGACAAGTCCGTCTCGCTGATCGCACCGACGAGGCCCTGGTCATCGGTCACCAGCAGGTAGCCTTTGCCTTTGCCGACCAACAGCCGGACGGCCTCCATGGCAGCGGCATCAGCGCCTATGGTGGCGTCGGGATCAATGGGGTCCATCAACTGATGTACTGGCACATAGGGCCGGTTGCCCGGGTCAACCGCATCAACGGTTCCTGAGTGCAGCACACCGACGACGCGCCCCTCATGCAGTACAGGCAGGATACCGGCGCGGTAGGGTCGCAGATAGGCCTCGAGAACGTAGTCCACCGGCCATGTGGCCTCGACGAACAGCCGGGCCGGCATCATCAACTCAGCGACAGTCTTGCCGGCGAGGGCAGCCTGTATCTTCGCGCTCTCAAAGGCGCTGGTGGCGCTGGCCAGCAGCAGCCAGCCGATGCCGAGATAGACAATGCCGAAGAGGTCCGCCTTGAAGATCAGTAGCAGGAGGCCACCGCCGGCAAGGAAATACCCAAACGCCCTGCCGAGAAAGGTGGCTATTGCGGTTGCCCTGAGCAGGTCGCCCCAGATATGCCAGATAATTGCTCGCAACACGCGCCCGCCATCGAGCGGGAATGCCGGCAGCATGTTGAAGACTGCTAGGCCGATGTTGAGCCAGCCGTTGAGCGCTAACACGCCGCCCCAGACACCCAGACTGATTCCCAGGCCCAGCAGCCACGCCAGGCCGTAGGACACTGCGCCGATGAGTACACTGGCCACCGGACCGGCGATTGCTATCCAGAATTCCGAGATGGCAGTCTTCGGCTCACCTTCGCTCTGAGCCACGCCCCCGAACACGAAGAGGGTTATCCGTGAGACCTTCATGCCATATCGGCCGGCTATAAGTGAGTGCGCGACCTCGTGGACAAGGACGGAGGCGAAAAGCAGAAGTGAGCCGATTGTGCCCGCAAGCCATTGCTCCCAAGTGGCTGCTTGTGGGAAGCGTTCGGGGAAGTAGCCGCCGCCGAATCTAGCGACCAGGTACGCGAATATGAATACCCACGAGATGTTTATCTCGACGGCAATGCCGGCTATTGTACCCAGATGCCAGCCTCGCAAGGTCTGTGCTCCCCTCCGGAATGGTTGATCGGTGCCGTATGCTTCGCCGTACAATGTGCGCCGGCCTCCCTGTCTTGTGTCGGCGTGCGGGGCTGTGATATACTTCGCGCGATGAGCACAATTTCTACCACAGCGAGTAGCCGGGCAAATACTGTTGCGTTTGTCGCGCTGGTGGCGAGTGCGGCGTATCTGGTTGTCTTTTTGCCGGCCGGTTGCGGGCTGCGATACCCGGCCGGCAGCCTTGACGATCTGTTCGTATCAAACAAGCGCTATGTCATAGATAAGGATAAGGGCTTGGTGTATGCATTTGCCCGCGTCGAGAACACCGGCGAGGGCATCATCAGAGAAGTAAAGATGGAAGCGGTCATCCGCAGTCCGGACGGCAACAAGCGCGGTACGAACAACGTCATCCTGAAAGACATCAAGCCCGGTGAGAAACGCGATTTCTCCGTAGTCATCACCAGCCACAGCCAAGGCCACACGATCGAGATCACCGCGACCGAAGTGGACAAGTAGCATCAATTGTGATTAGATGCAGCAGGTGCCAATGGCGAGCAAGAGGAAACTAGGATTGTAGGGCGAATGTACCTGTCCGTCGTCATAGATGACAGGTTCTTTTGCCCTCTCCGGTCTGGCCGGGTAGCGCGAACGGGAAACGGATTGAGAGGTGAGCGATATGGCTGAGAAATTGACCGCAGCAGTCATCGGAGCATCCGGTATCGGCAAGCACCACGTCAAGTGGCTGAATAACCTGGGCTGTGAGGTGGCCGGATTTGTCGGCACAACGCCAGCTTCGGTAGAGGCGACTGGCGAAGTGCTGCGCGAGGAACTCGGCGTTGAAGTCGCTGGCTATACTGATGTGGGCGATATGCTGGCGGACATCGAGCCACAGGTGGTCAACATTTGCAGCCCACCGAACTTGCACTACAATCATTTCATGGCCGTCGCGCCCAGAGGCTGCCATATCATGTGTGAGAAGCCTCTGACCTGGGACGAGAAGAAGAGCCTCGACCAACTCGTGTTCGAGGCGCGGGAGATGGCCGAGTACGGTGTGACTGATGTAGTCCATGCCGTCAACACGCAGTATGTAGCCGTTCTGCCCGCATACTATGAGTTATGCGAGAAGTGCGGCCGCTCGATGGGACCCCCAGAGAAGTTCTTCATGCAGCTTGAGTCGCGTCACACCAACAAGGTGTACGAGCGTGTGTGGATTGACATTGCGACACATCCGCTCAGTCTGCTGATGGCGTTTTGCGGCGATGGCGACGTCGTGCCGGGGAGCGAGGATGTGGTTGTCAACGAGCATGATGTCGTGGCGCGATTCTCATATCAGCCGCAGGATGGCCCTGTCTGTGAGGCCGAGATCATTGTGCGGGCGTGGTGCACAGAGGGCATTGTGCGCAGATTCGGCATCAATGACGTCAACGTGGACTACGCGGGCCGCAATGATGAGAACGGCGTGTTCTGCACATACTTGTCGCTCGACGGTACCGAGTCCAAGAGTGATGACATCATGTACGATTCACTCAGCCGTTTCGTCGGGGCGATTCGGAAGGAAGTGCCCGCGCCGTTGGCGCACATAAGTGAGGGCTACGTCAACGAGAAGATACATCTTTCTCTGCTGAAAGCAGCGAAGAGAGAATAGACGTGCTATAGACAACAACATAACCTGGAGGTGCAGTTTCATGCCAGAAGCGGGATCCTACAATCCCAAGGAAGTAGCAGTGCAGCAGTTGAAGGAGGCCGGAGGACGCATCGGTATTGACGACGCTATCCTCGAAAAGCTGAGCCATCCGAAGCGGATCATGCAAGTCAGCATCCCGACGAAGATGGACGATGGTTCGGTCAATGTGTTTGAGGGCTACCGAGTGCAACACAATATGGACAGAGGCCCGGCCAAGGGCGGGATCCGCTATCATCCGCAGGTCAGCCTGGATGAAGTCATCGCGCTGGCCATGTGGATGACGTGGAAATGCGCCGTAGTCAACATCCCCTACGGCGGCGCAAAGGGTGGCGTTATCTGCAACCCGAAGGAAATGTCTCAGGACGAACTGGAACGAATGACACGCCGCTTCACGGCCGAACTGATCGGCTTCATCGGCCCGAATGTGGACATCCCCGCCCCTGACGTCTATACCAACCCGCAGGTGATGGCCTGGATACTTGACACCTACAGCATGAACCAGGGATACCTCACGCCGGCTGTCGTCACCGGCAAGCCCGTTGAGATCGGCGGGTCGCTGGGACGCAATGAAGCCACCGGCCGGGGCTGTGCCATTGTAACGCGCGAAGCTCTCAAGACGATGGACATTGACATCAGCGGAGCCCGCATCGCCGTCCAGGGCTTCGGCAACGCCGGGTCTGTGGCAGCGAAAGTGCTCCAGGGCATGGGAGCCATTATCGTCGCCGTTTCCGACTCGCGCGGCGGAATCTATTCCGACCAGGGCATTCTCGTCGAGGCAGCCGTCGAGCACAAGGCCAATACCGGCTCTGTCATCGGCTTTGAGCACTGCGACCAGATCACCAACGAGGAGCTCCTTGCGCTTGACTGCGATGTGCTGCTGCCTGCCGCTTTGGAGAATACTATCACCGGAGATAACGCCGACACAGTCAAGGCTAAGATCATCTCGGAAGCCGCTAACGGCCCGACGACACCTGAGGCGCAAGCCATACTCGACGACAAGGGCATCTTCGTGGTACCTGACATTCTGGCCAACGCCGGAGGTGTCACCGTCTCCTACTTCGAGTGGGTTCAGGGCGGACAGATGTACTTCTGGAGCGAAGATGAGGTCAACGAGCGGCTCGAGAGCATCATGGTCAATTCGTACTACGGGGTGCGTGCCGAAACGAAGAGAGGTAACCTCAACATGCGCGACGCAGCCTTCAACGTCGCCGTGCGTAGGGTCGCCAAAGCGGTGGAACTGCGGGGCATTTATCCATAGGGGCGCGAGACAATCAGGTAGATCCTGCAGGTCCGCGAGTACCGACCGTCAAGGAACCTAGGGCGGCGGTTTGTCGCGGAGAGGAACAGTCGCAGTCTGGGTGGGGCAGTGTTGCCAAGACTTGCGCAGGGATTTACGCTCATCGAGGTCCTCATCGTCGTCGCCATCATCATCATGTTGGCGGCGATGTTGATGCCTGTCTTTGAGGTCGCGACCAAGCGCGCCGAGGCGACGTCGTGTCTGACGAACGTGCGTAGCATCAGCATAGCTGCGGCGCTCTATGCTGAAGACAATGACGACATACTGCTGCCGGCTCGTGTTTCCGGCGGTCCAGTGGGCTATAGCGGCATCGGCTGGGGTTTGACGATACAGCCATATCTGCGCAACGAAGCGGTTCTCGTATGCACTTCCGACACTAATCCTACCGTGGCCACCGGTACCTACGGCGTCAAACGCAGCTACGGCATTAATTACGAGCTTACGCTGGTGGGTGGGTATAACAACTCTGCGCTGGAGCTTGGCGACATCAAGGATGAGACGCGGACCATCATGTTCTTCGACATCCGGTCCGACCTGCGGCGGCTTGGTCTCTTTTATCCGTACGACGGCACGGCTGCCGTCGCCGCCCGCCATCGCGAGGGAGCCAACTTCGCATTCGTGGACGGCCACGCAAAATGGTTCAGGCTGGAACAGACCAGCACGCCCGAGAATTTCTGGTCGCCCTACTGACCTGCCGCAGGAGCAATGCCCCTTCGCAGCGGAGCCAGGGCACCAAGTAATCTCTACCGAGGTTGTCAGTCGGCGTACTGGATTAGCGATGCCTTGAAGTGGAGGTACAGACGCCGGTACTTGTCATAGGCCGCCTGATGCGCATACTTGATGCCAAAGACGTGGTTTGTGTTTGGCTCGCCGGCGAGCAACTCGACTGTCTCAACCCACGACCGCCGATACGAATCATTGGGCCCGACAAGCGTTACATGAGTGCGTCGGCGATTCTCGGTTTGCTCAGTTGACCGCTCAACTTCATGCTCCCCGGGCAGTAGCTTGACCCACTCCGAATCACCCCGCCACTGGGGTGAGAATACATAGAACTCCACCAGACCGTCCGGCGAGACGAAGCTGGCGGCATCGTAGTGTGCAGGGAGGCTGCTCGACGCCTGGCGGTCAATCACACTGAAGCTTGCCGGATAGTCCACCTTGAACCAGGCTCCCATGTACGTTAGCCGGCCCGGCTGGTAATCCACGACCAAGAGCGCAACGGTTCGGTCGCCATCCGCGATCGTCACATCCCGCCGCACAGCGTCATACTCGACGCGCGCGCTGAACGCTTCGGCGAAGAAGCGCAACGGAACGAAGGCTCGGCCGCCCAGCACGAAGGGCGCTGCATCGAGTAGCAGCGTGTGACCGTTTTTGCCGGCAGTGACGCGGCCTATGGTCAGCGTGACTGTGTCCGCGCTACGGGTGACGGCGATGTTCCCATGCACATACGAGATCTCGGCCCCGAACCATTCGACGACCGGACGCAAGGGCACGAATGCGCGGTCAGACTTGAGAATAGCCGTCACACCGGCCAGCTCATTAGCCGCCTGGGCGCGGACTCCAAAAGCCGCAGTCAACACGCTCAGCACAATGACTGCACATAACCATTGTCTCATGATCTGGCTCTCCTCCGACAGGCATCACTCCGGCAGGCAGATCTCGTAGCGGTAGGAATGGGGCGGGACGTTGACATCCAGCGCGCGGCGAGTGTCGCCAACTACCGGCCCCGGACATGGCGTCATGTACAGCATCGGGTTCCCCGTCTCGCGGTCTTCATACCACAGGAAGTTTGAGAAGCGTATCTGCTTCTGCCAGCCCTCATGCCACTGTTCGATGACGGCGACGCTGTCGCGCTTCACGCGCAAGGTGTCGAGGTCTATCTCGGCGATTTGCAGCTTCGTGCGCGGGTCGCAGCCATACGACGGTTTGTCGAGGATGTTTGTCATCATGTAGAAGCGCCCGTTCTTCGAGGAGACGAAGACGCGCCCGAAGCTCGCCGGCGAGTACAACGCGCCACGGTCCTCATAGCGAAGCATATCGGCGTCCGACCATGTCATCCCCCCATCCTCGGACACGGCATAGTGCTTGGCGCTGGGAATCTCCACCGAGCTCTCGGGGAAGGTGCGGGCGCGTATCAGCATGAAGATGCGGCCGTCTGGTAGCATGCACACGCCGGGTTCATCAGCCCCATCCACCGACCGCGTGAGTGGAAGGGTGACATACTCACCTATATTCCACTCGATACCGGCGCCGTGACTTCGCCAGCGGCCGAGCAGGCAGGCGTTACAGTACTCGTGGCTAGGCGGGCCGTCGTCATGGAAGACGGTGTTGTGAAAGGGCAGCACGATCGTCCCATCCGGCCTGGTGAAGGTGCTGTCGGTCATTGCGACGCCGGAGTTCTCGCCATACCGGATGTCTCTGGCCCAGTGGACCTCATCGTACTCGTCGCCGGAGAGGACAAGCTGCTCCGGCTGAGACCAGGTGCCCCCGTCGTCCTGCGAGTACTGCAGATACATCTTGCGGGTCCGGGAGACTGGCGATGCAGCATCCCAGGATACCACACCCAATAGCGCCTCATGCTCGAAGTAGGCCCGCAGCATCCAGCCGGTGGCCGGGTCCAGATAAAAGGCGGGCAGACTTCGCACCAGTACGCGGTTGTCACCCAGCGGCTCTCTGCTAACCCATTCCTCGCCGCGCTGCCAAGTCTCGCCATTGTCTTCTGACCGCCTGATGAAGTTGTCGGTAGTGGGTGCATCCGTGTCAATGGCGATCCACTCATAGCCGGTGCTGACCGACTCCAACAGGCTGTTGGCGGTCGCAGATGCGTAGGAGATGGATTGCACGACGGCTTGCTCATCTATCCGATGCCACAGGATGTGGATGCCTCTGTTGACGGTGATCATGTCGTTACTCCTCCGGGAGTACGCTATTGGGGCAGCACGATTTCATAGCGGTAGGCGTGCGGCGGGACCTGTACGTCGAGAGAGCGCGGCGTGTCTTTGACATCCTTTTCGGCCCAGGTCCCCGTCGGCCCCGGTCCCGGTGTCATGTACAGAATCATGTTGCCGCTGTGGCGCTCCTCCTGCCAGGCGAAATTCGAGAACCGGATGCTCTGCTGCCGGCCCTCGTGCCACTGCTCGATGATCGTGACGCTATCGCGAATGACCCGCAGCGTGTCCATGTCAATTTCGGCGATCTGCAGCTTCGAGCGTGGGTCGCAGCCGTAGCAGGGCTTATCACTGATATTGGTTATCAGGTACAGCCGGCCGTTCTTTGATGAGAGAAACACGCGGCTGAATGAGGCCGGGGCATAGACGGCGCCACGGTCGTCATAGCGCAGCATCTGCCCGTCCGTCCAGGTCCGGCCATCGTCATCAGACACTGCGTAGAACTTCGCGCCCGGGGTCTCGACATCGCTGTCCGGGAAGGTTCGCGTGCGGATGATCATGAACATGCGCCCGTCCGGAAGTCGGCACACTCCGGGCTCGCAGGCACCATCAACAGAGTGCTGCCTGGCCACACGGACGTAGTTGCTGATGTCCCAGTCTATGCCGTTGCCGTCCTCGCGCCATGTGCCGAGCAGTGTGGCATTCTGCCGCTCCCATGCCCCGTGCTCTTCGTCATGCAGAATCAGGTAAGCGAACTTGCCCAGGTAGCGTTTTTCTCCCTCGTCCGGCACACGCCACATCGTGAACGGCATGATGATAGTTCCGTCAGGGCGGGTGAACGTCGAATCCACCATTGCCACGCCGCCATTCTCTCCGTAGGTCACGTCCGGAGCCCAGTGTGTCTCATCGAACTCGTCACCGGTGATGACAAGCTGTTCCAGCTCGGTCCACGTCTCCCCTCGATCCCGGGAATACTGAAAAAAGATCTTGCGGGTCGTCGCAGCAGGGAACCAGTGCACCTTAGCATCCGGCGTCTCATGCACCACGCCCTCCAGGCAGCCTCGTATCAACCATCCCGTCGCCGGGTCCATGTATATGCCTATCATGCCTCTGCTGGTCGCCGTCCCATCGGGCAGCTTACCGCTCGCATCCCATTCTCCCCAGCGCTCCCACGTCTCGCCATTGTCCTCGGAGCGCCGGAAGAAGGTGTCGCCCGGCAATCTCAGAAATTCGACCATGGCGTCAGAGTCCGGCGCCAGGTAGCTGACGGTGCCGACCGTGGCGCTCTCATCAATTCGAGGCGAAGCAATGTACATGCTGCGGTTGACAGTCATCATCTATGAATTCTCCCTGTTGCTATCGTGTCACACTGCGGTGTGAAAGAATCATTCGGCGTACGCAGTCATCTACCTGCCTGCAGGTATCAGCATGCTTGATGCGAATACTGACACGAGCCGTTCTCAGGGAGGTGGGCAAAGTGGCGGAGAAGCTGATAATCAATGTGGTGGTAGTGTGCGTGCTGTCACTATTCTGCGGCACAGTGTGGGCTGACGACGGTGTGGCAGCACTGCCGCTGGAGGATGTCACCGACGCGGGCGTATTACAGGTGCCCTTTCACGAGACTCGGCATGTGACTCTCCCGCCGCTCCCTGCAAAGCCGGGCAAGGTGATCGTCCTGCGGTTCGGAGCTGTCGCATATAGCCCCGGTCCCGCCGGCTGTAACTACAATATGACTATGGCGATAAACGGAGCCGCTCTGAGTCGCTTCACAAACGGCGGCGAGGAGCGTCTCGTGGGTCGCGAGCCGAGCTTCCGCTTCACCACTGGCACAAAGGGCGATTTCCAGGTTTTCAGCGGTCCGCGGCTCATGCTCATGTACGCGCCTGATATTGCGACGGGTAACACCATGAGTACCGACGATCTCGGCGCAACCTTCGTGCTCGACATATCCGACCTCGCCAGCGGCGTTGACGGCAACACGCTGACGGTTACCAACACGCGCCCTGCGAACACGGACAAATATGATCCCGACGTGCTACTTGAGAACGTGCAGGTGGGCCGGCTGGACAGGGAGCTTTTGCCCAAGCCAGATGTCAACATCCCACAGCGTGGGGAAATCGCGCGCCAGGTCACTGTCGGGAAGCTGAGCCTTGCGCAGGGTGCGGCGGGCGGCTTCTCTGCTCAGCTCGCCGACGGTGTCGAACTGCTCGTCGAGACCGGCATGGGTATGGACCCACAGCTACCGTCTCAACTCCTGGCGCAGGACGAGTTACTCGCCGATGGCCAAGCCGCTGTCGAGGTCGCGTCCTGGGGCGCTAACGGCTTCAGGGTCACCGCCACCTGGCCGGCCTTGCACCTGAGCCGCACACTTGAGCTCCGCGACGGGCTCGTTCACTGGAAGGAATGTTGGACCAACACTTCCGACACCATCGCAGCTGTCCCGTTCCGACACCGGTTTTTCCTGCGCGATGGGGTCGCCAGGTTCCGTGTCGGCGGCGACCCGGATGCTCCGGCGATGGCGGGCAGCCCGCAGAACCCAACGCTCTTTGTCCAATCGCTGACAGCGGATGGTAATGGCGCAGGCATCACCGCCGAGAGCGACTGGCTGCGGCTGCTAATGGCGCTGCGAACCGGCGGGGGCATCGGCGAGCTCTACTCGGAGACGCTGGCCCTGCCCACCGGTGGAAGCATAGACTTCGACCTGAGCATCACGCCGGTCGCAGATGGGGGCGGCTACTGGTCATTCATAAACTCCGTTCGCCGACGCTGGGGAGTCAATGGCGTGTGTCTGCAGCGTCCCATTTTCTGGGGCTACGCCCGAGCATCGGACTGCCCGACACCGGAGGAGACTTTGCGCCGGTCACTGGGGCATCTCGGCCCCATCGTGCTGGCTACCGGAGGCTGGCTGCGGCTGACTGCCGACAGGGCCACGGTCTGCAGCGGCAATTACCCGAAGCTGCCCACAGACGCGCCGCGCACGCCCGGAGAGACCCCCGACTTGGACATAGAAGGCTTCATAACGCTCAAGCACCGCGATACCTGGTGGCAGCAGCTTGCCAACACGACCACGCTAATTCACAAGACCTGCCCACAGGTCGAAGTCATACACATGACCCATCCGGCGATGGAGGTTGTCTATGAGCCGATGGCTGAGCGCTTTCCCATCGCTGCCGAGGTCATTCGTACGCCCGCCGGCGAGCCCTTTGAGGTTTACCACTACAGCCGGGCCCATCTCGGCGCTTATACCGCCAAGGGGTGGCGCGTCTATTACTACTCACCACGGCCCGGCTCGACCTATCTGGCCCACATTCTGCGCAGTATCCGCCGCAGCATGGATGAGGCAGGCAGTGACGGCATCTATTGCGACGAATTCAGTTGGGCCGGTCGCAGCCGTGGATACAGCCGCTACGACTACTCCCGCTGGGACGGCTACTCGGCGGATATTGAGGACAATGGGCAACTCGTGCGCCTCAAGTGTGATAACGCCTACGTTAGTGAGTCATGCCAGTTGCGCATGACCCACGAGGCCTTGCGGCGCGGCAAGCTGTTTCTCGGTAATGGTGCGGCGTCCCTGCGCAGCATCAACTCGCTGCCCGTCTTCCGCTTCATCGAGGGAGGCAACGGCCATGGCACTATGGCCAGCGGTCATCTATCCTGTGTCTCCCTGGTGCTCGGGAACATGGGCGATCAGAGAACGCAGCAGGGCGTCTTTGAGAGCGTTAAACAGTGCCTGTCCATCGGCTGCATCTACTCCCCCACCGCCGTCAACCTGCTGCTGAAGGGCGCTGAGAATTTTGTCTGCAAGCTCTACCCGCTGACGATACGCGAGCTGGGTGCCGGTTGCGTCAAGGGTGAAGAGCGCCTGATAACGACTGTTTCGGGCAGCTACCATTGGCCCGGCCGCGAGGCGACCGTCCGTTTCTATACCTATGACGCTAACGGCGATCTGCTGGACAGGGACAAGGTCGTAGCAGTAGGCGCTGGAGACAGCCTGCCGGTTGAGGTGCTACCGGAGGGGCTGACCATTGCGGAGGTGTCAGATGACCTTTGAGGACAGTCTTGTGGTGAGGGTGAAGAAGGGCAAGTACGGCCCGCGCGGTATGCCCGGTGACATCATCCAGCTCAATAACGGTCACCTGCTGCTGGCCTATACAAAGAATGGAGTAGCCGGACGGAAGTCGAAGGACCTCGGCAAGACCTGGGGCGAGGAATTCCAGATTCTCTCCAATCCGAAGAAACCCCAAAAGCAGGGGCGCTATGCCCACCCGACATTCATCAGACTCGCCGATGGCGACATCCTGATGTCATACATCTACAACACCGGCGCGGTGCCATATCAGGGGCACAATTACTGCCGCCGCTCCTCCGACGAGGGCAACACATGGTCCGAGCAGTTCTGCATGACGCCCTACTGTGGCTACTGCCTGATGCACAACGCCAAGCTGCTGACCTTGCCTGACGGCCGCATCATCGCGCCCGTCGAGTTCAAGAAGCGCTGGCCGAAATCCAACGACCACCGCGGCTATGTCAGCGCCACCTTCTACTCCGACGACCTCGGCTACTCGTGGTGGATGAGCCAGAATCATGTGGACATGTTCCCTGACGAGGCGCAGGAGCCGCACGTAGCCGCGCTGGATGATGGCCGCTTACTGATGATGTTCCGCACCTATAGCGGCTATATGGGCCGCGCGTATTCGGCCGATGACGGCGAGAGCTGGTATGACGGCGAGGTGCTGCCGGAGCTTTCCGCGCCACCTAACGCCACGGCCCTCACCCTCCATCGCATCCCCCGCGAGCGGTGCCAGGATCTGCTCCTCATCCGCAATACTACCGGCGACGGCAAGGGCCGCCGCAATCCGCTGGTCTCGGCACTCTCATTCGACAGCGGCCGGACCTGGGAGAACCAACGTACCATTGCCGGTGACCCCACCGAGGACTATGGCTATCAGGGCGTGACCTTCATTGAAGATATGGTGGTTATGAGCTACCACGCCCGCGACGGGCTGCATGTGGCGCGCATAGACATTGATTGGTTCTACGCGCAGGACTGATTCGCGCGACGCTCAGACATCATAGAAGGGGTCCGGCTTCATGCACTGCGGCCCGGGCGGTAGCTGCTATGTCCGGATTCCATACCCCATCGTCATGAAGCTATTCCACGCCTTCGGGTTTCAGTATCTCCCCTCATGATACGCCGTCTCATACATCGCGATGATATTCTCCACCGGCGTGACGGCCTGGATATTGTGGCACGGAGCAAGCATGTAGCCGCCACCCGTTCCAAGCGTCTCCAGACACTTGCGCGTCTCGGCGATGACATCCTCCACGCTGCCAAATGGCAGGACCTCCTGATTATCAACTCCACCGTGGAAGGCCAGCCGGTCGCCGTAGGTGTCTTTGAGCCACGCCAGGTCCAAGTTCCCGCACTTGTACTGTATCGGATTGAGCACATTCACGCCCAGGTCTATCATCCGGGGGATCAGCTTCCACATCGCCCCGTCATCATGGTGGAAGACTCGGATACCGTGCCGCCGCATCAGGTCGGCGAAGCGCTTGTATTGCCCCAGGAAGAACTCATCAAACATCTGCTCAGAGATCATCAGGTCCGTCTGTGTCCCGAAGTCGTCGGTGAGTTGTGTCATATCAATCAGACCCTCGGCTGCCTCAAAAAGCCGCTCGGAAAATCCATAGAAGAACTCACAGATACGCGCGATGATGGCGTGGGCCAGTTCGGGGTTTGCGACCATGTCCACCAGCGATTGCTCGAGGCCGCGCAGCAGGTTGAAGTAGTAGAAGGGAGCCACATAACCGGCCATGATCGCCCGCTCGTCGTGCTCTTCACACTGCTGCCGGATAGTCGAGAAGTCAAACCAGTCGGGGCTTGGCCAGCGGTACTCATCGAGGTCCGCAACCGTCTCGACGAAGGCCAGCGGGTAGTAGTACTGCTCCATGTAGGTCCCGGTATCATATTCCTTGGGCCTGGTGCGCATGCCCCAGAAGTTCTCTACCGTACCGTCGGCATGCTCGGGGATCGGCGGCCCGATATATTCGGGAGCGCAGCCGGCAAATCCGTCAATATGCAGCCGCTCGCGGATGAGCAGATTGTCATCAGTGGCGAAGTGCTGCTGAAGTTTCGCCCACACTTCGGCCGTGGCCCAGATATCCAGCGGCACGCGGTCCGCCACTCCCAGATCCAGCGCCGTCAGCACCCGCTCCCGTGAAGTCATCTCAGCTTCCTCTTACTCAGCATTTGTCACTGGGCCAGGCAACTTGATTGCGTCAACCTAGTTATTTCGCCATCCATACCTGTCGCGCCTTTAGTTATTGAGCGGCGATAACCTCATAGAAACGCTCGCCCTGAGGGATGGGGACATACATCTTGACAATCGAACATATGTTTGCTAAGGTGGCGCGAAGGGGGCAGGCAAATGCACGCAGCAATGTCCAAAATAGCCGCCACATACACTATTCCCCGTTCCTTCAACTGGCGCGGCAAGCAATATCAAGTCAAGCAGATCGGCGGGCATTGGCGCATCCGGGGGCGCTGGTGGGAGGCAGAAGGCGACCGTCACTTCTTTCGCGTCCTCACCACCAACGGCGTCATCCTCGACTTGTGTGTGGACCAGACTACCGGCCAATACCGCGTCGCGGCAGCGCACGATTGAGGCGACTTCGCCCTACGCCTGTGGGAGCATGAGCCGTACCGATGAGCTTTATCCATTTGCATGTACATTCCAATTTCTCTCTTCTCGACGGAGCTGCGCCGCCGGACGCACTTGTCCAGGCCGCCGCCGAAATGCACATGCCCGCCCTCGCGCTGACCGATCATGATGCGCTCTATGGCGCTGTACGCTTCTACCAGGCCGCCATCCAACACGGCCTCAAACCGATTATCGGTGCGGAAATGACCGTCGCAGCAGTTACCAAAACCGCCGACAACCAGCCCACTCACCTCGTACTGCTGGCCGAGGACAACCAGGGATACTCTAACCTCTGCCGGCTTGTCACCGCAGCAAGGCTTGGCACCACCCAGCGCGCGCAGGCATTCTCAGCGCAATATGCGGCGCTGGACCGTGACAATCCGCTGCTTTCACAGGAGCATCTTAGCCGTCACTGTTCCCATCTTATAGCGCTTTCCGCTTGCCAACGTGGGGAAATCGCTCGGCATCTCCTGGCCGGCAATCAGACACTCGCCCGACAGACTGCCTATTACTACAAAGGCCTCTTCGGCCCGGGCAATTTCTATATCGAACTGCAAAACCACCTGCTGCCGCCACTGGCACAGCATCTCCGCTACCGGCTCGCCGACCTGGCCCGCACTGTCGGCCTTCCGGTCGTCGCCACCAACAATGTCCACTACGTCACCAAAGACTATTCATCCCTCCAGGACGTGCTGGTCTGCATCCGCAACAACAAATCAGTTGACGAGCCGCAGCCGCAGCGCAAGCGCAACAATGAATACGACCTCAAGTCGGCGGTCGAGATGCAGCAGCTCTTTGCCGATATGCCGCAGGCGCTGCAGGCCACTTCTGACATCGCCGACCGGTGCAGTTGGCATCTCGACCTCGAGCATTTCCACTTCCCGCAGTTTGACCTCCAGGCCGTTCGCCAGCAAGACTGCGGCCGCTACCCGCCACCGCAGAAAGATGACGACGCGCAAGGCTACCTCCGCCGGCTTGCCTATGCCGGGGCCAGGTGGCGCTACGGCGAAGTCTCTCCTCAAGTGGGAAAGCGGCTTGAACACGAACTGCGCATCATCGAGGGCCAGGGGCTATGCGACTATTTCCTCATCGTCTGGGACATCGTGCGCTTTGCCCGCAGCCAAAGAATCCCTGCTACCGGCCGAGGCTCAGCGGGCGATTCACTGGTAAGCCACGTGCTCGACATCACCCAGGCCGATCCGATTGCCCACGAGCTGCTCTTCGAGCGGTTTCTTAGCGCCGAGCGTCGCGGCATGCCCGACATAGACATAGATTTCTGCTCCCGCCGCCGCGATGAGATCACCGCCTACATCTACCGGCGCTACGGGGCCGAGCATGTCGCCGCCGTATGCACGATCAACACCTTCCGCGCCCGCTCAGCAATCCGTGACATCGGCAAGGCCCTCGCCATGGACGAGGCCGAGATCGGGCAGCTCGCCGGGGTCTTCCCCCATAGCAGCGCCGCCCGGATTCAGGAGGCGCTCGTCACACTCCCGGAAGCCAGAGACGCCCCCATCAACCTGGCCGACAAGGGCTTGCTGTTGCAACTTGCCGAACAGGTCAGCGGCTTTCCTCGCCATCTGAGCGTCCATGTCGGCGGTCTGGTCATCAGCGCCCGGCCTCTGACTAGTATCGCGCCCCTCGAAGCCGCCGCCAAGGGCATAGTTATTGCCGGATTTGACAAAGACGACATCGAGGCCCTCGGCCTGCTCAAAATGGACATCCTCGGCCTGCGCATCCACTCGGCGATCAACGATTGCCTCGCTGACATCCAGCGCCATACCGGCAAGCGCCTGGAGCTCGAGACCATCCCGCTCGACGATGAGGCTGCTTTCCGCCTGCTGCGTTCCACCAGGACGATTGGGCTCTTTCAGCTCGAAAGCCCCGGCCAGCGCAACTTACTCGGTCGCGCGCAGCCCGCCGAGTTCGAGGAGATCATCGCCAACATTTCGCTCTTCCGCCCCGGTCCCGTACAGTCCGACATGATCAGCCCCTACCTCCGCCGCAAGCACGGCCGCGAGCCGGTCACCTATCTCCATCCGGCACTCGAGCCGCTGCTGCGCCGCACCTTCGGCGTCATCATCTACCAGGAACAGGTCATCCAGATCGCCCAGGCTATTGCCGGCTTCTCGCTTGGCCAGGGCGACATTCTCCGCCGCGCCATGACCCACGACCGCGACGCCGAAGACATGGAAAGTATGCGCAGCGCATTCGTGCAGGGAGCCGTCAGCCGTGGCATTGACGAGTTTGTCGCCGACCGCATCTTTAACGACATCGCCGGGTTCGCCGCCTATGGTTTCAACAAGGCCCATGCCGCATGTTTCGCCCGCATCTCCTACCAGACAGCCTATCTCAAGGCGCACTACCCCGCCGAATTCCTTGCCGGTATTCTCTCCAACGAGCCGATGGGCTTCTACCCTTCCCGCACCGTGTCCGAGGATGCCAAGCGCCTCGGCATCGCCATCCTCCCCGTCTGCGTCAACCGCAGCGAAGACCGCTTCAGCGTCGAAGATGGCGATATCCGCGTCGGCTTACGGCTCTTCCGAGGCATGAGCGAGGCCGCTCTGCAATCAATTCTGCGCGCGCGGCAGGACGGGCTCTTCAAGTCCCTGCGCGACTTCTGCCGGCGCACCAGCGTACCCAGACCGACGGTCGAGGACCTGATCGTCGCCGGGGCCTTCGAGTTTACCGGCCGCACTATTCCCCAGCTATTGTGGTCACTCGCAAGTCTGCCCAGGAGTACGATAGCCGATAATCGGGGGCGACGGCACGCTGAGGAACTCGATCTCGCCGAAAGTGAGTTGGCCGTCTTACCTAATCTCAATCCACTGACCGAATACGGGCGCATCGGCCTGCAACTCAAGCTTATGGGGGTGAGCGCCGGCGTCCATCCTTTCACCTTATGGCGCAGGCAACTATGGGACCGGGAGGTCCTCCACAGCACCCAGCTCTACAGCCGGCACGATGGAGACAGAGTCAAAGTAGCGGGGATTGTGGTCGCACGGGCACGACCACCGACACGCAGTGGGCGCACCACCATTTTCATCAGCCTCGAGGATGAAAAGGGCCTCGTTGATGTGGTCGTATTTGAAGACACCTATCAGCGCTGCGGCCACGTTCTCTACGCCAGTCCGGTGCTGTTAGTCGAGGGCAAACTCAGCCGCAAGGGCAAGCTGGACATCTCGATCATCGCCGACAGGGTCACCCCGCTGGGCACCTGGGCCGACCTGAGCAAAGCCGCTCCGACTGACCTCGCCCGCGACGTCCCCTTCCCCTCCAGAAACGGGGGGCGGTGATGCTCACTTCCCGCAGATGCATGACTCGAGCCGGGCATGGCACTTCGGGCATTTGGGCACCCCTATGCCGCACGGCTGGCCCGTAGCCGCGCCCGGCCCCAGCATCAGGAAGTCAGCCTGTAGCTCCTCGCCGGCAACCGTCACCTGTGCAGTCAGGTAGTTGTTGTCCGCGACCTCTGCGGCCTGAAGTCTGAACCGCTTCTGCCCGAACGCCTCGGCAGCCGGCTGGACGCACCATTCGGCAGGGGCGAGCAGTTCGGCTTCTGCGGCAACCGGCTCGTCATCCTGCCGCACCGACACTCCCACCGTCTTACCGATTTCCGGTCGCAGCACCGGCTCGCCGTAGTAGTGCAGCGCAATGTCATACCCGGCGACCGTCTCTATCGTGGATTGCGGGTCCTGCTGCAACGCCAGCAGCGCGCGCGTGTTGTCATGCAGCAGTGTCAGCACATCGGCGGGCACGCTTGCTTCCTCGGCAATCTCGGCGACCTCCGACCGTTCGGTCAACATCTGCTTGCCGAGCCCCACAGTCTGCTCGGTCAGTTCCTCCAGGTCCGCCGGCGCCTCAATATCTTCAGTGAACTTGTGGAGCACGATACTCTCCCCGACCGGCTCGCGCCATTCATCGGGTATCGCCGCGGTACCGCCGATGATGCCCAGCACCGACCCCAGCGTCGCTCCCGTGCAGTCGGTGTCATAGCCGCAGTTGACCGCCTTGCACAAGCGCTCGCCGAAGTCCTCGCCATACAGCCAGCCGATGATGGTGAAGCCGTGGTTCTGCGCCGCGTTGCACGGCCAGAAGTGGCCGAAGTCGCGCACGATGCGCTCTCGTGCCTCCACCCACCCCACTCCGTTTTCGTGCATCCACACTGCGTCGCGGACTGCTCGCGAGATGCGCGAGTGCACCGGGATCATCGCCAGCCCGATGCCGATGAGCGTCAGCGGTTCGGAGATGACAAACGCCGCACTCTCCAGCGCCGCCCAGAACATCTCGCCATAGGTGCCTTCGCCGCCGGCATGGTCGAGAGCGGAATCTTTCCATGCCAGCGCGGCTGCAAACGCCGGATCGCCGGCAGCCACACACGCCCAAATCTCGCTCCGAATCGGTGACCCCATTTCGTCTATGTAGTAGTTGTCATAGCAGCCGGATATGGGTGGCCGCAAGCCCCGGTCGAGATTACGCCGACACATCCCGTATTCATTCCACGGATACGGGCCCAGGTGCTCCGTCCAATAGTCTGCGAAATCTGCCACGGACGGACGCAGCCCTCTCTCCCGCAACATCTGCAGCCAGACAAGCTGCAGGTCCAGATCATCATTCGGTAGCGGCTCGCTCGGCACCGGGTCATAGAAGGTCAGCTCATGGATGCCCTTGTCACCCTCATACGGCGTGCCCAGCGTGCCGCCAATGTTCTTACCCAACCAGCAGGCATAGACCTTATCACGGTACGTCACCTCATCGAGTTGTATCAAAGCCATCAGCGTGCCCTCCTGTAGCGGAAATATCCCGCCTGGATTGCGGTACGCGGCATCTCCCGTTGTCGCATTTCTGTTGTAGATTACATGCCGGCTGCGAACCCGTCAATAAATTCATTGGGTGAATGTTGCAGGTGAAGCGCTGCGCGCATGGAATTAGGGTGGAGTTGTATAATCTGAGGCGTAACCTCAGTCGGCGCAAATGCTGACAGCCCCGCGCGCGTATGACAGTAGGTCTCGCGCCGCGACATGGAGGAATTGACATGAATGCCGTCAAACCCCGCCACCTTGCACCCGCTCAGGGCTTCCCCGAAGGACCATGCTTTGACAAGGCCGGTAATCTCTTCTGGGTGAACTGCAGCTCCGGCCAGATATCAAAACTCTCCACTGACGGCGAACTGAGTTGTTTCCTTGACACCGGCGCCGTCCCACAAGCCGGCAATTTCGCCTCCAGTGGCGACATGTATGTCTGCGAAGCCGGCCTCCACCAAATCATCACCGTACATCCGGACGCCTCCTGGGAGGTCCTTGCCGAAAGGTGTGACGGTGTGCCCTTCCGGTCCCCTAATGACCTGGTAGTGGACCCCTTCGACAACCTCTATTTCACCGACCCGGGCGGCTCGAAACCGGACAATCCCATCGGCACCGTCCACTTCGTCAGCAAGGGCGGCGAGGTGACAAAGCTCGCTGAAGGCATGGAGTTCCCCAACGGTATCGCTATGACTGCCGATGCCCATACGCTTAGTGTCGTGGAGACCTATCCGCGTTGTGTCTGGAATTACGACATCATCGAGCCTGGAGTCGTTGCCGAGAAGCGGATGCTGTGGCAGGATGAAGACGAGGATTCGTTGCCCGATGGCATGGCTTATGACGCGGCGGGCAACCTTTGGGTCGCCGCCTTCCGCACCGGGACCATCGCCGTCGTCTCACCGCAGGGCGAGACGCTGGATCGCTACGACGCCGGCGGCCTCAAACCGACGAACTGCGTGTTCGGTGGCCCGGACCTCTCAACTCTCTACGTCACCGAAGTTGAAACCAACTCCATCTACACCATCGAGACCGGCGTCAAGGGCCAGAAACTCTTCGCAGACATGGCCTGGACTATCCCTGCCTGAGATAGCCGCGTTCATCATTCACTTCACCCATAGCGGCACTATCTCGAAACGCTGCACATCTACCAGGCCCTTATCCGTCAGCTTCAGCGATGGGATCACCGGCAGCGCCAGGAACGACAGCGTCATGAAGGGAGCCGTCAGCGTGCAGCCCAGCTTTCGCGCGGCTGCTTCCAGCCGCTCTCCGGCCTCGGCCACGGCAGTCAGCGCCTGGTCGCTCATCAGCCCGCCAATCGGCAACTCCAGCAGCGCCGCCACCTCGCCATCGGCGACTACCACCTGCCCCCCGCCTGCCCGCTCGATAGCCCGCACCGCCGTCAGCATATCCTCATCATTGGTTCCTACGACGACGATGTTGTGGGAGTCGTGGGCGACGCTGCTTGCCAGGGCCCCGCGTTTCATACCGAACCCGCGCACGAAACCAACCCCGACATTGCCGATGCCCTTGTGGCGTTCCACGACCGCGAGCTTCAGCAGGTCCCGAGCAGTGTCGGCAACTGCAAAGCCGTCTTCGATACGCGCCTGCTCAACGCTCTGGCCGGTGACGACCTGGGCGTCGGCCGCCGCGATCACCCGCACCCGCGACTTGCCAGCCTCGGCAGCCACATCGAGGCCACCGAACTCGTCCCAGTTGATGTTCATACTCACCGGCAAACTCGCCGGCGTGTGCGGCAGGTCAACCACCATTGCTCCAGCCTCCGCCACCAGCCGCCCGGCCTGATATACCGCCTGCGCGGCGAAGCTTTCCAGGTCCTTACACACCACTATGTCGGCCCGGTAGCCCGGCGCGATCGCCCCATATCCCCGCCGCTGCAGCCCGAGCCTTTCCGCCGCATTCAAGGTAGCCATCCGCACGACCGTCATCGCGTCAAGCCCGTAGTTGATCGCCTTCCGCACGAGGTCA
>Ga0180431_10002706_pt1 | contig 23447 bp, 28 predicted proteins | sample SS_ome_11_FD_132459 | JGI IMG/M metagenome (GOLD analysis project Ga0180431, IMG submission 132459) | Hypersaline lake sediment archaeal communities from the Salton Sea, California, USA - SS_1_MS_1 metaG | ecosystem: Environmental > Aquatic > Non-marine Saline and Alkaline > Hypersaline >...
GAAGTCTATGCTATGGACCAGGACCTGGAGACGACTGATACACCGGAGTTTGTTGGGGTGACGTTGTCAGGTGTATCAGCGTCATTGCCCGTTTTTACAGATGGATCAAAAGGGCTTATCACTCAAACCACTGCCCAAGCCCAAGCGGCATTAGGCGTATATGCTGGAAGCGGCACATTTAACAGCACAACCGGCGTGGCCATTTCAATCGGTGCGACTCTGACAGGGACCACCTATATGGTAACAATTACACCAACGGCTGATCCGCTTAATGTTGGCAGCATCTACGTGGTTAGCAAAGCAACCGATGGATACACAGTTAAATGCACAGGGTCCGATACGTCATGTACGTTTGATTGGATACTGATCGACAAAAATTAAGGAGGCAAGATATGACTATTACAAACAAATCAATCGGTGGAATTGTTGATGCGCTAAACGGCGTAACCGCAGACGTGTATGCAACCGGAGAGGAAGCAAGGGGACTGTCGGAAGCGGCAAAGGTTATCAGCCCAGCGACCCTGGGCAATGTCCTGGAAACCATGGGTCTCATGTCCGCCTACGGCGTCCGATGGGACACAAGCGCAAGTTCCCCGGCAATGGTAAAGGGGGTTGTCGCGGCGGGCGTGTTTGTCCCGTTTGACTATCAGGAATTTCCGGTCCAACAGGCGATGAAACGCTGCATCCTGAATAGCTCGACAGTCTTTCAGTATTTTTTACATCCCGAGGACGCGAATTATAAGGAAAACGGTGATGCTGCAAATATTGACGGTACGGACGGCCAAGTGATGGTCCAGACCAAACGGTTTGAGTTTATTGACGAGGTTGACGGGGATTATCGTTACCTGTTGATTGGATTCAACCCGTTTTACCTGACCAAATCGGATGAGTCACAGGTTTTTAGCGTGAATCATCCTTGGTTCCTGGGGGGTGGCGATCTATCGGATTACAAATATTTCTCCGCATTTGAGGGTGTCCTGTATGATGACACAGCGGGCAGTTATGTGGACGGAACTGGCAGTAGCTTATATGCGGCAGGGGATAAAATCCATAGCGTTTACGGCTACATCCCCATGACCTACATTAACCGCACGGAATTGCGAACCGCGTGTGCGGTGGATGGGAGCTATTACCAAAATTGCTACTGGGCCGATCATGCCATGATCCTGTTGTATTTAACAGAGTATGCGAATTGGTACAGTCAGTCTGCAACCTATGGCATCCCCGGTTACACAGAGGGCGGCGCATGGGACCTCGCCAAACGATGTAAAACCGGGATTACAGCTACATTAGGGAACGTCTCCGGCTCGGTGACATACGGTGATGCACTATCGGCATTGAGATGTAGCAATGATTTCTCAGGTACTCCGGATATCATCATAGCAAATTCATTCCGTGGAATTGAGAATTTTTACGGGCACCTTTGGAAATGGCTTGACGGGATAAATGTCGAATTCGTAGGTGATCCCCTAACTGACGCAAATGTCTATGTCTGTAATAATCCGGCTAATTTTGCGGACGACACGGATACTAATTATGACGACATGGGAATTGATCTACCGCTGACATCTGGTTATCAGTCCGCACTACACGCGGATACGTTTCTACCGTCTTCCGTGTCCGGGGGCGGCTCGGATACATTCATAACCGACTATTCCTACGCGAGTTCTTCCGCCGGTTGGCGGGCGCTTCTGTCGGGGGGCGGCCTCGATGCTGGCGCGATGGCGGGGGTGGCTTATCGCGCTGCGAGTGCCGCGGCTTCGGATCGCTATGGTGCTGTCGGCGGTCGGTCGGCTGCTTAAAAAATGAACCTGATTCACAAAACGAATAGGGCAACAACACGCAAGGCGCAAGGCGCACGCGGTTGCCCGGTTTTCTCGGGTTTCGGGCGGATTCCGCCGGTTGGCGGGCGCTTCTGTCAGGGGGCAACCTCAATAATGGCGCGAATGCGGGGGTCGCTTATCGCAATGCGAATAACACGGCTTCGAATCGCAATGATAATATCGGCGGTCGGTCAGCTACTTGTGATCAACCGACCGTCCGAAACCTCGCCACTTGGCGAAACACATAACGCCTCCCGTTACAGATCGGTAAGGCAAAACTGAACATCTGGGGAGCAACACAAGCACAGTAGTAGTATTATGAAGCGATACGGGAATTTATATCCGAAAATCTATAACACGGGCAATATCCTTCTTGCCCATGAAAATGCCAGACGCGGCAAACGATTTTACGAAGAAGTAAAGATGATCGACGCAAACCCGGAGAAATACGTGGCCAGGATTCATAATATACTCAAAAACAAGACATTCCGAAATGCTGAATATGTACGGTTTCAGAGGGTTGAGGGAAACAAATTGCGCGATATCGCAAAATTGCCTTATTATCCGGACCGAATCATACACCACTGCATTATGAATGTTTTAGAGCCTATTTGGATGCGGTTGTTTATTCGAGACACATATTCGTCCATGAAAGGACGTGGAATTCATGACGGTGTGCGACGGATGAACAGATTTCTTAATGACGAACAGGGGACCAGCTATTGCCTGAAACTGGATGTCCGAAAGTTTTACCAGTCCATCAATCATGATGTTTTGAAAGCCATTGTCCGCAAGAAAATAAAATGCCCGGACACACTGTGGCTTCTTGATGAAATCATTGACAGTGCTCCGGGAGTTCCGATTGGGAATTACCTCAGCCAGTATTTGGCAAACCTGTATCTCACATATTTCGATCACTGGATGAAGGAAAAAAAGCGCTGTCGGTATTACGCACGCTATTGTGATGATATCGTAGTTTTAAATTCAGACAAATCCGTTCTTCATCCACTCTTTTTTGAGATTCAACGCTACCTCAGTACGAATTTAAAATTGACCGTTAAGGGCGATTGGCAGATATTCCCAACCAGTATCCGCGGCATTGATTTTTTAGGATACCGGTTTTTTGGCAGCCACACTTTAATCCGAAAATCAATTTCAACGGCATTCAAAAGACGATCTGCGAAGATCGTTAAGCAGAACAAGGCCACAGACAGCGACATTTGCGCGATCATGAGTTATTTCGGATGGTTTGTGCACGCTAACGGCCGAAACCTGTGGCGAAAATACGCAACATTGACACAAAAACAGATTGCCGAAGCAGCAACGGCATTAAATATTAAAAACCCTTATTATTCGAAAGGAGCGGCAAATGTACAGTTACAGTATGGATCAGCCTAATATAGAAAAATACGATGATCAGCAGTACCGGGTGCCATTTTGTATTGAGCAGGTAACGGTGGGTGAGGGTGAAGAGGGAACGCAGCAATACCGTGCACGGTCTCTTTTTGTTCTTAAAAACCCGTCATTGGCTGAAAAACAGGCGTTGATTGCCCGGAAACTGAATGAGGACATTGGGGCCTATATTTACGGCTACTACGATGCCGGTACACAGCAGACGTTCCAGGCCATGATCGCAATGGATGACGTGCCGGAAGAAACTAAAACAGCCATTAAGGCCATTTTCCCTTGGATACAAAGTTGTTTGGGTTACTACTACACCAAAAAAGCCGAAATCCTGGCATCCAGCACACCGGAGTTGATTATGTGGAATTTCAGCCAGTTTGATACAACAAAACCAGATGTGTCTTTAAGCAGCATCGTCAGCGGGTCTTAAATTATGGGCGCCGTTGTCGATATAGAGTCACGTTCTAAACGTAAATGTTTTTCAGATTTTTCAAAAGAAACCCCGGCATTGGAAGGTAAAAAATGCAAGATTGAAGACATCCTCGGAGAAGAAATCGAAATTACCGGCTATCGCATTTTAACGAGCAAATATCCAAAGGGCGATGCGACCGAATGTTTGACACTTCAATTCCGCTTAAAAGGTGAAACCATGATTGTTTTCACGGGGAGCAAGGTTTTGGCAAGGCAAATCGGACAGTACGCGGATGAAATACCGTTTTTTGCCCAAATAAAACGGGTTGCCCGGTACTATACGTTTTCGTGAGAATTATGATGAAACACAGAAAACTTTCAACTGTTTTGGTTTTTATTTCCCTGGATTACGCAACGTGGATTCAAAGCAATGAGCGTATCGACGGGTTTACCTGTGCTTTTGCCTTTACGTGGAGGTTCGAAAGTGATTGAGCGATTCAAAAAAGCATGGATCGAAGAATGCCGTATTATGCCGTCTGACTTGATTACGATGGCAATGGGAGCTTTCTGGTTCGTGCTGGGGTTATGTGTGGGGTTGATGATTTGACTTTTTCTTTGGGGTTCTAAATGGCAAAAAAAGACAAGCCTGAAAGCAAAAAAACACTATGGCGGCGCCTCTTTCCAGGATTTCAAACGCCGGAAGAGGAAAAAACACCTATTGACAACATGCCGGTCACAACCGGCGAAGGTGCAGATTGGTTGCTGCCCACTCAGGCCAGCGAGGCCGGAGAAACGGCAGGGTCCACTATGGGCGACGACGACACTATCGCCCTGGGTGTTTTCCCCAAAAACAGGCTTGCCAAATATGCCATTCTGGATACGATGGCGGTCGATCCGACCATTGATAGTGCTATTAAAATGCATATCTCCCATGCCCTTTCCGCCGACCCGAACACGGGCGAAATCGTGACTATCGAAAGCACAGCGGACGAAGACGACCCCATAACGGTTGATCTCCGCAATACGTTCAAAGAGGTCATTAACCAAAGCTGTCATTCCTGGGCGTACAATGCCGCAAAATACGGGTGTTGGTTTGCCCGGGTTTATGGGGGGCAAAAAACTGGGGTAAAACTCGTACGCTCTGATTTCTATACCCATCCGCGATTCAACATGATCTACGAGCGGGCCGGGCAGTTGGTAGGGTTCTCCTCTGCATATCAGGGACCCTATGGCGGGGGTCTCCGGTTGATGGAACCCTGGAAGTATATCGTATTCCGCATACCTCATTGGTCAACAAATACCGATTTAGAGCCCACGCGGTACGAGGAGATACCGTTTGATATTGCATCGGATGATTACGGCGCTGAGGGGCTTGTCGAATCACAGAACTATGGCCAAAGCCTGATCGAGACGGCGTTCCATCCTTGGCTGGATTTGATGGATGCAATCCAGTCATTGAAGATGTCACGGAAAAATGCGGCACGCCTTGAGCGGTTAGTCGGGGTGAATACAGGGAAACTGACGCCTCAAAAAGCAGCCCTGTATCTGAATACAGTAGCGCAACAGCTACAGAAAACAGAGGAACGAAAAGCGATCGATTCGTTTCGCCGTGGTTATATCCAGACCGCTATCAACAGACTTATCCCAATTTGGGGGGACGGCAAGGGGCGACTTGAAATTTCAACGGTGGAAGGCAATCCGAACATTGAGGCGCTTACTGACGTGGAGTTTCACATAAAACGTATGGGGTCCGCATTAGGGATCGATCCGGCCCTTCTGGGATTCGGCGAAATGCTTTCCGGGGGGCTTGGAGATGGGGGGTTTTTCCGAATCAGCATTCTTGCTGCTATAAAAGCCAGCATGCTACGGAGATCACTTTTGACGGGTCTGGAGCGTCTTTTCGACATTCATGTCGCTTACAAATTCAACAAGGCCTTTCTCCCAGGTCAAAAGCCCTGGCGAGTCGTTTTCAACTCTGTATCCACTGCCATGGAAAGAGAAGATGCCGAGAACCGGGAGGCCCGGGTAAACTTCGCTATGCTGGTAGCTCAATTGATCCAGACTTTGGATCCGGAAATGAAAGGGTATGACCCGGCAGCAATGAATAATTGGGTGTATACGGATCTTCTCCAAATGGATGAAGAAAAATTCAAACTGGTATTCAGCAAGCTGAAACCACAGGATGAGGTGAATGACAATGGGACAAGTGATCAAATGTAATTTCAATCTGTTTCGAGAGGGCCGAAAATACACAGGGCATCATCGCAACTATGTTTTAGAATCGGCCCGAAACGTTTGTTTCGCCCCTGAAACGCGGGAACGAATCCGACTGCGTGAGGCCTTTGGGTATTTTGGCCACGGCCGTCGGCAACTCGCGGGCAAATTGAACTTATCTGAAATGGAGACAGTGAAACTCCCCGGAGGACAAACCGTTATTCTGGAAAATGTTCCGAGCAATGTGACCACATTTTTTGAGATTGATGAAGAAGGGGATGTGGAACATCACCAGGAAATCATCGAGAACAATGAATCCGGCAAAATCGTCGCTGGTCTTAATAAATCAAAAATCGGCGGGTTTTCGTGGGCAATGGGGGGCAATGACGGTGGTGCCCATGGAAAAACCCAGACGAGTGCGTTCTATGGATTTGATTATGTCTTGAATCCTGGATTCGCCGAAAATAGGGGATTTCTCTTGGAGAATGCTGATGGAAACACCCGTGATGTAATTTTGGAGAACATCTGCCAGACCGGGGTAAACGAGGACACTGCAGAACGGTACTTGGATAGTTGGCTTGCATCGACACAGCTACACAATATCGAGTTGCAAGAGAAATTGGAGGCCTCGGCAATCTATGAAGACCATCTTCGGGAACATGCTGAAAATACGAAAGAAGAGTTTGACCGAGTGAAAAGCAAGTTGGCCGCTATCCAGGACATAGAAGAAAAGCGTCGCAAAATTATCCTTGAGTCCTCCAGGAAAACCCATATCGCGATCCCTGAAAATGTGCTGGATGCCATCATTGAAATGGCTAATGAAGACGATTTCGAGGTGCTTACCCAATTCTTTGAGTCAGCAAACCAAATTGATATCGCAAGTCTTCCGTTGGAGGGCAATAGCATCGGTGATGTGATTCTGCCTCTTCATCAAACGAAAGAAGCCCCAGAGTATGGAAGTGCTGCTGCGGGGCGCGGGATTTTAATTGATTAATATAGGCAGGTAGGGATTATCGATGGAGATACTCCCTTTTAATACATGAGGGGTGTCATCATGGAGGTTGTATCACAAGTGCTGACAACCGGCAGTATCTTAGGTTTGATCGCTATTATGTTCCGCTGGGTTTGGATGAGGATCGCAAAAATGGAAAAATGTCACAGGGCAACAATGTTCACGGATGCCCAGCAGCCAAGATATGTTACTACTGAGATCTGTGGGCAAAAATTCGACGAGCTGAAAAAGCTGCTGCTCACAATGGACAAAAAACGTGAAAAGGCGAAAGATGTTTTTGCCAATGGGCAGGTGGCCATAGAGAGTCGCTTAACAGCGATCGAAACTCGATTGAAAGGTATGTGAAATGAAAATACCAATAACTGGAGAAATAACCAGGTTAAGACTATGAAACCAAGTATTGAAATTATCCGCCTCGAAGAGCGCTACAGGTACGGCACGTTTGGGGTGTTACGATTGAACAAGGAATTATTCTGTGTAACGCTTGAGCCCCCAGACAGATTGAATAGTAAAGGGATCTCCTCGATCCCAGCACAACAGTATTATTGCTACCCATATATGTCTGGCAAATTCGGCCCTACATGGCGCATCGCAGATATACCAGGTCGAGAGGGGATACTCTTTCATCCTGGGAACACAATACACAACACCTCTGGATGCATATTGTTGGGCGAACATTGGGGGAAATTCCGTGGAAATCGTGCTGTCCTTAATTCTGGTAAAACCCATAGGGAATTTGTCAAGATCCTGGAACCATACGGTATAGCGACTCTGACTATCACGGAACATTATTAATGTAGTGTAGGACTGTGAGATAGCAGAGGTCAAACGGCCATAAAGTGGGTTTATGGCCATATATTGAGAACATCTAACCTTTAACCTTTAGCGAAAGGAGAGCCAAAATGAACGAATTAACACCGAACGAAGGAGTTCCATATTTCGAGACCGTGGCGTTTTCGATGAGCGGGATGGCTTATGCTGAGTATCTCCGGGAATTAATCATCGAGAAAATCGACGATCCTAAACATGTATGGGACGATAGGGTGCTGGCAATGTTTGACGGAATATTTGAGTACAAAGGGTAGGCGGCCATGGTCGCAGCGTTCATGTTCGTCGTAAACAACTGGTTTTGGATCTCAATCCTCCTGGGGATTATTCTTGGAGGATTGAAGATCTTTGCTAAAAAGACCGATTGGGTTTGGGATGATAAGATATTAACGTTATTGCATGGGCTGTTGAGGATGAGCAGGGGGAGGTCGCCGACTCACCAATAGTCATCATTACCCCCCCCATCCCCTTAAATACGGAATGCTGTTTACGTGCCGATATTTTAAAGGGCAGACAAATTTTTTGCCCTCCCTGGACCATACTGCTAAAATCCAATCTCCTTTACCGTCTGGTAACATATCACATTGTTGTTCAACCATATAAATAACGTACGGGTTGGCGCTGAAATCTTCGAATAATAATTCTAATGCGTCTTTCCCCTCTTGTTCCGGCCAAGGGCCACGTGACAAGATCACATACTTGGCTGCTTTAAAGTCTTTGATCGCCTGCAGTTGGTTATCCGGGACCAATAGCCGAACGCACCCCGAGTTGGTTGACAGGTAGAAATATCCTTGTTTAGCATGTTCGCTATCAAAATAGTTGGTGCTCTCGATATTTTTTCCGTCATTGACAACCTCGAATAAACCCATCGATACCTCCGTCCTGGAATTGTCCTGGAATTGTCCTGATTTGTGTGGACAATTTGACAATTTATGACACTTTTGTGAAAAAAATAAGAAAGGCTACATCCCTTTAAGAAAGCAGCCTAAGTTATTGAAATCATTATGGCGGAAGTGCATGGGAATCGAACCCACCTATCGAGGTTTTAGCCCGATACACCGGATTTGAAGTCAGTTGGCCACACCAATAAATTCAATAACTTACAAGCCACTGTCCTGATTTTGTCCTTATTTCCGTTTTCGGATTGGCATAGGTCCGTAATTTATTTTGGCCGATGCCGCCGCTAAATGTTTGGGGGAAACGTGGGTGTAAACCATTGTGGATGCCATGGATTTATGGCGCATCAACTCCTGGATTGTTTTCTCGCCCACATCTTCCATCGCCAAATGCGACCCGAAGGTGTGCCGAAGGTCATGAAACCGTGGTGCTTCGAGACCCGCTGCTCGGACAGCCTTTTTAAATTTCTTCGAAATGGTCTGCCTGGTCTTGAATCTGACAAGATTATCATACCCACGGGCAACACACCGAACCAATATCTCTTTTGCAGCGTCATTGATTGGTATCCAGCTTTCTTTTTTGTTCTTTTGTTTTGGCGAGATCCTTAAAAACCCTTCCGGGTTGTCGATGTCATTGACTGTCAGTCTCAAAATTTCACCAGATCGTAGCCCGGTATAAGCAGACAGCAGAACCACATCGGCAAATTCATCATCGTCAATCTGATTTAAAACGGCTGACAGTTCTTTTTTTGTGAGATACCGAATGGACTCCTCCTCTTTGATTTCCCTGGAGAATTTTGTCCGGTTTTGGAGGTATTCCCATTCGTGAGCTTTGTTTAGCGCACCCCTTAAATGCCGCCTGTTTTTATTGATCGTGGCATCTGCGAGACCAGCCTTTGACATATCCCCTACAAATTTATCAATATGCCGCGTAGTGATATGACCCAATGGAATATCACCCCAACAGTCAATGGCCTTGTTCAAGGCCGTCTGATACCCCTCATACGTTGAATGAGCCTTATTGGTGGCATAGACATGATTCAGGTATTCATCCCGGAATTGTGACAGAGTGATTTTCAGCTTACCGCCAATAGGCGCAACTTTTTTAAGAACTATATCCCGCTTAAATACATTAAACAGCTTTTTTGCGATCCTTTCCTCTTTTGTTTTGAGTGACCGCTTTCGCTGCCTACCAGATTCCTGCCAAATGACATAATAAAATCCGTTTAATGGTCTTTTCCATAAACTTGGCATAGTGGGAAAAGAATATGGGAAGTCAATTCTGGTGTCAACTGATTTCAATTTTTTCCTCCAGATTTGCAAGCACAATCACCAAAGAGATATATAGTGATGGAAGGTCTAAAAAAGAATAATCCCCATATTTCCCTATAATTACAACTGCAATTGTAAAATCTTCATCGTAGAGGACGTCGTATAATCCAGCATATTCAAAAAGACCTTTTCTTGAAATTGGGCTTGTGTATTCTGCCTCGCAAAAAAGCACCGTTTTAATTTCTTCTAAACCTAAAAACTTAGCTTGCTTTGGTGTAAGTATCGCAATGGCGTCTGGAGTTCTGCTCCATTTTTTTAATTTGTCGCAAATATCATTGTCAATACGGCTTTCTTTATTTGGAAAAAACTCATCAAGGATAATCTTTTTGTATTTAGACCTGATCAAAGGAATTCGTGTCTTTACTGAGAATATGCTTAACGAAAGTTCTTCATGAAAACTTTTCAAATGAATTTTTCCTCCAAATAGAATTTATCAATGCTGTCTCTGTCAATAATCCAGTCACCCCTACCGGATCGCGGACGACCATAGATCAGGCCTTCGTTTACCCATTTCTTGATGGTATTCAGAGACTTTACTTTGGCGTATGCCTGAGCCTCTTTCATAGTCAACCATCGGCCAGGGATCGATAAGGCGGCGATCCGGTAGGAAACTTCCCGCGCTACGATATCGGCTATAGCGGTTATTTCAGTATGAGTCGTCAAGGTTTATCTCCTGTTTGTTTTGACCGATAAACGAGACAATCAGAGGCATTAAAGTTTGAGACTTCTCGTAAAATTACAGCCCCATCCTTTATATCATCGACATCTTCGCAAAGACATAATCGTCGCTGCGGGTCATCAACAGCTTCATATATCCTCATAAATGTACAATTCTTACATTCTTTCATAGCTATCACCTTCTGGAGCCGAAGGGAGGATTCGAACCGACAATTTCCCCCGCCGGGTCTGTTTTACCGCCGATGCCTCGGGCGCTTCTTAAACTAAGGGCACAACGTTAAGCATGACCGGTACAGCTTTTTCGTGTCCGGTCCATACGCTGGTTATGCTGGTTCCAAGTTGTCTTCGAAATATTTTCGGGCTACATACCACTGGTCTTTGTGGTTCTTCGGGTTTCGAGCGATCATACCTATGTCATTCGGCGGGTCATCTTCCGGCGATACGCTAATCCCGGTCAAGTCCTCGCCCAGGATATATGGACGCATTTCACTCAAGCCTTTTCGTTTATACTGTTTCCATTCTGTCATTTTTCATCTCCCTATCCTTTCTCGCTAACAAGTTAGTATCCAGATACGGATAACATCCCAAAAATCATATTATGCACCCCACAAACTCCCCTGCCTCGGCGGTTCAACTTCAAAGATCCTTTGCCTGCCTCTATACGGGATAGGCTCGATAAACACGGTCGTATCTTGAGTGATCCACATATACCGGCCAGGGGTATAATCCCCTAATACCCGCTCTCTTCCATAAGGTCTGTTGTGTTGGTATATTCGTTTACAATCAACCAGGCTGACTTGGCACAATATTTCACCACGGGGCAAATCCGAGGGTTGGGAGGCTATTCCATCGAACAAAGCTTGAACGTCGATGGACGGCCATCTGGTTATCCTTTTAGCAGCATGGATTAATAGCGGTCCCCGATACGATGTCGACCATGTTCTCGTCTCGATTTTTTTCCAGCCAAACGCCATTGCTGACGCCCATGGCTGCCATAAGCTGATTGCTTTCATAGCCTTCCTCCGAAAAGCCCTAATTGGTCTGGCGGTTCAACCTCTTCCGCCCTGGCGCTTCTCCTGAGCCCCTTCCCCCTGGGCTGGCTCACCTGGGGGATGATCGATTTGCCGTTCAGAGGGTAGGCATCACGGATAAATATCAGGGTGCTACGCAATTCAGACAGAGACATTTCCGCCCTGGGCTTTCCAAGAGCGTATTTGATCTCTGCATTGATGCGTTCGATCTTGTAATAATTTTTGAAGCTGTATTCCTTAACGTGTTCCTCGATCTGTTTCCGGAGGGCTGTTTCAATGTCTGTCGGCGTCTGCGGGATATCGACCGGTCGTACGCCTCCTATCACCCCACCTATTGAAAAGGATCTCTCCCCGGTAAGGATCGATCCCAGAGGGATAACGTCCGGCACCTTCTCCGATCCTTCCCCCCTGGGTTCTCGCGGTTCTGCTTCTCCCTGGGTCTCCAGGACGACGGAAAGCTGTTCTGATTTGATCTTTTCTACAACCTGCCGAAAGAGGAAGTCGTCTGGCGCGAAGATGTATGCCTGTTGGGTTTCGTAGGGGCCTGCCTGGGGATCGACCCTTACTGCCCTCCCCACCATTTGGGTTATCCATGGCGCGGATCTAATCCGAGTCAAGCAAACAATATGGGTGATGGGCTTGCAAGAGAAGCCTTCATAGGCCATCGCAATTGACACTAAGATATCAAGATTTCCAAACTTATATTCATAGATGTTTCGTAGGGCCTTCGGGGAGTCATGGGATGTGGCTATCTTGACATAAAGCCCCTGCCCTTTTAGCCTATCCGTTACTTTCTTTGCGTGTTTAAAATCGGAGGTAACGATCAGGAGTTTTGACCTGGGATGCTGAACCTTGTATTCCTGCCAGTGAGCGACCCCATTATCCAGGAGTTTTTCCGCGAATTCGGTGTTTAAGGCCGTGAAGATTGCCTGACCTGCATCAAACGCCCGGTTAGACAGCATCCCCTCTTTGTGTTGACCGTTTTTCTTCCATTCTACTCGGCCATCAGACAAGGTGAACTGTATTGGCAGGATCGACTTTTCTTTTAAGGCCGTCAGCCTGTCATAGTGGATATAGCGGACGTCCTCATGGGATTCGGTTACCGGGACCATGCCTCCGCCGACGTTATGGTAGGGTAGCCATGCAATTGGCTTTTCATCTCCACGGTTCATCGTCCCGGTCATCATTACGAGGTATTTTGCTTTGTCTACAAGGGGGTGCAGAGACCTGTACCATTCCCCTTTATCCTCAATGTGGTGGTTTTCGTCGAGGATGAGGATGTATCGTTTGGTTGAAAAATCGGCTAATGCAAGCTGTTTTTCATCCAAAGATAGCGCCTGATAAGTAGAAATCCACCCGTTAAGCCCCCTGCATGGGTCGATATCATTTGTTGACTGTCTGATCGTGAGGTTGTGGTTCAACATGTCTCGAAATCCAGTATCCACGAATCCGCGCTCCCCTTGACTTTGCAGGGATTTGCGGGGCACGATCCATGCGAGGGCGTCTGCGAGGCCCTCTGTGATCAACTTTCCTGCAAGGATTGGAATCATGGATTTCCCCGCCGCCGGAGTCGCGTTCACGATGATTTTGTGAACGCGCTCCCCGGCAATGATATTGTCGATTATGTATTTAAAGTCTGATTGATGTTTGCGTAATTTCATAGGACTAATGGTTTTTCTTAGTTGCGTTTTCTACCAATGTCAGCCATTGACAGTTGTCGGGTTCATAGTTTCCATCATTGTCGACCTGGTCTATTGTAAGTGTTTTTCCATATCTTCCAAACAATCCCAAAGATCGTCTCCGATGGTTCGCTTTAGGTTTTCTTTCTGGTGTTCTGCGATCCAGCCATCCGGGCGATCTTGGTTGAAACGCTCGAAATAGTCTTCGGGTTGGGCTGTAGGTTTAAAGGGCATTTTTCTTTCTACTCCCGTTTTCAGTCAGGTGGATTGACTGGTTAAAACAGATTCCGGCACATACGGCCATGATTCCGGCAACGACCAGTGAACAGCTGCGTTATTGACGACGTTCTGTGATTGGCTCCATTCCCGCCCGTCTGCCGCGACAAAATGCTGGAGCACTATCCCGCATCCTGGCGTGTCTTTTGGCGTACCATCAGCTTTCAATCGGAGTGCATAATAGCACATCTCCAGGACCGCTTTAAACTCGCGCTTTTGCGTGTCAAAGTCATCGTGGGAGAGACAAGCCCCAACTTGATAAATCTGGACCTTATGGGGTTTTTTCCACCTACCACACCACGTCGTTTCTACGATTTCACCGGGCATGACTATTGCGTTTTTTCTGGCAAACTCAAGAGCCGATGTTTTGATAATGTCGTGGAATTCCAAAGCGACCTCCTTTAGCCAGTTTAACGATTTAGCTAACCGGCCGGGGTTTTTTTACGGTCCGCTTGAGCTGTGGGTTATAAATTTTTGTTTCGCTTTTCCAAAAATATTTGCATTTTTTTGTTGACATCCTGTACCTAATAGGTGTATAAATTTCCTAACGCTAACACAAACAGGGGGAGAAAATGAGGTACATCATTAATTTGACAAACGCAGAAGACGTTAAAAACTCCGGTCCATCTTCGTTTGGAACCGGTAAATACGGTTTTCAGGTTTCTGCCATCAATATGGCAGAAGCTAAACAAAAAATTCTTGCCCGCGCTGAAAAGGACGGTTTTTCTGGTTGGTCCGCAAAAATCACCCGCCTTAAAGACAATGGGCAGATCGACACTGGATGCGATTTGTCGGCCATATTTGACAAAGAGCGGGAGTCTGTCATTGAGCGAATTTAACCCCAAACAGGCCCGGCTCACGCTGGGCCTTAACCAGTCCGAAATGGCACGGCTCATGGGCATACACAGGAACCTATGGGTCAAGTGGGAGCGAGGGGAACAGCGGATCACGGCAGCACCCGTTCGGTTGCTTGCGGTTTTGTTGTTCCTCAAGGCTGAACACCCATTCATTCTTGATTCACTCTGCGAAAATTTATAACCAGTGATTAAACAGATCCGCATAACTCCCTCAATTTACGCTTATCCCACCTTCCCCAAATTCGAGAATACGATTTGCCATCGCTACACATTCGGGCCGGTGGGAGATGAAGAAGCAGGAATCAAAGCCTCCGGCCTCCATAAAAGATTGATAAAGCCGGATGAAGTTTTGAGCGTTTTCAGCGTCAAGCGCCCCATCCTCTTCGTCCGCGAAACAGGATTCCAGGCTTCTTCCGCTCTTCTGCTTCGCGATCAGCGTCATTGCCAGACGCAGGGCCTTCAAACTCCAACACTTTTCCCCACCGCTCAAATCCTCCAACAGCGTTTCCTTTCCGCTCTCTTCAATTGCCAGGATATCCAGCACCTCCCGCCCCTCATCGTCCTGCGTCCTGAGCTTAACCGAGTAGGCCGGTCCAAACGTGTTGTAAAGGATCTGGTTTGCATAAGCGGAGATAGAAGGAGCCACGGAATCAATCTCCAGTGCCCGGATACCGTCTTTTGAGAGGGCATTCCTCATATACGTCCATTCCGACACCTGGGCCTGGATGGTAGCCCCTTTTCTCTCAATTTCTGTCAGTTGTTTTTCCAGGGTGAACTTTTCCGCTATTTGGTCCTGGATGGTCCGGATCGTGGCCATGTAATCAGAGATTCGTTCTTCCCAGTCATGTTTTGACTTCTCTGCTGTCAACTTTCCTGACTCTGTTCGCTTCAGCCTGTCCTCCGCATCAGTATCAATCTGGCTAAGGATGTCATGGTACACAGACCTGAGATCTGACAGCTCGTTCCTGAGCCCTTCAACCTTCTTGTCATACTCTGCCTTAAGTGCCAGCCCCCGTGCCGTGAGGTCCTTCTCTCGCGTCGCAGCAGCTTCTTTCTTTGCGAGGGCTTCCCGGAGGTCCCCTTCTTTGTCGGCCAGGGCGATCAATGATATATGTTGTTTTTTGATGCTCGCCAAAACATTCTGGATTGTAGATATCTCTATTGATACGGCCGTTTCCATCCCCTTCGCATCTTTCATCTCCCTGTTTAACTCTGCCTCAATTTCGATGTTTTCAGCATCAGTGTCCGCTACTGAGGTCAGGATGTTATCTAATTTGTTGTTCAGCTCGGGGAGGCTTTTCTCCGCGTCCAGGGCTGTCTTAATGAATCCGCAGATTGTACTCACACATTCGGGGTCTCGCTTCTCCAGGTCCGAGGTCTGTGCTTTGAGATTCCGGATCTGCTCTTTTAATAGAGGTATCTTTTTTTTGTCGGGGTGCTCTACGATTTCTTTTTGAAGTCTATCTTTAATTTGCTGTATCTGTTTCTGAAGCGCTTCTTTTTCTGTGTATGCCGCAGTCAGACTTTCGCTGTTGGCCTCGATCCTTTCGGCCAGCTCCTTCCTTTCAATCACAGCTTTTTCGATCCGGTCTTTGTCTTTGATGATTTCGGAGAATTTGACGATTTCCTGTTTTGCGTTCCTCACTTCAGTTCGCATGCCCTCCACACTGTCCTCATACGCCTTTAAACCGGTTTGGATGGCCTGCTCTGTGGTGGTAATCCGCGTGTTGAAGTCCTTCAGGCGGGCGTTTTGCGCCGAATTCGCGGCGATAACCTCTTTCACCTTTGCGATGTCGGCGTCAATCTCAACGATCGTTTGGACGGCCTGGCCGTGTATCCTGTTCGCTCCATCCAGGTCGGCCTGGGCCTGAGCCAACTTGTCTTTCAGGTCACCATATTGCGATAGGCGATCACGCAGATTGTCAACCTGGGACTGGTACACGGTTCCCTGTGATGACAGCAGAGAGATACATTGTTTTGTTGTGGCCTCATAGGCAATATATTTGTCGAGGCGAAGGAATTCCGCGAACAGCTCCTTAAGCTTGCCGGTGGTCAGGTCTGAAAGCTTTGAAGCATTTTGAGCACAGAAGATGGAATTGAAAAACAGGTCTTTGGATCCAAACAGGTTTTCGATGTAGGCGTCATAGTTGCGGACCTTGCCGTCAATTTCACTGTTCCCGTTCTTCCAGATGTAGCCCTCCTGGCGGCCTGAGTCTGCGTCGATCAGGACTTTGGTTTTGTAATTGTTTCCCTGGAAGTCGAAATCAAGCTCTTTTGACGCATCCCGGGTGAAAACGTGCCAGGGAAGCGCCTTACTCCTACTTGCCAGGGTTCTGTAGGGCTGAAGGTTTTCAAGAATGGTTGATTTTCCTGCCCCATTTTGTCCGGAAAGAGCTATTAGACCGGATAGGCCGGAAAGGTCTAATTCCAGGTTGTCTAAGCCCAAACCTTTTTTTATTCCGGTCCAGCCTCTTAATTTTAAATTATTAATTTTCACTGTTTTCCCTCCTTCGTTCTGCTCTTCCAGATGGGTACACCTTCCATTTTTCGCCATCAACTAATGCGGTTACGGGGTGATTTACCTCTCTGCAGTAGTCAAAAGCCTCCCACATTTCGTCAAACTGTCTCATCTCTCTTCTCCCCCATGTGTATCCAGTGTTTACAACCTTTCCCCCGCAGGCCTGCAGGGGGTCTCCACGGGTCTAATTGATTAGGAAACCAGCATTTGAAATATCCGCAATACGCTTGCCCCGGGCCGTCCGGGTTGTCAGGTTTGAAATGGTATTCCCGGCAATAGGCGCAGATATGGTCTAATTGTCCGAGCATTATAATTGCCCCACCGCCTTACAAAGCTCATCGTGCTCCAGGTGCTCCAGCATGTCCGCTTTTGCAAGGATACTTTCCGGGACATCTTCTTTTCTAAGGAGGGCCATCTCCCGGATCTTATCCCGGAGAGTTTGCATCTCCAGGAGTGTTGCAGACCGAACAGTTTCACGTGGCACACGCTGGAGCTTGATCTCAAGCTCCAGGGCACCGGGGGGAAGCGCTTGTTTGATTGCTTCCTTATCTATGGCGTCGGCCTCGTCCTGATAAACCTTGACTTCGAGACGTACAAAAGCCCCTGCAATATCTCCGTTGCTCTTTTCGATCACGTCCTGGATCGATGATCCGTGATCCCCGTTGGTCATGTCTGCTTTGAGCTTGACGAGCTTCCTTGTGGGGGTTGGGATAAACTGTGATTCTGCCAGGGTTTTGTTCTCCAGGGTGTGAAGATAACACCCATGAGGATGGGCCTCTCCGAAATCCTTTGTATAGATAGATCCGGAATAATAGATGTTCGGCTCAATCTCTTGGGGGTAATGTATATGGCCCAAGGTCACAAGGTCGGCATTGGCCAGCCTTATCTGATCCCGGGAAAGCTCGATGTCCTGGCCTATTAACTGTTGAGTCTCAGACAGGAAGGCCCCCCCCACGCTAAAATGGCCTATAAGGATATGCGGAACGTCAAAACCCTCGGCAACAGCCCCGAAGTTGGCTAACATTGCGCTCATGGCCTGCGCCACTTCCGCGTCGGTCTCTTTGGCCGATTTGGTTTCTCCGCCGCATTTCTCCCAATATTGTTTTGTGGGGGTTGGGACCGTGCTGATGAGAGCCGCTACTTCTCCGGCTGCTTCAGGTGTGGCTGCAAAACTTGTTGGCGCAAATCCTCCGCTGTTGGTCAAAATGACCTGACCCGGATAATCTGCCACATAAATAGGGTTTCCGCTTCTAATGTGTTCCATCGCGTCCACCGCCCTTCCATCGTGCGATGGGGTCCCCGTGATCACGACCATGGGGGCGATGTCGGCCAGCTTGGAATATATCTCGAAGACCAGCTTTGCAGATTGACTGTCGAGACGGACCATACGGCTGTCAAAAGTGTCTCCGGCCATAACGATTAGGTCGGGGGTTTCAGCTTGGGCAACCCGTAGGATCTCCTTTAGGCATTTTTCGACTTCATCGATACTCTTATCTATTGCGTGGACATCTGCGAAATGAAGTATCTGCATGGGTTTTCTCCTGTTAACTATATGTTGTGAGGCGGTACCTATATGTTGTGGTTGGTCCCCATTCCTTAAAACGGAATATCGTCCTCTACTAACGGTTCTTCCTCTGCCGGGGCGACCGGCAGCAGAGACATAAGCGCCTCGAACAGGGCAACCATGTCTTTCTCGGGCATCATCTTGATTTTCTTCGGGGGCTGCTTTCCGGTCTGTTCCTGGTAAAACGTCCAGAGGGCTTTCTGGTCTTCTATGCCCCGTTGTTTGGCCGCATCGCCTATGCAGGACAAACGCTGCTCGTAATCCAGGGCGAGGAAATCAGCTACAGCTGGGTCCGGGTATTCCTCGCCTCCATCGGGGGGTGAGTCCTCGGGCTCGGGCTCCATTTCTTCGGGGGCTTCCGGGACCTCTTCGGGGAATTCGGATTCGGGCGGGGGGGTCACGTCAATAGTGGGCTCGACGAGGCGTAAGGGCGCGGCCTGCTTTGACGGGCCGAATACACCAGCCACGGCCTGGATGGATGCGGCGGCAATCTGTTTTTTTGTTTCCGGGTTGTCGTAGTCCGGCTGGAAAATAGTCCGTACCGCGATAAAGGGCTTATCAAGCTCTTTTGCCGTGTACGTGCTTTTGAGTCCAAGCAGGTGCCGGGTTACGCGATCCATGGCCCCGGATTCGGCTAATTTCAGTTTGTGTTTTCTTTTATGGAGAACATCCCGCCGGATAAAGTCCTCTAAGTATGCCTCCTGGGCCGGGCCGTCCATCTTGTGCCACCAGCCAAATCTCTTAGGATCTTTGCCGTACTTCTTTCCCTTTTTTTCGTAGTTTTCCCTGATCTCTTCCTCGACGACCTCAAAGTCAAGATCGTACTCCGCTTTTAAGAAGGCGGGGGATCCATCCATCTTTTTAATGCCGCCCACTGCCTGGTAGACGACGTAGTTCCTGTCTCTCCGGTCGTCTAATCTCATGCACCGGGAAGGGTCCCACATGATGCCAGCGGCATTGGCCAGCTTCATGAGGCCTCTGTGGCTCGGGGCGAATTTCGAGGGGCCATTGTTGCCCCCCCCTCTTACTTGCATATACACATCGCCCTCCTTCGGGTCCGGGTTAAGGAATACCCTGTCCACGACTATCTTGTGATAGAGCGGCAGCTCACTAACATAGGTGCTCGGCAGTAGCAGGTGGGCTCCGTCTGCCAGGAAATCCTCGAGTGTCTCGTGTAGATTTTGCGCTGTTTGCTGCATTATTCTACCTCCTCCAAGAACGATAGTTGTTTTTCATTTCATAAGACCTCCACCCTCACTTTTTTACCGTTTAGGTCCTTAATTGCAGCCTCAAACCGCCTCCAGGCCCTTTTCGATATGTATCCGTTTTGGGTTTTGGGCAGGGCTATTGCGATCTGTTCCTGGCCGCTTTTCCAGCTCCACCATTTAACTTTAAAGGTGATCTTCATATCTTCCCCCCGAGAGCTTCCCAGGCCCACCAGTAACCAAAGGCAACTGCAAGGACTGTCCAAGCGAACCATTTAATAAAGCTGATTAAGAGTTTAGTTTCCATACATCATCCCTTCGGCGTTTGTTGTGCGCTCTCTCGTCTAAGCCCTCTCCCTGTTTTATTGGGCAGCGGAGTCTCCGGCCGGTGCTGCGGCTGCCCTCACACGGAGAGTCAGAGGGCTTAGGAGAGAAAGCGCACAACTCAACTGGTAAAGAATTAATGATGGCAGGGTTGGCCACCTCGTTTTGTTTTGCAGCGTGTCCACTGCCACCCGGGACCGCCCCGGGACCCTGCCATCGCTGAGGTTGACGGTTATCTTCCTTCGGAGCACAATGCCCCGTTCCCGCACGATTGCGGGTGGTTATGGAGGTTTACGCCAAGTTAAGGAGGTTAAGCTGATGGGTTTCTTTTTTTTGGTAGCGGGTAGAGGATTTGCACCCCTGATCTCCGAGGTATGAACCCGGCGCCTTACTACTTGGCCAACCCGCGTCAAGTTTTTCCCCCACGTTGTCTCCGGCTGCTTGTCCCCCGAATTGGTTCGCGAAGATCTTTGCGGCCTTCGGACTTGCGGGCAATCACATCTAAGGGGACTCACACCCCTTATTTCAACCGGATGCTCCGGTTTAGTTGCCTTGCCCGTTACCGGGGGTTGATGTGATTGTGATGTTGAGTGAAAGGATACACAAAACGTGAACTTATGTCAAGGAAAAAATGTCATGACGTGAATTTTTCTTACAACAAAAAACCCCGGAGGCGGTTGGTGGGGGATTATTAGAAGCGGAAATAGATTTGAAACAAGATCGAGGCTTGCGACAGAGAAAAAAAAGGGTTTAATTTTTTGATTTATTAGTTGACAATCTTATTGACAGTGTTATCATAAACAAGCGTTGTGCTTATTTATTTCAAAGGAGCGGTATAATGCTTTTTACATCCATAGATGCAGCCCATGTTTTGGGCATAACTACCGGAAGGCTGCGTGAGTGGTTTGTTCGAGGGTACATTCGGTCCTATCATCCTCCAAGGGGATCAGGGACGCGGCTTAAATTTTCGGAGGATGACCTTTATTTCGCCGCGCTATATAAAAAACTCATCGACTTCGGGATGAACCGTGAAGCCGCTAAAAAGCTGACAGAAAAATTGTCAATTTCCAGCGTTACACAAAAAGAAGCCTTCGTTGTTTTCGTAACTGGGGAAAAAAAGCAAGAGCCGGTTGCATTGGAAATAATAGGAATGATCGGGATTCAAAAGTTTTTGATGGAAAATTGTGGACGGTGGATTCACTACCATATTATTGATTTACAGAAGATACGCAACATCATTGACAACGGAGTGGAATACATAACGGAGACAAAGGCATGACCGAGAAGGGGGAAGGCCGCATACCCACCGTATCCCCGATGGCCGAGGGTGGGATTGAAAGGTTGGACCTTGTTAAAAAGTATCAACACGAAAGCCCCCCGCAAGATGTTTTTTTTCATGGTTCAAGATATGGTAAGCTTGATTTAGAAGAGGGGTCACCTGTTTATGGCGGTGGTTTATGGTTAGCGAAAGATGTTATATATGCTCAAAATTATGCAAAAGATGAAGATTTGAAGCATGTATATCCATTTGTGGTAAAGGCTCGAAATCCATTTAATACAGAAAATAAAGAACAGGTAAAAGTTTTAGCCCGACTTTTAATCAAGTGGTACCCATCAAAATTTCGTTATAAAGGATTGGTTGATGATTTATCTGTCGAAGATTTACAATCACATTCTTTGTATGATATGGCTACAGTTCAGGCAACTTTAATTGATCTTGATTATGATGTTGTCTTTAATGGATCAAAAACTGAGGCTCTTGTCCTTGGCTTAGAAGATTCTTTAGAACCCCTCCCTAAACCCACCCCTCAAGATACCGTATCCCCGATGGCCGAGGGTGGGATTGATAGAGGATATAAGGTTCGTATAGGGGACACTTTTAGCTTTGAACCACGCAGGGGTCAAACAGGTGTGGTTACAGCTAAGACATTCGTTTCACCAACGATCAGGTAAACATCGACACCTCATGTTTTGCATATTCACATTTAGCCGCCGACATTCCTTGGGGACATTTGAACCCATATGTGATATAAACACTTCTTTTTAGCCATATGTATGCGATATAAAACATTGTGATAATGAAGAAATTTTTTGAAACTAAATTTGGAAGCATCTTTCATGCAGATTCTCTGGAATACATGCTTCAATTGAAAGATGGCGAAGTCAATCTGATTATGACTTCTCCTCCTTTTGGCCTGGTACGAAAAAAAGATTATGGCAACGTTGATGCTCATGAGTATTTGGATTGGTTTCGACCGTTTGCAGAACATTTTAATAGAGTCTTGAGTGATGACGGTTCGCTTGTAATTGACATTGGTGGTGCGTGGATACCAGGTCAACCTACAAGGTCTTTATATCATTATGAACTAATGATAATGCTTTGTCGTGAGTATGGTTTCCACTTGGCACAAGATTTTTTCTGGTGGAATCCATCCAAACTGCCTACACCAGCCGAGTGGGTTAATATAAGGAGAATTAGGGTTAAAGATGCCATTAACTGTGTTTGGTGGCTATCCAAGACACCTTGGCCTAAAGCAAGTAATCGGCGTGTCCTTGTCCCGTATAGTGATTCGATGAAAGGACTATTGAAAAACGGTTATAAGGCCAAGCTTCGACCAAGTGGACACGATATTAGTGACAAATTTTCTAAAGACAATGGCGCTTCCATTCCACCGAATCTAATCGCTATAGCCAATACTGAAAGCAATTCTACATATCTCATCAAATGCAAAGAAGCCGGAATCAAACCTCATCCCGCAAGATTTCCTATTGATCTGCCTGAATATTTTATCCGTATGTTGTCAGATAAAGGTGATTTTGTTTTTGATCCATTTGGTGGGTCATGTGTTACCGGAGAAGCGGCAGAAAAACTTAAAAGAAAGTGGGTTTGTGTTGAACTTGAAAAAGAGTATATAGAAGGTGGGAAGCTGCGCTTCCCTGTTAAAACACTTGATAGAAAAACGCCAACATACAAAATTTCTCATCCGGGAGCACTCTGGAATGGTGTCGATGATGAAGAGCCACTTCCTGCGGACGGGGGAAAGAAACGGCCCGTTAAAAAGACAAAGGAACAAAAATAATGCCAGCAGTTAGTCCAAACGTAATTGTCAATCAGTTAATTGAGGCTATCCAGCAATCAGGTGGAGTGGCAGCGTACGTTTCTGAATCTATACGCACCCATCCTCGAAAATTCATCATAAGTTATTTAGGCAACACATACAGCCTGTGGGTTTATATTTGGACTTTAACCCATGGAGGGCGCGTTTCTTTACCTGATGAGTACAGAATACAAATGACATCTGTATCATCGCCTTTGCCTATGAATCCCAATGGGCTTACAGTACTTATGGGGTACCATCCTGATTTAGGGGTTTTTGCAGGATTTGATCTTAAGA
>Ga0180431_10002709_pt1 | contig 23442 bp, 18 predicted proteins | sample SS_ome_11_FD_132459 | JGI IMG/M metagenome (GOLD analysis project Ga0180431, IMG submission 132459) | Hypersaline lake sediment archaeal communities from the Salton Sea, California, USA - SS_1_MS_1 metaG | ecosystem: Environmental > Aquatic > Non-marine Saline and Alkaline > Hypersaline >...
ATGGGACCAGATCGCTGGGATCCATCGGGGGCTCTTTGTGGATGAACATGTTGTTGGAATCACTGTTGTATATGAACCTCACGGGCCTTGGTCCCTTCACACGGGAGAAGCCTCCAAACATGTCTAAAAGTGTTACAGATGCGAAGTGCGGGTCTCGGGATCTCGGAGACCGCTCCTTTTTTGAAACCGATTGAAAGTCTCCCTTTTCCTTTCTCGATTCCCTTTTCAGGCAGTTTTCCGTCCATTCCACCGCCAGCCAAAGCGGCGGATCAGGGATCATAGGTGGCGATCAAGCGGGTAACGGACTAGGTGTGCCCCACTGCCGAAGTAGATGCCGGTTTTGTTCATCGCGAATCCGGCGTCGATGCCACGATGGTATCGATCGAGGATCCGGTAATGGCCGGATCCGGGATCCAGCCTGAATACGTATTCGTGGCTGAGGCCATATATCATTCCCTCCATGATGCCCATCGATAGGTCGGGGACGCCCTCCTCGACCCGCTGAAGAACATCCACCTTCTCACTGTCGACCTCGAAACGGAAGATGCTCCCTGACGGGCGGGAATAGCCGAAGACCATGCCGTCGTGTCCCAACAGTGCACCTATACAGGCATCCCCCGGGATGGGGATGATATCGGTTACCTTCTCCCTATCCTCGATATCCCATGCCCAGAGATGGGCCTCGTGCTCGATGGGGACCGTGCCCCCGCCGCCGCTTATGTTGGTTCCGCCGAAGATCAGAGCGCTTTCGGGCTCATAGGCCAGGGACATCACGCCCTGGTTCGGTACCAGATTTCTGTAGTTCTCGATGAATTCATCCTCTTCGGGGTCATAGACTCCCAGTGCACCGCCGTGCTCCCCGTAAGGGGGAAGGCTCCCGATGTACAGTCGTTCGTCGGGCCCAACGATCATCGCCCTCGGTCTGAGGTGACCTTCGCCCGCGTATCCTATTCCCCTGGGATTGGAGCCTGCGGAGGTGCCGTAGTCCCACGGTTTCCGGGGGTCGTACACCGATAGCCAGGAGCCGGGATATGCACAGACGTACAGAAGTCCGTGGAGAGTGGCCATCGAGTATATCTCCCCGTTCACATCCGTGGGGTTACCGAGGTGCCTTGTCCCGTCGGTTTCGGGGTCGTACTCGAAGAGCTCCAGCGGCATAGCGGAGCTGCCGTATATCCTGCCGAAGGGGCCCTCGGCGACGTGGAAGATCGCCACCCCGGAGCCTCTGTACTCGAAGGTCCTGTGTTCGGTCCGCCCATCGGGGTACCTAATGGAGTAGAAGCCGTTCCCGGTTGTCTCCACAACCTCCCCGCTCGACAGCCTGATCTCCGGGGGAGCCGCCGGGGAACCCACGGACTGCAGTTCCCCGCTTTCGCAGCGGTACCAGGCCGATCCGATCTGAGCATATGCGTGCCCATCCCTCCCGGAAGTGACCCTTCCCTGCTTGAACTGTCCCTTCAGCTCGTCGGGGACTATAGATCCGTGAGTGCCCTTCCAGGGATCGTACACCACGACGTCGCCATCCCCGATGCCCACCCCGACATAGATCCTCCCGTCCTTGCCGGTGGCCACGCTCCGGGTGTACATCTGGGTGGGGTCCATTCTGCCGAGGTCGCGTAACTCGTCCGTCTCCGGGCAGCAGGAGATCAGCTTGGCATTGCCGTAGGTTCCGCCGTAGATCTTTCCGTCCCCGCCGATTGTGTACATCCAGATGTAGGTCTCGGACTCGGCCGGTCTCCCGAGAACTCGGATCCCCATCTCCGGATGACCGGGGTCAAACCGCAGGACGAGGCCCTCCCCCCAGGTACCCAGGTATATCCTCTTGTCAGGCCCCAGTATCAGACCGTGAGCCCCGGGGCCAACGTCCGCATCATACTGTTTGCTGGAGCCGGAATCGGGGTCAACGGCGACGAGGAAGAGATCCCCTCCCCCCTGGCTGAAGTTGAAGTAGAGAAGCTCCTTCTCTCCCGATACATCCGGACCGATGATACAGCCCCTGAAACCCGCTTTCCTGAGGGGGACGCCCAGGTCCTCGAAGGGCTCCAAGGCCGTCACAGCCCGTTCAATCGAGGCGAATCGTCTTGCCCGTTCGAGATGATTCGTATATCGCGTTGAATATGCGGACCGATTTCTTGCCCTCCTCGCCGGGAACAGCAACCGTCTTGCCTTCGTTTATCGCCCCCAGCATATCCTGGACGATGTTCTGGGGTCCTGCCTCGATGGGGATATCCTCAACACCGAGATCCGGGTTCTCCTTTACCTCTATCGTCACTTCATTGCTCTTGTCCCAGATCGCGGTCCCCTCTTCGCCGGTGATCTCGATCCTAGTTCCCAGGCTGGGGTAGCTGCAGGTCGTGGTCTCGATCATCCCCCAGGCGCCGTTCTCGAAGGTCAGCATCGCCAAGCTTATGTCCTCGGTACCAATATCGTGTCCGAGTGTTCCGGATCTACCGTATACCTCGACCACCGGCCCGCAGAACCAGTGAAGCAGATCGATGTAGTGGACCCCCTGGTTTGCCGCCGAGCCACCCTCGTACTGGACGTCCTTCTTCCATCCCCTCGGGAATCCACCGTCGTAGTAGCTCTGTTCCCGGTACCACTTCATTCTCAGGTCCCCCAGTATGAGCTTCCCGAGGCCGTCCTCCGAGAGGAACTTGTGCAGCCTTCTGTTGTTTTCACCGTAGCGGCACTGGAAATCGACCGCTAGGACGACGCCGGCGTCCTCCGCTGCCGACATGAAGGCATCGCACTTCTCCACCTTGATATCCATCGGTTTGGTGGTGAAGACGTGTTTGCCGGCCTCGATGGCCTGGATACCGACATCGGCGTGGGTCCCGCTGGGGGTCATCACGCCGACCACATCGACGTCGTCCCTCTCGAGGACGTTCTTCATGTCGGTGTAGTACTCGCAGTCAAGTTCCTGGGCCAACTTCTTGGCCTTCTCCTCCTGCAGGTCGCACACGCATACTAGGTTGGCGCCAGGGGTTTCGGTCACTGCCTTCGCCCTGTTCGCTCCCATTCCAAGGCCGATTATGGCAAAACCAATATCCGTATTCATTCCAATAGCCCCTTGGGCGGTTCTTCGGGGGTTGAAAAATGAAAGTCAGGGCGTGCGCTATCGGCCCTACTCGAGGAAGCTCTCCCTCTTGTAGGCCCCCGGAACGAAGAGTATCAGTGCGGTGAAGATCTCCAATCTGCCCAGCCACATGCAGGAAAGGAGCCAGATCTTGGCCAGCGATGGAAGGGAGGCATAGCTGAAGTTGGGGCCCACGGCACCGAGGGCTGGACCGACGTTACCGAGGCACGATGCTACGGCGGATGCCCCGCTGATGATGTCGAGGTCAAAGGCCATCATTGCCCCGGTGGAGACAACGAAGACGAGGAGATAGGCGAAAAAGAACATGGTCACCGTGTGCAGTGCCTCGTCGTCCAATGTCCTTCCGAGCCGGACATTCAGAACAGCGTGGGGATGGAGAAGCTGCCGGAGCTTGTTCCGCAGCATCTTGAGCAACAACAGTATCCTGACCTGTTTCATGGCTCCGCTGGTGGAACCGGCACAGCCCCCTATGAACATTATCATCAGTATGACGAACCTGGAGAGGTTGCTCCAGGAATCGTAGTTTGCCGTGGTGTATCCGGTGGTGGTCATGATGGAGATCGTCTGAAACGCGGACTCCCTGATCGCGCCCAGTCCAACATACCCGCTGGAGACGAGATCGAAGGCCACCAGGAGTGTCGCGATCCCTATCGCCGCCAGGTAGAACCTGAACTCGGGGTCCTTCCTGTACTCCGAGGGGCGACCGTGAAGGGCGTGGTAGTGAATCGAGAAGTTCGCGCCGGCGACGATCATGAATCCCATCAGGACCCAGTGCACGATCGGGGTGTAGTGGGCGATGCTGTCGGTATGGACGGAGAACCCGCCGGTCGACATGGTGGTGAACGAATGGTACACCGATTCATAGAGAGGAACGCCGACGACTACCAGGCAGATGATCTCGGCCACCGTGAAGAACACGTAGACGAGCCAGAGGAGCTTGGCGGTCTGCATTATGGTCGGTTTCAACTTATGGAGGGAGGGTCCTGGCGCCTCCGATTCCATGAGCTTTCGCCCTCCCTTGGTCAACCTGGTGAGGATGGCAACGCTGAGGACGATTATGCCCATTCCGCCCAGCCACTGTAGGAGGGCCCTCCAGAAGAGGACGCTCTGCAGATGTTGCTCCAGGGGATAAGGAAGAACCGTCGCTCCGGTCGTGGTCAGCCCCGACATCGATTCGAAGTAGGCATCGGCCATGGAGCCGACGGCCGAGGTCAATATGAAGGGCAATGAAGCCAGGAAGGCGACTATCAGCCAACCTCCAGAGACTATCGCGAAACCCTCCTTGTCGGTGAAATCCTCAGTGCTGCCCAGTCTCTCGAGCAGCAGCCCGATAGCGAGGCAGAGCAGGAAACAGGAGAGGAAGACTAGCAGGGATAGAGGGAGCTCCGCGAGGGGCGTCTCAACCGCCTCCTCGCCGAAGTACAGCGATGGGATCGCCGGGAGCAGGAAGGCCAGGGAGAAGAACTTCAGGATCACCCCGATTGTGCCCAGAACGACTTTGGGTCTCACTGCGCAATCATCCCATGATCCATCTCTTCACCGTGTCGTATTCCTGCGAGCGGTGGAGGATGGTCAGCCTGTCACCTTCGGACAACACGTACTCCTCGTCAGGGACGATGTTGGATTCCCCCTTGCTCACCGCCGCTATCAGGAAACCAAGATTTGCGGGCGAGAACTTCCCAACGTTCTTCCCGACGCATCGGGATTTCGGCTTCACCTCGATCTCGGTGGTCAGGATATCCCTGGTTTGCAGCGTTCTCCTTCTCAGGGGTCCGCCCTCCTCGACCAGGCTCAGAAGCGTCTTGACAAGCAGCAGGTTGGGCACAACGACATCATCGACCAGCGTCTGTTCTATGGATTCCTTGAGGTCTATGCGGTCAATGAGAGCGATCGCGGTCGGTACACCAAAACGCTTGGTCAGAACCGAAACCAGCATGTTGCGTTCCATGTTTGCCCCCATCGCCAGGAGGACATCGAAGTGCTCGATCTCCTCCCTCTTCAGAACGTCGTGCCCCAGAGGATCCGATCGTATTATGGATGCCCTGGGGAGGGACTCGGCCGCCTCCTTGAGATCCTTTTCGGACAGCGCCATCACGGTGACCGACATACCCGATTCGATGAGCCTCTCGGCGAGTGTGAGTCCGGCGTCCGTTATCCCCGCTATGAAAACGTCGCGGACCTCGTCGTAAGGCCTGAGGGGGATGCCGAGTGACTCACTGACATCCTCGAGCTTGTCCTTGTCGTCGAGGAAGACGCATATCTCGTCCTCTGGTCTCAGAATCAGCGAGTCCGACGGGAGGATCTGTTCAATTCCCCTGAAGATCGATACTATCTGTGCGCCCTGCGGCAGGGCCACCTCGGATAGTGGGTTGGCGCAGCTCTTCGAACTCGACTCCACCACCCCGTGATAGGTGCCTATCCCTTTCCTCCTCACGCCCCGGAGCTGCGAGGGAAATGCCAGGACCCGCGATACCTGGGAGGCAGCGATGAGGGCCGGGCAAAGGGCCACATCGACGCCTATCCTAGAGTACCTCTGGGTGTACGGATCCCCCAAGAGGGAGGGGGACTTTATCCGGGCGATCGTCTGGCACCCGTAGTAGTTTGCGAGCGAGCAACTCGCCAGGTTGGCGCTGTCCTCGGTTACCAGACCCATGTAGTAGTCGCAGTTCCTGACCCCAGCATCGACTAGGGACTGGGGATCACAAACGTCGCCCTCGATCATCAGCGCATCGATATCTCGGGCCTCCTCCGCGACCTCTGGGTCCCGTTCTATGAAGGCCACCTCGTGACCGCCGCTCCTGAGCAGCCTTCCCAGATGCATCCCCGCGTCGCCGGCCCCGCCTATGACTATATACAACCGTACAGCTCCTAAGAGTTCTCGGCCCGGAAGACTATCTCTATGCCCTCTTCCCTGAACTCCCTCAGGATACCCCTCGATATCATGGATCTTATCTCCAACCTCTCCGAGGCCGGACAGAAGTACCTGAGCGTGATCAGTACCCCTTCCGGCTCGAGGGATACCGAGGTCTCCGGTATCGAGGGCACATCAGCTTCATCGGGATGCTTCTGGATCATCTCCTGTCGATGTTTTCTCATGACCGGGCCAACGGCGCTCTTGGCAACCTGGCTGATGATCTCCTCGGCCAGTTCATTGTCCGCCCTGGAGGCGAGCATGATGTCGATCTCGTCCCAGATGAGCGATCTCTCGGAGCGGATCGAGGAGACGGGCTTCGAAAAGAGGTAGCGGTTCGGGATCGTCACCTTCCTGCCGGTGAGATTGAATTCTCCCCCGACATCGCCTATCTCCTCGAGGACTATGTTCATTGTGGTAACCTCCGATATACGTCCCCGCACGCCGCCGACCTCAACGATCTCTCCCCGCACCACAGGAGTCCGGAATATGATATGCAGCCAGCCGGCGAAGTTCGCTATCGCCTCGTGGGACATTATGATGAATACGGCGGCCACAAGTCCCAGGAATATGCTCAGGGTCGTTATGTTTCCCAGCAGGAGGAAGGAGAGCAGCACGAAGGCCCCTATCCAAGCCACGTACCTGACAAACTGCCAGGTGTGCCTGACATCGTAGGAGCTTGAAAGGTATCGTGGGAGGGCCCTGTTGAATACGGGGCGAAGCACATAGAGAAAGAGCCTGGTCACGATCAGCACGAACACGATGGTCAAGGCCGGGGGGAGTATCTCAGAGACGATCTCCTTGAGATCAAGGGTCTGCATCTCGACGAACCTCGGCATATAAGTGACGAGCACCACGAGCATGAATAGGAGCACGATCTCCCACAGGATCAGCTTACCTAGGTGTCTGGTTCCCTCATCCTCCATGGGAGTGAGAAACCGGTATTGGCTTATCAAATTTTCGTCCGGACTTTCGCGGGCGGGGCCCACATCATATCGAAGGTGAGGGGTTAATATTTCAGCAAACGCGGAATTACTCTCCGGTTCTAGGAGGGCTTTGGCTGATCGAACCAGGAGGACCACGGGAAATACCTCGGGATCCAAACGACGGGCTGACCTTGGAGAACGATGTCATGGGAGTACGGGTCTGGGGCCCAGTGACGCAGGCGACGCTGACCCTGGGGCGTTCCGACATCTGGGACAGGAGGTGGTTCGGTGGGAGACAGCGCCTGATCACGCTAAAGGAGATATCGAAGCTCGCATTCGAGGATAGCCTTTCGGAGATCGCCAAGCACCCGAATGAAACAGCCTACTGGGTCTACAGCCATTACCCATTCCCCTGCCCCAAGCTCGGAGGGCACCTGATTATCGGTACACCCTTCGCCCAGAGGGGATCGGTGAAACGCAACCCCGATGGTTCTCTCGAACTCCGACTCGAAGGCAAGGGGAAGGCGCTTCGGGTCAGGGTCTGGATTTCCCCGTCCAGAATGATAGTCGTCCTCGAGTGCCAATGCAGGGGGCTCGACCCCGAGGATATCTGGATAAGGATTCATCGTCACAGAGATACCGTCAAGGCCGGACCACCTCTTCCCGCCCCGCTGATGGGAAGATACGAGCTCGTTGATGATTTCTCCCGGATAGACGAACCCACTTGTTGTCAGGCTGATCCGGGCTTCGGCATAGTTCAGGATCTCCCCTCCGACCCGACCTTTCCGGAGGGGTTCAGCGTCGCCGTCATGGGCGTAATCGACTCGGGGCGATGGTCGATCGACAATGTCAGAGGCGAGCCCGGCTTGGGGACGCCTTACTGGGCGCCGGAGGAAGGCCGAATCGACCATGGGCTGGTGAAGGTATATAGCCCTGTCAACGAGTCCCCGGGGTCGGCTACGACCGCCGAGTGTATCGAAATTCCGACCTCGTTTAACATCTATGCAACCGTATCATCCACGCAGGATTCTCGCGACCCGGTCAACCTAGCATCATCAACCCTCAAGGATGCGCTTAAGGTGGGCGTTGGGGAGCTCGCATATGAGCGGGAGGAGGACCTGAAGGCCGGTTCAAGGGGGGCTGTTCGTTCCCAGGCCTCCGTCGGGGAGTCACGTATAGAGGCCCCTGATCTGGTGAAGCCGCGACTGAGAGTACCAGACGGATACTACGGCGATATCCCCCTATGCAGCGTCAGCAGTACGAAGTTCTGCTTCCAGGACGCATCTCCGTGGCACGGGGACTTCCACCTGAATGAGATACGGGCGGAGGGAATGCTGACCCTCGGCCAGTTCGACGAGCTGATCCCGTACTGCGAGATGATTCACACCCTCCTTCCCCAGGCCATGGAGAACGCAGGGGAGATCTATGACCTCCCCGGTGCCATGTATCCCCTCGTCCACTTCCCGTTGCGGTGCAGGGGAATCGCTCATACGAATCTTACCTGGGAGCAGGACATAGGTATCAACGGCCTGGTTACAAAGCCGCTTTGGCTGTACTATCGTCATACAGGGGACCTAGGCTTCCTGGAAAATACGGCGTACCCGGTTATGAAGAGCTGCGCCGAGTTCTGTCACTCTTACCTGACAGAGGGTGAGGATGATCGCCTTCACATCTTCCCGACCGTCTCCCCGGAGCACTGGGGACTTACGCCGAATTTCGAAAGAAACAGGGACTGCACCTCGGCGCTGACACTCACATCCTATCTCCTCAGGAAGACCGCGGAGGCCGCTGATATCCTCGGTCAGGACAGGAAATCGGCCCGCCTGTGGCTAGAGGAGGCCGAGAGGCTCGTTGACTACCCTCAATACCGGACGCCCGGGGGACCGGTCTGGGTTGACGTCGCGGATGCGCCTCCCATCGAGTACAACATCCCAGTTCCCCTAGCGCCCGTATTCTGGGGAGACGAGATCGGCCTAGATAGTCCCAAGGAAAGACTGCAGCTCGCGCTGAGGACCCTGGATCAGATCAGGGTCTGGCCACCTCACAGGGGCTATCTCGATTCCTGCATCCGACCGAGGTTGGGCATATGTCGGCCTGGGGCAGAGATCTTTCCCGAGAACCTACTCCTATCCTATCAGTCAATCAGGATCTTCCCCGCTGCTCCTCGAGACGCACCGATACGGATGAAGATGTTCGCGGCCGAGGGGGGATTCAGGGTCTCGGCCCAAAGGAAACCCGGTGAAAGGATAGAGGGGGTCAGTATCCTCAGCAACCTGGGCCAGACCTGCGGTCTTGCGAACCCGTGGCCCGGATCGGAAGTCTTGGTGAAGGGTCCTTCAGGAGAGGTTGGGATGTTCAGGGGCCGCCTCATCGATTTCGATACCGAACCGAGTTGCTGGTACAGCCTGGAGCCGGTGGGTAATCTCGAAGGGGAAGCCGCGGTCAGTTCCGGTTGAGGATCGTCCTGTTGCGGCCTTATCTAGCATACCGGAAAATCCTATGGACTTGATCCTCCTCCTTTCTTAGTAATCTGTAGACTCCATTGTCCGGCACGATCAGGCCCAAGCCAAGCTATTTGCCCACCCCCCCGAATCCGGAGCTTGGCCTAATAGCTCTTCCGAGTGCAATATGTGGGGTCTATGGTGTATTTGAGGTGTCGCTAGGTTGATCCGTTCTTCCTAACCAGCAGCATTTCCTGGCGCGGCTGCTTCGATCAGCCCGCTATGATGACCTCTCTCTTCTTGTGCAGGTAGTAGATGTAGTTCTTGTAGCTCACATCCGCGGGGACCCTGTGATCCACATGGGGCACGAATCCGCCCTTCTCGACCAGTGAATTGACCTTGTGTATCTCGGCGTCAATCGCCTTCGGACCCTTGGCCAGGGCTACCTTGTCCACCCCTCCCATCAATAGAACTTTCTCCCCAAACTCCTCACGGAGGCGATAGGGATCTGTCCCCCCACGGATCTCGAGGGGAAACATGCAGTTGATACCGGCGTCCAGCCAGAACGGAACAAGAGCGGTTATATCGCCGTCGGAATCTAGGTAGTTGATATCCACCCCGTGATCGAAGAGGATGCTGGTCACCTTCTTGTACTGGGGTACCATGAACTCCTCGAAGAGCTTGGGCGAGATCAAGGGACCGCTGTTATAGCACATATCCTCCCACCAGGAAGAGTAGTCGATATCCAGTTCAGAAACGGCCAGTTTGACGGCCCTGCTCATCATCTCGGCCCTGAAATCGAACATCTCTTTGACAAGATCCGGGTCGGTGTAGAAGGTTCTGACCGTGGTCTTGACGCCCATCATCCCCCTCATCCAGCCGAAGAAGCCGCCTCCGCCGACCCCGAGCGGATAGTCACGCTCCTCCCACTCCCGCTTCCGTTCCTCCCAGTCATCGGGCCTACGGATACCATCGAGATCCCACCGATCCCTGTAGGACTCCCAATCCTCCCTGTCCTTGACCGGAAAATCCAGAAAGCTTGGAATCGAATTCGAGACGCCCCTCTTCCAGGTCTTCTTGACAACCCCGGTTCCGTCCCGGACTATCTCGTATCTTTCGTTTTCCTCCAGAACCTCTGTCGGGAACTGGCGGAACGGGATGTGGATGGGAACGTTCCGCCTCTCCTCGAACCCGAAGTAGAGGTCGGCCAGGTGATTGTCCGTGACCCAAAGCGGCAATCCCTCCTCGTGCCAGCGATCTATGGTATCAACCCAGTAGCCGAATTCGCAGTCGGGAACGTGGTCGACATCCTCGAAGTGAAATACCTTGACAAACCTCTCCCGCGGGGTCATTTCCTCGGTCATGGTCATCGGAATCCTGGCCACCCAAGTCGTGATAAATGCATGCCCAGATATCTATTCGGGGGGCGGCGGACCATAAGAATGGTTCATTTCTCCTTGGCAGAGTTGTTGAGATCGGTCGAGACCAGGGCTCGGACACGGTAGCCCGATGCCAGAAAGGACGGCCTTGAGTGCATGATCGGGTCCGGATTGCCCGATTCCGAAAGCCTGTTCGACTTCCACCTTTCCATCTTCGCCCTCAGCGAATCCACTATCTCGGGTTTTTGGCATGCGATGTTCTCCCTCTCGTCCGGATCGGTCTCCAGGTCATAGAGCTCCAAGTCCGGCAGCCCGTAGATGTCCGGTTCAAGGGACTGTATCAGCTTGTAGCGGGGCGTTCTCCATCCCTGCTTTCGCATCCAGGTGCACTCGGTCATGTAGAACTCCGTAGGGCGCCCGGAGACTTCTCCCTCAAGCAGGGGCGTCATGACTCTCCCGTCCATAGCGGAGACCTCCGGAATACCGCCCAGCCCCATGATATCGAGCAGCGTCGGGGCGAGATCCTGCTGCAGGAACGTGCCTTTGATCCTTCTGCCTTCAGGGACCTTCCCCGGGAGATGAAGTATGAGCGGGACACGGATCGTGGGCTCGTAGAGGCCGTGATGGTCGAAATAGATGCCGTGCTCGGTCAGCGTTTCCCCGTGATCCGACGTTATGGCTATGAGGGTCTCCTGTAGGAGGTCAAGCTCCTCCAGCCTAGTGATCAGCTGCCTGATACACACGTCCATGTAGGAGAGTGATGAGTCGTAGTTAGCCACGACCCAGTCTATGTCCGTGATCCCGGGGGGCATCCAGGATTTGAAGAACTCGGAGAAAGAGTCCCGGGTCAGTACAGACGTCATGGTGTCGACCTTTGGGTCGCAGGGGTCCCTTCCGTAGAACAGGCCCCCGAATGGGGAGGGTGGAAGGTAGGGGGTGTGGGGGTCCATGTGCCGCAGGAAGAGGAAGAAGGGCTCGCCCGCCATCGATTCCAGGAGGGGTATCGCCTCCCCATTGAGGTTCTCCGCTTTCCGGCCCGGGGCATCATCCCAGCAGGTCCACATCTCGTACGTCCTATATTCATCGAAACCGCGGAAGAAGGAGTCATCGAATCCGACGCATGCCGATCTATAGCCCGCCTCCCCCAGTATCTCAGGTATAAGTTTGATCGAAGCGTCGATAGGCCTCTTGGGAGCAAGGCTTACAGCCTGATTGGATATCACGTCCGTTCCAGTCAGCATCGAGGTGTATCCCGGCACCGTGGGGATATGGGGGCTGAATGCCTCTTCGAAGAGAGTCCCATTGGATGCGAGGCGGTCCATATGGGGGGTGGTGAGCCTGTGATAGCCGTAACAGCCCATGTGGTCGGCCCGGAGGCTGTCTACCCCGATGAGGAGGAGGTTATTCCTGTCCAAACATATGGTTGGCTCTCGATCGGAAATAAAACGGTTTTTCCAGGAGATGAGGGTTCAGGGGCTAGTTCCAGAAGCGATATCGGAGACGGTCCAGGAGGTTTCTAGGCTTCATCCACAGCGACTGCTCTGAAGGAGTACAGCTCGGAGTTGACCATGTAGAACCGTATCCTGATCTCTTCGCCCTCCAGATCCTCGAGGGTTTGCCCGGATTCCCACCCGTATCTGTGGTCAACTGAATCCCCGGCGAAGGGCCTGCAGGTCCCCCTGTCGAAACCGCGAACCGGTGAATCATCCTCCCCCAGTATCTCGACCTGCGATCGGCCCGCCAGCTGAGCTCTATCGGTCGGTCCGGATGACGCCTTGGAGTTTATGTTAACCGCGAGATCACCCCCGGGCCAAACGAACTCCCGGGTTGTGAGTGTCCCCAATGATGGACCGGCATCGATGGAGGCGAATCCGTCCAGGCGCATCGTGGCGAGACCTATACACCCCCTCGGAAGAGGGTATTGCTGCGCGTGAGATGCGTTCCGGTCCTCGTAGTAGAGCCACAGCCTGTCTCCCATCCTTATAGGGGGACTCGAGGAGAAGGAGATCCAGGTCGTATCCCAGTCCTCACTTCTGGCTGGCGAGATGAATACGTCCCTCGGTTCGGTTCTCTCCCAGTGCATCCCGTCCCGGCTACTAACCAGCTGAACGTCCATAAGGTCCTTCGCGGTGTGGAGGCACTGCAGGAATCCTATGTACACCTGTCCGTATCTGAAGGCGGACATCCCGTAGAACTGCAGGTCGTGGGAATCGGCGAGATCCGGCTTGAGTACGAGCTCCGGTTCGCTCCAATCTCGGAAGTCGGCGCTGTTCGATCGGTAGATGACCCTGCGATGGTGGTCCCTCATCATGCTGGGGGCACGGGTGAAGGCTACGTATGGCCTTTTTGTGCGGTCGTCATACATCAGATTGGTCCTGTCACCCAGCTCTGAGGCCGCGAGGCAAGGGTCGGTCCAGCGCTTCCCGTCGCCCGAGATCGAGGAGAAGAGACCGCTCTGCCCGTCGGTGGTTCTCCCGTACACCAGGAGCTTGAACCGCTCATCAGGAGGCCCCCGCTCATCCAGAATGACGCTCGGGCTGTCGAGACCGGCTTCCATGGGCCTCAGCGCGATGTTGTTGCTCTCGGACCCGCGAAAAGACACGTTGCCAAGTTCCGGTTTAACCCAGTTGATCCCATCGTCGCTCTCGGCGTAACAGATGTAGGCCCTCTCCCCAGGAGAATCCACCTTGTTGAAGGTCTGGTACCACATCATCATCTTGCCCTCGGTGCGTACCACGCTCCCGTAGAGAACGATGCAGTTGCCCTCCCAAGGTCTCTCGGGTTTCAGGACAGGTCCGAAGATCTTGGGCCGGTGGATAGTCCTGTGAACCCGCTGGTAGTCATGGATGATGTGGTTGTCGACGAAGATCTGAGCATGTTTCGCATCAATCCGCGGTTCGATCATGGAAACCGGCTGGGTATCTGTTAGCTTGGATATATCTCTTGACCTGTAACGGATATCGAAGTCGTCGTGCCAGGACGGTGAACGCTCTGCGTTCATCATACGCTTTATATCCGCCGATCTCAAGCCGGCTTCATGGAGGAAGACGTACCGAGTTCAGGTCTCAGTCTAATGAATACACTTACCGACAGTAAGGAAGCCTTCCGGCCCCTGGAGAAAGGAAAGGTCAAGCTGTTCACTTGTGGGCCGTCCACCTACCAGCGGGCCCACCTCGGCAATTTCAGGACCTTCCTCTACGAGGATATCCTTCAGAGGTATCTGAAGTATCTGGGATACGATGTGACCCGCGTCCTCGTATTCACCGATGTGGAGGACAAGGCGATTGAGCAGGCCCGCGCCGAAGGGAAGTCGCTGAGAGAGCTGACGGATGGAATAGGCGAGAGATTCCACAATGACGCGGAGGTGCTGCACATACAGGACCCCACGCACAACCCCAGGGCATCGGAGACGGTGGATCAGAGCGTGGAGGTCATCAGGCGATTGCTGGAAGGGGGATACGCCTACTGGCACGAGGGCGACGTTTACTACGATCCCTTGAAGTTCGATGATTTCGGGAAGCTGTACGGGCTCGACATGAGCCGCTGGCCGGACAAGAAGATCCATTTCAAGAAGGACACCTACCCCGGGATGAGGTGGAACCTGGGCGATTTCATCCTCTGGCATGGATATCGTGAGGGAGATCTCGTCTCGTGGGAGACCGAGCTCGGCAGGGGGCGTCCCTCTTGGAACGTTCAGGATGCCGCGATGGCGACGAAGTATCTAGGGTACCGAATCGATATAGCGTGTGGCGGAATCGATAATCTCTACCGACATCACGACTACACCATTGCCATCGTCGAGGCTATCTCAGGCGAGAGATATGCGAACTACTGGCTCCACGGCGAACACCTGTTGGTCGACGGTGGGAAGATGTCCAAGAGCAAGGGTAATGTGGTGTATCTGGATCATCTGCTCGACCAGGGCTATTCCCCGGAGGAGATCCGGTTCTTTCTGATATACGGTCACTACCGCGATAGCCTGAACCTGACCGAGGGCAATCTCGAGAGGGCAGCTGGCAGGCTGTGCAGGTTCAAGAGGATGGTTGCCGAGATCCGCGATTCCTGCGGTTCCGGGGAGGATCGCGAGGCGGAACAAATCATATCAGGACTCGACGAAGAATTCGAGAGTCACCTGAACGATGATCTTGATGTCGAAGGCGCATTCCATGGCCTGCTGGAGAGATTGAAGGAACTGCTCAAGTTGCATAGAAGGGGAAAACTGGGAAGGGAACAGTCACGACGGATCATCGAGAAGCTCGAGGCATACGATGAGGTCCTGCAGGTGGTCTCCCCGGGATGCCCCCAACCGGCTAGGGTAGCTTCCCGTGAATGACGGGCTATCGATCCCAGAGGTGATCACTTCAGCCCCCGAACATAGTCTTCGGCGATCGCCTTCAATCTCTCGCGCCTATCCGCATCCATGCGTTCCAGATTGCTCACGATAAGCGAGGACCGGGGATTCTTCCTCAGTGAATCTTCATGTTTGTCGACGAATCTCCAGAACAGGGCATCGAGACGCTCGCACCAGTCCCCCTTCGAGAAATCGGACATCCGAAGGATATAGTTGGAGGAGCATATGTAGGGCTTCGTGGTCATCATACCCCCATCGGCGTACTGGCTCATGCCGAATATATTCGGAACCATCACCCAATCAAAGGCATCGATGAACATCTCCATGAACCAGCGATACGCCTCCTTTGGATCGACCTCGCAGAGCAGCATGTAGTTACCGACAACCATGAGGCGCTCGATGTGATGGGCATAGGCCAACTCCTTAACCCTTTTCACCACCCGGTCCACGGGATCGATTCCCGTTGTCCCTTCGTAGATGGCATCGGGCAGGGGCCGGGTGTGATTCCAGAAGTTGGATTCCCTCTGGCTCTCGCCTTCAAGCAGGTAGACCGCCCTCACGAACTCCCTCCAGCCTATTACCTGCCTGAGGAAACCCTCAAGGGAGTTCAGGGGGACGTCTTTCTCCTCGGAGAACTTCAAGGTGAGGTCAACGACCCTTCCGGGCGTCAGGAGACCGATATTCAGCATGGGAGAGATGAGTGAGTGAAAGAGAAGCGGTTCCTCTCTTGAGATGGAGTCCTGGTAGTCGCCAAAACTGACAAGCCTCTCTCTCAGGAAAGTCTCAAACCACCCCAGCGCTCCTCCGTGATCCACGGGAAAGTTGAATGACTCAACCTCGCCCGGGTTGCCGTCGAAGTTGTCCTCAACCCACTTCTTCGCATTCTCGGTATATGGTGTTTCACGTGTCTCCGGCATCCGAGGTATATCAACGCTATCGGGCAGCCTCTTCCGGTTCTCCACATCGAAGGTCCACCTCCCACCGGCGGGAGAGCCTTCTTTGACCAAGATCCCGAGCCTCCTTCTCTGGGCGATATAGAATTCCGTGAGCCTGTAACCTTCTCGATTGCGGAAGTGTTCGGTGATCCAATCCTTTGGGGTGATAAAGGACGGGGTTGCTATCTCCTCGATCTCGATGTCGTAGCGGGAAGAGAGGTCCCGCATCTTCGACTCCAGCTCGTGGTCGGTGGGCTCCGCCACCGCAGCAGATCTCACGCCCTCCTCATTCATCCTGCGGAAGAGTTCGCCCGCGGTATCACTGGAAACGGGAATATGGAGCACCTGGTATCCCCGATCCTGGAGAAGCTCTCCGTAGGCCAGCATGGCGGCCTTGAGGAAGACGAGCTTCTTCTTGTGGAACCTGAAATCGGTGAAGAACCTCTGCTCCTCGCATAGGAAAACCGGTCTCTCTCTACTGAGCCCCGGATGATTCTTGAAGAGTTGATGGGGGAAGACGATCAGAGCTTCCGATTTCAGGTCAAAACCTCCCCATTACAGGCAAGGAACTGGCGTGAGGACCATGTAATGGACTCCATTATCAAGGTTTCTCCGCAGCGAGGCACATGGAGGGGCCCTCGGTACGGATAGCGGCCGATGAACTCTGTCATCTGCAGGAACAGATCGCCGTATCGGCGGCAGGTAACGCCCGGGTGCGGATGGCTGATATCCAGGGGCGGAGGCTTGAAAGTGTTTACAGCAGGGGAAAACAGCTACTCCTGGATTTCGGGCAGTTCCTGATTCGGGTACACTTCCTGATGTGGGGCAGCTACACACTGGATGTCGAGAGGGAGATGAGCCCGCGTCTTGAACTGGAATTCGAATCTGAGACGCTCCGGTTCTACAACTGCTCGGTCCGCATCATAGTCCATGAGGAGATGGGGCGAGGATACGACCCGGAGATCGACGTGACCGGTGATTCGTGGAACCGGGCAAAGGCCTTGGATGGGTTGAGGGGAGAGGCTGGAGAGGAGATAGCGGATGCGATTCTCGACCAGCAGATCCTGCCCGGCGTTGGGAACATAATCAAGAACGAGGCGCTCTACAGGGCAGGGATCAGTCCCCTCAGCCTGGTAGGCAAGGTACCTGACTCCTCGCTAGAAAGCGTAGTGTCGGAATGCCGTGATTTCTCATGGACCTGGTACGAGTTGAAAAGGAGAGGCGATAGATTAGACGGAATTCTCAAGATCTACAGGAAGCGCAGGTGTCCGTCCTGTTCCTCCAGGGTGAAGAGGAAGAAGACTGGTAAACGGAAGCGGATAAGCCATTTCTGCCCCAGTTGCCAGGTCCTGCACATCTAGAGATGAAGGGCCAGTATCAGGTTATTTAGAACCGGCAGTGAGGAGAGCACAGCGAGGATGGTCAGGCCGGCGAATCTCACTGACCTGATCCTTCTAACCGAGCGCAGATCCCCCTTGTGGGCCTTCCTTACCTCCTCAAGGTACGTGGCGACCAGGAAGGCGATCACAAAAGCCATGGATATCACCAACATGGCCACAAATCCCCAGAGAAATCCCCATTTCTCGATCATGGCCGAGGCAATGGGGTTGGCTTCGGTCAGTCCTTCAATGAAACCCTGAGCCGGAAGATAGCTTGTGATTCCGTCCGCCAGGCGCAGGGCGAGGATGGTGACGAGCAGGAACAACTCGTTGTTCATAAACATCCTTGGGAACGGGTTCTGAAAAGCTCGAGAATCGTCTCGTCCGCCCGGAACCCGGCGGCGATTTCATAACCGTCACAAGAGTTCAAATGCCCTCTCGAGTGCAAATGGGCCCGCGGTTCTGACACATTCGATCGCTGGCTGACGGGCAATGGTGCCAAGGAAAGGATTCATATCCCTTGATCCGACCGGCGCAACCTTTGGGTGGGTTCAGAAAAGGTTGCTTAGACCTCCGTGGGTTCTGGAGGGAAGTTAGACCCCCGAGACATACCGACCCCTAGGGAGTATCAGAGGAAGAAGATGCGGACAAGCAACCAGAGAATCCATGCCATGAGTATAATCCCCACAATGTCGTGGTCCTTCATCAGAACACCGCTCCCTGGTAACACACCCTCCTTCGTAGCCCCGAAATATAGTCTTTGGCATGACGGGTCTGTGGATCTGGGCGAAATCACTTTATAAGCCAAGGCGGAGTGTCTAAGGGGATTACCTTGGGCGATGAGAACATAGTCATAGTACTCGATTGCGGTTCCACGAATCTCAGGGCCATAGCGGTGAACAGATACGGAAAACTGGTCTCCAAGGCCAAGCGGTCAAACAACACCTCCGTGCAGCCGGGCAGCTCCAATTGGAGGATCTGGGATCTGGAGGATATCTGGTCCAAGCTATCGGCATCCCTCAGGGAGATCACTTCGGAGATACCGGAGTCTCGGATAAGAGGTATCATCGTGGCCACCTGGGGCGTCGATGGGGCGCCGATCCAGCCCGACGGGTCGCTGGCCTATCCCGTGATTTCCTGGCAGTGCGATAGAACCCTGGAGACGGTGGAGGCGGTTTCGAGAAAACTCGATCCCTGGCGGATACACCAGATATCCGGAAACCAGACGATGTCGATGAACGCCCTCTACAAGCTGGTGTGGCTCCGCGAACACTGCCCGGGTGCTCTGGAGGAGAAAAACAAATGGCTCATGATGCCGGGACTTATAGAGCTACGATTGGGTGCCCGTCCCCACATAGATACAACCAGCGCTTCCACCATGATGGCCTTGAGCCTGGGAGACCGCGACTGGTCCGAAAAACTGCTGGAGCTTGCGGGGGTGGACGGTGGTTTCTTTCCCGATCTTGTGTCTCCCGGAGAACCGGTCGGAGAGGTGAGTACGGAGGCCTCCCGGGAAACCGGCCTCAGAGCCGGGTTACCCATACTAGCGGGGGGACACGATACCCAGTTCGCGATACTGGCGAGCGGCGCCGGGGAGGAGGAGGCTGCACTTTCCAGCGGCACCTGGGAGATACTGGCTCAGAGAACCCGCGAGTTCACGCCGACCAAGGATGGATTCGAGGGAGGGATGATATGGGAGACGGACATATTCGAGGGGACCTGGGATCCACAGCTCCTGATGATGGGTTCTGCGGTCCTCGAGTGGGTCAAGAGCACCCTATTCCCCGAGGTCCCCGAGTCGGAGTACGAACCCCTGATACGTGAGGGGTCCGGCGTGCCCCCAGGCTCTAACGAGACCATGCTTGTCCCAAGCTTCGTAAGGGACAGCGGGCCAACCAGGCGATACGGAACAGAGGGAACGATGCTGGGGATCGATCTGCGGACCGGCAGAGGGGAGGTCTACCGGGCGGCCGTGGAGGGACTATCCTTCCAGCTACGCTATGCGCTCGAGATACTCTGCCGATCAACCGGGGTGAGGGCGAGGGAGATTCGCGTGGTGGGAGGAGGATCCCGGAACGAACTGTGGAACCAGATCAGATCGGATGTGACCGGGCTACCGGTCGTAGTTAGCTCCCACAGTGAGGCCACCGTCCTAGGAGCGGCGATAACCGCATTCAAAGGCTTGGGCGAATTTGACACCATAGATGAGGGGCTCGAAAGCGTGGAGATGGAATACAGCAGGTATACCCCCTCCGATCAAGAGACCCGATACGAACGACTCTACGACAGATACCGATCACTGCCCGAGATGCTTGAGCCGTTCTACCGTGAGAAAGATGACTAGGGGTGATCGAACGCACATTAGATTTGGAATCTCATTACCGAACTTCGGCGAGCTGGCAAGCCCCGACAATATCGTCCGGATCGCCGAGGAGGCAGACGAGCTGGGGTACGATTCCCTCTGGGTTGCGGAACGCCTGATGGTTCCGGAGCCCCCGAACCAGTCGTGGAGCAAGAGAGACCCAACTGCCTTCGAGCCGCTGGTGACGCTTTCCCACGTCGCCGCGAGGACATCGAACATCGGGCTTGGCACCTCCATAGTCATACTGCCGGTGAGAAACCCGATGCTCCTTGCGCGCACCGCAGCCAGCGTTGATGTACTGTCCGGCGGAAGGCTGGAGCTCGGAGTTGGAGTGGGCTGGATGAAGGAGGAGATGAAGATCTCGAACGTCCCCTTCTCCGAGAGAGGAAGGATCGCCGATGACTACATAGAGGCCCTGAGGGATATCTGGCAGGGCCGCGGCCACGACGGGGATCATGTACAGATACCTGACAACCAGTTCGAGCCCCGGCCACTCAACGGATCGATACCGATATGGATAGGCGGCAACAGCGATGCAGCGCTGAGAAGGGTGGCCTCCCTCGGGGACGGCTGGGTCCCGATGGGTTCCTTCTCCCCAGGTGAGCTGAAGGCCAAGGTGGAGACGATTCGCAAACGCGCGCGTCGCTTGGATCGAGACCCGGCAGAGATATCCATATCCTGCAACATCCAGTTCTCCTTGGATGACCTGAAGGGCGGCTCGGCCATCGACGAGATAGAGAGGTACGCCTCCTCGGGGGCATCACAGATACTGCCCAGGTTCGACTACTCGAGTGCCAGTCAACTACTGGAGTTCATGGATCAGTTCGCCTCTTCGATTCTTCCCAGCTTCCGTTGATTTCCGAGAGAAGCGAAGATAGGGTCTCCATGTCCTCCAGGAAGGGGGCCCTTCTACTCGGGAACCTCATGGCCGCCGCCGGGTGGTATGTTGGCAACATGAGCAGGCCATCTCGATCAATCGCTCTTCCCCTGATATCGGACAGCCTCGAATTACCCAGGAAGCCGTTCACCGCCACCCTCCCCAGAAGCAGGATCACCTTGGGCTGGATCACCTCGATCTGCCTTTCGAGATAGGGCCTGCATGCATCGAGTTCCGATTTCCTTGGATCGCGATTATCAGGAGGGTGGCATTTCACCGATCCTGTGATGAAGAAGTCCCCGCGGTTCAGCCCGGCATCCTCCAGGGCCTGATCCAAAAACTTGCCCGATCTACCGACGAAGGGACGTCCAGTTCGATCCTCCTCCTCACCGGGGCTCTCCCCGATGAACATGCAGGATGCCGATTCAGCACCCTCGCCGGGCACGGCATTGCGACGGCTCTTCCAGAGTGGGCACTTGCGACAGCCCCTGATCTGCTCGGCCAACCGCTCCAGTTCGCCTGCCAACACTTCAGTGGTTTTCGTGGAACATACTTAAGATATTCGTTGGCTCAGTCAGTCTGGATGAGAGTCAGATTCGGCCCCTCCGGCCTGCCCGGTAATGGTGGGCTGAAGGAGAGATTGGAGGCCCTCAAGGAGATGGGCTTCGACGCGTGCGAACTTGATTTTGTCAGGGAATTCTGGGTTGACAAGGAGGACGCGTCCGGGGCCAGGGGGACGATATCCGAACTTGGGGTCGCTGTAAGGGCCCATGCCCCGTTCTACGGGGTCCTAAGTCAGGGCGATCCCGAGAAGGAGGTGATGGCCGTGGCCATGATGCATCACACGGCCAACCTGGTTCACCTCATGGGAGGCGACGGGATAACGGTTCACCCTGGATTCTACATGGGTAGATCCCGGAAGGAAGTGATGTCCACCGTCGAGGCCAGATGCGGGGAACTCCAGGAGAGACTCGAGAGCAACGACATCGACGATGTGATAATCGGGGTCGAGAACATGGGCAACGGCTCCGAGTTCGGGGGGAACCTCGAGGACATACTGGACATCTGCGAAATCTCACCGATAATCTTCCCCCTGATCGACTGGGGACACATACAGGCGACCTGCGATGGCTGTCTGGTGGATGCGAATTCCTACGTGGAGATCCTGGCATCCATAGAGGATCGCCTGGACGTCGAGTGCCTGAGGAAGACGCGTCACCAGTTCTCTGAGGTTGAGTACAGCGACCGGAAGGAGAGGAGGCACCTCGCTTACGGGAGCGGTGACCTGAAGCTGGACCATCTGCTACAGGCCCTGGAGGAGATGGGCCTGAAGGAGGTGCTGATCATATCGGAGAGCCCGGGATACGAGGACCACAGGAAGATGCTGGAGCTCGTCAGATCCGAGACGGACTAGGTGGCGTTCACTGAACGTCGAGATCGTAAAGGTCCCTCGGATTCTCGTAGAACCACCTGCGCGCGATCTCCATGGCGTCGTCCTTCGATAGAATCTCCCTCTTTACACGCCTTCCCAGCACCCTGGCTATGTTCTCCCGGGCCATCTGAAGATGCCCCACAACCTTCTCAACCGGCTTCCCGTAATCCCCGCCAAAGCCGATGATCTTGTTGATCGGCACCATATCCAGATACTCGTCCAGCGCCGAGCAGGTCATCTCCGGCGATACTATGTGTGACCAGCAGAGGTTGAGATAGACGTTGGGGTTATTCTTCCCTATCAGCCCCGCCTGCCTCACCCAAGGCATACCCATATGATACATGTCGAACTTGGTCTCCGGGTGTCTCGGGAACACGCTGATCATGTGTTTCGGGTCTAGGGTCCTGAAATCTCCCCAGACACCTGTGTGCACGGCAACGATCAGATCGAGGTCCCGGGCCATGTCGAGCATCTCGTTCATCAGGTAATCCCTCAGGGGGTTCATCTCGGGGAGCTTCCTGTCGTGGTTGTGCTGGAGATCGTCGAATAGGTCGACGGCCTCGGAGCGGTCTGGTTGCTGGTAAGCCATCGAAACCATCTTTATCCCGACCGCGCCCTCGGATCTCCACCGTTCAAGGCCGTTACGAATCGTCTCCAGGTATTCGTCGAGCGTTGTTGCTCCCCCGCCTACCTCGGTGGCCCGCTCCTCCACCACGTTCCACCCGGTCACCCTGGCATAGTTGTCCAGGGGCATTAGCGGTATCATGAAATCCAGGTCGTAGTCGGTTCGGCCCGCTTGGGTCAGCGCGGCCCTAATGTTGCAGAGGTCAACCATGATCTTGCGGTATATCCCCGGCTCGTTGTCTTCGTCTAGCCTCCTGGATATCTCGCGGTAATTGTCTTCGGTAATGTCATCAAAACCCAGGTGCTTGGCATAGATGAAGGCTGGTCTGGCGTATGAGCCGTGTCGTATATGGCCCAGGTACTTTCGGAGTATCTCCCAGCGCTCATCGAGGGGGACCTCCTTGTTGTGCATCCTCTCCCATTCGTCCTGTGACATGCCCGCGCAGTAGAAGTCGGTCCGGGTGTAGTGGTAGAAGAGATCTAGGACATCCATCTCTTGACCGACCCTGATACGTTCCGGGGCTAGGTGTTCGTGGGCGTCTATGACCGGAATCTCCCTGAAGGCGGAGTATAGCTCCGCTTCGGTTTGATCGAGTTTCATTCTAGGACCGGGTTAGTGCAGAGCACCGAGCCTGAAAAAGGTTGGTTCCTCTAACCTAACCTGAAGAGCCATACGATGAGGCCCATTATGACCACGAAACTGCCGACTCCTAACACCAGGTCAACGG
>Ga0180431_10002710_pt1 | contig 23439 bp, 14 predicted proteins | sample SS_ome_11_FD_132459 | JGI IMG/M metagenome (GOLD analysis project Ga0180431, IMG submission 132459) | Hypersaline lake sediment archaeal communities from the Salton Sea, California, USA - SS_1_MS_1 metaG | ecosystem: Environmental > Aquatic > Non-marine Saline and Alkaline > Hypersaline >...
GCCAAACAGCCGGTAGTCCAAGTGCGGCTGGCTGCCAGCGAGGATTCACCCGTCGTCAATCCCACTTTCCTTATCAACAACTGGAGCAGACGGTTTCCGCAACTCAAAGTCAATGGCGAGGCAGTTCGCCGAGGCACGGACTTTCGCGCCGGAAGTTACAAGATATTGGAACTCGAAGACGGCCGCCAATGGAAAGATGTTCTGATCGTATGGGTGAATACGAAGTCAACGAAGCCGATCGAGTTCACCATCCAACCCGAAGGATATCGTCCTCCCCGAAGCGTCGTCTCTTCCGACAACAGCGAGCCCAAATCTTCGCGAGAACCAGACGCGAGCAACGAAGTTGCTTTTCGTAAGTGGACCAGCGGGAACTACTCGACCAAGGCCCGCCTGTTGACGTTCGGCGACGGCATCGCTGTTCTCGAGAAATCCGACGGCCAAACCGTGAGAGTCCCCTACGCCAAGCTGAGCCCGCCCGATCAGAAGTACTTGGACGACTGGAAGAAGCAGAAATAGGCAAGTAGCTACCGTCGCCAGACGGTGGAAAATCGTCAGAAGGAATTGCGGAACCTGCGGTTGTTGACGCAATCCCCACGCTCTGGCGAGCGTAGCTACAGAATCAAACAGAGCATCAGTCTAATCCCAAAGTATGCAACATGACATCACGTGACAATCGTCTGAGACGTCGAGAGTTTCTGCAAAAGTCAGTCGCTGGCACAGCATTCGCCGGGCTTGCAATCGTGCCTCGGCATGTCCTGGGAGGTGCTAGCCAAACTCCGCCGAGTGAGAAGGTCAACTTGGCCTGTATCGGCGTGGGCAATCGCGGCTGGCAAGTCCTTCAAGGTATGCAGCACCACAACATCGTCGCCTTGTGCGATGTTGATGAGGAATACCTTGCACAAGCTTCCGAACGTTACCCCAGCGCCAGAAAGTACCGTGATTTTCGTAAGCTGCTTGACTGGGAAGAGAATAACATCGACGCCGTCGTGGTCGCCACGCCGGACCACGTGCACGTCCCCGCGACGGTGATGGCCCTGAAGATGGGCAAGCACTGCTACACCGAGAAACCACTCGGCCACAACGTCCACGAAGTCCGCCAGCTCACACGCGTAGCCAAACGGTACGGCCTGGCCACCCAACTTGGCAATACAGGACATTCCTCGCAGATCTACCGCGGCGTGGTCGAGTTGATTCGGGCCGGAACGATTGGGGAGGTCAAGGAAGTCCACGCCTGGTGCGATAACGAGTGGGAAGACCCACCGAGAGTCGCTGCGGCTGACGGCCGCCGTGGCCGAAATCGGCCGCAAGAGACGCCTCCCGTTCCCGCACACGTGGATTGGGACCTCTGGCTGGGGCCAGCCCCCTATCGCCCGTACCATCCCACCTACCATCCCATGCATTGGCGTCAGTGGTGGGATTTCGGCAACGGCAGACTGGGCGACATGGGTTGCCATCTGATCGACCTTCCGTTCACCGCACTCGATCTGAGGTACCCGCTCACGGTCGAGGCGAACGGTCCCCCGGCCCATCCCGAGAGTGCGCCGACGTGGCTCATCAGCAAGTGGACGTTCCCCGCGCGAGGCGACCGGCCGCCCGTGGAGCTGACGTGGTACGACGGCAACAAACGCCCCGAGTTGCTGAAAAAAGTGGTCCCGCCCGACTCCAACTATCCCTGGTACGTGCTGCTCGTAGGCGCCGAAGGGATGCTGATCGCTGGAATGGACACATACAGACTGTACCCGGAAGAGAAGTTCGCCGGTGTCCGTCGGCCACGGCTGCCTCAGGGTCCGTCCCACGCCGACGAATGGTTGGCGGCGTGCAAGACGGGTACGCCGACCGGTACCCACTTCGGTTATTCCGGGCCTCTGACCGAGACGGTGCTGCTGGGGTCCGTCGCCTATCGCGCCGGCCAGAAGCTCGAATGGGATGCGGAGAACCTGAAGGTCACAAACTGCCCGGAAGCGGAACGTTTCATCCGGCGCGCTACCCGCCAAGGGTGGACGTTGTAGCTACCGTCGCCAGACGGTGGGAGTACCGCCCACGCTCTGGTGAGCGTAGCCACGACGGGAATCACTCGAACGACGTTAACACACCATGAATGAGATATCATCATGCGAACGAATATCTGTCACACCATTGGATGGCGGTGCTTGACCGCAACCACGCTGCTCCTATCGCTCGGCCAAGCCGTAGTCGCCGCCGCCGTGGAGCCGCCCAGAGAATTGAATGTGCCACCGGAAGGATTCACTGCACTGTTCAACGGCAAGGACTTCACCGGCTGGCGAGTGGACCCGAAGATCAAAGCAGCATGGTCCATTGAGGGCGGTGTGCTCAAGGCGCTCGGCCCTGTGGATGAATGGATCCCTGATTTAGAGACGTTAGGAACATACCGGGACTTTGTTCTTCTGGTTGATTTTCACCTGCCGTCGGCTTCCAACAGCGGGGTCTACATCCGTAGGTTGGTCCCTCCGCACGTATTGGGAGGCCGGGAGAAGATCGATATCAATCCCGGACGGATGGGACATCCCCTGAGTTTTCATTACCTCACGCCGGACATCAAACTGGCAAGCACACAGTTTCCCCGCGTTAAAGACCACCGTTCCAAGATCGGGGTCTGGCATACCATGAAGATTACTCTGGTCGCTCAGACGCTGTCGATCGAAGTTGACGGCGAGGTGATCCTCCACGAGTTCAAGTATCCGGAGCGGATACTGAGCATGAAGCCCAGCCCGATCGGCCTCCAGAAACACAAGCAGGAGATCCAGGACGGCAAGCTGAGCGATATGCCCGTTGAGTTCCGCAACATCTTCATCAAGGAAATCAAGCCGGTCGCCTCGGGTGGATCGCGTGAAATGAATGTCCCGCCGGAAGGTTTTACGGCACTTTTCAACGGAAAGAACTTCAACGGTTGGCGACTGTCGCCTGCGGTACAAGACGCCTGGACCATTGAGGACGGGATCCTCAAGTCACACAAGACGATCAAGGATTGGGGCGCGGATTTGCGGACCGTGAAAAAATACCGGGACTACGTCCTGTTGGTTGATTACCGTATTCCGAAGATCTCCGACAGCGGGATCTACATTCGGGGACTGATGCCGGGGATAGGGATCTTTGACCGAGACCGGTGGGAACAGTTCAACCTCAGATCCCGCGGCGGCACCGGATCTCTGGAGAGTTTTCGTTTTCAACCTCCAGACAGGCGAGTGGAACCTCCTCGGGGCAAATACATCGATCCAGAGGTCGGAGTTTGGCATACGGTCAAGTTGACGCTGATCGGCAAGACCCTGTCAGCCGAGTATGACGGCGAGACGATCATTGACCAGTATGAGTATGCGGACGGAATTCTAAGCATGGAGCCCAGTGTGATCCGGCTCCAAAAGCATCCCCCGTCAGAAATTGGCGGCGAGATGAGCGACTGCCCGATCGAGTTCCGCAACATCTTCGTCAAGGAGATCAAACCTTCCGGTTTCCCCAAGCAGATCAAGCCTCGCGAGCTGAACGTACCACCGCGAGGCTTCACCGCGCTGTTTAACGGAAAGGACTTGACCGGGTGGCAGGTGACACCCCAGGTAAAGGAGGCCTGGACCATTGAGGATGGCGTACTGAAGGCCCACCGCGAGATCAAGGATTGGGGCGCCGACCTGACGACCGAAAGGAAGTACCGTGACTTTGTCTTACTCGTGGATTTCAAGTTCCCAACCATCTCTGACAGCGGAATCTGGTTCCGGGGAATTCCGGGAATCATGGGCGGCATGGAGCAGTTCAATCTGATGTCCGTTTACGGGACGGGAAACCTGGACAGCCTGGATCATCTTCCCAAGGACGTTCAACTCTCGTTCCGGGATGCGGCCTATACGCCGTTCTTCTATTGTCAACCGGAGTACTATCGGCTGAAAGACCCTCCGGTCCGGTACACGGATCCGGAAGTCGGAGTGTGGCACACAGTCAAGCTCACGCTGATCGGCAGGACCCTGTCAGCCGAATTTGATGGACACGTCATTCACGATCGTTTTGAGTACCCGGAAGGCACGATCAGCATGGAGCCTGCGCCTATCAGGCTGCAGAAGCATGTGCCCCAGACCATAGCGGGCAAGTTGTACAAGGAATGCCCGATCGAGTTCTGCAATATCTTCATCAAGGAAATCGGGCGGTCCGAATCGTCTGAGTCGGGCGAGCTGCGTGAATCGAATGTTCCACTTGCGAAGCTGCTGGCCCGGATCGATGCCAACGATCTGCCTGAAGGGTATGAACCGGCCAAACATCAGGAGTACGTCGACCGTCGTTGGCCGGAGTTGAGCCCCGAACAATCGGCCAGGGTCAACCAACTCTGGAAAGAGAAGCAAGCCAACGATCCGGACATGCCCAATCGAGGCTGTTCCTTCGTGAAGATCCTAGCGTATGTGGCCGACAAGGAAGGACGAGCCGAGCAACCTGCTCCCGCGGCAAATCCGGGCCCCCAGCCGTCCGCCCTACCGATTCCGCATCCCGTCAATCAGTGGAAGTGGTCGGCCGGAGCAGACGCGGAAGGTGCAACGCGCAAAGCGATCCCGGTTAAGATATCCGATGAACGAACCATCTATGTGGCGCCAATCACCGTCTCCGAGGACGACAAGCCACCCGTTGTGCTGGTGCCCGAATCCCGTCTCTCAGTGATCGGCCGCCTTGCGACCGAGTGCCCCGTCTATTTCGGCATCACGATCAACCATCCCAACGGTGATTTCGCAGGTCGCTATCAGACGGTGCGCCCTGCTGATGAGTTCCGCGGCGGAGAAGACTTCGAAGTCACGCTCGAGCTTCAAGACTTTCAGCTTGATCCTTCGCTTGCCGACAGGAAGGACAAGCTGCCGAGCCAGCCGTTTCACTTCGTTGTCAAAACCATTTGGCTTCACACGCTGGAGAAACAGGCGGGGTTGGAGATTGTCGAGTTGGAGTTGATTCCACCTACCGCAGACGAATTGCAACAGGAGTAAATGATGATATCGCGCGAGAATCGTCTGAATCGCCGCGGCTTTCTACAGCAATCATTCGCCGGTGCTGCACTGGCAGGATTCGCGACCGTGCCGCGGCACGTCCTGGGAGGTGCAGGCCACCTTCCGCCCAGTGAGAAATTGAACATCGCCGGCATCGGCGTGGGCAATCGCGGCTGGACGGTCATTCGGCAGATGGAGGCCCATAACATCGTCGCCATTTGCGATGTCGATGCGAACTACCTGGGAAAGGCCTCCGAGCGTTATCCGAACGCGAGGAAGTACAACGATTTCCGCAAGCTGATTGATTGGGAAGAAAACAGCATCGACGCCGTGACCGTGTGCTCGCCCGATCATACCCATGCGCCGGCCTCGATGGCGGCACTCAGAGCGGGCAAGCACGTCTATTGCGAGAAACCGTTGACACACAATGTTTATGAGGCCCGTACCATGGCCAAGGCGGCGCGAGAAACCGGGCTGGCCACGCAGATGGGCAACGAGGCCCACTCCGGACGCAACTACCGCCGCGTTGTCGAGTTAATCCGCTCCGGGGCCATCGGAGAAATCAGAGAGGTCCATATCTGGCGTGAACTCGGTTCAGAGCCCAGGTACCGCCCCAGAGAAACGCCTCCCGTTCCACCGAATCTGAACTGGGATCTCTGGCTCGGCCCGGCGCCCGAACGTCCTTACCATTCTTGCTATCACCCCGTGCAATGGCGGCATTGGTGGGATTTCGGTAACGGGCAACTCGGCGACATGGGCTGCCACCTGCTCGACCTGCCGTTTTGGGCGTTGGACCTGAAGTACCCGACGACCGTCGAGACGGTAGGCCCGCCCGCGCATCCGGAGATGTACCCCCGGTCGCTGACCGCCCGTTGGACATTTCCTGCTCGGAACAGCCAGCCGCCGGTGGAACTCACCTGGTACGACGGCGGAAAGAAACCACCGATGTGGGAGGAAGGGATCTTTCCCAGCTGGTCCGAGGGCGTCTTGTTCGTCGGCGCCGAGGGCATGCTGTTCTCCCATTTTGGTAGATACGAGTTGCATCCGCGGCAGAAGTTCGCCGGCTTCGAACCGCCCCCGCAGACGATTCCCGGACCCATCAGCCACGCTCAAGAATGGCTTACGGCGTGCAAGACGGGCAGTCCAACCGGTACTCACTTCGGCTACACAGGGCCGCTGACCGAAACCGTCCTGTTGGGAACGGTCGCATACCGCACGGGCCAAAAGCTCGAGTGGGACGCGGTGAACCTGAAGGTCACCAACTGTCCCGAGGCGAACGAGTACATTCAGCGAGAATATCGTAAAGGGTGGACGTTGTAGGGCGGCAGGGCCGCCGGCCAAATCGGAGCTACCGCTCCGGTGACTTGGTCGCTTTCGTTGGTCGCTCGTTTCCTGCCAAGAAGACAACAAAGCCCGGATTAGCGGTGTGGGTTGGCAAAGGCGTACTGGATATTACTGCTGAATTGCATGCGGTGAAGTTAATTACTGATAACAATTGAGACTATTCACGAGGTGACCTAGCGATGCGCACACTAACACTCCCGTCAGTTGGATCACAGTTCCTAGCCGCCACAATGCTGCTACTATTGTCCGGCCATGCCACGACGGTTGAGGCGAATGACTGGTTCGGCGTATGGAACAACGCCGACAAGTGGTACGAAGCCGGCCACGCCACGCTCAACCCGGACCAGAACCGACTGCTTGTAGGCAAGCCGGGAACCGGGGTCCTGCTCAACGGCAAGACGGGCCGCGCCGACAGCCTTGTTACGAAACAAACCTATCAAGATGTGGAAGTACACGTGGAATTCGTGGTGGCCAAGGGGTCGAACTCGGGCGTCATCTTTCACGGCAACTACGAGATCCAAATCCTGGACAGCGCGCACATCGAGGCGCCCACAGGAGCCCATTGCGGCGGGGTCTATCCGCGAGCGGAAGGCGAGCCGGGCAAACCGTCCTATCGCCACATCGACGCCGGCTCGCCGCCCCGGGTCAACGCCGCGAGGCCGCCGGGCCAGTGGCAATCGATGGATATCATCTTCCAGGCCCCTCGATTCGATGAAGCCGGCAACAAGACGGCCAACGCGAAATTCGTCAGAGTGATCCACAACGGGGTTGTCATCCAGGAAAACCACGAAATGCCCCACGCGCACGGTCCCAACTGGGATCGCCAGCAGTTTCCCAACGGTCGCGTCGTCCTACAGGGTGACTACGGGCCGATTGCGTTCCGCAATGTCAGGGTACGCCCCTGGACGGACGCAGAAGAGGGCAACTCCACCGGTAGCCACCGTCGCCAGACGGTGGGAGGGGACGGTACCCACGCTCTGGCGAGCGTAGCTACGTTGAATGTTCCTCCGGAGGGATTCACTTCGCTCTTCAACGGCAGGGATTTCACCGGTTGGAAGATGTCGCCCCGGGCCAAGCAGATGTGGTCGATCGAGGATGGGGTTCTCAAGTCCCACGGGCTCTTGGAGCAGTGGGGAGCAGACCTCGTGACGGAGAGAGAATTCCAGGACTTCGTCCTGCTGGCCGATTTCCGCATGCCGGCCGACTCTGACAGCGGGATCCTTTTCCGGCGGCTGCTACCGGACATGGGCTTCTTCGGGAATCAGGAACAGATGAACCTGGGCACCGGGCATCGTATGGGGCAGCTCGAAAGTCTCAGTTTTCTCCGGGCAAATCCGAAACAAGGCCTTCCCTCCGTGATGCCAAAGGATCTGCCACGGGTGAATCGCGTGGATCCCGAGATCGGGGACTGGCACACGGTCAAGATCACGATGACCGGCAGGACCATTTCGGCTGAACTCGATGGGAAAACGATGATCGACCGATTCGAGTTTCCCGAATGGCTCCTTGGCACGGGTCCGGCGCCGATTCGGTTCCAGAAGCACAAGTTCCTGGAAAACGAGAAGACGGGGAAGAAGAATCCCTGTCCGATCGAGTTTCGGAACCTGTTCATCAAGGAAATCGGCTCAATTCCGAAGGTGACGGAAAAACGGAAGCTCAACGTGCCGCCGGAAGGGTTCACCGCACTGTTCAACGGCCGGGACTTCACCGGCTGGCACACGCCTCCGCTGGTCAAGCAGTACTGGTCGATCGAGGACGGCATCCTCAAGTCGCCGAGGCTGATCGAAACTTGGGGCGCGGACCTGGCAACAAAGAAGCAATACCGCGATTTCATCCTGATGCTCGATTTCCGGATGCCGACGATCTCCGATAGCGGCATCAACTTCCGCAGGCTGATACCGGAGATACCAGGCTTTGGGAACATGGAACAATTCAACCTGAGATCCAGGGGCGGAATGGCACACCTGGAGAGTTACTATTTCCTGCCGAAAGAAATCGCCGAAGAAAAAGGACTCAAGGAAGAAGAAAAGCCGCACGTCAGGCATATCGACCCGGAAGTCGGGGTCTGGCACACCGTCAAGCTGACCGTGCAGGGCCGGATCCTGTCGGCGGAGTATGATGGGGAACTGCTCCACGACAATTTCGTGTATCACGACTGGATGCTGAACATGGAACCGGCGCCGATCCGGTTGCAGAAACACATCGTTACCTACGGCAATACGGATATGGGCAGGAACCTCGGCGAAGTGAACCCCTGTCCTATCGAATACCGCAACATCTTCATCAGGGAACTGGGACCCGGCGAGGTCATTGCGTCACCTAAACCAAGCGGAAAACCTCGCGAGTCTTCCCTGGAAGAACTGCTGGCCCGGATCGAGAAGAACGATCTGCCGGAAGCCTATCAGCCGGCAAGCCATCAGGACTACGTCGATCGGCGTATCGCGAAACTGAGCATCCAGCAGATGGCAAGACTCGGGAAGTTGTGGAAGGAGAAACAACGGCTCGATCCCGGCATGCCGAATCGCGGCAACTCCTTCGTCAGGATCCTGGAATACGTCGCCGAAGGGAAAAGTCCGCCACCCGCAACCAAGGTTCAAGAGCCGAAGCCCGGTAAGAACGCCCCCGATCAACCTGGCGCCAACAAGTCCCGCAAGTCGGGCAACCAATGGAAATGGACCGCCGAGTCGGACGCAAAAGGCGAACAACGCAAAACCACCCCGATCAAGAGCCCGGATGGGCGGACCATCCATGTGGCGGGGTTCGAGGTCTCCGGCGATGACAAGCCGCCGGTCGTGCTGCTGCCCGATTCCCGTCTCTCAGTGAGCGGCCGCCTTGCGACGAAGTGCCCCGTCTATTTCGGCATCACGATCAACCATCCCAACGGTGATTTCGCAGGTCGCTATCAGACGGTGCGCCCTGCTGACGAGTTCCGCGGCGGAGAAGACTTCAAAGTCACGCTCGAACTTCAAGACTTTCAGCTTGATCCGTCGCTTGCCGACAGCAAGGACAAGCTGCCGAGTCAGCCTTTTCACTTCGTTGTCAAAACCATTTGGCTTCACACGCTAGAGAAACAGGCGGGGTTGGAAGTCATCGAAGTCGAACTAGTCCCACCCTCCGAAGACAAATCGGAGTAGAGATGAATCTTCAAACATCAAAGAACGCCATCGGGGTCATTGCGCTGGCATTGTTTTTGATGCCTTGCGTCAGCCTGTCGGCTACCAAACGACCGAATGTCGTCGTGCTGTTGGCCGATGACCTGGGCTGGAAGGACATCGGCTGTTACGGCGGACCGGTCAAAACGCCTACACTCGATCGTCTCGCTGCGGGCGGCGTACGTTTTACCGATTTCTACGCTGGGGCCGCCGTCTGCGGGCCTTCCCGCGCGGTGTTGTTGACGGGGCGTCATCACACACGTACGGGCATTTACAGCAATGTGATTTTCGAATCCTCCCAGAAACCGCATCTGCTTGAGCGCGAAGCCACGCTGTCCGAAGTACTCAAGCGGCACGGATATGCGACAGCGCATTTCGGGAAATGGCATTTGGGAATGCCTACCCGTGACGTGATAAAACCGGCGCCCGCAGAACATGGCTTTGACTACTGGTTTGGAATGAACAGCGGGGCCAACCCGAGCCACAAGGATCCCGTGAACTTCCTTCGCAATGGTGAACCGGTGGGGAAGATCGAAGGGTATTCATGCCAGATACTCGTCGACGAGGCGATCTCGTGGCTGGATGAGAAACGTGATCCCGACGCGCCGTTCTTGCTGAACCTGTGGTTTCACGAACCGCACGACCCCATTGCGGCACCGGAATCGATCGTCTCTCAATATGGCGATTTGAATGATCAGGCCGCTATCTATTCCGGCACAATCGACAACACAGACCGCGCCATCTCTCGCCTGCTTGATAAACTGAAGGAAGTCGATTCGCTTGAGAACACTCTGGTCTTCTACACTTCCGATAACGGTAGCTATCGGGACGATCGCAACGGCAACCTTCGTGGCAGAAAGGCATCCAATTTCGAAGGTGGAATTCGAGTCCCCGGGATCTTCTATTGGCCGCGGACCATCAAAGAAGGGCACGTCGAGCACGAACCGGCTGGAGTCGTCGATCTGCTGCCGACGATTTGTGGTCTGCTCGGCATCGACAAACCTGAGGGTGTCCATCTCGACGGTTCGGATATCTCCCCGTTGCTGACCAGCCGTGGCAACGAGTTCGTTCGGCACCAGCCACTGTACTGGCATCTGCCTTCGGGGAGTCCCTCCCTCGCAATCCGAGACGGCAACTACTCGATGGTTGCGTATCGCGATTACGAGTTCCCGAGGGACAGGGAGGCCATCGCCGAGGTGGAGAAGGAAATCGAAGAAGTCTTGAGGAAAGCTAACAGCCCAGAGCTTGCCCCTTGGGTGGAGCGAACCGACTATTTCTACAAGGTATTCAGGAACAAAGACGCCGAGCGACTCCGCAGTGAATTCATCCGGTTGAACGTATTTCAGGAATCGTGGATTCCTATCCTGAAGTCGGGAAACTACAAGCACTTCCAGTTGTTTGACCTGGCGGCGGATCCTTCACAGAAGGTGGATGTGTCAAAGCAGCATCCCGAGATCTTCGCTCGTCTCAAACGCCAGATGCTTGAGATCAACGCGAGCGTAATGGCCGAGGCGCCTGATTGGGGCTCGGCTGACGAAGCACCAATGCCTTCCAGTTCCAACCCTGCCACATCGAAGAAACCGAATCGCCCAAATGTCGTCGTGCTGCTGGCCGACGATCTAGGCTGGAAGGACATCGGCTGTTACGGCGGGCCCGTGAAGACGCCCACCCTTGATTCGCTGGCGGCTCGCGGTGTTCGGTTTACCGATTTTCATGCCGGTGCGGCAATCTGTTCACCGTCGCGAGCAACCCTACTGACCGGAAGGCAGCACCTGCGAACGGGCATTTACGGCGTGTTGCAGGACCACTTGCACAACGCGCATCTGCTTGAGCGCGAAGTCACGATCGCGGAGGTACTGCAGCAGACCGGCTACAGCACGGCGCACTTTGGCAAATGGCACATTGGCATGACCTCCGGCAAACGCAAGAAGCCCTCGCCGACGGAGCATGGGTTTGATTACTGGTTTGGTCTGGCCAATGGAGCGCACCCAAGTCACAGGGATCCCACCAACTTCCTGCGCAACGGACAACCGGTCGGCCCGCTGAAAGGCTACTCGTGTAAGCTACTCGTGGATGATGCCATCCGCTGGTTGGACGTTAAAGACAAACCCGATCAGCCGTTTTTCCTTAACGTCTGGTTCAATGAGCCTCATCACCCATTGGCCGCGCCGGATGAAATCGTGTCGCAGTATGGTGACCTCAAGGATGAGGCAGCGGTCTACTCGGCCACGATCGACAACACCGACCGCGCCATCGGACGTCTCGTCGCAAAGCTCAAGGATATGGGACAACTCGACAACACGCTGATTGTCTATTCGTCCGACAACGGGAGCTACCGAGCCGATCGCAACGGCGGTCTGCACGGCAACAAGGGATCGAACTTTGAAGGTGGTTTGCGTTCGCCAGGGATCTTCTTCTGGCCCCGCGGGTTTCGGGGAGGTCGTATCGAGAACACGCCTTCGGGCTCGGTTGATCTGCTGCCGACCATCTGCGGATTAGTTGGGATCGAGAAACCACCTGGTGTGCATCTCGATGGCGCGGACCTTTCGCCAGTACTGAAGGAGCAGGGGCAATTCCAGCGCACGCAGCCGTTGTTCTGGCTCACCCCGACCTCCGGCCACCTCGGGACTTTGCGCGACGGTTGTTACACGCTGATGGGCTACCGCGGCTACGATTTGCCCGAAGATCACGCCACCCAAAACAAGATCCTGCGGCAGATGGCCCGCCTGGCGGGAATCGATGAAGATGCAGAAAATCTGCGCAGCCGCATCGCCAATACGCCATTCACCAGTCCTGAATTCAGGCGACTGCGTGGCGAATACGTCAAGTTGACCACGTTTCAGGAGTCGTGGATTCCTATCATCAAATCGGGCGGGTTCAGCCGCTTCGCTTTGTATGACCTGGCATCCGATCCGACGCAAATGAAGGACGTTTCAAGGCAGCACCCGGAGGTCACAGCGCGGCTGAAGAAGAAGTTACTGACCCTATACAAGAGCGTTATGGCAGACGCGCCGGACTGGTCCGCACAACAGTAAAGTAGGCCGGATAACTCCGGCAACAGTACATCACGCTGGAATCAGTTGTGAGGAAACCTCAAGGCACCAAGGAAAGAAAGAAATGAACAACAAATCAACACTTACAAGACGTGAGTTCGTGGGCACTGCAGCGGCAGCAACTGCGCTTACGATCGTTCCCCGGCACGTTCTTGGCCAAACAGCCCCAAGTAATCTGATCAATGTCGCCGTTGTCGGTTCAGGAGGGCACGGGGCCTTTGTCATTACCCAAATGCTCAAGGCTGGCGGGATCAATGTCGTTGCCCTGTGTGACGTGGATACGGAATTCGCCAGCCACATTGAAACAATGGAGTATGGCGACAGGCATATCACGGGCCTCTACAGGCAGTTCCCCAACGTCCCAAAATACAAAGACTTTCGGGTGATGCTCGGTCAAGAGCAGAACAACATCGATGCGGTTGTGATCACAACACCCGAACATACACACGTCTCTGCTAGCGCGATGGCCATGAAGATGGGGAAGCATGTCTATTGCTCGAAGTTGCTTGGGCATAACGTCTATGAGATACGCCTGGCAACTCAGCTGGCCGAGCAACACGGGGTGATTACCCAGATGGGAATCGGAAATCACACCACCGAGATATTTCATCGGGCTGTCGAGATTATCCAGGCCGGCGACATTGGGGAAGTCAGGGATGTATATGTCTGGTGTGATAATGAATGGGATCCCTATCAGGGACCCGAGGCATGGCCACCGAGAGCAGTAAAGGAATATCGCCCCGACCGGGCAGACAAACAGTTACGGGAGAAACTGCCCATCCCCGCCCACCTGGATTGGGATCTATGGCTGGGACCGGCAGAACACCACCCTTATCCAGGCTTCCACCGCGGCTGGTACCATCCCTCGGGCTGGCGCAGTTGGTGGGATTTTGGTAACGGAAGGATAGGGGACATCGGCAGCCATGCCGTCGACCTGGTGTTCTGGGCACTGGACCTCAAATATCCGTTGACCGTCGAAGGGGAAGGCCCCGGTCGGCCCGCACTGGAACGTGTCCCTCCCTGGCAGAAGGCGACCTGGACGTTTCCGGCGCGAGGGAACAAGCCGCCGGTGACGGTGAGGTGGTGCCACGGCAATACGCGTTTTGACGAATTGAAACACCTGGATCTGCCTCACGAATGGCCCGTTGGCATCCATTTTGTCGGTAGTGAAGGAAGGCTGACCATGCAGATCGAAAGGGGGCCTGCGGGTCCCATGGAGCTGTATCCGAAAGCGAAGTTTGCCAATTACACACCACCCCCTCGCACGCTCCCCCGGTCTCCTGGTGAGTATCAGCAATGGATACAGGCCATCCTAAACAACGATCCAACGAGAGCTGAAATGCCTTTCAGCTATTCAGGACCGTTGTCTGAGACATTGGCGTTGGGAAATGTTGCCTATCGCGTTGGCAAGAAGCTCGAATGGGATCCAGTACACCTGAAGGCCACCAATGCTCCCGAGGCGGACAAGTTCATTCAAGGCAGTTATCGGCTAGGGTGGGAACTGGATAAACCCCGTATTCCAACAGAAGAAACGGAGTCATGAAGAAAACCGCTCTCATCGTAGCAGGACTTCTCACGACGATTTCCTCCATGGGAGCTTCTCAGGATGCCGGGAAGATCCTAGAGGTTTCCGGTGTCCAAGGAGGGCTGGTAGTCGTGATCGGCTGCGACAGCCCGGCACTGCTGGCGGAGTTGCGGGCCAGCGATTCGTACTTGGTCCACGGTCTGGATCGAGATCCGGAAAAGGTTGCGGCGGCGAGAAGCTATCTTCGTGACGAAGGGCTTTACGGTTCGGTGACCGCAGCCCGATGGGATGGAACGGGCCTGCCGTATGTAGACAGCCTGGTGAATCTCGTGGTGGCAAGTGGCGAGTGTCACGTGGCAAGTGACGAGATTGCTCGTGTGCTCGCCCCAGACGGCGTGGCTGTGAGACTCGATCCTGAAACCCAAAACGTGAAACCAGAAGCCTCCTTCCGCAATCCGTGGCCCAATGATATCGACGAGTGGAGTCACTTCCTGCATAACGCCTCGAACAACGCCGTGTCCCGCGACACGATAGTCGGCCCAGCACGCGGCCTACGTTGGACCTGTGGGCCGGAGTATGCCAGGAGCCATGAGCATTTTTCCAGCATGAGCGCCATGGTCACGGCTGGCGGGCGGATTTTCTATATCATCGACGAAGGCCCCATCAGCTCGGTCTACCTGCCGCCCCAATGGAAGCTGGTCGCCAGAGACGCGTTCAGCGGCGTGTTGCTGTGGGAACGCCCGATTACGAACTGGGAAGCCCATCTGCGTGGTTTCCGTAGCGGGCCGCCGGAGATCGGACGGCGGTTAGTGGCAACAGATGATCGGATCTACGGTGCCTTTGATTACGGAGAATCGGTTGCGGTCTTGGATGCCGCGACCGGCAAGGAACTCGCAACGGTTCCCAACACCGACGGCGCTCGTGAGCTGCTGTTGACAGACGCAACACTGTTTGTGCTGGCAGACGACATGACCACGGCCCAGCACAACGAACGTCGCGAGGCGATCAACCAGGGGTTCCTCCGCACCTCCCCGAAGCTGTCGATTTGGCAGCGTCTTCAGCGCAAGGCGTACCCCATGTACGGCACGCAACGGATCGTTGCGATCAGAACCGGTGATGGCAGTTACGACCGACTCTGGAATCGGCGATTCGATAATCCCGGCGAGATCCTGCCCACGACCATGGCCGTGGACGACGGCAAGGTGTGCCTTCAAACCGTCTCGCACGTCATCTGCCTGGACGCGACCGAAGGAAAAGAACTGTGGCGTAACGAGCGTCCGCTGGCAAGGAGTCGGTTCTCCTGGTCCACACCTACCCTAGTGATGCACGATGGTGTTGTGCTGATCCTCGACCGCGCGGCAAGCGACAACGTGGGCAAATCTCCGCCGGACGAAGGCAGCGAGTGGATCGTGTCCAGCGGAGGTCGCGACGATCGGCAGGGCGGTGAACTGGTGACGTATTCACTGGGCAACGGGCAAGAGTTGTGGCGCACGCCGTACTCCGAGAATTACAATACACCGGGAGACATTTTCGTAATTGATGGTGTCGTGTGGGTTGGCAACTTGCGCGGCGGCGGCGACCCGGGCTTTACCGAAGGGCGGGATTTGAAGACCGGGGAGATCCGGGCGACCATACCTCCCCAAAAAGCCTGGGGACACCACCGTTGCTACCGGAACAAGGCGACCGTTCGCTGGCTGATGGTGGGCCGCGGTGGCATTCAGTACATCGATCCGGAAAGCGGCGCAGTCAAAGGGGACTCGTGGTATCGCGGAGCATGCCAGTATGGCTCGATGCCCGCCAACGGGCTGGTTTACGCGCCGCAGCATTCCTGCGCATGCCAGCCCGAAGAGCTGCTCATTGGACTGAACGCCCTCTCACCACAATCTTCCGCTGGGGAAGGACCGCCGCCGCTCGAAAAGGGTCCAGCCTTTAACTCCCTCCAGCACCCAGCCTCTAGCTTCCAGCCTCGTCGTGACTGGCCGACCTACCGCTCCGACGTCCGCCGAAGTGGATACCAGGATCTGGCCGCACCAAGCGAGCCGAGAGTCGCGTGGACAGCAAAACTCTCGTCGCCGATTACAGCGCCGGTGTCTGCGGACGGCTTAGTGCTTGTTGCGGAAACGGATCATCACACCCTCCACGCCCTGTCGGCAGCGGACGGTAGATCCGTCTGGACATTTGTCGCGGACGGTCGAATCGATTCTCCGCCAACGCTTTCGTCCGGTCGGTGCCTGTTCGGGACCCGCAACGGGTTCGTCTACTGCCTGCGTGCATCCGACGGAGCGATGATCTGGCGTTTCCGCGCAGCGCCGCAGGATCGGCGAGTCGTGGCCTATGAGCAACTCGAATCTGCATGGCCCGTGCATGGCTCGGTGTTGGTTGACGGAGACACCATCTACCTTGCGGCCGGCCGCTCCGCACGCATGGACGGCGGCATTCGAATTCACGCATTGGACGTAAGGACCGGCGAACTAGTGCGCAAAGTCGACGTGCGGATGACCGGTGGCGGGGGCGCTAACGTCATCCGACAAAGCGTGCTGCCGGATATCCTCTCCATCAAGAACGATACTGTTTGGATGCGCGGCTTGGGCGTCAACAAGAACCTGTCCCCAGTCTCCGATGAGCCCCACCTTTTCGCCCCGCGCGGTTTCCTGGACGACACTTGGTGGCACCGAACTTACTGGGTCTACGGGACCAAGGTCGGCGGAGGCTACTCGCACTGGCCGGACGCCGGCAACGCCGTGCCGGCCGGCCGGTTACTCGTATTCGATGGCGGCAAGCACATCTATGGTTATGGCCGCCTTCGCTATCGGATGGGCGACGGGCATGTCGGCCGCGGAGCCGCGAGTGACTATCGCCTATTTGCCGAGGTCCTCACACCAACACCACAAAGCCATGAAGATCAGGAAGATGCGGAACGCGAGAAAAGGAGGACAGGCGAACCAGTTGGGCGACGGCAGATCGAGTGGGTCTCGCAACTACCCTTCGTGGCCCGTTCGATCGTGCTGACTACCGATGCACTGTTGGTTGCCGGCGGCGAGCCACTGCCCAACACGGCATCTGGCGATACTCCGGGAACACTCTGGATTGCTTCCCGAAAAGACGGGGCAAAGCAGGAAGCCTGCCCACTGCCCGCGCAACCGATTGTAGACGGCATGGCCTTTACCGATTACGGTGTTTTCGTCTCCACGATAGACGGGGCCATCACCTGCCTGCGAACAAAAGACAGTGAATGAAAGCCTTTTTGCATGACACGTTGCCGAATCATCTTCTTCATGAGGTCCTTTTCCGCGATCGTCTTCCTATTGTTGGGAGTGTATTCCCTCACTGCCGAGGCCGAATCCGTGCATTGGCATCAGTTTCGCGGACCGAACGGCTCTGGCACCGCCGCCGGATTCAAACCACCGCTGGACTTTGTCGCACAGCAGGCCGCATGGAAAACGCCGCTGCCGCCGGGCAAGTCGTCACCCGTCCTTTGGGGAGAACGAATCTACGTGACCGGCGTCGAAAGCAACCGTTTGGCGACCGTGGCACTCGACGCGGACTCAGGCCAGATCGTATGGAAGACCTTTGCCCCGCAGGTGCCGTTGGAACGAGTGCACCTTGCCAACAGTCCGGCGGCCTCCACGCCTTGCGTGGATGAAGACGGTGTCTACGTCTACTTCGGATCGTACGGTTTGCTGTGCTACGATGTCGACGGTGCCGAACGATGGAAGAAACCCATCCCCACTCCGAAGAGCATGTACGGCGTGGCGACGTCACCGATCTTGCATGGGTCACAGCTCATCCTGACCTTGGATGACGATGCAAATCTACCAGACAGCCGTTTGAGTCGATCCAAAGTCATCGCCTTGGACAAAACGACGGGAGAACTCCTTTGGGAGACGCCTCGGCCCTACAATCGGGGTGCTTGGTCTAGTCCGATGATCTGGACATATCAGGGCGGAACCGATCTGGTCGTGCTCGGTAACGGACGTGTCTGTGGCTACGAACCCATGACCGGGGAAGAGAAGTGGCGTGTCCGTGGCTTCTCACGCGAACCCATCGCCGTGCCCGTGGCGGGCAACGAGAAGCTGTTTGTCTCCGTGTCGATGCAGGGCGGTCGCGGGGACGTGGAATTGGACCCAGAGCCGTTCTGGGCTGCCATGCTGCATTTCGATCGTAACGACGACAGCCGTATTGGGCGCGATGAAATCACGCAAGAATTCACCCTGCCTTTTCGCCCCGAACTTCCGCCCGGTCATCCGGGATTCGGGCTTCCCCTTGCCAAAGATCCGGAGCGCCGCAAACAGCAACAGAACGGCCTGTTCGATTGGCGTGACTCGAACAAAGACGGATTCTGGACCAAGGAGGAGTTTACCGCCGATATGCGCGTGGGCGCGGGCCATCCCAACCTGGCGGCGATTCGGCCCGGCGGGCGAGGCGACATCACCGAGTCTCACGTTTCCTGGAATTTGCGCCGTGGCATCCCTGAGATCCCGTCTCCCGTCTTTCACGCGGGCCGGCTCTACCTCGTCCGTTCGGGCGGCATCCTGAGCTGCGTAGACACGCAGACCGGCGAAGTGGTCTACCGAGAGCGAGTGGGAGCCGCCGGCCAATACAGCGCCTCACCGGTGATTGCCGACGGCCATCTGGTCCTCGTCTCAAGCCAGGGAGTGCTGACGGTTGTGAAATGCGGCGATGAGTTCACGATCACGCATCAAACGGATCTCGATGCGCCCATCGCGGCCACGCCTGCGATGGATCAAGACAGCATCTATATTCGGGTGGACGATGCATTGATGGCATTTCGTTGAGGCCGGAACCTGCTGCCGGCCGTCGTACCCATCCAAGCGCGAAAGAAACCCACCATGGCACAAAACCGAATCCATTCCCTGCGTGGCCGCTTAACCGTATTGCGAATCCTTGCTGCAGTGTTCATGACAACGTTGCTTTCTTGGTACACCTCTCTGGCCGCCGAATTACCTCCGGAATTGCCGCTCTGGGAGAAGGAATCGCCGGACCCGCCGATTCATCACGGAGTGAAAGAACAGGTTCGATCCCACCAAGCGCAGCCAGGATCTCCATCCGGACGGAATCGCGCGTTCAGCTCTGTCTCGGCGCCCACCTACAGTATTCATCGCCCCGAGACACCAAATGGTGTCGGCTTGGTGATTTGTCCCGGCGGCGGTTTTCGCGATATCTGGATCGACCGCGAAGGTCACGACTTGGCCATCTGGCTGAAGGATCAGAACGTGACCTCCCTGGTCTTGAAGTATCGGACTCGCCCGGCCGAAATTGGCTCGCGAGAAGCATGCCAGAATTACCAGGGCGCCGTTCAGGCTGATGGCAGACAGGCCATTCGCATTCTCAGGAAAAACGCGGATGACCTTGGACTCAATCCGAACAAGATTGGCATCTGCGGCTTCTCGGCTGGCGGTCACCTAGCGATAAGTTGTGCGTTGCTTGGCGAACCGAAGTCCCGGGAAACCAAAGTCAGCGGCATGCCAGACTTCGCCGGCCTGTTCTATCCAGGCATTCCCGATGGCGCTGGCCGAATGATCGAGAGCCGCTCGGCGACCGCGTCGGCCACGCGTCCCATCTGCCCGATGTTCATCGTCAACGCTCGCGTGGACAAGCTGACTCCGGCCGACAAATGCATCGACTTCTACGCAACGCTACTGAAGGCCGGAGTCAATGCAGAACTGCACGTCTTCAGCAACGGCGGGCACGGCTTTGGCTTGGGCGACGGTCGAGGAGAATCCACGGCCCTCTGGCCGACCAGTTTTGCCGCCTGGCTCCGTGACTGCTTCTGAGATCCGTGCGGGGACCGTATCTTGTCACCCGCGGAAATCAGAGGGATATATGAAGTGGAGAAGTAGGACATGTTGAAGATGATCGCCACACCCTGCCTTATCTGTCTCATTCCGTTATCTGCCGACGCGGCCGAGCATTATCTAGATCGTTATGAGCCGGTCGCCAATTGGACGCTGGATCAGTCGCCGGAGTCCAAGACGTTGTCTGACACTACAGGCCAGTACAAATCGCTGCTTATTGGCCAGACCGACAAAAGGCTGCCCAGGCAGGTCGCTGGTGCGCGGGTCTTTCTGAGCAAGGCTTTCCACGCAGGCGGGTGGAATTGATGGAAGGGGCGTCTGATAACGTGCCCGCCGCTGAGGAACTCTTACGAATTCGACATCACCCCGCACGTCAGAGCAAGCTCCGCTTGCAGGCAGCGACACGTTTTGCTATCATGAAACATACCAAGTACTCGGTTTTATTATGGAGAGTCTCGTGAGAACGCTTAAGCAACCGCGGGCTGTCGAAACCCGCGGTCGGATTCTACGCGAAGCGGCCCGGCTGTTTGCCCTGAAGGGCTTTCATGACACCAAGGTGGACGAGATCATCACGGCCGCCAAGGTGACCAGCGGCGCGTTTTTCCATCACTTTCAAGGCAAGGATGATCTGGGATTTGCCGTGATAGACCGCCACATGGAGGAGCGCCGTCGGAAGTTGGACCAGATTGAGAAGCGTTTGGACACCGACTGCGGCGACGATCCTCTCGAACGGGTCTTTCGGCGTCTGGACGCCGTGTGCGAGATGGTCGCCGGACGCCGCAAGAGAAAGGGAGGCTGCATTATCGGGAATCTCAGCACGGCATTGAGCGATACGCATCCCGCGTTTCGAAAGCGGCTGGCGGAGTGTTTCGATGAGATGGCCTTTGAGTTCAAGCCGCATATCGACGCGGCCGTGAAAGCACACGAACCCGTGCAAGAGGTGGACACGATGCAGTTGGCTCGCTACATCGTGACCGTTATCGAGGGCGCGATCATGCTCTCACGAACTCACGGAGAATCGGACCTCGTGCACGGGCAGTTCCGCATGTTGAAAGAGTGCTTGAAGCAGTCCGTCGAGGGCTGATGGGATCAAAAAGTGACTCAAGCCAAAGCCTCTGACACATCACGGATCATACAATGGGCGTCTCGTCAGCTTGCCGATTACGACGCCCGCAACCCCGGCACACTGTTTGCCGAAGGGGTCGTGCTGAACGTGGCCCAAGGGTACGAGCTTCAAGCCGCGGTGGCTCAGTTGCGCAGCCGCCGGGGGGAGCGAATTGTCGGGTATAAGGTCGGTTGCACGTCGCCCAAAATCCGAGCGCAACTCGGAATCGATCATTGTGTCACCGGCAGGCTGTACGACTCGGAGCGACACGCGTCGGGCGCTGTGCTGTCGCGTACGGAATACGCGAAGCTTGCGATCGAGGGTGAGTTGGCGGTGGAGCTGTCGCGCGAGCCGACGGAGAGTGATTTTTCCGGAGTCGACGTTCCTCCGTGTGTGGCGCGCGTGATTCCCGTGATCGAGTTGCACAATCACGTGATGCGAGGTGAACGGCCATCGGCAGGGGAACTGATCGCTCACAACGCAATCCACGCCGGGTTTGTCGCGGGGTGTGGCGACAGCCGCAAGGATGCCTGTGGAGATCCTTCGCTGGCGATCTTCGCCGATAATCGATTGCTCGATGAGTGCGAGGGCCCCGCGCTGATCCAGACAATCAGCTCCTCGCTCCGGTGGCTGATGGAGATTGTGCGGGATAGTGGCGACAGGCTCGGCGCCGGCCAGGTTATTTTGACCGGGTCGATCCCGAGCTTGATTCCCATCGACGAGAACTGCCGCGTCAGGGTCGACGCCCCGCCGTTTGGTAGCGTGGAAGTGAAATTCATTACATGACTGGTGCGGTTCCTGGGCCAGTCGCGCGAATGAAGAGCCTGAAGATGAAAAGAGATAAATCGATGCCACCTCCGGCGCGGCCGTTGGACAAGGATGAACTCACGTTCAAAGTGAAAGAGTTTCCCGTGAATTACGGGGCGACGATCGTCGGTATCACGACGGTAGAAACGTTGGCCGGTGGACCTCCTTCAACCGATCTCACCTACGTGCTGGAAGGAGCCCGATCGGCGGTGACCTTCGCTGTGCCTCTGGACGAGGATAAGACCCGCGATTACCTGTCCAAGATCGATCGTGCGGGCCACCAGAAAGACTACACCAGAGCGAGCGTCATCGCCGACGGCATCGCCGCGCAATTGGCGAGCTTCATCCAGCAGTTCGGTCCTCCGTCAGTAGCCGTGATGCAGAACCTGGTCTTCCGCAACGACAAGCCGGGAGATCTGGATCATCGGATACCCCCGATATCACACAAGTACCTTGCGGTTCGCGGTGGCGTGGGCTGGTTTGGTTTCTCTGGCAATGTGCTGACTCCCGACCATGGCCCCAACGTGATCCTGGTATCCGTGGTGACGGCTGCCGAGCTGATCCCCACCGACCCGCTGCCGCCGGAGGACAACTACTGCGACGATTGCCAAGCCTGCAACGCATCGTGCCCGTCTGGCTTCTTCCGAAACTCAAAGACGGACAAGGTCACGGTCACGATCGGCGGCGTCGATTTCACCTATACGAACTATCGCGACTACGGTCGTTGCAGCTATGTGTGCAGCGGACAGACGGGCCTGCATGCATCAGGAAAATGGTCCACCTGGTCACCCGCTCGTTTTCCCATCCCGACGGATGATGAAGACCTGGCGCCGATCAGAGAGGAAGCGTTTGAGGCTTGGAGCCAGCGCCCGGAATTGCCGGGCGGAGGGATGCAGAGCCCGATCACCTATGGCAAGACACAAGGTGATGTGACCCTGACATGCGGGAATTGCATGCATGTTTGCCATCCGGATCCTGAGGAGCGCAAGCGTCGCCTGAAGCTATTGCAGCAAGGGGGAGTCATCATCCAGCTTGAGGATGGAAACCCGCAGGCTGTATCACCCGAAGAAGCCAAGAAGCACATAGCGGCAATGGAACCCGAGCGTCGCGTACTCTACGAGACTTCGCATCCAGAAGACTTTGACTCGAAGAAGTATTCCGGCATGAGACATCACGGCCAATATGACAAGGAGAAAACACAATGAAGTTAATCCGTTTCATTTCCACACTGGTCGTGGTGGTCTTTCTAATGGCCGCCATCGGTTCCACTGCATGGGCGGCCGGAACCAAACGCCCCAATATCATCTTTGTTCTGACAGATGATATATCGCCGGAGGATTACTACGGAGAGACCGAAGCGAAGACCTCTAAGGGCTGGAATAATGAATAGACAACAACCCCAACTGGAATACACAATGAACAAAGCGGTAATCATCCTGGCACTGTCCGGACTCCTCTTCTCGCCAATCGGAGCGATGGCGGCGCCCAAAGCCCCCAATGTCATCGTAATCCTGATTGATGACATGGGCTGGGCCGACTCCGCGCCGTATGGTTCGGAATACTATGACACTCCGAACCTAACGCGGTTGGCGGAAGAGGGCATGCTCTTTACCGACGCCTATGCGGCGAGCCCGCTCTGTTCGCCGACACGGGCGAGCATCATGTCC
>Ga0180431_10002711_pt1 | contig 23433 bp, 17 predicted proteins | sample SS_ome_11_FD_132459 | JGI IMG/M metagenome (GOLD analysis project Ga0180431, IMG submission 132459) | Hypersaline lake sediment archaeal communities from the Salton Sea, California, USA - SS_1_MS_1 metaG | ecosystem: Environmental > Aquatic > Non-marine Saline and Alkaline > Hypersaline >...
CTCGTCCATGAAGGCGCCGTGGACCTCCTCGGCGGTCAGTTCCCGCGCCTGCTGATCGGCCAGAACCTGGACGGCGCGGCGGACGTCCGGCCTCATCTGGCGGGGAACCTCCAGTCCGAACTGGCGTTCGAGCACCCAGGCCACCCCGCCCTTGCCCGATTGCGAGTTGATCCGGATCAGTTGCTCGTACTGCCGGCCCAGATCGCCCGGGTCGACATGCAGATAGGGCACCTTCCATCCCACGCCGAACACCTCCGGCGAGTGGACGTTCTTATGCATGCCCTTGTTGATCGCGTCCTGGTGCGATCCGGAAAAGGCGGTGAAGACGTACTCTCCGGCGTACGGCTGTCGATAGTAGACGCCCATACCGGTCAGGCGTTCGACCGTTTCTGCGATCCGGTCGAGGGTGCTGAAGTCCAGGTGCGTCTCGATGCCTCGCGAACGCAGGTTGTTCGCGACGGTCACCAGGTCGACGTTCCCGGTTCTCTCCCCGTGCCCGAACAGGGTTCCCTCGACGCGGTCGGCCCCGCCGGCCAGCGCCAGCTCCGTAGCCGCTACCGCCATGCCCTGGTCGTTGTGCGAGTGGAGCGAGATCATCACGCGGTCACGCCGGGTGAAGTGCCGGCAGAAATACTCGATCATGTCGGCGTAGTGGTTCGGCGGGCGGCGCTCGACGGTGGCCGGGAGGTTCAGGATGAGCGGCTTGTCGGTCGTGGCCCGGCCCCAGGCGTCGTAGACGGCCTCGCATATCTCCAGCGCGAAGTCCAGGTCGGTATCGGTGAACTCCTCGGGCGAGAACTCCAGGCGGATGTCGGCTCCGGGCGTTTTCTCGGCCAACTCGCGCGCCTGGATCACGCTGCGGACGGCCATCTCTCGCGTCTGGTCGCGGCTCAAGCCGAACACCTGCTGCATGTGCAGGTCGGACGTGGCGCAGTAGAGGTGGGCGATGGCCCTGGGCACGCCCTGGATGGACTCGAACGTCCGCTCGATGAGTTCGGAGCGGCACTGGGTCAGGACCATGATGAACACGTCGTCGGGGATGTGCCCGTCCTCGACGAGGCGCCTGACGAACCGGAAGTCGTCCTTGCTGGCCGAGGGGAACGAGACCTCGATATGCTTGAAGCCGATCCCCGCCAGCAGGTGGAAGTACTCCAGCTTCTGGTCCGGGTCCATCGGGTTGGGCAGGGCCTGGTTGCCGTCCCGCAGATCGACCGAGCACCAGACGGGGCTGGTGGTGACAGCGCGGCCGGGCCACTGCCGGTCGGGCAGGTCGATGCCTGCCGGAAGGACGTACTTCGGCGTGTCGGTGTTCGTGGACATGACGGTGTCCTTTCTCTGTCGTGCCGGCGGCGGCTGCGCGGGGCCTTCGGCGCACGCGCCGCACGGCAATAAAAAAGCCCCGCGATCCCTTGTGGATCGCGGAGCCGTGTCTTTGGCTTATCGCCTGGTCCGCGATCCGTCAGCGCAGAAGGAGCCCGCTCAGCAACGACAACGCCAGAGACTCTTCTCGACGGATCATCAGGTACCTCTACAACTAATCCTATCGCCCTGGTGGCACTTGGGCAAGCACTTTCCCAAAATCGTCTTGGTCGGCCGATGCGCCCGGGGAGCTACGGTTGGGCCGCCCGGGTCGCCGGGCCGCCGCCGGAGGCGCCGGAACCGAGGCCCTTGAGCACGTCCTTCAGGGTCGTAATCCGCTTCTCGAGCAGACCGATCTCCTTGGTCAGCGCCGTCGAAACGCCCCCTCCGATGCTGGCGATCTTCTTGTCCTGGGCGGCCATCGAGTCGGTGGTCTTCTTGGTCAGGTCCTTCATCTCGGTGTCGAGTCTGGCGGCGAAGACCTTGATCGTCTTGACGTCGGTTACGAGGGCCTCGGCGATCTTCTCCAGCTTGCTGAGGCCCCCGGCCAACTCGGTGTCCTTGCCCGTCAGCTCCTTGTCCTTGTTGTCCAGACGCGCCACGTTGTCGTCCGTGCTCTTGGCGAGCTTGTCGAGGTCGGTCTTCAGGGCCGCCTTCGACAGACCGGCCAGAAGCTCCGCCCGCGACGCCTTGGCCGTCTCCGCGTCCTTGCGAAGCTGTGACACGCTGGTCTCACTGGCGGCCACCCGCGCCGGTATCCCGTCCAGCGCAGCGAGCTTCTTGGTGATGTCATCCACCTTGCTGCCGAGGTCCTCCAGCTTCGTCCGCAACTCCTTGAGCGCCTCGACCTCTTTGCCGATGGCGGTGACGCTGCTCTCGACGGCCGCAACCTTGCTCGTGTTGGACTGGACCTGCGACTGCGTTTCGGCCAGGTCCTCCGTCTTGAACTTCGTCAGCCGAGTCTCCAGGTCACCTGACGTCACCCAGCAGCCGCTCAGCATGGTCGCCGCAAGCAGGCCGCACACCGCCGAGACGGCCAGACGCATCGTCGAGAACGTTCTCATCATCGTGCTTCTCCCATGGAAAGACGTCGTTCGTTCATGAACCACTACCCGGCAGTGGGAACAGTATCCGCAGGCCGGGCCGCGGTCAAGGCGCCAGATGCATGCCTGGCCCCTGCTGTAAGTATCGGCCCGGCAGACGGCCCTGTTCAGGAAATCGCACGCGCCCCCAAGCCCGGGGATTCCAATCCCCGGGGCGAGAGCCCAGACGCGTTGCGTCCTGCGCCACAGACCCGTATCTCGGTGTACGAACGGAACGGCCCCAGGGATTGGGATCCCCGGGCTTGGGGGGAGGATAGTCCTGGACCGGGCGGCGAGGACGGGGGTATCATGACACGTCATGCAAGTGCTGATGCTTCAGTTCGTTGAGCCCCGTCCCGATACGCCGCTGAGGGTCTTCTCGCACTGCCTGGGGACCTTGGCGGCGATGCTCGAAGCCGAGGGGTTTGTCTGCCGACTGGTCCCCCTGGCCGGGCACCACCCCGACGTGCTGCGCCAGGCCATCATCGAACACCGTCCGCGCTACGTTCTGGCCGATCTGGACCTGTACAGCGTGGATGCGGCCCACCGGACCATCGAGGACATTGCCGAGGGTTTCTCGATTCCGGTGGCCGTGCTCGGCCGATATGCCACCTGCTGCCCCGCGCAGGCGGCGAGCATCCCGGGCGTTCATGCCCTTGTCCTGGGCGAGTACGAGGCGGCGGCCGTGGCGCTGCTGCGGGCCTTCCGCGACCGCGTGGACCCGGAGGGCCTGGACGGGCTGTGGGTCAACAGTCCCGACGGGCTGGTCAAGGGCGATCTTCGCCCGCTGCCGGCTGACCTGGACGCCCTGCCTTTCCCCGATCGCGCCCTGTTCGACTACCAGCAGATCGTCGACGCGACGGGCCAGGCGGAGTTCAAGGTCGCCCGAGGCTGCGGCCTGTGGTGCGCGTACTGCATCAACGACTGGTACATGGACCTTTACGCCGATGCCGGGCCTTTCGTTCGCCGGCGCAGTCCGTCCAACGTGCTCGATGAAATCCGCCAGGTCGTCACGCAATACCGCGGCGTGAAGTCTGTGGGGTTCTACGATCACTGTTTCGCCGCCGACGCCGACTGGCTGGGGCGATTCGCCCGCCAGTACCCCAAACGCTGCCACCTGCCCTACCGCTGCCACGTCCGCCTGGATCACGTCACGCCGGCCCTGGCCGCCACGCTGGCGCGATCCATGTGCCGAACGGTTCACGTCCAGATCGGCTCGGGCAGCCGATTCATCCGCGAGGAAATCCTCTCCATGCGACTGAGCAACGACGACATCCTCAGCGCATGCCGCACCCTTCGCCAGGCGGACCTGACCGTCTGCGCCGACGTGTTCATCGGATGCCCGTACGAATCCGAGATCACCATCGAGGAGACCCTCTCGCTGGTCAGACAGACCGAGGTTGACGAGATTCACCCGCGGGTGTACTATCCAACGCCCGGCACGCGTGCGGCGGAATTGTGTGCGGAGAACGGTTGGACGAGCGGCCGGAGCGAATCGGGATACTGGCGCCAGCGGAGCGTGCTGGACATGCCGTCGCTGTCGGCCGCCGAGATCGGCGCGGTGGTCGAGAAGTTCCCGCGCCTGCTGAAGGGTTCGCCGGCAACGGGCCTGGCCAAGTTGCTCAGGCGCGTCTCGCGCAGCCGACGAAGAGGACTCCGCAGACTGCTCGACCGATAGACCGCTCGCGGCGGCCTGGAGACAAGGACCCGGTTCGCGTGATCAGTTCGCTGGCCAAGAAGTTCCGCCTGTTCCGCGCGTGGACGTCGCGCCATCCCATCTGGTGCGCCTGGCAGGTGACCTACCGCTGCAACTTCCGCTGCCGATTCTGCCACTACTGGCACGATCCGCTCGGCCGCGCACCCGAGCCGAGCGTCGACGACTTCGAGGCCGGGGCAAGGAAACTGGCGTCGTACGGCACGTTGATGGTGTCCCTGGCCGGGGGCGAGCCGCTGCTCAGAACCGACCTGCCCGATATCGTCCGCGCCATCGGGCGGTATCACTTCCCGTTCGTGACCACCAACGGCTGGTTCGTCACGCCGGAGGTGGCGGCCGAGCTGATGGGCGCCGGCCTGTGGGGCGCGTCGGTGAGCATCGACTACGCCCGGGCGGCTCGCCATGACGAGCAGCGGGGCATGGACGGCGCATGGGACCAGGCCTGGCGCGCCGTCGAGATGCTGACCGAGGCCCGCGTGGCCGAACACCAGCGAATCAACGTCATCGCCGTCCTGCTCGACGACAACATCGACGAGCTGGACGACATTGCGGCGATGGCCGCCGAGCGCGGGGCGTTCTTCATGGTCCAGCCGTACGGACACCTGAAGACCGGCTCGAAGGCCTACCAGCACAACGACGGGCTGGTCTCGCCGCGACTGCTGGCGCTGCACGAGCGGCACCGGAACGTGCTGTCGAACCCGCGGTATCTCGGCCTGTTCGACACGTTCCTCGGCGGCGGGGTGCCCGACTGCCGAGCCGGAAGGGCCTTCTTCAACATCGACTCGACCGGGGACGTGGCCATCTGCGTCGAACGCAAGGACCGCCCGCTGGCCAACCTCTACCGCGACACGCCTCAGAACATTCACGGGCGGCTTCGTCTGGCGTCGAAGAACAACCGCTGCACCGAATGCTGGTACAACTGCCGAGGCGAGGTCGAGAGCCTCTACAAGCTCGACGGGCTTTTCAAGGCCCTGCCCACTCTCCTGTTCGACCGCGGCAAACCCGAGACCGGACCACGAAAGTAGCAACGACATTCGTCGCAGGAGCACCGGCTTGAAAACGATTATCCCCGAAGGCTATCACGCCACGATGGACGTCTGCCAGACAGAGCGGGCCATCAAGTTCACCAAGGACCACTTCGAGCACGCCCTGGCGCGGAGCCTGAACCTCGACCGGATCACCGCCCCCCTGTTCGTCGAGGCCGACTCCGGTGTCCAGGACAACCTCAACGGCGTCGAGCGCCCGATAGCGTTCGGCATCCTGGCCGACGGGGACCGGCGCTGCGAGATTGTCCAGTCGCTGGCCAAGTGGAAGCGGCTGGCGCTGTACAAGTACGACTTCCAGGTCGCCCAGGGCATCTACACGGACATGAACGCCCTGCGCCCGGACGAGGAGGTCCTCGACAACATCCACTCGGTCTACGTCGACCAGTGGGACTGGGAGCGGGTCATCACGCCCGAGGACCGCAACATCGAGACGCTCAAGGCCGTCGTGCGCAACATCTACGCCGCCATCAAGGACACCGAATCGCAACTGGCCGAAACGTTCCACAACCGGACGACCTGGCTGCCCGACGAGATCGCCTTCGTGCACAGCGAGGACCTGGCACGCCGGTATCCTGACGCGACACGAGGGGAACGCGAATCCGCCGCCTGCCAGGAACACGGGGCCGTGTTCATCATCGGCATCGGGGGCGAGCTGCCCGACGGCACCATCCACGACGGCCGCGCGCCCGACTACGACGACTGGACCACACCCACCTCGCCGCAAACCCGGGGCCTCAACGGCGATATCTTCGTCTGGAACCCGCTGCTGAAGATCCCGTTCGAGCTGTCGTCGATGGGCATCCGCGTGGACGGCCAGACCATGTTGAAGCAGTTGGCCATTCGCGGCTGCATGGATCGGGCGGAGTTGCCGTGGCACAAGCTGCTCCTGGAAGGCAAGCTCCCCCAGAGCGTCGGGGGCGGGATCGGCCAGAGCCGCCTCTGCATGCTCCTGCTGGAAAAGGCCCACATCGGCGAAGTCCAGGTCAGCCACTGGCCCCAGGACGTCCTCGACACCTGCCGCGACGCCGGTATCCCCTTGCTCTAACCCCGATCGGCATTAGTAAGTGCGCTCGCGCATTGACTGGTCTTGCTTCAGTGTCTTCGGAACCCCCGGTCCCGTGCCGGTCCCTTCAGTGGCCACGACGGGACCGCAGGTCCCGAAGAGTCCGTCATGCAGGACACGTTGCGTCAACCGCCGGTACCGATTGACGGCTACGGAGGCCGTTCCTTCCCGCAGTAGTCGGCCACGACGCGGTCGAGGACCAGTTGGGCGAAACGCACCTGGCGCCGTCTGTCTTCGGCGGTGCGCAGCCTCTCGAACTGCCTGTACTTGTCCAGGAGGTACGCGTTCTCCCGCCTGAGATACTCCCGGCGGCGCAGGATCGCCAGGATGCTCTCCTGGGCGTCCCCGAAACTGACGTTCCGCGCCGGGATGACGTGGTCGGCCTGGATCAGGTAGCAGCAGCGGTCGGTCTGTTCGACCTTGCTGACGGCCCCCTGTTCGAGTTCGGCCGCCGCCCCGGCGAGCACCTTGTCTCGGAAGCCCGCCGGGCTGCCCTCGTGCGGCCACAGCCCGCCCTTGTCCGCCATCAGGTCGATGCGGCTCTTGCCCCGGAAGTCGTACGCGTCCCACTGGTCGCCGTACCTGGCCCGGATGCTCTTGCCCACGCGCCGGGCGACGGTCTTGAAGTCCTGCCCGGCGGCGAGGTCCTTGGCGGCCTGGCGAACGATCTTCAGCGACTCGGCGCGTGCGGCGGCCTTCTGCTCGTCCGTCGGGTCGTTCACCCCCATGGGCCACAGCGCCGTCGCAGGCACCGCGATCACGCGAAGACGCACCTTCCTGCCCGTGACGTACGTGTCCCGGTTGGCCGTGTAGTACGCCCACATCATCTTCCGCGTGATCACGATCGACAGCATGAACTTCGTCTGGTGATAGAAGTCGATCGTCAGCTTGCGCCGTTCGTTCTCGAGCACCTGCTTGAGTTCGATGCCCCGGGTCGCCAGTTTGTGCTTCAGTTGGTCGACGCTTCCCCCGGCCTCGGTGATCATCCGACTCTTGGCGTACTCGACCTTGGCCTCGATCATCTCCTTCTGCTTGTCGGTCATGTGCCGTTCGGCCTCCCCGAGCGCCAGCGTGGCGCGAACGAGCAGGGCGATGACCCTCTCGACGGTCGATCGGGCCTCGGCGCGAAACTGGTCGGGGGGGAGATTCCCGTTGAGGCGGTCGAAGTCGAACCGCCCCATGGCCATGGCGTCTTCGATGGCGATGAAGCGCTGGCCCACCTGGAGCATGCCGGCCGCCACGACGCGCCCGGGGGCCTCCCTGGTGGTGGGCCTGGTGGTTGCGGCGGGCCCCGTGGTGGGGCGCGGGCGGGCGCGCATGGCGCCCGGGCGCGCGGGGGGCTCCTTCGGGCCGCAGCCCCACAGGGCGCACGCGGCCAGCAGCATCGCAGTCAGTTGTCGCCTTCTCATCGCCGGGGCGTTCCTTCTCGTCGCCGGGTGGCATTATACAGGCGATGCCGCCCGTCTCAACCGATTGAGCAGCACGCGCATCAGCGTGGGCATCTCGAGGGTGTTCGCAGGCAGCCGCCAGTGCACCGTCTTCTCGTCCGCCAGCCGGGCCGTCCCCGCCGAACCCGCGAACACCGCCTCGACCGCCGAAAAGTCCTCGATCGCGAACACGATGTCCGGGGCCATCATGATGATGCTCGTTATGCCGAGCGGCCCGGCCAGGACGCGGACCTCGGCCAGGTCCAGCAGCGTCTGGACCTCGGCGGGCACGGGCCCGTACGCGTCGGCCAGGTCCGCCGACAGCCGGCGGATCTCCGCCTCGCCGGCGCACCGCGCCATACGCCGGTACACCTCCATCCGCTGGCGCTCGGACGGGATGTACGCGCGGGGAATATACGCGTCCAGGCCGAGTTCCACGTGCACGTCGCGCCGCGGCGCCGCCGGCTCGCCCCGCAGCCGACCCACCGCCCGCTCGAGCAGTTGGCAGTACAGCTCGTACCCGACGGTGGCGATGTGCCCGCTCTGGGCCCGGCCGAGGATGTTGCCCGCCCCGCGAAGCTCCAGGTCACGCATCGCGATCTGAAAACCCGCGCCGAGGTCGGAGAACTCCTCGACGGCCTTGAGGCGCTTGGCCGCCACCGGCGAGACGCTGCGGGTCTCGGGCAGCAGCAGGTAGCAGAACGCCCGGTGCTTGTAGCGCCCGACCCGCCCGCGAAGCTGGTGCAACTGCGCCAGGCCGAAACGGTCCGCCTCGTGAACGATCATCGTGTTGGCCGCCGGGATGTCCAGCCCGGACTCGATGATCGTCGTGCACACCAGCACGTCGGTGTCCCCGCGGACGAACCTGAGCATGGCCTGTTCGAGCGTGTGCCCGTGCATCTGCCCGTGGGCGAAGTCGACCCGCGCCTCGGGCACCAGGGCCGCCACGCGATCCGTCAGCGACGCGATGTCCATCACGCGGTTGTGCACGAAGAAGACCTGCCCCTGGCGGTTCAGCTCGTGCAGGATGGCCTGGCGAATCAGCCGCTCGTCGTAATGCCGAACGTCCGTCCGGATCGCCAGGCGGTCCATCGGCGCCGTGGCCAGAGCGCTGATGTCGCGCAGACCCATCAGGGCCATGTGCAGCGTGCGCGGGATGGGCGTGGCCGTCATCGTCAGCACGTCCACGCTGGCGCGCATGCGCTTGAGGTGCTCCTTGTGCTCCACGCCGAAACGCTGTTCCTCGTCGATAACCACCAGCCCCAGGTCCGCGAACCGCACGTCCGCGCTCAGCAGCCGATGCGTCCCGATCAGCACGTCGATCCGCCCGGCAACGAGGTCCCGGGCTATGCGCTTCTGCTCGGCGGGGGTGCGGAATCGGCTGAGCATCTCGACCCGGAACGGGTAATCGGCCAACCGCTCGCGGAACGTGCGGAAGTGCTGCTCGGCCAGCACCGTCGTCGGCACGAGGACGGCCACCTGCCTGCCCGTCTCGGCCGCCTTGAACGCCGCCCGCATCGCCAGCTCCGTCTTGCCGTAGCCCACGTCCCCGCACAGCAGGCGGTCCATCGGGCGACCCGCGGCCATGTCCGCGTCGATCTGGGACATCGACGCCAACTGGTCCTCCGTCTCGGTGTACAGGAACTCGTCGCAGAACCGTTTCTGCCAGTCGCTGGTCTTCGGGAAGCTCATCCCCGGCGCCGCCTGGCGCATGGCCTGGAACCGCAGCATCTCGGCGGCCATGTCCGCCACCGCCTCGCCCACCCGGGCCTTCTGCCTGGCCCACGTGGACGAGCCCAGCTTGCTCAGGGTCGGTCGGCTGCGGCGCGTGCCGACGTACTTCTGCACCAGGTCGATCTGCGCCGCGGGCACGTGCAGCAGGGCCTTGTCGGCGAACTCGAGGGTCAGGTACTCCTCGACCGGCCCGTCGCGCTCCAGACGCGTCAGCCCCTTGAACCGCGCGATGCCCCGCGCCACGTGCACCACGTACTGCCCCGGCTGCAGGTCCAGCAGCGACTCGATGGGCCTGCCCGCCCGCACCCGGCGGATCCGGCGACGCTTCGAATAGCGGTGGAACACCTCGTGATGGCCCACCACCACCAGCCGCTGGGCAGGCCAGTGAAACCCCACCCCCACGTGACCGATCCCCGTCCGCGCCTTGCCCGCGAGTTGGCCGCCGCCGGCCGCCGCCAACTCCATGAACCGCTCGCGCTCGGCCTCGTTCTCGCAGTAGACCCACACCTCGGCCGCACCCGACAGCTCGGCCAACTCGCCCAGCGCGTCCTGCGTCCGCAGGCTCATCCGCTGAAGCGAGCGGATGCCCATGCCGATCGCCCCGTCCCTGCGCCCCGGCATGAAGGTGTGCATCTCGACGCGCGCCAGGCGGTCCATGGCCGCAAACAGCTCGTCCGGTTCGAACAGCGTCCTGGCGGCGCCCGCCACCTGCTCGGGGCCGCCGAACACCGACACGCCCGTGTCGAACCCCACGTCCTCGATCCGCCGATAGATGTCGCGTGCGAACTGGCGCAGCTCGGTCGGCTCGACTGTGCAGGCCAGCCAACCGTCGTCCAGGTAGTCCGGCAGCCCCCGCGCGTCGGATCCCGCCGCCACACCCGCCGCCGGGGACGTCACGCGGCACGCCTCGATCCGCTCGGTGCTGCGCTGCGTGTCCAGGTCGAACAGGCGCATCGAGTCGATCCGGTCGCCGAAGAACTCGACGCGAACGGCCCGCCCGGCCCCGGGCGGGAAGATGTCCACAATCCCCCCGCGATGGGCGAACTCGCCCTGCTGGTCCACCGGGTCCACCGCGTCGTACCCCGCGTCCACCAGCCACGCCATCAGCGCCGACGGGGCGAGGTCGGACCCGACCTCCAGCGCCAGCCGCCCCGACGCCAGCGTCTCCGGCGAGGGCACCGGCTGCAGCAGGGCCATCACCGGCGCTACGATGAAGGGGGCCGGCTCGGTGGACTCGCCTTGGCCGGCCAGCAGGTCGCAGATACGCAGGCGTTCGCCGGTGATCTCGTCGCTGACGTGTCCCCCGGCCGCCCCGGTCTCCCACGCCGGAAACACCTCCACCGGCGCACCGCTGAAGACTTCGATATCGTCGGCGACCTCGTCCGCCGCGTCCGGGCTGGTCGCCACGAACAGGACCTTGCGCCCGCTGAGTTGCCCCAGCGCCGCGGCCAGCAGCGCCGCCGACGAACCCCACACCCCGCCCAGGCACACCGCCTTGCCCGGCGCCAGTTGTCCGGCCGCCTGGTGGACCAGTTCGCTTTGCAGGACCTTCTCGAACACGCCGGTTCACTCTATGCGCGTACACGCATCCCCGGGCGGATTCGTCAAACCCGCCCGCGGTTGACACTCCGACCTGGTTGTGTTGTCACAGCATACGCGTTCAGCGGGTGATCTTGAAGCGGGCATCCGTTGCGTGTTCAGCGGGAACAGGCATTTGTCGTACACTCCTGTTTAGCGGGCGATCGTCAGATCGCCGCTCGTTGTTCGAACGACGAGCGGCGATCTGACGATCGCCCGCTAAACGTGGAAGAAACAACACGTTTCCCCCTCATCGCTTGAACCGAATGACGATGTCATCCTTCTCGTTCTCGCGCTCCACGTCTTCGTCTTCGCGATTGTTGATCCCGCCGTCGTCTTTCAGGTTCTCCCCCACGCTGTAGACCACGCACCGGTTGCCCTCGCGCTTATACACCAGCGCCTTGCCGCTGAACCGATCGGTCGGCACAGCCTTGAGATGCTTCGGCGCCAACTCCGTCAACTTCGCCGGAAACCGCCCCGTCTCGGCCTCCTGCAGGGCCAGCGCGACCGCCACATGGAGCAGTCGCGACCGCATCGGGGCTTCCTCGTGCCCGTCGACATATCCGCTACCTATTGAAGGCATCATGAGACTCACCAGGGACCTGCCGATATCCCTGCCGGTCTGTTTGCGCCGTTCAGAGGGCAGTGCGACGGCCTTGCGAGCAGCAAACTTGAGCCGCCCAATTATTGTGCCGGCCGCCTTCAATTCTGTGTACAGTTCGAGTACGTCGTCGTCGAATCGCCTGCAGGCCTGCTGACGTTGCCGTGGGTCCTGAATCTGCAGAGATGCGTGCAGCCGGTCGTACCATGCGTTGCAGACGCGAAGCGCCTCGTCCCAGTCAACATCCAACCTTCGGGCGTCGGGACGGGCCTTGCTTGTCGGTCCGCCAAGGCTGGTGAACATGTCCCGCAGATCCTTCAGGCTGTGGCCTCGTGCGAGCATCATCACGGTGTCCAGGCACGCGAAGCGTTCGTAGGCAATCGTGTGGCGGATGTCCGGCAGCGGCGCCAATGTCTTGAGCTGGACTAGGCATTTCCGGCCCTGTGCTGGCGACAATGTGCCACCGGTGATCAGTTCTGTGCCGGCCTCCCACGCCAGGTGCTCGATGTCCATGCCAATAAGGGCCTCAAGGAGCGCGATACCTCGCGAGATGAGCCTGGCCAGTCTACGAGCGGCCATCAAGTCCGCCCAGGCCGGTCCAAACCGGCCCTGTGAGGATCTCAGCATTGCCCGGACGACCAGGGCCCTGCTCGCGCCGATAAACGCGATGGCGGAACTCATCTTTGCGGTTACCAACTGTGGTGGATCGTCGAGCGGGATCAACGGGAGGTAGATATGCGAGCATTTGCTGGCCGACTCGACCAGGGCAAGCGGTTTGGCGTTGGCCTTCAGCCAGCGGCTGACAAGGGGGAAATCTCTCTCCGACCACGGGCGCGCGGTCGTCCTGTCCAGGAGACGTTCGGCCGCCTCGCTTGCCGTTTCGCTTCCGGGCATGATGGCGCGGAAGTTCGCGTCCGTCTGCTCGATGTACTCATCGAGCGGCACGAAGTAGTCTCCCTTGGCCGATGGGGGCAGCGTGCCCATAAGCTTGAAAAACCTGGCGGCGACGTCGTCGTCCCAGCATTTGGGGTCGATCGCTCGAGCCAAAAGGACCGCGGCGTTGTTCTGCGGCGTGACGCCCTTGCTGTGCTTGGCGTTGATGTACGCTACGTAGTTGATTGTGCCGTCGGCGTTCACCGGGCCGGTGATGTATGTGGTGTCCTTGCCGATGGTGATGTTGATCTTTGTCGGACGTGTTGTCGGCCGCGTCGTGGCGGCGGCGGGGGACTTGGTCTTGGCGGCTTCGGCGGGCGGTGGGACGGGCTGCCGGGGGCAGCCCGCCAGCGCCAGAACGGCGGCAACAAGAAGTGTCCCGACTATCGACCTGCTCATGTCAGCACTTCCATTGATATCGACGACGCACTGTGCCGCTGGTTCCCTTAACGTATCATTGCGCTCGGGTGGAGGGATTGCAATGGCGCGGGTGAGCCTATTCGCGCCACAGGAGAGAGCCGCGGCGTATCGCCGCGGTGCTGTTCTCGTTCGAACGAATTAACGCCTCGTTGAACGGGCGATCGAAGGCACACCTCATACGGAGGAAAACGGCACCGCGGCAGCACGCCGCGGCTCTCTCCTGGTGCGCCGATAAGCGTGCGGTTCCGACGTGGCCCTCGCTTCGCTCGTTCTACGGCACCCGACCCGGTGGCACGGGCATCCTGCCCGTGGTCGTACAACGACATGGCCAGGATGGCCATGCCACGCCGGATTGCAATGGCGCGGGCGGAGGCCTATAATCCCGAATTCGGGCTGGACCGGTGGAGATGGGTATGAACGTGCTGTTGACAGGCGGGGCGGGATACATCGGGTCGCACGTGGTCCGCGCGCTGGCCTCGGCGGGGCACCAGTGCGTGGTCTTCGACAATCTCGTCAACGGGCACGCCGAGGCCGTGCCGGAAACCGAGCTGGTGGTGGCCGACGTGGCCGACGCCCAGGCCTTGCGCATCGCCATGGACACCCACGCGATCGACGCGGTGATTCACCTGGCGGCGTTCATCGAGGCCGGCGAGTCGGTGGCGCGGCCGGATATGTACTTCCGGAACAATACGATCATCGGGCTGACGCTCCTTGAGGCGATGCGGGACTGCGGGGTTGGCCGGATGGTCTTCTCGTCGACGGCGGCGGTGTACGGCGTTCCCGAGCGGGTGCCCATCGAGGAAGACGACCCTCTTGATCCGATAAACCCTTACGGCGCCAGCAAGTTATGCGTTGAGTACATGCTCGATGCCTACGCGCGGGCGTTCGGGTTGGGCTTCGTGTCGCTGCGGTACTTCAACGTCGCCGGGGCCCACCCCGACGGGGACATCGGCGAGGCCCACACACCCGAAACCCACCTGGTCCCGCTGGTGCTCCAGGTTCCCCTGGGGCTGCGCGAGACGATCAGCGTCTTCGGCGACGACTACGACACCCCCGACGGCACGTGCATTCGCGACTACATCCACGTCTGCGACCTGGCCGACGCCCACGTGCTGGCCCTCGACGCCGCCGAGGGCGGCCTGGTCAAGGTCTACAACCTCGGCAACGGGGAAGGCTTCAGCGTCCTGGACGTCATCGAGACCTGCCGCCAGGTGGCCGACCACCCGATCCCGGCCGAGGTCGTCGACCGCCGCGCGGGCGACCCGGACCGGCTGGTGGCCTCGTCGCAGCGGGCGAGGGCCGACCTCGGCTGGCAGCCGAAAATGCCCTACCTCAAGGAGATCGTCGGACACGCCTGGGCGTGGCACGAGCGGCACCCCAAGGGCTATGAGACATGACCGTGGTGACGCATGTTTGACGTGATCAGCAACGAGGAGTTGGCTCCGAACGTGCATCGGCTGGTGGTTCGCGCCGCGCGGGTGGCGGCGGCGAGAAGGCCCGGACAGTTCGTCATCGTCCGCCACAGCGAGGGGGCCGAACGCATCCCGCTGACCATCGCCGACGCGGACGCCGAGGCCGGCACGATCACCCTGATTGTCCAGGCGCTGGGCGACTCGACGCGGCAGATCGTCTCGGAGCCTCCCGGGGGGTCCATTCGCGACGTGGCCGGGCCGCTCGGCAGGGAAACCGAGATCGACCAATGGGGCAAGGTGGTCTGCGTCGGGGGGGGGGTCGGCACGGCGGTGCTGTTCCCGCTGGCGCGCGGGCTGGCCGACGCGGGAAACCACGTCACCGCCATCATCGGCGCACGCAGCGCGCCGCTGGTGATCCTCCGCGACGAGCTGGCCGAGTTCTGCAGCGAGGTCCTGGTGACCACGGAGGACGGCTCGCTGGGCGTCAAGGGCTTCGTGACGGCCGTGCTGGGCGAGATGCTCGCCGACCAGGCCCGCCGGCCCGAGGCGGTCTTCGCCGTCGGTCCGGTGCCGATGATGGCCGCCGTCGTCGACCAGACCCGCCCGCTGGGCATCAAGACCATCGTCAGCCTCAATCCGATCATGGTGGACGGCACGGGGATGTGCGGCGGGTGCCGCGTCACCGTGGGGGACCAGGTCAAGTTCGCCTGCGTGGACGGGCCGGAGTTCGACGGGCACCTGGTGGACTTCGCCGAGCTGGCCGGACGGCTCAAGACCTATGAAGACGGCGCCCACTGCCGCATCGGACGGGGGAGCGGCGATGCGTGACGAGAAGCTGACGGCCAAGCAGCGGATGGCCATCGAGCGGACGACGATGCCGGAGCAGGACCCGCTCGTCCGGGCGGGGAACTTCGACGAGGTGAACCTGGGCCTGGGCGAGGCGGCGGCCATCCGTGAGGCCCAGCGCTGCATCCAGTGCAAGGCCCGCCCGTGCGTGGCCGGGTGCCCCGTCGCCGTGCGGATCCCGGAGTTTCTCGCGGCGATAGCCGGCGGGGACTTCGCCGCCGCGGCCGAGATCCTCCTGCACGACAACGCCCTGCCGGCCACCACGGGGCGCGTCTGCCCGCAGGAAACCCAGTGCGAGCAGGTCTGCGTGCGGGGCAAGAAGGGCGACCCTGTGGCGATAGGGTGGCTCGAGCGGTTCGTGGCCGACTGGGCGGCGAAGCACACGGCTGCGCCTGCGTCCCCGGCCGAAAGAACCGGGCACAGGATCGCCGTGGTGGGTTCCGGTCCGGGCGGGCTGACCGCCGCGGGCGAACTGGCCATGCTCGGGCACGACGTGCACGTCTTCGAGGCCCTGCACGACACCGGGGGCGTGCTGCGGTACGGGATACCCGAGTTTCGCCTGCCCAAGGCCATCGTCGACCACGAGGTGGCCAATCTCGAGGCGCTCGGCGTGGAGATCGAGTGCAACGTGGTCGTGGGCAAGACGATCACGCTGGGGCAGATCGTGGGCGAGTACGACGCGTGCTTCGTGGCCAACGGCGCCGGGCTGCCGATGTTCCTCAAGGTCCCCGGGGAGAACTTCAAGGGGGTCTACTCGGCCAACGAGTACCTCACGCGCGTGAACCTGATGGGCGCGTATCGCCCGGACGGGTCGACGCCTGTCGCCCGCGGGGCCACGGCGGTGGTGTTCGGCGGGGGCAACGTGGCGATGGACGCGGTCCGGACGGCCAAGCGGCTCGGGTCGGGCCGGGCGGTGCTGGCCTACCGAAGGAGCCGCGTCGAAATGCCCGCGCGGATCGAGGAAGTCCACCACGGCGAACAGGAGGGCATCGAGTTCATGTTCCTCGTCAGCCCGATCGCCATCCTCGGCGGGGACGACGGGTGGGTGCGGGCGGTGCGGATGCAGCGGATGGAACTCGGCGAGCCCGACGCCTCCGGGCGGCGGCGGCCCTTGCCTATCGAGGGCGACACGTTCGAGCTTCCGGCCGACATCGCGGTGGTGGCCATCGGCACTCGGGCCAACCCGCTGCTGACGGCCACGTGTCCCGAGATGAAGCTGAACAGGTGGGGCAACATCGAGATTGACGCCAACCACATGACCTCGATGCCTGGCGTGTTTGCCGGGGGCGACATCGTGCGCGGCGGCGCGACGGTGATCCTGGCCATGGGCGACGGCAAAGACGCCGCCCACGCCATCGACCGCTACGTCAAAAGCAAGTAGATGAGCGTCGTGCTGTCCTCAACGCCCCCAGGTTCCACCCGGAGAGGTTGGGGGGTGTCCGGTCAACGCACAACGCATACCAACTCACGAGACGAACGACGGATTCACGCTCCGGTGATTCCGGCCCGGACGACATCGCCCAGGGCGAGCTGGCCCTTTCGGGCGCGGTCGAGCGCGGCGCCGAGCAGGTCGGGCAGGTCCGACTGCGCGGCGGCGGCAGCCAGGGCGTCGACCTCGGCGCCGTCGCGGATGGCGTCGGCCAGCATGTCGTTCACCGGCCAGACCGCCGACAGGACCGCTCGCCCGCGGTAGCCCGTGTGGCCGCACTTGGCGCACCCGCCGGGCGTGAACGCCTGGAAGTCGACCTCGCCGGGCGTCAGCCCCAGGGCCGACAGGTCTTTCCTGGCCGGTTTGGCGGGTTTTCGGCAGTCGGCGCAGAGGGTCGGGACGGTTCGCAGGGCGACGGCGCCCCGCAGCGTCGAGGCCAGGGGCCAGCACCCCACGCCCATCCGCACCAGCAGGCGTATCGCCTCGGTGGACGACGCGGCCCGGACCCCGGCCAGCACCAGCCGTCCGGCCAGGGCCGACTCCACCGCCGCAGACGCCGTCGCAGGATCGATGAGGTCCTCGACGGCCACCACGTCGCAGTCGTGGTCCTCTGCGGCCCAGAGGGTGTCCGCCCACGGCATGCCGTCGCGTCCCCCGCAGCGGCACCGGGCGGCGCCGGCGACGGTCGTCTCGCCCGATCGCCCGACGGCCAGCACGCCCCGGCTCCCGTCGGCCAGGCGGGCCGTCATCGCGCCGAGCGTCTCGGCCGCACCGTGGCGCGGCGGGGCCGCCACCACGACGAGCCCGCCGGGCATCTCCAGCATCTCCTCGATCGCGCGGGCGTCCTTGCGACCCAGGCCGAGCGCCGTCAGACCCTTCCGCGACGCCGGCGGGGCGCTGAGCCTCAGCACCAGCTCGCTCCCGTCGACGGTCGGCAAGTCCGAGAGAGCCGCGGTGACGGTCCGCCTGGCGACGGTCACCTCGAACTGCCCGCGCCGCGGTCCGGCGGGTGGACCGTCCAGCCCGGCCAGCGACCGCAACTCCGCCAGCAGCGTCGGCGCGAGGTCCTTCGGCAGCCTGCGCTTGAAACTCGTTCGCTCCTCGAGCGCGCCGTTGAGGCGCAGGCGCAGCGTGATCTCCTGCCCGGCGGCCTGGAGATGAATGGCCGACGCCCCGCGCCGGACCGCATCGGTGACGATCGCCTTGGCGATCTGGGCCGCCGCCCGTGCCGGATCGGGCGCCTTGGCCCGCGTCCGTCGGCGCCGCCGCGCCGGCTCGGGCGGCGCGTCAACCGGGGTTTGGGGTTCTTCTGGCGGCGGCTCGGACACCGGCGGGGGCGGGCCGGCGTCTTGCGGCTCGGGCGGCGCCTCAACCGGGGTCTGGGGTTCTTCTGGCGGCTCGGCGGCCGGCGGGGCCGGGGCGGCTTGTTCGGGCCGGGGCGGCTCGGCGACCGGCAGGGGGGGGTCGGCGTCTTCAGGCCGGGGCGGGGCGGTGTGGTCTTTGGGCCCGTCCGGGGCCTCCGCGGCGCCGGGCGATTCGTTCGCCACCGGGACGGGTGGCGCCGCCGGAGCGGGGGGCGCCGCGGCCGCCGCGCCCCGGGCGATCGTGTCGGTGAAGCTGGGATAGACCCGCTGCGTCGTCGTCGGCTCGTCGTCGTCGGGCGCGCCGCCGGGCGGGGCGGAAACCGGCGCCGGTTCGGGCGTTCGGTCGGGCGTCACGGCCGGCCGGGCCGCGACCGCAGCGATGCGCGGCTGTTGCGTCCGTTGGGCCAGGACGGGCCGGTACGTGACGTCAGGTTCGGTGGTGGGCCTGTCGGGCGGCTTGGCCGGCGCCGGGGCCGGCGCCGGGGCCGGCGCCGGGCGGGGGGCGAGGGGCTCGCCGGGCAGTTCGCCGGGCAGTTCGCCGGGCAGTTCGCCGCGCTGCTCGGCCTCAAGCGTCTCGGCCATGAGCGCCGCGATATCGATCCCCTCGGCCCGAAGGAAACGCACGAGCTGCATTTCGGAGATGCGGACCCCGCCGGCCGGCAACCGCTGAGAGGCCAGACGCCCGTTCTCGATCCACGCCTGGACTTCGCCGCGAGGTCGCCCCAGGAGTTCGGCCACCTGGTAAGCCGTGAAAAGCCTTTCCGCCATGGCTCATCCTCCGTTGACCGGCGAGGCGTCTGTGCCATTTCGGCCGCCGCGCGGGCGCCCGGTCCGGCATCGCACTCGTCTCAGCCTGGACAGTCCCTGTCCGCACATCACGAAAACTCATTGTGGCAACCCCGCCCGGTCCGGGCAACAGAAAAGTCCCAGGTACTCGCGACCGGGATGGGGCAGGCCACAACTGGCGGCCGCCGGTTGTCAGCGAGAGCGTCAATTGTGATAATGCGTGACACGGGATTGCCCGTTGCGATGGAGAACAGGCGATGAAACTCAGAGTGATCATAGAGCAGGACGAAGACGGGCGGTTTGTCGCGACGTGCCCGACGCTTCCGGGGGGTGTCTCCCAAGGCACGACACGCTCGGAGGCTCGCGCGAACATCATTGATGCCATCGCCGGATACGTCGAAAGCCTCCACAAGCATGGAGAACCGGTTCCGCCGGCTATCACGGAGGAGATCGTCGAGGTGGAAGTGTGAGCAAGCTGCCCGTTGTCTCCGGACGAAAGGCAGCCAAGGCGCTGCGGAACTCGGGTATCAGATCGACCATCAGACCGGCAGCCACATGATCCTCAGGCAGACCGAGTTCCCGCATCGGCGGCTGACAGTTCCGGATCACAAGGAGTTGGCCAAGGGGACCCTCAGGGCGGTCATTCGCGAAGCCGGATTGACGGTCGCGGAATTCCGGAGGTTGCTTCGGGTTTGAGTGGACGTCGCCGTGTGCCACGGACGGCTGCGAAGCAGCCGCGCTCCGTTTCATGGCGGTGGTGTTTGGGACGTCAGCGGGTTCGCGCGCGGCCCTGCGGCCGGACAGGCTTGCCGCAGTGGGGGCAGGTGGCCGTGGCGCTGCGGACGGCCGGGAAGTTCCTCCCGCACGTCTTGCACCGTTCGGCCGGGCCGGCGTCGGCGCCGCACTTGGGACACTTGACCGGCGTGCCGTAGGTCGCGTCGTCGGCGTGGTGATCGGCGAACTGCTTGACCGTCAGCGTGAAGCCGTGCCCGCATGTCTTGGACGTGCAGAGGAAGTGGACCCCGTCGGGGGCGTCGGCGTCGTTGTCGCCGTATCGGTTCGACGAGCCCCAGGAGGCCGTCACCACCACCCAGACGCCGCCCGCGCCGAGCGCCAGCAGAAGGACGCCCCCCAGGACGGCGACCTTGCGCCGCTGCACGGTCAGTACCTCTCCGGCTGGTTGCTGTTGTTCCAGCGCCTGTTCATTTCGCGGGCCTCGGGGTCGTCCAGGTCGAAGACGTTGGTGGCGTCGGCCTGGCTGATCCACTCGGAGTGCCCGTCGGCGAAGAGGAACTCGGCCCCCCCGTCGTGGATCTGGCTGGGGTACTCCCGCCAGTTGCCCGGGTCGATGTTGAAATCCCAACTGCCGGTGCGGACGGTATCGGCCACGGCGATCATGTTGCCCGGGTCAACGACGCGTGAGAGCGGCACGTAGGGCCACGACCACATGTCCCCCCCGAGCCCGCTGTTGACGAAGGCCCCATGGGCGCCCCAGTCGTTGTACCCGTAGCTGAACGGCACGGTGTGCACGTTCAACAGCTTCTCCCCGACGTCGTAGCCCCACTCGTCGGCGTGGATCTGTGCGGCGTAGTCGGGCGGGCCGGCGCCGTAGACCCTGCGCCACCTGAACCCTTCCGGCTGGGCCGGGCACCAGAACATGTCCACGTCGCCCCCGGCGTACAGCCGCATCCGCGTCGGCCAGACCGCGATCTCACGCACCCCGTTGCGCCGCCCGTCGACGTGCCCGGGGAAGTACGAGTCGTTGTCGGCCGTGTACCCCAGCATCGCCGTGCCCATGCCGCGCTCGTTCATCTGGCACCCGGTCCGGACGACCAGCATGCTGACGAGGTACAGCCCCGGGGAGAGGATGGTCAGCAGCAGGATGATGAGGGCGATGACGACGATCAGCTCGATAAGCGTAAACCCCCGCCGCCCGCGACACCGCTTGCCTGCGGACGGCGCTGCTCGCCGGCGGCGCCCGTTCTGTCGCACCATGCGTATCCGCTCCCGGTCGCCGGCCCATCAGGGCCGTTCAGGCCGATACTCCCACGTACCTCTACTATAGACAAGAGGTTCGTCCGGCAAGACACGAGGGTGGATTGATTTCGCTTCTGGCCGGTTGGCGACGTATCACGTGGCCGGGTTCGGCACGAAGGTTCCGCCTCGGCAGGCCTTGAGGTAGTGCAGCGCGCGGACCTGTCCGGTCATCTCGAGGTCGCGGCGGTACACCGGGTCGTGCCAGCCTTCGATGTCGATGCTGCCCTCGAAGCCGCCCTGCCGGAGAATCGTGATCAGGTCCGTCCAGTTCGTGTCCCCGAAGCCCGGCGTGCGATGCCAGGCGAACGGCTTCGGGCCGTGGATCCCGAACTCCCTGATGATGTCCCACCGGATCGTCGCGTCCTTCCCGTGCACGTTGAAGACCTTGCTTACCCACTTGGCCAACTGCGGCAGCGGGTCGATCAGGCTGACCATCTGGTGGCACGGTTCCCACTGGAGGCCGAGGTTGTCGGCCGGGACCTCGTTGAACATCATCTCCCACGCGGTGGGGTTGTGGGCGATGTTCCAGTCGCCTTTGCTCCACGTGCCGCCCATGTCGCAGTTCTCGAAGGCGATGCGGACGCCCCTGTCGGCGGCGCGCTTGATCAGCGGGCCCCAGACGCGCTTGAAGGCCTTCATCGACGCGTGGATCGGCTTGTCGATGACTCGCCCGGCAAAGCCCGTGACCAGGTCGCACCCGTACAGGTGGGCCGCGTCGATCGCCTTGCGGAGGCCTTCGCGCGCGATCGTCGCCTTGTCCCCGTCCAGCGGGTTGCCGAACACGCTCAGCGAGCTGACCACCGCGTCCGTCCCGCCCAGCACGTCGTTGACCTCGGCGGCGATGCGCTTCAGGTCCCCGCCCAGCACTTGCCAGTGCGTCAGGGAGAACGACTCGAATCCGTGCGGCAGGATCTGGGTGATGTACTCGGCCGCCTTCGCGCCGGCGCTGACCAGCGTGCCGATGCGGATCTTCTCCGGGCACGCCGGCGGGGGGGCGGCCTTGGCGGCCTTCTTCTTCTTGGCCATGGGTCTTCCTCGGGTGCTACATTGCCCGGACCGGCACGCGCCGGCCCCTGTGGGAACTCTCGATCGCCGCGAACACCATCGCGAGCGACTTGATGTTGTCGTGGCACTCGGTCTGCGGCACGCGCCCGGTGCGGACGTGGGCCAGCATCTCCCGCATCGCGCCGCGCATGTCGTAGTATTTCATCGTGCTGGCGGGCATCTTGAGGGATCGCAGCTCGCGGCGGAACTGTATCTTGGGCCTGGGCACGTGGACGGACGGGGCATCGTCGTGCTCGTACATCAGCGTGCCCTTGTCCCCGATGATCCGCCAGTCCCCGTTCCAACTCGTCTCCGGGCCCTCGGCACACCAACTGCCGCGGTACGTGAAGATCACCCCGTCGGTCATCTCGAAGATGCACGAGGCCGACACGTCGCCCTTGTACCACGAGCCGGCCGGATTGAACTCCTTGGCGTAGACGGCCACCGGGTCGGCGCCCGTCATGAACCGGGCCAGGTCGAAATGGTGGATCGCCATGTCGAGGATCAGCGGGCTGGGCATCTCCTCGCGAAAGCCCCCGAAGTGGCACCCGATGAAGAAGTCGCAGTTGATCGTGGTGACCTGCCCGATCTTGCCCCGCGCGATCGCCTTGCGGGCCACGTCGTGGGTCGGGTCCCACCGGCGCGACTGGCTGACCATGTACAGCCGGCCCGTCCGCTCGGCCGTGCGAACCATCCGCCGGGCCTCGGGCATGCTCGAGGCCATCGGCTTCTCGCCGATGACGTGGGCCCCGGCGCGGAGGGCCGTGCACGTCACCGCGCAGTGGGCCTCGGGCACGGTCAGGTCCACGACGATGTCCGGGCGGATCGCCTTCAGCGTCGCGGACAGGTCCGTCGAGGCCTCGCAGTCCAGCTCGTACTTGGCGATCTTCTCCCGCGCCGCGTCGATCTGCAGGTCGACGACGCCGGCGATGTCGACCTTCTCCTGTCCCAGCACGCGGAACCAGACATTGCTGATCCCGCCCGCACCGACAACCACCACGCGTTCTCTTGCCATTCGGCCTTCTCCCGGGACGCACCGTCCAGTCCGTTACGATGATCGCATGAGCCTAGCCAATGCCGGCCGGATTGCAAGGGCTTGTAAGACGGCAGGGGGCAGGGCGCAGGGGTTTGTGTGCTGCGCCGGGTTCGGCTACAATGTGCCGCGTCCAGAACGACGGTGTGAACAGCGAACGGAAAGGACCCTCCTGATGGAGTGTAAGCAACAGGACAACAGCGACAACTGCGCGTGCACCTACTCGTCATGCAACCGGCGCGGCGTGTGCTGCGAGTGCATTCAATACCACCTGGCCAGCAAGCAGCTGCCCGGCTGCTGCTTCCCCCCCGAGGCCGAGAAGACCTACGACCGCAGCTTCGCCAACTTCGCCCGGGCGTGGAAACTGTAACGATTGCGTGCCCCCACAAGCTGCGCTTGAGGGTGGCACCCAACGCCGCGAAGTGTTTGTGGTGCTGTGGTGATACAAGGGATTGAAGATAAGGAAAAAAGAACCTCCTTGCCGATGTTGATATTGGCCGGTCAACACAGCGAAGGAGATCCTTA
>Ga0180431_10002712_pt1 | contig 23423 bp, 16 predicted proteins | sample SS_ome_11_FD_132459 | JGI IMG/M metagenome (GOLD analysis project Ga0180431, IMG submission 132459) | Hypersaline lake sediment archaeal communities from the Salton Sea, California, USA - SS_1_MS_1 metaG | ecosystem: Environmental > Aquatic > Non-marine Saline and Alkaline > Hypersaline >...
AGCTGATGGACTCGCGGCGCTCAAGACATTGGTGCTCAACGACGGCTGGGACTTGTATTGGCAGAAGCGGAAAGTGCTGCCTTTGGCTGTCCCAATCTAACCCAGGGCTTATGCGCGCTAACCAAAATAGCGCCTTTCCAAAGATTATCTGGCGATACGAAACACGTTCTCGAGACAAATACGCGACCTAAACCTCAGAGAGCTGGATAAAAGCGATTGCCCTACTGTACAGATGGAGACTTTTTGACAACAGGCACTCAGGGTATATAATAAGCGCAAGCTGGCGTCCTGTCAAGATGGTGGACGAGTAGAGCGATGGACGAAGCAAAGCTGATCCAAGCCGCCCAACGAGGCGACGTGAACGCCTTCAACGAACTGGTGTTGGCCTACCAGGAGCGGGTCTATAACCTCGCCCGGCGCATCATGGGCGATCCCGCCTCGGCCGCCGACGCCACCCAAGAAGCCTTCATCGCTGCCTACCAATCTATCGAGCGCTTTCGGGGCGGCTCTTTCAAGTCCTACCTGATGCGCATCGTCTCCAACAAATGCTACGACGAGCTGCGCCGCCGCAAACGCCGTCCAGTCAAGTCTTTCGATGATTTCGGCGAGTTGGACGAGGATGCCAATCCTGCGCTGTCGAATGGAAGCGCCGGGCCGGAGGAGCACGCCGAGCGGCAGGCAGTAGCCCGTCTGATCCAGACCGGCATCGAGACGCTCCCTCCCCATCAGCGCATCACGCTGGTACTCTCCGATGTGCAGGGGATGAACTACCAGGAGATTGCCGCAGTGACAGGCGTGAGGCTAGGGACGGTAAAGTCGCGGCTGGCGCGGGCGCGGGTCAGTTTGCGGGATTACCTGCGCGAGCAAGAGGAACTTTTGCCCGCACAGTATCGTCTTGGATAAAGAGGCAGGGGGCAAGAGGCAGGAAGCAGGGGACTGGAGGCTATCTGAGGGGTACGTGATGGGCAGATTGTCTGGGCTACGAACAAAACGGGAGCAGGTCGCCGAGCTGCTTTCGACATACCTGGACGGTGAGTTGAGCGCAGTAGAGCAGGCCCGCCTGGAAGCGCAACTGGAGGCCAATCCGGCGCTACAGGCCGAACTGGACGCGCTGCGCCAGACCGTAAAGCTGGTGCGCGACCTGCCCCAGATTCCAATCCCTCGCAACTTTATCCTGCCGCAAACGATGGCGGCCCGGCCGCGAGCTGCGCCGGCGACGCGCGCCCGTTTCGCCCCATTGCTGACGGCGGCGACCGCCATCGCCGGGTTCCTCTTTGTCGCCGTGCTCTCGCTCGACTTGCTGCGCCCCGCCGGGGGCGACGATCTGGCCCTGGCCCCCGCCCCCCCTCAGATGGCGGCCGAGGTTCCTCCAGAGATCACCGTCGAACGAGAGGTTGAGCCTCCTCCGCTGGCAGCGGAGGCCCCGGTCGAAGAACTTGAGGCCGCCGAGGGGGAAGAACTAGATGGAACACCAGTGGAAGGAAAGGCGACCATTCCGGGGGTGAGTAACGGCGCGCCAGTCGCCGCCTCGCCTGTGGCGGATGGGTCCGCCGCAACTCCCGCCCCCCTGGCTACGACTTTAGCGGACGAGGATTATTGGGACGCCGCCCCGGAGGCGACGCCCGAGGCCGCCCCTCCACCGACCAGAGGGAGCGAAGTTGAATCTCCTGGGGAGGAAGGGGGCGGCGTAGCCAGACCTTTGACGTACCGCTCACTGGAGGTGACCCTGGGCCTGATCGCCTCCGGGCTGGCGCTCGTCACCGCGTGGGCCTGGCGCGCCCGCCGCCGCTAGAGGGAGGGAGCAACTTGTCGCGAATCCTCGCGCTGAACTATTGCCCCCACTGCGGTCACGCGCTCCAAGATAAGGAGGTCTTTGGGCGCGCGCGGCGCTTTTGCCCCGCATGCGAGCGGGTCGTCTTTCGCGAGCACAAAGTTGCCGCGGGCGTGCTCGTCGAACGGGAAGGGAAGGTGCTGCTCGTCCGCCGTCGCGTGGGGCCGCACCAGGGGCTGTGGACTTTTCCCGCCGGCTTTGTAGATTTTGACGAATCCCCCGCCGAGGCCGCGGTGCGCGAGTGCCGCGAGGAGAGCGGCCTAGAGGTGGAACTGACCAGCCTACTCGCCGTCATCGCCGGGCGGGAGCACGAGCGTGGAGCCGACATTGTCATCGTTTACTGCGCCCTGCCGGTGAGGGGCGAACTACAGGCCGGGGACGACGCGGGGCAGGCGGCCTTCTTCACGCCCGACGAAAGCGAACTTCCCCCGCTCGCCTTCCGCGCCACCCAGATCGCTCTCGACGAGTGGCGGGTTTCTCCCCACCAAGCACAGCGCGATGACCCAAGTGACGATGCGTCATCAGCAATGCCTGTTTTGCCGCACCACCGTAAAACAGGCGGTGCTGGTTAGTTTTTCCCTGGCCCCTGCTCTTTCAGGCCGGTGTGCCCAGGCAGGCCAGGTCATTCTCCGACCTGACACTCACGCCGTTTCGCCGCAGGAGAGCGGCCGTCACCCCTTGACCGGCCTTTAGCTTTCCCGTGTGGCTGCCATCGTAGATGCGGTCGCTGCCGCAGGAGGGGCTGCGCTGTTTGAGGATGGCAGTGGTGATGCCATATCGCCGCGCGGCCGCCAACGCGCACTCTGCACCGCGCACGTAGGCCGCGCTGACGTCCTCTCCCGTGAGCGTCGTCACCTGCGCCCGCCCATCCAACACGTCGCTCCCGTCGCCGCCCACGATCTCGGCTGGCGGCCGGGGCGTCGGCAAGCCTCCGGCTGCCTCGGGGCAGATCGGCACGACCTGTCCCCGCGCTACCAGTGGCAGCAGTTCCGCCTGGAGATGACCGCCTCCGTCGTAGGTCGTGGGGATGCCCAGCAGGCACGCACTGACCAGGTAAACGTCCGCCGGGTTATTCTTGGCCACCGCCTCGCTCATCCCCACACCCATCCCAGTGAACGGCCCAGGTGTACTTGGGAAACCAATTTCTCCACGTCGGAGGAGCCGCGGCCCGGACAGGGCGGCGGAGGAGCGGTGAACCGGCGCGCCAGGTGACTGAAACGGCCATCGCATACCGGACAGTAGTATTCGTAGACTGGCATCTCGCGAGCGCCCCAGGTTCTTCGATCGTTCTATAGCACCACGTTCACCAGCCGCCCCGGCACATAGATCACCTTGCGAACCTCTTTGTCGCCAATGTGTCGTTGGACGTTCTCGTCGGATAGGGCCGCCTCACGCGCTGCCTCCTCGGTGATGTCGGCGGGGACCTCGATCCGCGCGCGCAGCTTGCCGTTGATCTGCACGATCAACGTGACGATCTCCTCGGCCGCCAGGTCGGCGTCGAACGCGGGCCAGGATTGCTGGTGGACGGAGTAGGGCCGGCCAGTCCGCGCCCACAGTTCCTCGGCGATGTGCGGACAGCAGGGAGCCAGCAGCAAGAGCAGCGTCTCAACCGCTTCGTCCCAAGTCTGCGTCCCATAGAGCGATGTTCCCTTGGCCTTGACCAGTGCGTTGGTGAACTCCATCAACCCGGCGATGATGGTGTTGAAGGCGAACTCCTCCATGTCATCCGTGACGCGGCGGATGGTCTTGTGCGTCCAACGCTGCAAATCGGCAACCTCTCGCCGGCTCGCCGGCTCGCCGACTCGCTGACTCGCTGACTCGCTTTCCAACACCAAATTCCACATCCGTTGCAGCCAGCGCACCACCCCTTCGATGCCCTGCGAATCCCACGGGCCGCCCTGATCCCAGCGCCAGCCGAACATCAAGTAGGCGCGCACTGTGTCGGCCCCGTACCGGGCCACCAGGTCGTCGGGAGCGATGACGTTGCCCCGGCTCTTGGACATTTTATCGCTATCCTCGCCCAGGATGATGCCCTGGTTGCGCAATACCGTCATCGGCTCGTCGAAATCCACTAGCCCCATGTCCCGCATGGCCTTGGTGAAGAATCTGGTATAGATCAGGTGCATGGTGGCGTGCTCGATGCCGCCGGTATAGACGTCCACCGGGGCCCAGTATTCTAGCTCCCTTGGATCTATGGGAGTGGAGTCGGCGTGGGCCGGTTCGCCTTCCTTGTAGTATGGGCTCAGGTAGGCATAGTTGTACCAGGATGAGCAGGCGAAGGTATCCATCGTGTCGGTCTCGCGGGTGGCGGGGCCGCCGCAGCGGGGGCAGGCAGTGTTCAGGAACCCCTCGTGATATTTCAGCGGGCTTTCGCCAGTAGGCAGGAACTCGGCGTCCTCCGGCAGCAGCACCGGCAGATCCTCGTAGGGCACGGGCACGATGCCACACTCGTCGCAGTAGACCATCGGGATGGGCGCGCCCCAGTAGCGCTGGCGGGAGATCAGCCAGTCGCGGATGCGATAGTTGACGGCGAACTTGCCGGTGCCCTGCTCCTCCTGCCACTCGGTCACTTTTTGCACGGCCACGTCGCCCGGTGTGCCAGTAAATTCTTGCGAGTTGATCATCGCGCCATACTCGTGGTGGAACAGTACGTCGCGATAGAACTCGACGCCCCACAGTATCTCCATCACTGTGCGCTTGGCCTCCAGCTCGGGTTCGAGTTCCCTGCAACGCAGCACGATTTCCTGCTCGGCCTCGACGCCGTCAAAAGGAACGATCGCATCGTCGAAAACGAACAGCCAGCGCGCGCCCACCACCGCCGTCCAAGAACCGGGCCGCCGGTGTGCTCGCGCCAACTCGACGTAGCGATCCACCTGAGCATCTCTCATCGTGATGCACAGAGACGAGTCTCGCCGCTCGAACGGGATGCCGGCCTGGTCGAGCGCCTCGCTGAAGCCTTTCTTCATTGCGCCGGCCGCGACACGCGATTTGGCGACCCCATCGGGCCGGTCAATGACCGGGATGATGGGCAGGCCAAACTTGAGGGCGAACTCAAAGTCCCGCTCGTCGTGGGAGGGGACGCCCATGATGGCTCCTGTGCCGTAGGTCATCATCACATAGTCGGCGATCCAAATGGGGATGCGCTCTTCATTGACCGGGTTGACCGCATAAGCGCCGATAAAGACACCGGTCTTTTCCTTCTCGGTGGACATGCGCTCGATCTCGCTCTGACGGGCAGCTCGCTGTTGGTATTCCTCCACATCCCGCCGGTACTCGTCCGTCGTCAGCTTGTCCACCAGCGGGTGCTCCGGGGCCAGCACCATAAAGGTCGCCCCCCACAAAGTGTCGGGCCGGGTGGTAAAGACGACCATAGGGTCCTCTTGCTCGGTCAGGAAAGTGACGTCGGCCCCCTCGCTGCGCCCGATCCAATTGGTCTGCATCGCGACCACCCGCTCGGGCCAGTCAATCTGGGAAAAGTCGAGCAGTTCGTTGGCATAGTCGGTGATGCGCCAGAACCATTGCTCCAACTCTTTTTTGATGACCGGCGTGCCGCAGCGCTCGCAGTGACGGTCCTCCCCCCAGACCTGCTCGCGGGCCAGGGTGGTGTTGCATTGGGGGCAAAAGTCCACCGGAGACTTTTTGCGATAGGCCAACCCCATATCGTACAGCTTGAGGAAGAACCATTCGGTCCAGCGGTAGTAGCCCGGCAGGCAGGAGACGGCCTCCCGCTCCCAATCGAACATCGTCCCCATGCTTCTCAACTGCCGCCGCATATTCTCGACGTTGGATAACGTCCACGTGTGGGGATGGATGCCCCGATGGATGGCGGCGTTTTCGGCCGGCAGACCAAAGGCGTCGAACCCGATGGGGAAGAGGACATTGTAGCCCCGCATGCGCATGTAGCGGGCGCGCACGTCCGAGGGGGCCATGGCGTACCAGTGACCGATGTGCAAATCGCCGCTGGGATAGGGGAGCATGGTCAGCGCATAGTGCTTGGGCCTGTCGTGGTCAATGACGGAACGGTACAGTTGATCGTCGTCCCACCGTTTCTGCCATTTGGCTTCGATCTCTTGGGGTATGTATTGGTCGGCCATCTTTTTCTCCTTGCCAATCTTTCATCTACGATAGTAACTGCTCAGGCTCAGACCTCCGAGGTCTTTGACAACTGATTCACCCACTGCACAAGTCGAAAATGACCGATGTTTCACGCTCGAATGTGCTTTGGTGAGACCTCGGAGGTCTAAATGAGCAATAGGCTGAGCAGTTACCTACGATAACATAAAAACTCGTCAAGTATTCGCGGGAGCTAATAAGCTTTGCAACAAACAGACTTTACCCCGGTCGTCCAGGCTGTGTTCGACGATCTGGATATGCAGCAACGGGCAGTATTTCGCCAAGTGTCAGGGTCTCAGCGTATACAAATGATCTCCGAAGTCGGCGCGGCTGAACTATGGCATACGTTACTGGAAGAACACTGCCGCCGCGTCCCAACGTAGATGATTGCTCTACTAGTTCCCTTTTTGCCTCATCTCTCCGCCCCGCCGCCACAGCAAGCGGTTCCCCTTCATCTCGGCCGTCACCTTTTCCGCCCGCTCCAGGGAGCAAAGGGTCGCAAAGATGGTGGTGCGGACCAAGAGATAAATGGTCATCATCTCCAGTTCAAGTCCAAAGTGATCGGCCACCTGCTGGATCAAGGCCGGGCTTTCCTGTGGTTCCTCCAACGCCGCGTAGATTAGCGAGCGGATCTCTTCCAGCCTTTCCCGGTTGGCGGCGCAGATTGCGGCGATCTCGTCACCGCCAGCGTAGGCCGGACCGTGGCCCGGCGCAAAGTGAGCATAGGGCAGGCCGGGAAGCCGCTCCAGCGTCGCCAGCCCATCGTCCAGGTCGAAGAAGAAAGGCACTTTGTGCTTTTCCAGTGTTTCCCGCGGAAAGACCGCGTCGCCGCAAAAGAGCACGCCGGAGGCAGCACCGTCGCCCACCGCCGCCCCAATCTGGTTGGGAGCGTGACCGGGTAATGGGACCAGTTCTATCCGGAATGGGCCAATTTCGAGCTTGCCCGGTTCTGCGACATGATTCACCCGACAGGCTTGGGCCAGTGTGAACTTGTGGCATAGTTCGCCGACGGGGGCCGCCCCGCCAAAGAGATATAACGGCTCGATGATGGGGTGCTCCATCATCGCCGCCTCCAGAGCCGGCGCGTACAACTCGATTCCCAGCCGGCGCTGCAAAAAGTGAGCGCCGCCAAAATGGTCGGCGTGGGCGTGAGTGACGAATATCGCCTTCAGAGTAACGTCCATCGCCTCTGCCATACGCAGCACCCGCCGGGCGGCATCCTTGTCCAAGCCCGTGTCAATCAGCAATCCCTGACCTTCCCGCACGATCAGCCCCATATTGGAGCCGCTCTGCAGGTGGAAGACGCCGGCAGCCAACTCTACTCGTTTCATCTCGACATTGCTCCTACGAAAAACCCCCCTCGCTTCAGGGGCGAAGGGGGTTCGCGGTACCACCCTGATTGGAAAGCACCCACTCACGCCAGATGCCTCCATCTCTCAGCCCGCTAACGGGGGCCAAACGTCGCCGGTTACTCGTTTCGCCGGCGCGGCTCACAGGCGAGTTCGGCCTGGTGTGGCGCTCCCCAGGGGCGCCGCTTGTCGGGCTTGCACCTGGTTTTTCCCGGCTCGCTGAGGGGATGGCCTACTACTCCTGTTCACAGCCTTTTTGGTTATTTGCTTGAGGAACTATTTCACGCTGGAAGCCGGTTCTCCGCCGATTCCCCAATTCTCTTTGGGAATCTCGTTGAGGATAACGCGCACGTGCTCTGTTGGGACATCCAACGTCTTGGAGACCGCCTCAGAGACCGCCCGGATCAACTTCCACCGGGTCTCTTTGCCCCGCCCTTCCCACATGTCAATTCTTACAACAGGCATACCGCTTCGCCGCGTGCTGTTACCTTGGTGGACCCGGAGGGACTCGAACCCTCGACCCCCACAATGCCATTGTGGTGCGCTCCCAACTGCGCTACGGGCCCAAGAGTTAAGCTGATGGAGCTGAGGGGACTCGAACCCCTGACCTCTACAGTGCGATTGTAGCGCTCTCCCAACTGAGCTACAGCCCCGCACCTCGTTTCAATTCTACCCTAGATTGGAGAGATGTCAAGGTTGAATGGCCCGGTGATTACCCGCAAGTGCTCGGGGCTATTCAAACGGCCAATTGCATCCACCGCAAAGCACGCCAAGATAATCAAAGAGGGTTTCTTTGCGACCTTGGCGCTTGGCGGTTCAAAGAAAACACCCCTGACCCGGACAAGCCAGAACCAAAAAGGGACAGAGACCACAGAGGCTTCGCAGGCAGAGATTCACCGAGTTTTCTCTGTGAAGCTCTGTGTTCCAAAACTCTTGCTCAATGTGCGATGCTGATAGTTAGACGAGAACCTCTGTCTTTTCCACGCAGGTGATGGACTGCTGCTCCAGCTCTGCCAGCACCGGCTCATAGATCTCGGGCAGCACCGGGATGCGGACGCCGGTCAGGGTGATCTCCCCCTCCAGGATCAGCCGCGTGGAGATGGCCGCCGGCAATCCCACCGTGCGGGCCATGGCGGTCTCTCCACCAGGGATGCCGGTCTCTATCAGGGTCGAGCTGATGCGCTCCTGGCGGTCGGGGTAGCGGGCGGCGAATTCGTGCACCAGAACCACCAGGTCGCGCTCTCCCGCGCGGTAGCCCATCTTGACCAGCATCTGGTCGGCCAGCACGTCCAGCAGTGTGTCCTTGTCCGAGACGGGCGCGTCCTCCAGCAGTCCCAGCCACTCTAGCGTCATCATCACCCCGGAGGTGGGGGAGAGGTTGAGGAAAGCGGCCAGGTCGGCCTCGAGACTGGCCGTCTCTTCCTGGCCGATCAGCTCCGCCATCACCTGGCGAAAGGTCTTGCCGGGCAGATCCGCGCGCTCCTCCAGGCCAAAATAGCCCAGTTGGTTCAGTTTCTGCATCACGTCGCACCAGCCCAGGTTGCGCAGCGTGCCGCGATACATGGTGTCGGTCTCGGGGATGCCATAGAGCTCGACGTAGGGGAGTGAGTTGCGGTTGGGGTAGGCCTCAAAGTCGCCCAGCCCCTCGACCCAGGTCAGGTAGTGGGTGGCAAAGAGGCGCGCGTTGGGGACCTCTACGACGTGGCCGTTCTCCAGGTAGCGGGCGTCGTTACGCCCCGCCAGCACCACCCCGCGCGGACTCCAGGAGAACTTGTAACCCAGGGGGTTGTCGTTGGCGTCAAGGGCGGGCAGGCCGCCGCAGTAGGAGCGGAACGACTTGATCTCGCCGCCGGCCGTGTGCACCCGGTCAATGATCCGCTGGGCCGACATGTGGTCAATGCCGGGGTCGAGGCCGATCTCGTTGAGCAGGATGACGCCTGCCTCCCGCGCCCGCGCCTCCAGCGCCCGCATGCCGTCGCTGACGTAGCTGGTGGTGACCAGGTGTTTGCCGTGAAAGATGCACTGCTCGGCGATCTGGACGTGGTGGACGTAGGGCAGCAGGCTGACGGCCAGATCCGCCTCGGCGACCAGGTCGCTCAGAGACGCGCCGTCCTGCGTGATGTCAAAGGCGACGGCCTTCCCATGCGGGTGGCCGCCGACCAGCGCTTCCGCCTTGCCGAGCGTGCGGCTGGCGACGGTGACTTGAAAGCCTGCCTCGTCGAGCAGGTATTGGACCAGGGGCCTGGCTACCAGGCCGGCCCCGAAAACTAGTACGTGTTTCATTTGGTGTTCCTCCGCTGTAACAAGATGTGTTACTTACGATTGATTCTTCTATCGCGCAATTTGCTCCATATTTTACGCAATCGTCTTGCCTGATTTCTATTCAAGCCCAATCCTTGTACTAACAAGACATCATCCGTGATCTCTAGCACAGCTTCAACATCATCTTTGCGGAGCAGTTTGTCAATTTGTTCCAAATCTAGATACCTGGCCCCTATGAGCGGCAAAGGAAGAGATTCTGCCTCGCTAGGCTCAAAAGTTAACACTCCTCCGCCGTAACTGCGCCCGGTGACTTCGGCAAAGGCAAAGGTGAGCGAGTTCAAAAAGGCGGCAGTCACGGCCTCGCCGTCGGCGCCATCCAGAAACCGCACACGGTGAATGGTGTCGGTACACACGGCCTGGGCAGTGTTGAGCACTAGTTTGGGGTAGGCATGAACCTGACGGAGCATAAAGGCGTCAGGCGCCCAAACTGAGGGCACAATGTACCAACGCTGACGAATCCGGCACTTGTAGCCTTTGTGGTAGTCCTGGGATTTTCCCAGAGTAATGTATTCTTGCAAAGGCTTTGGCAAGTCTTCTATGGGAACGTCCACAGGGGTAAAGAGAAATGCAGGTAGTTGGTCTTTGACGTTACTTTGCCAATCTGCCGCGCCGAAAATCGCGCCGGTGAGGTGGGCCGAACGACTAACGATGCGCTCCAGATAAGGCTCCAGGTCATAGCTCTCGACCTGGTTCTGCGCGAGGACAAAGAAAGTATTGCGCCCGGTGACAATGCCCACATCCACGTCTAAAACCTGGTTGGAAAGGGTAACACCGGGATGTTCGCGCATTTCGCGCAGTAAGCGGATTTCTTCCGAGTCGAGAAAGTATTGGGTCCATTTCTCCGTCGAATGGTCCATTGGCTTGAGTTCAATTGCATCGAGCCTTGCAGGTATCAGTGTGTCCAAGTCTTTAATATCGTTCAACTCGACAGCTCGGATGCCGCCATTTGGGGTATGATTGCGCTCTGCTAGCAGCAAAACAACTTCTTGCTGGATATCTTTAAAGACTAGTCGTTTGAACGTAACCAGAGTCACGCGACTGTAATAGTCGCTGAGGAACTGCCGAACCTCGGCGGCATAGTTGACCTGGAACAGCTCTGCCGGAATGACCATCGCCAAGCGGCCATCCTCCTTGAGCAATAGGCTTCCCACGACGAGGAAAGGTAACCAGGCATTTGTCAAGCGATTGGGGTGCAAGCCAGCCTGCTCCATTAGGCTAAAGGCTATCTGGCGATGATTTTCCGGGAAGTGCTGATAACGAATAAAGGGAGGGTTGCCAATCACAGCGTCAAAGTGCTGCCGCTCTTTGAGTACCAAGGTTAGCACTTTTTCGCCGAACAGATCGTGTTGACAGTGTGCAAAGAAATCTCCTATGTGGATGGTGTTGTTGACCGAAAGAGAAAGCCCAAGCAACTGCAAACGGTGGGCAGCTTTGGCAGCTTCTTGCGGGTCTAACTCGACACCTCGGAGTTGCTGATTCAGCGTTTCTGAAGCTGCGCCAAGCGCCTGTAATCGCCGGGCGGCAGCGACGAGAACATTGCCATCGCCACAACTAGGCTCCAGGACTTTATCGGCGGGCGAACGGATGGCCCAACTTGCCAGAAAGCGGGCTATCGGCTCCGGCGTGTAGTAACCCCCACGCAGTTTCTGGTAGGTGGGCTGCGTCATGCTGCATCACCCTCCAATGCCTCGCCATGTCCCACAGCGGCTAAATCGGTTGCGGTGATGTTGTAGAGGTTGTCTATCAACGCTTGCACAACCTGGCGTAGCTTTTGGGCCTGTTGTGCAGCTTGCTGGCGCTGCAAGGGAACGGTCGCGGTTGCTGCCCGTTCCGTAGTTTGGATCAAGGTCTTGACCAAATCAACAATTCTGTCGTGGATGTTTTTTTCCTCGACGTTGGTAAAGTCAATCCGGCGAATGGGCAAGTCCTTGACAAACTGCTTGCCGTGAGACCTGTATCCACCTCGAAAGGAGCTGCCACGCGCCCGTACCATCGCCTCAATGGCCGGGTGAGAAAGCACTGCTTGCAAGTAGTAAATGGAAAGCGCAGTCTCTGGCAAGGGGCGCAAGCCATAGTAAGGGCCATTGCCGCCGCCAGTGAAGACAATATCCTTGTCATCGTGGGCATAGCGGGCTTCGAGCGACAGCACCGGCCAGATCAGTTTGGGCCTTCCATCGAATTTGGTGAGGCTTTGAGAGCGTCCGTAACGATACCATGTCTCCGTTGTTCTGCCTTGGATGCTGCGCTGCTCTAGCGCGATTTTGTGGGCGTCGAAGTAGGCCCAACACTTGGGGAATTGCTCTTGCATCTCGGCAGGCGTGTAGAGCGTGGCGCGGTTGTTCTCAATCTTGTAGGGGAAGATGATATACGTGTTGGGTTGTGGGCGACCAAACGCCGGAAGCACAACGTCCTTCAGGCAAGTACGCAGAATAAATTTTTCGATGGTCCAGGTCACGCCTTCAACGTCGGTAAACGTGACTGTGCTGTCAGTTTCTACGTCAGGATCAAAGATGTAGATTCTATCGGCACTGGTTTGTACGCCAACAAAGATGTTGGCGACCTGTTCAAGTGTGAGGGTGTGTGCGATACGTAGCCGCTCAAAGACTTGGCGCGCGGCAGGCGACACGAACTCCCAGGGAGACTCGTCAAAATCTGTTGCTTTGTGCGTTTCAAATTCGCCCGGCTTCCCAAACCGCCATGCCAGTAGATCGCTAACGTGCTCAACGGTAAAACTTGGCGTGGGTTGTTTGGCAAGAGCCAGAATACAGGTATACGTAGTACGTCTCGTGTCAAAGACCTGCTGCACGCCAAAGTGGATGACCTCGGCAACGTGCTGCCCCTCGGATAGCAGTTTGCGAAGCGCTTGCCCGGACTTGAGGCTAAAGAATTTGTGGGGCACAATGTAACCGAGCCGTCCGGCAGATTTGAGCAGAGATAACCCGCGCTCAATAAAGAGGCAGTACTTGTCAAAGTTGTCGCTTTGCGCACAAGTGTAGGGGGCCTCATCACTCTGGTAGTATTGCACCTCGCGGGGGGAATAGCGCACCATATTCTGGATGCGGATGTAGGGGGGATTGCCCACAATGGCGTCAAAACCGCCTTCGGCAAACACGGCAGGAAAAGCGGTTTCCCAATCCAGGGGATTGAGTTGGGCAAAGTGTTCTGTATCGGTCAAGGCGTCACTGTCATAGTCAAAGTAGTCGCCGTCCACCAGGCTATTGCCGCATTGGATGTTGGCGTGCAAGTTTGGTAACGCACGAGCGTGATGCTGTTGCCAGTGAGCCGCGATGGATGAGGCTGGCACGTCCTCTAAGACTTTGAGCAAGAGACTAAAGCGCGCGATTTCGACCGCTTGCGGGTCAATGTCTACGCCAAAGATGTGAGTACAGAGAATACGTTGCCGCTCCGGGAGCGTGAGATACCAAGTGTTTTGGGGACCTTCGTAGACCTTGTCGCTGTGGCGTTCGGCACCATCCTGAAGATACCGCGTCAGATAAGTGTTGAGCAGGTATTCGTAGGCAGCAACCAGGAATGTGCCTGAACCACAAGCGATGTCGGCAAGGCGAAGTTGCGCCAGTTCATCCAGGGGCTTACCTTCGCACAACGGTGTCAGCGTCTTCTGGATAATAGCATCCACCACATACTTGGGCGTGGGAACCACCCCACGGGAAGCTGCCACTTCATCCTTCTCGACGACAGTAACCTGCCCATCATCCACAGTGATTTGTCTGGCCAGTAATCGTTCGTAGATTCCACCCAGGATTGCGGCCTCAACTACCGAGAAGGCATAGGGGCTGGCCGGGTAGTAAAGCTCCTGGAAGATGTCAATCAAAACCGCATCGCTGACTCTGATGTTCAGTGAAAGCTGGTCCTCAATAAAGTCAAACAAGCCGGAGTTGTAGCGAGCATCAGCTTGGCAGAACAGAGTTTTTAACTCATCATACGTCCGCACGTCTTGCAGCGATTGATATCTCTCTAACTCGCGGTCTTCGCAGATCCTCAAGAAAACAATACGGTTGAGCAACCGCTGCACGAGAAAGTTCAGTTCTGCCTGCGTGAGGGTTGGGTTCTGTTGTGCAATGTCATGCGCCAGCCACTCACGCCATTGCTCGATCTGTCCCAAGAAGTATTCATCAAAGGATTCTGTCCCTTCGTGCTCTTCCTCAATACCAAACTGTTCATCAAAGCGCTCGGAATACACGGCCTCGCGGGAAAGCTGCGCATAAATCTCGTCAAACTTGGGAATGTACTCAGTGTAATCGTAGACCTTGAGCCGCGCCACGCGCACGTCATCTCCGGCTTGCGGACGAACGCGACAATCATAGATGACGAGCTTGTCGAAGTTGCCAAGTACGGAGATAGGCAAGCGGGCGTTCCAGCCGTAACGCCGTACCTGGAAAGCAGAGGCCTCACTCGTGGTGATGGATACAGAGGGACGTTTGGCTTCAACAAAGAACTTGCGCTTGGTTCCAAGTCGTAGGGCATAGTCGGGCTTCTTGGCAAAGACCTCGCTGCCATCCTCAACCTCTACAGTGCTCTCGTGGATGACCTCGCGTAAATGTTGCGGAGCCTGTTTCTCGTTGAATACGTCCCAACCAAGTGCCACCAAAAAGTGATCTAGAAAATCAACACGAAGCTGAGTCTCATTATAGTCAGAATGAAACCCAGTGTATGCAGCGTGGTGATAGGCAAATCTATCAACCAGTTCTTGTACTCGTTGTAACGCCGTTTCTTTGTCCATTTAGAGCAAACGTTCTCCTCCCCACATCATTTTACACGATCTTGGAGGTTTTGCACATCTTCCAGGCTCTCAAGTGGGTACAGCATTGCGCCCCGCACCCAACTACTCCACCCTGCCCACGCACTCCTCCAGGCAGCCATAGTCGGGCGTCAGCTCCCCCTGGTGGACGATCACCGCCCGCTTGATCTCTGGCGGCAGCGTGGGGTAGGGAGGAACGAAACTCTGTGCCCGTGCCGAGTATACCTAGAGGCGCGTATGGCCACCGCTGACGAGCCGTACCAGCGGCGTCGGCTGCAACCCAATGATTGTGCGGCGCGCTTCCAAAATGGATGCAGATTGGCCTGTTCTCTCTTTACTCTGCAAACATCTCGGCCAGTATCACAAGTACCTCTCTCTGGGTTGACTTGCTTATTCGGCCCAGCTTTCGCACCAACCGGGATTTGTCAACAGTCCGAATCTGATCCAATACTATTTGCCCTTCCTTCCCCTGAAACTCACAGGGTATCCGTGTCGGATATGACTGCCCTTTCGTGGTCATTGGAGCTACGATCACGGTTCTGATCCAGCGATTCATCTCATCCGGAGAAATGACCAAGCAAGGACGCGTTTTCTTGATTTCGCTGCCAACCGTGGGATCAAGGTTGACCAGGTACACGTCAAACCGTTTGACTACCATTCCCACTCTTTCTCATCCCACGTGGTAGAGACCAGAACCTCACCATTGAGCAACCCATCATCGCCTCGCTCACTCATAGCTTTGAAAGCTTCCTCCCAACGGTGGCGCACAGGGTGGATCGAACGAACGACGATCTGATCCTGTTCCAGCTCCAGCTCGACTTCCTCCCCAAGATTGCTCTGTTCGAGCAAGAGCTTTGGAATGCGGATACCCTGTGAGTTGCCAATCTTGACTATGCGAGTCTTGACTACTGTAGACATAGCAGCACCTCCCTTACAAATGCAAACCTATCAAGGTATCCATATTGTAATTACAATAGTAGTTTTGTCAAGGGACGACCTGGTTCGCCTATCACTCATCCGGTGCGTGCTACCCAACTACTCCAGCCCGCGCACGCACTGCTCCAGATAGCCATAGTCGGGCGTCAGCTCCCCCTGATAGACGATCACCGCCCGCTTGATCTCTGGCGGCAGGGCCAGCTCGTCGAACGGCACCGAGTAGTCGGCCTGGGCGATGGCGGGCGCGTAATCCATCAGCACCCCGCTAAAGTACTCGGAGGCGTCGCGGGGCAGCTCGCTGGGCAGGATGTCCACGGCCAGTATCACCGGTCCCCGCCCCGCGAACCCTTCGTAGGCGCGGTCCTCAGCCGGGTCGTAGACGTAGACCGGGTCGCCCGGCTCGGTGCATTTGACCGTACCCTCGATAGCTCCCTCGATGTCGCAACTGATGTCGCCGATGACCTGCAAGCGTGGCTCACCGTTTCCGTACAGTCGCTTCAGATCCGCCTTGGTCACCAGCCGGGGATACTTGGCCTCCCAGTAAGTGCAGTTGACCAGCACATTCAGGTGGGGGAGATAATCGTTGAACTTGGCCCGGTATTTCTCGGGGTAGTCGTAATAGTCCTGCAACTCGAATTCATCGGCGGGCGAGATAGGCTCGACCGTGTGCTCCTCTTTGAACACCACCTTGTACACCACGTTCCGGGCATAGTCAGCGGACTGGGCCACAGCGGCGACCTGGCGAGGCTCAATCTCTTGCACTGGCAAAAGCTCGATGATCTCGTTGGCCCCACGAAAGACGTTCCCATACCCGGCAAAGCCGCAGATGAGGGGCGCGACCTGCTCCGGCAACCCCTCCCGCGCGATCCGCTCCCCGACCGCCGTCACTGCCGCCTTCGCCTCGGCCAGGCTATGGTAGTGGCGGGTCTGGCGCAGGTCGGTGAAGGGGTTGGGGACGCCACGCCACTCCAAGCGCTGTCCCAACGCCCACAGTGTATCAATCATCCCCGCCAGCCCGGCGTGGCGGCCGAAAAAGATCAGTCGCCGGCCCTTTTCGTCGGTCACCTTTTCGTAATCAATCAAGGTGCAGCCCAGGGCCATCATGCGCTTGAGCATGTGCATATTGTAAGGCTGGCCCTTGATGACGTGGGCAAAAAATACGTAGGTGTGGCCCGGATGAAAGAGCGGGGCGGGGATTTCCTTGACGGCCAGGACGACCGGGCAGGAGGAGAGGTCTTCCTCGACCCGCGCGCCGGCCTGCGCGAATTCTTCCTCGCGGAACACCCGTATCTCTGACGGCTGCACGCACACCCCGATACCGTGCTCCTCCTGCAATTGGCGCACGTGCTCCGGCACGATGGGCACGCGCCGCTCCCAGATACTCTTATCCTCGCGGCGAATTCCGATGCACGAGCTCATTTTCCCCTCCCCTGTCGCAGAGATATAGTTTGGGTGCGTTTCATTTCAGTAGAGACCCTAGACCTCCGAGGTCTTGCCCAACTTGTTTAGCCTATCATGGGCGGCTTGTGAACGATAAAATAGCTCAAAAACAGGCAAAAAGCGGGCGCAAGGCCCCGTATTACGGGGTTATCCGACAAGCTGCTGACCTCTCGCAGAGGCAAGTATACGCTCAACCGCATTATTCCACAAGTTTCCCGTCTCCGTCTCTCCTGCCAGCTTGACCTTTGCTCCTTCCTGCGTTACACTTGCCCTTCGCTCAATACCAAAGCGCCGGAGATTGTAATGGCACTTCAATTCAAACTCTCTTTGTTCACACTCTCTACCCTGGCGTTGGGGGCCTTGCTCGCGTGTACAGGCTGCGCTCCTCTCCCTACCCCTACACTCTCACCCACCCGCACCCCCACACTCCTCCCGCCCATCCATACCCCCACACCACCCCCGCCCACCCCCTCCTTCACCTTTGCCCCTCCGCCTGGACGGGAGTTCGCCACGCTGGACGAGTTCTGGGCCGGGGGCGCCGAGTGGGTGTTGGAAGCGCACGACGTGGGGTTGCCCGTGGGCGAGTCGGACACCGTCTACCGGGGTGGGGGCGAGTTCTGGGCCTATCTGCACGCCAGCCACCAGTCGGCCGGCGTCGTTGATTCGTGCGGCGATCCGGCCCCCTTCCCCGGCTGCGTCACGCTGTGGAAGAGCCACGACGGTGGACTGCACTTTGCGCTAGAGAACCCTGTCTGTCTTTTCCCCTGCGGCTCGTGCCCTTGCAGCCCCAGCGACCACACCCAGCAGCAGCAGTACCCGCGCATCTTTTTCGACACAGATCGGGCCTACGTCGTCTACGAGTGGGGGGCGGGCGTCTACATGCGCACCTCGACCGACGGGGTCAACTGGTCGGCCGAGGCCCACGTGCCCGGCACCGGCCAGTGGCACGCCGAGCCGGGGACGTGCCCTACGGCAGCCTCCATCGGCCAGCATCCCAACATCTACGCCGAGACAGAGTACGGAGACTGCCTGGTAGGCGCTCCGCCGGGTATCTATGTCGAAGGGAGCTTGCTCTACGTCTTTGTCGGCCTGGGGCGAGACCCGGGCCACATGGGCTGCTACGTGGGTGACAAATACAGCGGGGCGCGGGGGTTGCGCGAATGTGCTTCAAACCCGCTCTTTGGGGCGGAGCTGGGCTATGGGCCGATGGACGTGCTGGGTGCGGAGGCCAACCCCTACTTTGAGTTCCGTACCGTCTCCTCGGCCGACGTGGTGCGCGTGGGCGACCATTACTACATGGCCTACGAGGGAGTGCGCGGCCCCAGTAACCCCACCGTCGTGGACGACCAGTTCGCGCTGGGGTTCGCCCGCAGCGTGGGGCCGGCCATTGACGGCCCGTGGGAAAAGTACCCCGGCAACCCGGTGATCATGGACCTGGCGAACAACTGGGGCATCGGCCACGGAGACCTCGTCACAGTTGGCCCGGCTGCCTACCTTTACACGGCCACCTCGACCACCACGCGCGGGCGGTACGTGCTGGTGCGGAGGTAGTCAAACTGCCGCAGGGCGAACGTTCGTCCGAATAAAATCCCCGGCAACAACGTTGTAAGGAATAGGTGCGCAACCCTGGGGATGACCTGTGCGTATTGAGAGCAGACCAGAAACCCTAGGGGTTTTAATTTTGCTTGCCATGATGCTGAGAATCCCTGGGATCCGCTTGGACACTTGACCTAGCAGGAAATTGGACGTTCGTACAGTATCGAAACTGTTCGATAGGGCGATGCGGCGGCGCGGTGACTGTGCTATACTGTAGGCCAAAGATTTCTGATTTCTTTTTCCACTAGCGAGGAATATGCGATGGAGACGCTCAAGACTGATAACGGCCACGCACTGATTGACCTGCGAGACGTGGTCAAGACCTACCAGACCGGCGCGGGCGGCGTGACCGTCCTCAAGGACATCACGTTGCAGGTGCAGCCCGGCGAGTTTGTCGGTGTGGTGGGGCCTTCCGGTTCCGGCAAATCCACGCTTCTGAACATGATCACCGGCATAGACCGGCCCACCGAGGGCGAGGTGTTCGTCGGCGACCGGCCCGTTCACAAGTTGAGCGAGAACCAGTTGGCCCGCTGGCGCGGGCGGAACGTTGGCGTCATCTTCCAGTTCTTCCAACTGCTGCCCACGCTCACCATACTGGAAAACGTGATGCTGCCGATGGACTTTTGCAAAGTCTACAAGCGGCGCGAGCGCAGGGACAAGGCAACGCACCTGCTGGAACAGGTGGACATCGCCGAGCATGCCCACAAACTGCCCAGCGGACTCAGCGGCGGGGAGCAGCAACGGGCGGCCATCGCCAGAGCGATCGCCAACGATCCCCCCGTCATCGTCGCCGACGAGCCGACCGGCAACCTGGATACGGCCACTGCCAACGAAGTGTTCGCGCTGTTCGAGGAACTGGTGGCGCGGGGCAAGACGATGATCGTCGTCACCCACGACCGCAGCCTGAGCTCGCGCACCGAGCGGGTGCTCCACCTCTTGGACGGTCGCCTCCACCGTGACGAGAACAACGGCAAATGGACGCGGTGAGGGAACGATGGGCATAGTGTGGCGTAAAGTCTGGCGCGACCTGTGGAACAATAAACTCCGCACCCTGTTGGTCGTGCTCTCCACCGCCGTGGGCGTGTTCGCCCTGGGTTTGGTCTTTGGCTCGTCCAGCGTGATGCACGCCCGTATGACAGAGAGCCACGTGGAGAGCAACGCCCCGCACCTCGAGTTCTACACCGACCTGTTCGATCAAGATACCGTGTACGGCGTGCTGCGCGAGCCTGGCGTCGCCGACGCGGAAGGAGAAACGCGAACCGGCCTTCGCTGGAAGTTCGAGGGAGAGGAGGATTGGCGGGATGGGACGGTGATCGCCCGCGCCGATTACGACGACCAGCGTATGTACCCCATCCAATTATTGGACGGGGCATGGCCTGGCAACCGGGCGCTGGCGGTGGAGCGAATGTCGTCCGAGTACTTTGACCTACCCATCGGCGTCACCATCCTGGTCGAAGTGGGAGACCGCGAGCGGAGCATACCCATCGAAGGGATCGTGCGCCACCCCTACACCCCTCCCCCCCAGCTCAACATGGGCGACGCGACCTTTTGCGCCACCATGGAGATGGTCTCCTGGATGACCTACCGTCCGGAGAAATTCGACACCCTCAACGTCCAGTTGGAATCGTTCAGCCAGGAGGCAGCGGAAGAGGCGGCCGAGCGGATTCAGGACAGGCTAGAGCGCGCGGGCCTGGGGGTGTACTATCACGACATCGTTGATCCCGAGGCCCACTGGGCGCAAGAGATGATGGATACCATATTCCTCATCCTGGGAGTGCTGGGAGGGCTGTCGCTGGGGTTGAGCGGATTCCTGATCATCAACACGATGAACGCCATCGTCGCGCAACAGATCTGGCAGATCGGTGTGATGAAGGTGATCGGCGCCAGCTTTGGACGCGTGGTGCGCATCTACCTGACGGTGGCGCTGGTCTATGGACTGCTTTCCCTATGCGTGGCCGCGCCGCTGGGGGCCATCGGCGCCCATCTGCTCGCAGCCTTGATGCTCGACTTTTTCAACATCCTGGCCGGCCCGTTCCGCGTGATGCCGACCCCCGTCATAGTGCAGGTGGTGATCGGGGCGGTCGTGCCGCTGTTGGCCGCGCTGGTGCCGGTGATCGGCGGCGCGCGCATCAGCGCCCATCAGGCTATCAGCAATTACGGCCTGGGGGGCGAGTTCGGGCGCGGCTGGCTCGACCGTCTGACGGGTCGCATCCGCCGGCTGCCGAGGCCCGTGGCTCTCGGCCTGCGCAACACTTTTCGTCGCAAGGCGCGCGTCGCTTTGACTTTGCTCTCACTCACCCTCGGCGGCGTGATGTTCATCATGGTATTGAGCGTGGGGGCCTCCTTCCGCAACACGATTGACGTACTGCTCAACGATTTTGGGTTCGATGTGCTCGTCGTGTTCGACCGCATGCACCGCGTGGAACGTTTGATCGAAGCAGGGGAGAGCGTGCCCGGTGTGACCAAAGTCGAGATCTGGAACATCCAGAGCGCGACCCTGGAAAGTGGGAACGGCGAGGAAATTCAGGGACAACTCTGGGGAGTGCCCGACAATTCTCAGATGTTCACTCCGCGCATCGTCAGCGGACGCGCATTGTCGCCCCAGGACGGGCGCGCAATTTTGCTCAACAACAAGATCGCCGTGGATAAAGACATCCAGGTCGGCGACGCGGTCACACTGACCGTTGGTGGCAAGGAACTGACCTGGACGGTCGTCGGCACCGTCATCAACCTCAACAACAACCAGCACGACAACTTTGTCCCCTACGACGCCCTGGCGGAGGAGGTCGGCGACATCAACCGCTCCGGCTTTGCGATGGTGATGACCGAAAGACACGACGTCGAGACCCACGAAAGATTGGTCCGCGACCTGCGGGAAGCCTATGCCGCCAGCCGCATCAACGCGACCTATTTCCAGAGTGCCGGAGAACTGCGAGAACAGATCAGCACCCAGTTTGACGTGATCACCTACCTCATGCTGGCCATGGCGCTCCTGGCGGCGCTCGTGGGCAGTATGGGGCTGATGGGCACAATGTCCATCAACGTGGTCGAGCGCGGGCGCGAGATCGGCGTGATGCGCGCCATCGGCGGGACTTCGCTCTCCATCGCCGGCATCTTTGTCGGTGAGGGGATGTTGCTGGGGACCTTGAGCTGGCTGCTGGCTGTGCCTTTCAGCTATCCAGGCGCGCGCGCTTTCAGTGACGTGATCGGCAAACAGATGATGGAACTCTCGCTCGATTTCAAATACCCGGTGAGCAGCCTGGTGCTTTGGTTGGTGATCGTCCTGGTGCTATCGGCGCTGGCGAGCCTGTGGCCGGCGCTGCGCGCGACCAGGGTCAGCGTGCGCGAGTCACTGGCGTACGAGTGAGCGAATCAGCGAGTGAGCGAATCAGCGAATTTATGGACGTGGAGGTAAAATGACGAAAAAGTTGTTGGTAGTGCTGGTGGCGTTGGCAATCATTGGTTTGCTGACCGGTTGCGGGGGAGCGGGCGCGACGGAGACTGTGGCGGCCGAAGATGTGCCCGTGGTAGCATCGGACAGCGAGGGCCAGGTGGTCGCTGAGGCGGTCATCGAACCGGCCCGTTGGAGCGAGTTGAGCTTTGATGTCTCCGGTGACGTGGTCGCGCTGCTGGTGCAGGAGGGCGACGCGGTTGCGGCCGGCGACCCGCTGGTTAGCTTGGAGACGACAGACCTTGCGCGGGCGGTGGCCCAGGCGGAGCTCGTCCTGCGCCAGGCTCAACTGCGGCTGGAACAACTCCAAGAGCCTGCGGACGAGGTGGAGGTGGAGATAGCCCGCGCCGCCGTCAGCGACGCGGCGGCAGCTTACCAGGAAGCCAGTCAAAACCTGGAGGTGAAGGAGCACTCTGTCGCAGCGGGGGCCGAGGTGCGCGCGGCGCGTCAGGCCCGCGACGAAACCTACCGCATCTACCAGAACCTGGTTGACCGCCTGGGCGAGTCGAACAGGAACACGGAGCTGGCTCACGACGCCTACCTGGACGCTCTTGGAGCCTACAACCGGGCCGTCGAGGGTGGCGAACTGGAACTGACCATCGCCAGGAACGCGGTGACCCAGGCCTACCACGCCCTGGAGCAGGCCCAAAACAACCTGGACGATCTGTTGGAGGGGGCCGACGAGGCGGACATCGAGGCCGCCCAGTTGGACGTGGAGGCGGCGGAACTGACGCTCGACGAGGTGAACGACAAGCTGGAGCAGGCCACCCTGACCGCCCCCTTCGACGGCGTAGTGGCGACGGTGAAAGTTGACGAAGGAGATGCAGTAGCGCCGGGCCAGACCGTGCTCGTGCTGGCAGCGCTGGATCAGCTCCAGGCGCGCACGACCGATCTGACGGAGCTGGACGTGGCGCAGATCAAGGAGGGGCAAACAGCAGTGGTGACGGTGGACGCGCTGCCGGACGACGAGTTCGCTGGCGTGGTGCGCGAGATCGCGCTGCAACCGGGCGACTATCGCGGCGACGTGGTCTATGCCATCACCATCGAACTGACCGGCGTGGGCGACGCCCCCCTGCGCTGGGGAATGACAGCGCTGGTAGAGATCGAGACCGACTGAGAGTAGACCAACCCACACCGGACACACCCCTGGAAACCAGCCAGGGGTGTGTTGGCGTCTGGCAGGCAAGCAGGCCGATGATTGAAATCACGGCTGACACCACCAAATGCGTTAAAAACGCGTAACCGCTCAGGCCATTCTGGTTTGGACACAGAGAACGCGGATAAACTACATCCGACTGAGAAGTGCGTTTCAACGCTCCGCTCGTCCCCAGCATGATACGCTCCCACTTGCGCCGCTCGGCTTGTTGCCAAAGGTGATATTCCTCGTCGTTAGGGGTTGTCAGATTTTACACTCCTTTTACGTCGCCATAACCCGCCGCTAGCCCGCGCGGGCGATCATAGGAGCACTAACACGAGCCTGGAGATATGACTGTGAAAACGAATACCAAATCGTCCAGTTTGCCCAACCCAGCGACCACCCGCACTTGGCACCGGCTGGCTCTGGTCGGCATCCTGCTGCTGGCCCTGTTCCTGCACTTTTTCCGTCTTGATCAGGAAAAGTACGCC